>ERZ1673962.466-NODE-466-length-28056-cov-3.894718_pt1 | contig 28056 bp, 32 predicted proteins | sample MGYA00580188_ERZ1673962 | MGnify/ENA primary metagenome ERZ1673962 (study PRJEB41334, sample SAMN05608104) | rock metagenome | biome: terrestrial subsurface; feature: shale formation; material: shale | place: USA: Pennsylvania ... | reverse complement strand
TGGTGCCCCCACACGGACTCGAACCGCGGACCTACTGATTACAAATCAGTTGCTCTACCAGCTGAGCTATAGGGGCACACGGCGCTCATTTAAGCGTTGGGTTTCGCGGGTGCAAGCGATTTGTGACGGAAAATTCGCTGACATGCCCCGTCAGGTCAAATCGGCGGCATTTTCTGAGCGGGCCATGAGGATCACCGCCAGCAAACTCACGGAAATCACCAAAAGGGCTGCGGGCGAGGCCTCTTCGAGATGTTCGAGCGAAGCCTTTTCAAACACCCGGGTGGCGAGAGTGTTGTAGTTGAACGGGCGCAGCAACAGCGTGGCGGGGAGTTCCTTGACGCAATCGACAAAGACCAACAAAAGCGCTGTGCCGACGGAGCTGCGGATCAGGGGGACATAGACCCGGCGCAACGTCCCGCCCAAGGTTTGGCCCAGCGAACGCGCGGCCATTGGCAAAGAGGGTGCAACCCGCCCCATGGCCGCGTCGGTGGCGCCTTGGGCGATGGCGAAAAACCGCACCATATAGGCCAGCACGATGGCAAAGGCGGAGCCGGTGAGCAACAGGCCGACATCGCGCCCGGTCATCGTTTCGATCGCATCGGCAACAATATTGTCGAGGCCCGCGAGCGGGATCAGGATGCCAATGCCCAAAACAGCACCAGGGGCGGCATAACCCAGCGTGGTCAAAGGCAGGATCATCCGCGGCAATTTGCGCCCGGTCATGCGCACGCCGTAGACCATGAACAGCGCCGCAAGCACGGTCAAAACCGCCGCAGACCCGGCCACGACCAAGGTGTTTTTGAGCGCGATCAAAAGCCCCGGGGCCAGCCATTGATCCGGCTCGCCCAACGCGTGATAGCCCATGACGGACACAGGCAACACAAAACCGATCAGGAATGGCACAGCGCATAACAACGTCGCCAAAAGCCCCTGCCAACCAACCAGTTGAATCTGAGAAATCGGACGGGGATGGCGCGCACCGGAATGAAACCGCGCCCGCCCGCGCGAGGTTTTTTCAAGACCGACCAAAAGGAACACCACAACCAACACCACCGAAGCGATTTGCGCCGCACCGCCCGCGTTGCCGCCCTCAAGCCATGTGGAGAAAATGCCGGTGGTCAGCGTCTGGACCGAGAAATAATTCACCGTGCCGTAGTCTGAGACCGTTTCCATCATCACAATCGCCGTGCCCGCCGCAATGGCCGGGCGTGCCAAGGGCAAGCCAACGCGGAAAAACCGCGCGAAAGGCCCCGCCCCCAGCGCGCGCGCGGTTTCATAAACCGAGCCGGATTGTTCGCGAAAAGCGGCACGCGCCATAAGAAAGACATAGGGGGACAAAGCGGCGGCCAGAACGATGATGGCGGAGCCCAAAGAGCGGATCTCCGGCACCCAATAGTCGCGCGCGCTCTGCCAACCAAAGATGTCACGCATCAGGGTTTGAACCGGCCCTGCATATTCAAAGAAATCGACCAACGCATAGGCACCGACATAGGCCGGGATCGCCAAGGGCAACAACAACAACCACTCAAGCGCGCGCGAGCCGGGGAAGCGATACATGGTGACCAGCCACGCCGCCCCCGTCCCCACAGCCCCCGCCAAAGCAGCCACACCAAAGGCCAACCATGCCGTCGTTGCCAGATAGCGTGGCAAGGTCGTGGCCAACAGATGCGGCCAGATATTGTCACTGGGATGAAAGGCGATCCAGATCACGGCCATAAGCGGCATCAACACCACGGCGGCAATCACAAAGGCCCCCACCGACCAAGGTGAAACCTTGGACACACGGGTGAGCGCGCCATGCCGAGGCTCAGGTCGAGGCTCGGAACAGGGGGGAGTTTGCGGCGGAAACTGAGTCATTTGGTCGGTCATTCCGGAGCCATAAGCGAAATCGGTTTCCCTGTCCAGAAAACTGCCTATATTGGGACACGTCTCAAACACCGCCACAGAGCGGTGACAGAGGGGCACTGTTGCACCATGGCCAAACCGGGGGCCAAACCGGGGGCCAATCCGGGCGGCTGTGGAAAGGCACTCGATCAGAGCAGAACAGGAAAGCAGCCAAACCCATGATTATCTCCATCCATATCGGGGCACATAGCACCAATGGGGCGCAACTCATGCGCGGGCTGTTGAAAAACAAAGCCGTTTTGGCCGATCATGGCGTTGCCGTGCCGAACCCGTCGCTCTACCGCGACGTGCTCCCCGACGTGATGCGCAAGGTCAAAAGTGCCCGCGCCACGCCCGAGACTCAGGAGATGTTGCTCGACCAGATGCTTGAAAGCGATGACTGTACCCGGCTGGTGTTGAGCTATGAGGATGTGATTTGCCTGCCCGCCTTTATCTTTGACAAGGGCAGATTGTACACAAAGGCCAGTTTCAAATTGCCTTGGCTGTGCAATGTCTTTGCCGATCATGAGGTCGAATTCTTTATCGGCCTGCGCAATCCGGCGACGTTTATCCCCGCCGCATTCAGCCAATGCGGCCCCAATCTGACTTATGAAAGCTTTATCGACACCACCGATCTTGAGAGCCTGCGTTGGTCGGATGTATTGACCCTGATCCGCAAATCCTGCCCGAATGCCGCGGTCACCTGTTTCGCCTATGAGGACACACCGCTGACCTGGGCACAGATCATGCGGGACATCGCCGGGATCGGGCCGATGGTGCCGATCTCAGGCGGGCTTGATATTTTGGCGACGATCATGAAACGCGAGGGCATGAAACGCCTGCGCACCTATCTCAACACCCATCGACCGCAAAACGAAGTGCAACGGCGGCGGATTTTGACGGCTTTTCTCGACAAATACGTCGACGAAGACGCGCTTGAGGAAGAAATTGATCTGCCGGGTTGGGATGAGGCTTTGATCGAACGTCTGACGGAGCTTTACGAGGACGATCTCGATCTGATCGAAACGATGGAAGGCGTGCATTTTATCGCCCCCTGACGCAACGCGTGACACACTATGACGCAACGCTGCCCAAGCGAGGTGTCAACCAGCCGCCAGATGCACCGCAATCAACCCCTCCAGACCGCTGACCGGGTGCGCCCTGACCCACCGCGCCACACGGCACCCGGCCTGGCCATAAAACACCGCCTCGCGCGCGCCATCTGAGTGGCGCCACTCCGCCGCCGTTTGCGGCAAAGCCCCCGCCCCCGGATCACAGCTTACAGGGTTCAAATCAAAACGCGGATCGCGCGACACATAGGTGGCGATGCCCTCGTCCACCCAAGCCGGGAAATACCGCATAGCGCGCACGCCAATCTGGCGGTGCAGCGCCACATGGGCCAATTCATGGGCAATGATTTCCGTGTCATGCCCGCTCGGGCCCAGATAAAACAACTGCGCACCATAGGTCAGGGCACGGGTTTGGTGCCCGCCCATGACGGTGTTGCAGGTCTGGGTGTAACACAGGAAAATACGCGGGCGTTTTTCGACCGCCATCGGTCCAAACGCCGCACTCACCCGCGCTTCGGCCAAGCTCAAACGGCGCAGGATCTCCTGATCCGCCGCCGGGGGATTGGCCTCGCTGAACACATTTGGGCCAATGGTTTGAAAGCCAAAACATCCGGGGCAAAACGCGGCGAGAACCGGCGTAAAGCCAAGCGCCAAAAGCCCGATCCCAAACCCCGCACTCAGCGCGATCAGGGACAGGACAAGGCGTTGACCCCAGCGCCGAGTCCTGCCCCAAGTCACAGGACGCGCCTTAGCTCATGCCCAACGCTTCTTTATACATGTCGAGAATGGCTTCTTCTTCGGCAATCTCATCCGAGGATTTCTTGCGCAGCGCGATGATTTTACGCATCACCTTGGTGTCGTAACCACGGCCTTTGGCCTCGGCCATCACCTCTTTTTGCTGATCGGCAATGTCTTTTTTCTCCATTTCAAGACGCTCAAAGCGTTCGATGAACTGGCGCAGCTCCTCTGCCGTGACACGGTAGGAGCTGTCGGGGCCGGGGGTATATTCGTCGTCCATCATGTCGGGACCTTCCTGATGCGCAAATGTCGAAATGAGCCTGATCCCTACCCGCCCGGGTGCCCCAAAGCAAGCCTTCGGATCGTGCAAAGCGGCGCACTTTTGCCACCTCAGACTTGCCTCATGTCGCCGAAGCCGCTAGGCGAAAGCCACGAGAGTTTTGGACGGATAAAGGAGAGCCCGATGGAGTGGCTGATTTGGACCGGCGCAGCCCTTGCGCTTTTGGGCGTGGCGCTGTTGATCTATTGCATCATCGCCGCTTTGAAGGCCAAAAAACTCGGCGGCACTGACGAAGACATCCGAGCACGTTTGCAAAAGGTCGTGGCGCTTAATCTTGTCGCCTTGATGATTTCCGCCATTGGGCTGGGTGCGGTGACGATTGGCATCATTTTGGGATAATCCGCGACAGGGGCGCGGCCCGGCGAAGCTGGCATTCCACTGGCATAGCGAGTCGCAATCCCCAACCGAACCCCAACCGAAATGCTGCATCTGCGCGCGCTCTTTTGCCATAATTTTCAACGTTCCGTCATCAAAACGCCGCCAAAACGCGTATCGTTTCGCCATGGGCGACAGTCCGCGTAACTCCTAGAGAATTTCTTTTGATCGCCGCCAAAACACCCTATTTGGATAACAGATCGTTAACCAAATTGACGCCTTCTGATCTCACGCATCCCCTCGCACACTCGGGCGGGGTCGCGCGGCAGACAGGCGCGGGATGGTGAGCGAAAAGCACTATGACGCAGAGACCATGGACCGGCTGAGACAACCGGCCAAACCAGCGACGTAAGGAGAGACCCGCACGATGGATGATCTGGAGACCGACCTGCAAAAGGCTGTGGCCGATTTAGAAGACATCTCCGATTTTTCGCGCGCTGAATGGTGCGAGGCGATTGAGGATTTATCCGAAGAGCTGGGCTATTATCAGCCGCTCGGGTCCGATTTCTCGGCCGCTTTCCTTGATGAGAAACCCCGGCTTTTGGTGTGTTTTGATACTTACGAACGCGCCACCGAGCGCACCGATCAGGGCTACCCGCACGGGATGATGCTGGCCGCCCATCACGGCTGGTCCACGCTCACCCTGATTGCCCATGGTCCTGACCCCAAAAACGCTTGGTTCCGCGCCCCTGAAATCACCCGCTATTTCGACCGTCTTGTCGACGAAGGCTTCTTTGAAGATTTCGATCAGGTGGTGTTTTACGGTGCCGGTGCCTGTGGTTATGCCGCAGCGGCCTATTCCGTGGTTGCTCCCGGCGCGACCGTGATCGCCATTGCGCCCCAGGCCACTCTGGACGGCCGTTTGGCCTCATGGGACCCGCGTTTCCCGGCCACGCGGCGCATGGATTTCACCTCCCGCTATGGCTTTGCCCCCGACATGGTCGATGGCGCGGATCGGGCTTTTGTTCTCTATGATCCAAAGATCGAAATGGACGCGATGCACGCCGCCTTGTTCCATCAACCCCATGTCACCCGCGTCCCCTGCCGCCTGTTTGGGACCGACCCGGAATTTGAAATGATGGAAATGGGGGCTTTGGCGCCGATCCTTGTGGCCGCGATGCAGGGCACTCTCGATCAACGCCGGATGACACAGGCGTTGCGGATGCGGCGCGAACATTTGGGCTATTTGCGGCGGCTCTTGGGCGAATTGGCCCCAGACAATCGCCCGATGCAAACCGCGCTTTTATGCCGCCATGTTGTCAAAACCCGCCCCGGCGCGCGCCGGTTCCGCCGTGCGTTGCAAACTGCGACATCCGCTTTGGAAGAGAAAGGCGTGACATTGCCGTGGGAAAAAGAGGCTGAGGGGCTGGGCGCCTAGCCCTTCGTCTAGCCCAACCCGCCCTCGTCTTCGACAAACCGCACCGCCTCGGCCACGCCCAAACCGTTGCGCATCGAGGCCATGATATAAGGCCGCCCGCCACGCGCGCGTTTGGTGTCTGCCTCCAAAAGTGCCGGATCGACGCCGACATAGGGGGCAAGATCGACCTTGTTCACGACCAATAAATCAGACCGCGTCACCCCCGGTCCACGTTTGCGTGGGATGTCCTGTCCAGCGGCGGTGTCGATCACATAGATCGTCAAGTCCGCGAGTTCCGGCGAAAAGGTCGCGGCCAGATTGTCGCCGCCGCTTTCAATCAAAATCACATCGAGATCCGGAAACGCCGCATTCAAATCCGCCACGGCGGCCAGATTGATCGAGGCATCTTCGCGAATTGCCGTATGCGGGCAACCGCCGGTTTCCACGCCGCGAATGCGTTCCATCGGCAAGATTTGTTGCCGCATCAACGCCTCCGCATCCTCGCGGGTGTAGATGTCATTTGTGATCACCGCGACCGAGTAAGTCTCTGACAAAGCCTTGGCCAAAGCCCCGGTCAATGTGGTTTTGCCCGCCCCCACGGGGCCGCCGATTCCAACGCGCAAAGGTCCGTTTGGGGATGCCATCGTCTGTCTCCTGTTGATCTTGAGTGGTGATCCTGATGGGCTCTCAGGTTTTAAAAATACGCACATCCATATCTTCGTGTCGCGCCGCCATCAGATCGCCGGCAAAAGCCCCGGTCGTCAACCCCGCCTCCGTCGCAGCCAAAGCCTCTTCGGCCACTTGCGCGATCACGCTGTGCAGGTTTGACAAAACCGTCTGCCCCACCGCCTGCCCCAAAGGGACAAAGCGCACGGCGGCGGACACAAGATTGGAGGTAAAGCTATGAAGGTAAAGTGAAATCACCGTTTTGACAGGCAAATCAAGCGCGCGCGCCGCCCCCCCCACCGCCACCGGCAAAGCCCGTGCCGGGGCCTCTATTCCGCCCATCTGCGCCACGGTTCTGACAAAGGCCGCGCCCTGTTCATAGGTTTCGTGCCAGCGCTCGCGCGTGCCAGCCAAAGCCTCTGCCAGTGCCGCCATCTCCTCCACATCCGCGCCCTGCACCACCATCGACAACAGCCAGGCGTCAACCCGGCCACCGCCCTTTTGCAGCGTCAGCGTTAACCATGTCTCAAGGCTTGCGCCATCGCTCACCACTCCCTCCGTGACCGCCAATTCCAGCGCATGGGAATAGGCGAAAGAGCCCAGCGGAAACGCCGGTGAGAGCCATTGGGTCAGGGTGAGCAGGCTTTGGTCAGTCATGGGGGTGATCGTGGGAATGGTCGTGGGCATGCTCGTGGTGGTGATCATGGTTATGCGTATGGGGGTGGTCATGGCCGTGGTCGCCGTGCACATGCCCCATATGTTCATGCCCCCCATGCTCATGCCCCATGGTGCGACCATGACCATAGGCCCCGCCTTCCGGGCTAAACGGCGCAATAATGTCGTGCACCTCTGCCCCCAACTGTTCCAACATCGCCTTCAGCACCGGGTCGCGTTGAATGATCAAACGATCCGGCGCGATTTCGCAAGGCGTATGGCGGTTGCCAATGTGCCACGCGTAGCGCGTCACCGTATCCCCGGTGATGGCCAAAAGCGCCTCTTCAGCGGCCACCACTCCGATGACCCGTCCGTCCTCAAGCCGGATACCATCGCCAGCCTGCAACGAAATGGTCTGCGGCAGATCGAGAAAAATCGCCTCCCCTGCCGCTGTCATCAGCTTTTTGCGGCGCACCAACCGTTGATCATAGGTTAACGCAACCGTGTCGCTGACGGTGTCTGTGGCCCCAGAGCCGCCGCCGGGCAGCACGTCAAAGGCTTTCATCGCGCTCATTTCATACTCTCCTTCAAGAATTGGGACTTTCTTAACCGACTCGCCCCCAAATAGAGGCCAAGGAGACCCAGACCATGAGTTCTAAGCCCATATCCTTTGACCCCATAACCGTTGTGACGCCATGACGTTGCCTCCCCATGATCATCCCGCTTTAGAGGCCGTGGACGAATTGGCCACTGTGCGCGCGCATATCGAACGCCTCCGCAACCGCGAGGCGGAGCTTTGCGACGAAATCCGCAGTTTTGCCACACAGACCGGCGGGATGCGCGTCTGTGGCACCTCCCGCGATGCCGTGATCGAACAGCGCCGCCCGCGCCGGGTTGATCTTGGAAAATTGCCGAAAGAGGTGTTTCTCGATCCAAGCCTTCTCATCGAGCAGGCTGAAACCGTTGTGTTGATCTGGCCGAAAACAACAGCCGCCGCTGTGCCCTCTGCCCTCCCCGCGCCGGTCTCACACCTGGACCCCGCCCTCACCGACACCCCGGAGGCGCGCCCCTCTGATGGGCCTGTCGATGTGCCCCCTGAGCAAAGGGCCGACTCCATGGATTTTCCCGAGATCACAGATGATCTGCCGCAAGAACAGGTTTTCAAGACCGAGGAGATGGACGTCGGGTTCGGAGGTTTGGAGGAAACCTCGGATGATCGCCTCATTGATGATCGCCTCATTGAAGTCAGCATTGCATCAGAACCCGCGACGACAGCCAGAGGCTCTGTGACACCTTCCCCCACCGAAATGCGCACCATCGGGGCGCCCGTGAATGAAGGGGACCCGATCGGTGACATGCTGGACCTCAGCGACAGATTTGAAGCGGTCGACAGCCCTGAAGACATCAATGTCGCAGCACCTGACCTCCCCCCTTTTGCGCGCGACGCACCTGCCCCCCGACCAGAGGAGAAGATCACCGTCACCAGCGAAGATCCATTTGGCCTCAAAGACGCGCCCCAAACGCCGAGCTCCCCAACATACCTGGATGTAACGGCGGATGGAGCCCCCGAATGTGAGACCCCGCGCGATCTGCGTCCCACGACCCATGCGCATCTGCAACCTATGGCCGGTCTGCACGAAGAAGAGATCGCACAGGCCCTTGCGGATGCCGACGCGCCGCTTGATCCGGTGACCTTGTCCGAAGCGCTGAGCGAGGCCCAAAGGCTTGAAACCGAAATGGATTTACAGGTGGAGCTTGGCAAATTTGATCTGAGTGACGACCTGCCCGCCGCCTTCGCCACATCCCGCGCGATCTCGGGCGGTTGACCCGAGCGCAATATCCCGCCCAACCACGCCATGATGAATCCAGAAGGAGACACACGATGTTCATGACCCGATCCCCGGCCGACGAACTGGCCAATATACGCGCCAAAATCGCCGAATTGCGCGCCCGCGAAACCGCGCTGGAGGCGCGCTTTATCGAGATGAACGACACTGGCCGCTTTGTCGGATTTTCCTACGATGTCGTGGTGTCGCGCACCGCCTATCAAGTGTTCGATATTTCCAAGCTGCCGGACAGCATCCTCAACGACAACCGCTTTTACGCGACCAAACACGTCACCTCGATCCGCACCGAACCGCGCGATGAGACCGACGCGTTCATGCTGGCGCAAACCGCGGGAGAAGAGTTTGACGTGATCGAACACCATTGAAATCTCCACCCGCAGATCAGCCAAGCAGGTCGTTCAAAACAGAAAATAGCGCTGCGCCATCGGCAACTCAGAGGCGGGTTCACAGGTCAACAACTCCCCATCAGCGCGCACCTCGTATGTTTCCGGGTTCACGTCGATCTTGGGCGTCGCCGTGTTCATCACCATCGACGACTTACCAATCTTGCGGGTGTTCTCCACCGCCACGGTTTGTTTGTGCAGACCCAAAGAGGCGCTGATGCCTTCGGCCTGAGCGGCGGCAGAGACGAACAACACGGCGGAATGTTCCACCGCGCGCCCCATGGCGCCAAACATCGGGCGGGTATAGACGGGCTGCGGCGTTGGGATTGAGGCATTCGGATCGCCCATTTGCGCCACGGCAATTGAGCCGCCCAAAAGCACCATCTCCGGTTTCACACCAAAGAACGCCGGTGACCACATCACCAAATCGGCGCGTTTGCCGACCTCGATCGACCCAATCTCGCGGCTCATCCCATGGGCAATGGCCGGGTTGATCGTATACTTCGCAATATAGCGCTTCACCCGAACGTTGTCATTGTCGCCCGTCTCGTCCGACAAGCGACCGCGTTGTTTCTTCATCTTATCCGCCGTTTGCCAGGTGCGGATCAAGACTTCGCCCACTCGCCCCATCGCCTGACTGTCAGAGGCGATGATCGAAAACGCGCCCATATCATGCAGGATGTCTTCGGCGGCGATGGTTTCTTTGCGAATGCGCGATTCAGCAAAAGCCACATCTTCGGGAATGGATTTGTCGAGGTGGTGACAAACCATGAGCATGTCGAGATGCTCTTCCAACGTGTTGACCGTGTAGGGCCGTGTCGGGTTGGTGGAGGACGGGATCACATGCTCCTCCCCCACCACTTTGATGATGTCGGGGGCGTGCCCCCCGCCCGCGCCTTCGGTGTGAAACGCGTGGATTGTACGGCCTTTCATCGCTTTGACCGTATTCTCGACAAAGCCGGATTCGTTCAATGTATCCGTGTGGATCATCACCTGAACGTCCATGTCATCGGCCACGGACAGACAGCAATCAATCGCACCGGGCGTGGTGCCCCAATCCTCGTGCAGCTTCAGCGCCGCCGCGCCCGCCTTGACCATTTCGACCAACGCCTGCGGTTGGCTCGCGTTGCCCTTACCCGCCAATGCGATGTTCATCGGCACACCGTCCAGCGCCTGCAACATCCGACCGATATGCCACGGACCGGGGGTACAGGTGGTGGCCAACGTGCCATGCGCCGGCCCTGTGCCACCGCCCAACATCGTGGTCAGGCCGGAATGTAGAGCGTCTTCAATCTGTTGCGGACAAATAAAATGGATGTGGCTGTCAAAGCCGCCCGCCGTGATGATCCGGCCTTCGCCCGCGATCACCTCGGTTCCGGGTCCGACGATGATGTCAACATTCGGCTGGGTGTCGGGGTTCCCGGCCTTACCAATCCCGGCGATGCGCCCGCTTTTTAGACCGATGTCGGCCTTGAAAATCCCGGTCACATCCAAAATCAACGCGTTGGTGATCACCGTGTCAACGGCCCCTTGGGCGCGCGACAATTGCGACTGTCCCATGCCATCGCGGATCACTTTGCCACCGCCAAATTTGACCTCTTCGCCATAAGGGCCCGTCAGGTCGCGCTCGACCTCGATGATCAAATCCGTGTCGGCCAACCGAACCTTGTCGCCCGTGGTGGGGCCAAACATATCGGCATAAGTCGCGCGGGAAATTTTTGCAGGCATCTCGGTCCCTCTCAGTACGTCTGATAGGCAGAGCGCATCTCGTCCGTGCGCTGCCGTGTTAAACTTGCCAAACAACTGCTCATGATCAGCGGCTGGATCGACCCGCCCTCATAGAGCACCGCCTCCGCCTCACAGGCAGCATCCCGATAGGGAATCCACGCCCGTTGCGCGGTCCTCAACGCATCAGCAGCGGTTTGGCCATAGCCTTTGGCGCGATCCATGGCCCATGCGTAGGTCTCATTAAGCTCCACATCCGCAGCTTGATAATCCTGATAGGAACAGATGTTCATATCGGTTTGGGTCATCGCATTGTCGCAATCCACCTGCGGCTCTTCCGCCAAGGCAGGTCCGCAAAACGCAATCAGTATCAGAGCTTTACGGATCACAACACACCCATCACTTGCTGATTGAAGCCGTAGACTTCGCGCTTGCCGGACAGCGGCACAAGGCTGACTTCGCGGGTTTGACCCGGCTCGAACCGCACCGCCGTGCCCGCCGCAATGTCCAACCGTTTGCCCCGCGCCGCCTCACGATCAAAAGACAGCGCGGCGTTGGTCTCATAGAAATGGTAATGTGAGCCGACCTGCACCGGGCGATCGCCGGTGTTGGAGACCTCAAGCACGGTCACCTCAGCGCCCGCGTTCAACTCGATGTCGCCCTCAGCAATGAAATACTCACCTGGAATCATGACGGTCTCCTTAACGAATGGGGTGATGGACGGTGACCAATTTGGTGCCATCCGGGAAAGTCGCCTCGACTTGCACCTCGGGGATCATCTCGGCGATGCCCTCCATACACATGTCTTTGGTCACGACATGTGCCGCAGATTGCATCAGTTCGGACACCATTTTGCCGTCCCGCGCGCCTTCGACGACGAAATCGGTGATCAACGCGATGGCCTCGGGATGGTTCAGCTTCACGCCCCGCGCAAGGCGCCCACGCGCCACCATCGCGGCCAAAGAGATCAATAGTTTGTCCTTTTCCCTCGGGGTCAGGTTCATGGTCGTCCCTCGTTTGATTCAAGTCACATTTGCCAGACGCGCGGCAGGTCCACGCCTCTGATCTGCTTCAAAACCCGCGCCACATAGCGCCTCAGCGGATAGCCATCCGGCGCCATCGCCCGGACCACAAGTTTGCCGTTCCAGCCCGACACCCCGGCGCTCACGCCCTCTTGCGCCGTCTGTTTGACCAGATCGGCCAAGGCTTCGGCACCCGGCGCGAACATCCCAATGGTCGCCACCGCGCGCGCCCCGCCGAGCGTCACCGCATGATCGCGCGCGGCCAAAAGGGCGGCGTCGATCTCGAGCGGTTCCAAAAACTCGAGCCGCCCATTGCGGCGGATTTCACGACGGTCGCGCAGATGCAGCGTTTGCAGCGTCTCACCCATGGCAGCACGGCCAAAGATCAGCGACTCGACAGAGACAAACCGTGCGTCCCCGGCGATCTCGGCACAAGTGCGTCGATTGAGACGCGCATTTTCAAACAGAATGGTTTCTTGCGGTAGCCAATCGAGCCGCGCCCCCGCCCCGGCAATCAGGCGCACAGAGACATCGGCATCGGCACCATGGGCGACAGAGGCATAGGCGCGCTCGGCGGTTTGTGTGGTGCCAACAAGCGCCGCGCCCGCCTCAACCTCAAGCGTGTAATCCAACTGATCCCCGGCGGTTAACCCACCGGATGTATTGAGAAAAACCACCTCTGGCACTTTGGTGTGCACCCGCGGCAACATTGCTTTTGCGGAGCCGGATTGGTGCAAATCCTTCAACCCATTCATGCCCATGACCACAAGCGCACGCCCACGCACACGCTGCATGGTTGGCACCGCGGTTTGGGGCGGGGTTTGAAGTGAGGTATCGAGCATCCAAGTCTCCAAGTCGTCACCACGCTAGCCTTGGCCCGGCAGAGGCTTCAATCCCGGAGCCGCCCGATTGTACACAATCGCCGCGAAAACTGACCATCCGCTTAAAAAATAAGCACAAACTGCCATCTGGTGCTTTGTGCCGGAACGCGGTAATTCAGGGGCATGATCGATACACTCACCCTCCGCCGCCCCGACGATTGGCATTTGCATCTGCGCGATGGCGCGATGCTCAACGCCATTTTGCCCGAAACCACACGTCATTTTGCCCGCGCAATCGTGATGCCGAACCTTGTGCCCCCCGTGGTCACCGGCGACGATGCAGCCGCCTACCGCGAGCGCATCCTCAAAGCGAACCCGCGCAAAGGTCAGTTTGAGCCGTTGATGACGCTCTATTTGACCGAGCAAACAGACCCGGAAGACGTGGCCATGGCCCATGCCAGCGGCTTGGTGAAAGCGGTGAAATTATATCCGGCGGGGGCGACAACCAATTCGGCCTCGGGTGTCACGAATTTTGAAAACGTGCGCGCCGTGTTGGAAAAAATGGCCGAGATCGGCCTGCCGCTGTGTATCCATGGCGAGGTGGTGACACCGGACGTGGATATTTTTGATCGTGAAAAAGTGTTCATCGACACCGTGCTCGACCCGATCCGCCGCACCACCCCCGGCCTCAAAGTGGTCATGGAGCATATCACCACGAAAGACGGAGTCGATTACGCCCGTTCTGTGGATGAGGGTCTGGGCGCGACGATCACCACGCATCACCTTGTGATCAACCGCAACCACATCCTCGTGGGCGGGATCAAACCGCATTATTATTGCCTGCCCGTGGCCAAACGTGAAACGCATCGTTTGGCTTTGGTGGAGGCGGCGACCTCTGGCGACAAACAGTTCTTTTTGGGCACCGATTCCGCACCGCATTTGGACGGGGCGAAAGAGACCGCATGTGGGTGTGCGGGCTGTTTCACCGCCACGAACACCATGTCAATCCTCGCCGAAGTGTTTGAAAAAGAGGGGAAACTGGACGCCCTCGAAGCCTTCACCTCGATCAACGGGCCGACATTCTACGGCCTGCCGCTCAATGAGGCGACGATCACGCTGCGCCGGGGCAATCCGGTCCGCTACCCCGCCAAAATCGACACCGAAAACGGTCCCGTGACCGTATTTGACCCGCAAATGCCGCTCCATTGGAGCGTCGAGGCCTAAGACGAAAGAGACCGCCAGATGATCCCCTCCTCCTTTCCTGACGAGACCGAAATCGCCCGTTTGACGGCGCGGATGTTGTTGGAAATCAAGGCCGTGCATTTCAATGCGCGCGAGCCCTTCACGCTGGCCTCGGGCCTGCCCTCTCCGACCTATATCGACTGTCGCAAACTGATTTCCTACCCGCGCATTCGCTCGACCTTGATGGATTTCCTCTCGGTTTCCGTCATGCGCGAGGCCGGATTTGAGGCGTTTGACAATATCGCGGGCGGCGAAACGGCGGGCATTCCCTTTGCCGCGATGGTGGCCGAACGTCTGGCCCTGCCGATGACCTATGTGCGCAAAAAGCCCAAAGGCTATGGCCGCAATGCCCGGATCGAAGGGCAAATGTCCGAAGGCGAGAGGGTGTTGTTGGTCGAGGATTTGACCACCGATGGCGGATCGAAATTGTCTTTCGTGGATGCAATCCGCGAGACGGGCGCGACTTGCGGCTGGACGGCGGTGATTTTTTACTACGGGATTTTCCCGGAGACGGAAAAGACGCTGGGCGATCATGGCGTGAAGCTCATCAGCCTGTGTACATGGTGGGATGTTTTGGCCGAAGCCAAACGCCAACGCGCCTTTGACGCAGAAACGCTCGCAGAGGTGGAGAAATTCCTCAACGCCCCACGCGAGTGGCAAGAGGCCAATAAAAAGGCATAAAGCGGCGAAAATCCGCGCCCGAAATTTGTGCGTCGCCCTTCGGGGCGGCGTTTTTCTTTGTAAACAGCCGAGTTAGCTCGCCATGTGCATCTGTGACCCAGTTATCCACACGTTATACATTTTGAAACCCGGCGCGCGGGCGGCTATGAAATCCAAACCCGCGAGCAACACGCGACTCGCAGGATCATAAAGAGGGCCAGCCGGATGAATGACATCGCCAAACTTCAGGATGCGCGCAACGACAAAGCGGACGCGGCAACGCCTTCGGTGATCACCTCCTATGCAGGTGCCGTGCCCCATAACATCGAGGCCGAACAGCAACTCTTGGGCGCGCTTTTGACCAACAACGATGTGTTCGACAAAATCGCCTCGATCATCTCGCCCGACCATTTTTTCGACCCGGTGCACAAAGACATTTACGAGAAGGCTCAGGAGCGCATTCAAAAGAATATGCTCGCCTCTCCGGTGACGTTGAAAGCCTATATGGAGGACCATGAAGGCCTCAAAGAGTTGGGCGGCCCGGCCTATTTGGCGCGTCTGGCGGCGAGTGCCATTTCGACCTATGCAGTGCGTGATTACGCCCAGTTGATCTATGATCTGTTCCTGCGCCGACAGTTGATTGAGCTTGGCAATGAGATTGCGGGTTCTGCCGCCTCCGGCTCCGACATCCGCGATCCGGGCGAACAAATCGTGGCCGCCGAACAGCGGCTCTACACGCTGGCCGAGCAAGGCAAGGGCGAAACGGGCTTCACCTCCTTCCTCTCCGCCGTCACCCAAGCCGTGCTTAACGCCAACGCCGCCTATGAGCGCGGTGGCGGCATGGCGGGGATTCAGACCCACCTCAACGATCTCGACAAAAAGATGGGCGGCTTGCACAAATCCGACTTGATCATCTTGGCCGGACGTCCGTCGATGGGCAAAACCTCGCTCGCCACCAACATCGCCTTCAACATTGCCAAGGCCTATAAAAAGGGCACGCTGCCGGATGGCCGCACGGGCGCGGTCGAAGGCGGGGTTGTTGGGTTCTATTCGCTTGAGATGAGCGCCGAACAGCTGGCGGCGCGGATCCTGGCCGAGGCCTCCGAGATTTCGTCGCATAAAATTCGCCAGGGCGACATGACCGAGGATCAGTTTCGCCGCTTTGTCGAAGCCGCCAAAACGCTTGAGACCTGCCCGCTTTATATCGACGACACCCCGGCCATTCCGATTTCGCAATTGGCGGCGCGCGCCCGGCGGTTGCAGCGGACGCACGGGCTTGATCTGTTGATCATCGACTATCTGCAACTGGTGCGCGGCACCGCACGCAGCCAAGGCAACCGGGTACAGGAGATCGGCGAGATTTCCATGGGCCTCAAAGCCATCGCCAAGGAACTCAACATCCCGGTGATCGCGCTGTCGCAGCTCAGTCGGACGGTGGAAAGCCGCGACGACAAACGACCGCAGCTTTCGGATTTGCGTGAATCCGGTTCGATCGAGCAAGACGCCGATGTGGTGATGTTTGTCTATCGCGGCGAATATTACAAAGAGCGCGAAAAGCCCGAAGAGCATGATATGGAGGCCACGACACGCTGGGTCGAGGATATGGAACGGCTGCACGGCAAGGCCGAAGTCATCCTTGGCAAACAACGTCACGGTCCGATTGGCACGGTGGAACTGAGCTTTGAGGCGGAATTCACCCGCTTTGGCAACCTTGTTCAGCCCTGGCAACAAAACGAACCCGAATACTAAGACCCAATACATAAGGACATCGGACCCGCCCCCGGCGAGTTTTGAGCTTGCGTCTGGTTTTACGCTTGCACAGAGGCGCGTGGAGGGTCAAAAAACGCCATGGCTACATCTGTTTTACATATTGATCTCACGGCTCTGACCGACAATTGGCGGGCGCTGGATCGTTTGACCGCCCCTTCTGTGGAAACCGCCGCCGTGATCAAAGCGGACGCTTACGGGCTTGGCGTGGCCAAGGTCGGGCGGGCGCTGGTCAAAGCCGGGGTGAAAAAGTTTTTCGTGGCCGCCGCCGAAGAGGGTGTGGCCCTGCGCGCGGCCATCGGTCCCTCGCCGTGGATCGGGGTGTTTGGCGGTCATATGGCCGGTGACACCGACATGATCGCGGATATGCATCTTGTGCCGATGCTCAATTCCCTGGATCAAATCACCCGCCATTTCGAAGCCCTCCCCGGCGCACCCTTCGGCATTCAACTCGACACCGGAATGAACCGTCTGGGCCTTGAGGCACCCGAATGGGACGCGGTGAAAGATCTGGTGATCAAAGCCCGCCCCGATCTGATCATGTCGCATCTGGCCTGTGCCGATGAGCCAAAGCATCCGATGAATGCGCACCAACTGGCGACCTTCCGCGAGATGACCGAGGGCCTGTCCGTGCCCCGCGCCTTGTCGGCCACGGGCGGCATTTTGCTTGGCCCGGACTATCATTTCGATCTGGTGCGTCCCGGCGTCGGCCTTTATGGTGGTTTGCCGTTTGAAGACAGCAAACCCGTGGTGCGCCTCGAATGTCCGGTGATCCAGACCCGCGATGTCGCGCCCAATGAAACCGTCGGCTATTCCAACACATGGACCGCCGAGGCCCCCACCCGCATCGCCACGATTTCCGCCGGCTACGCCGATGGTATTTCGCGCAAAATCTCCAACGCTGCGGTGCTGTTTGACGGCGACACCCCCTGCCCGTTGGTCGGCCGGGTGTCGATGGATTTGATCACCGTCGACATCACCCATCTGGACCATGTGCCCAAATCGCTTGATCTCTTGTGCGCGCATCAAACGGTCGATGATCTGGCCGATGTGGCGGGCACGATCGGCTATGAAATCCTGACCTCTTTGGGCGGACGCTATCTGCGGCGGTATATCGGATGAGCACCACGCGCGCGGCCAATCCTATCTTGCACCTGCTGGCCCGTTTGGGGGCTGCGGTGTTGGGGACGTTTGCCGCCGTCGGCCGCTTGACGCTGTTCACGCTCTCGACCTTTCGCCACATCCTCACGCCGCCGTTCTACAGCCGCGAATTCTTTCACGCCTTGATGAATGTCGGTTACCTGTCCTTGCCCGTGGTCGGCCTGACCGCGCTGTTTACGGGGGGGGCTTTGGCGTTGCAAATCTATGCCGGTGGCGCACGGTTTTCGGCCGAACAGGTGGTGCCACAAATCGTCGCCTTGGGCGTGGTCCGCGAACTTGGCCCGGTCATGGTCGGACTGATGATGGCCGCACGGGTCACCTCGTCGATTGCTGCCGAAATCGCCACGATGAAAGTCACCGAACAAATCGACGCGCTGGTCACCCTCTCGACCCACCCGATGAAATATCTCACCGCCCCGCGCGTTTTGGCCGGGCTGTTGACCGTGCCGTTTCTGGTCGCGGTGGGCGACACAGTAGGGGTGTTTGGCGGCTGGTTCGTGGCGATCAAGTCGCTTGATTTCAACTCCGCCACCTACCTCAAAAACACCATAGATTTCCTTGAGATGCCCGACATCGTGTCCTCATTGGTCAAAGGCGCAGCGTTTGGCGTCATCGCCACGTTGATGGGCTGTTATTTCGGGATGAATTCGGGCCGAGGCGCACAGGGCGTAGGTCAGGCGACCAAATCCTCTGTCGTTGCCGCCGCCGTATTGATTCTGGCTGCCAACTTCCTTTTGACACAGGCGTTTTTTGCCGCATGATCACGCTCACCGACGTTCATAAATCCTTTGGCGCAAAACAGATCCTGCGCGGTGTCAACCTGACGGTGGAGCGCGGCGAAAGCTGTGTCATCATCGGCGGATCGGGCACCGGGAAATCGGTCATGCTCAAATGCATTCTGGGCCTTGTGACCCCGGATCGAGGCACGATTACGGTCGATGGCGAAGAGGTCAGCGCCAGTGGCGACCGCGATGCGTTTTTGGCCCGATTTGGCATGCTGTTCCAAGGCGCGGCCCTGTTTGACAGCCTTCAGGTCTGGCAAAACGTCGCCTTTCGCCTGTTGCGCGGCTCGTTGAAACGGCCCCGCCATGAGGCCCGCGAGATCGCGATTGAAAAACTGCGCCGGGTCGGGTTGTCGCCCGATGTGGCCGATCAATTTCCCGCCGAACTGTCGGGCGGGATGCAAAAGCGTGTCGGCCTTGCCCGCGCCATCGCCGCCGATCCCGAAATCATTTTTTTTGACGAACCGACCACCGGATTGGACCCGATCATGGCCGGGGTGATCAACGAATTGATCCGCGAGATCGTGGTGGAAATGGGCGCGACCGCGCTGACCATCACCCATGACATGACCTCGGTGCGCGCGATCGCCGACAAGGTGGCGATGTTGCACGGCGGCAAAATCCGTTGGCACGGCCCCGTGGCGGAAATGGACACGGCAAACGACCCGTATCTCACCCAATTCATCACCGGCTCGGCGCATGGGCCGATTGAAACGGTTCGGTGAGGTTGCTCTTGTCTCGCCGCACCCAGCTTACCCTCCGCCGTCTCAATCTCTCCCTGTTGATCCTGTTCCCCGTTGCTTGGGTCGCGCCGCTGATGCGGGCGGGGTTTTTGCCGCTGTTTGGCCTCTCCGAAATTTCGGTTCTCTCTGGCATTGCGGGTCTTTGGCAGACCGACGTCTTTCTTGCCCTCATCGTTGTGCTCTTCGCCATTCTCGCCCCCATCGCCAAGGTGCTCTCCCTCGAAGCGCTGATCTCGAACCGCCTCCCCGCGCGGGTCAAACCCTGGCTGTTTCACCTTGGCCGACTGGCCATGGCGGATGTGTTTTTGATCGCAATTTACATCACGGTCATCAAAGGCATCGGCGTTGGGCGGCTTGAGATCGGTTGGGGGCTTTACCTTTTTACCTTTTGTGTTTTGCTCAGTCTGGCTTTGAGTATTTTCACCACGGTAAAACCAGAAGACTTGCGCGGCGACCCCTTGAAAGACTAGAACGAAGCAAGAACGAACAGGGAGCGCCAGAATGGCCAAGGCACAAAAGAATTTCGTCTGTTCCAATTGCGGGGCGGTGACGACCAAATGGTCCGGGCGCTGTGACGGCTGTGGCGAATGGAACTCCATTTCCGAGGAAAAACCGTTGTCGGCCTCGGGTCCGGCGAAAAAGACGTTGGGTGGGCTGCGCGGCAAGGAAATCCCGCTCTCCGCCCTGTCCGACAAAGAAGCCCCGCCCAAACGCACCTCCTGCGGCCTGACCGAGTTCGACCGGGTTTTCGGCGGCGGCTTGGTGCCATCTTCGGCCATCTTGGTCGGCGGCGATCCGGGCATCGGCAAATCAACGCTTTTGCTGCAAGCGGCGGCGAAATTTGCCATGGCGGGACTGAAGGTCATCTATATTTCCGGCGAGGAATCCGCCGCCCAAGTGCGGATGCGGGCGCAACGGTTGGGCCTTGGCAATGCGCCGGTGCGGCTCGGGGCGGAAACCAACCTGCGCGATATTTTGACGACGCTTGAGGCGGAAATGCCCGATTTGGTGATCATCGACTCGATCCAAACCATGTGGGCCGACAATGTTGAAAGCGCACCGGGATCGGTGTCTCAGGTGCGCGCGGCGGCGCATGAATTGGTGACTTTTGCCAAATCGCGCGGTGTCTCGGTGGTTTTGGTCGGCCATGTCACCAAGGATGGGCAACTCGCCGGGCCGCGCGTGGTCGAGCATATGGTCGACACGGTGCTCTATTTTGAAGGCGAGCGCGGGCATCATTTCCGGCTCTTGCGCGCGGTCAAAAACCGCTTTGGCCCGGCGCATGAGATTGGCGTGTTTGAAATGACCGGCGATGGGTTGCGCGAAGTGACCAACCCCTCCGCGCTCTTTCTGTCCGAACGCGATCAACCGGTGCCGGGATCGGTGGTTTTTGCCGGGATCGAGGGCACGCGGCCGGTGTTGGTCGAATTCCAGGCGCTCGTCGCCCCCTCGCCCCACGCCCAAGCCCGGCGCACAGTTGTGGGCTGGGACGGATCACGTTTGGCGATGATCCTGGCGGTGCTCGAAAGCCGATGTGGTATTCCCTTTGCCGGGCTGGACGTTTATCTGAACGTTGCAGGTGGGATGAAAGTGTCGGAACCTGCCGCCGATCTGGCGGTGGCGGCGGCGTTGATTTCGGCCCGCGAAGATCAGGCTTTGCCAAAAGATTGTGTGGTTTTCGGGGAACTTTCGCTCTCAGGGAGCTTGCGACCCGTTGGTCAGACCGAAAACAGGTTGAAAGAAGCCAAAAAACTTGGTTTTTCATCGGCCATCGCCCCCGCCCGTTCCAAGGCCGGGGAAAAAAGCGGCATGGACGTCCGGCAGATGAGCGATCTGGTGGGGTTTGTCGGAGAGGTTTTTGGCGCGGGCTAACGCGCTCAGAGTTCAAAAGAGAGGCGCCATGGAAGGCTTTACAATCATCGACGGCATCGTCGCATTGGTCATCGTCGTATCGGCGATCCTGGCCTATTCACGCGGGTTTGTGCGCGAAGGCATGGCGATTGCCGGATGGATCGTCGCCGCGATCCTTGGCTACATGTTTGCCCCCAAAGCCGTGCCTTTGGTCAAAGAAGTGCCCTATCTGGGCGACTACATCTCAGGATCTTGCGAACTCTCGGTGATCACTGGCTTTTTCGCGGTGTTCGCCGTGGCTTTGATCGTCGTGTCGATTTTTTCACCGCTGTTTTCCTCTGCCGTGCAACGCTCTGCCTTGGGCGGGGTGGATCAGGGGCTTGGTTTCCTGTTCGGCGTGATCCGTGGCATCGTTTTGGTCGCCATCGCTTTGGTCATCGTCGACCGCGTCTCGACTGGCGACCCTATCGCCGTGTTGGAAGACTCGCGCACCGCCAAAGTTTTTGCCCGCTCGCAAGATAAGCTGGACGAGAGCCTGCCCGAGGATGCACCAGATTGGATCACCTCGCGCTATCAATCCTTGGTTTCGACCTGTACTGAGTAAATCACCATCCCATTGGGCGGCACCGATCAAAAGCAGCCGCCCTTTTCATAAACCCCACCTTAAGAGCCACGGAACCCGCCCGTCTCACGACTGGAGCACAAGAAGTGATGAAATCTTTTGTGATCCTTTCGTGACACTGGGCCTCTTAGGTCTTAAAGGGTGGGACGAACCGCACAGCGTAGGATTCGGAGCTTGACCGAGATGCTCGAAATGCCCCCCGCTCACCCTTTTGACGATGACAAATTAAAAGAGGAATGCGGCGTTTTCGGCGCCGTTGGCGTTGCCGATGCCGCCTCTTTTATCGCCCTTGGCCTGCATGCGCTTCAGCATCGCGGCCAGGAAGCCGGCGGGATCGTCACCTATGATACCGAGGCCGGATTTCAGTCGGCACGCCGCTTTGGCTATGTCCGCGACAATTTCACCAGCCAAAAAGTGATGGAAACCCTGCCCGGACCGATCGGCATCGGCCATGTGCGCTATTCCACGGCAGGCTCCAAAGGCAACACCGCAATCCGCGACGTGCAACCGTTCTTTGGTGAATTCGCCATGGGCGGGGCTGCGATTGCCCACAACGGCAATATCACCAACGCCGTCGCCCTGCGCCGCGAGTTGATCGAACGTGGATCGATTTTCCAATCCAGCTCGGATTCGGAATGCATCATCCACCTGATGGCCCGCTCGCTGCAACGCAACATCCCTGAGCGGATGAAAGACGCGCTGCGCCGGGTGGAAGGCGCGTTTTCCGTCGTCGCCATGACCCGCACCAAACTCATCGGTGTCCGCGATCCGCGCGGTGTGCGTCCGCTGGTGTTGGGCAAAGTTGGCGACAAAGGCTATGTGCTCTCATCTGAGACCTGTGCGCTCGACATCATCGGTGCGGAATTCGTCCGTGAGATTGAGCCCGGCGAAATGGTCGTAATCTCGGATGGCAAAGTTCAAAGCTCGAAACCGTTTGAACCAAAGCCATCGCGGTTCTGCATCTTTGAGCATGTGTATTTTTCCCGCCCTGACAGCATCTTAGAGGGGCGTTCCGTCTATGAAACCCGCCGTCAGATTGGCGTGGAATTGGCGATTGAAGCGCCTGTTGAGGCCGATCTGGTCTGTCCGGTGCCCGACTCCGGCACGCCCGCCGCCATCGGCTATGCGTTTCAATCCGGCATCCCCTACGGCATGGGCATCATCCGCAACCAATATATGGGGCGGACGTTTATTGAGCCCTCGGAGCAGATCCGCAACATGGGGGTGCGTCTGAAATTGAACGTCAACCGGGCACTGATCCGCGACAAACGGATCATTCTGGTCGATGACTCGGTGGTGCGCGGCACAACCTCGCAAAAGATCAAAGACATGCTATTGGACGCAGGCGCGGCCGAGGTCCATTTCCGCATCGCCTCTCCGCCGACCATGTGGCCCTGTTTCTACGGCGTCGACACGCCGGATCGCGACAAATTGCTGGCGGCTTACATGACGGTTGAACAAATGCGCGTGCATTTGGGCGTCGATAGTCTTCAGTTCATCTCGCTCGACGGCTTGTATCGCGCGGCAGGCGTGGCCGAAGGCCGCGATGCCACCGCCCCGCGCTATTGCGACGCCTGTTTCTCCGGCGAATACCCGGTGGTGCCTTCCGATATGATCGACAAAGGCTTTAAACTGAAGGCCGCCGAATAAGTGGCCTCCATCCTCGATCTTGATCCCCGCTGGCGCGCCCTTATGGCGAAAGGTGGGGTGATTGACATTGGCTTTGATCATCCATCCGAGTGGCCCCATGCGCCGCGTGGTGATCTGGCCTTTGTCAAAGAGGGTGCGGATCAACTGGCTTCGGAACTCTGCCGTTTGGATGAGGCACGGTATCTGCGCGCCACGCTCACCCTGCCCATTCGCGGCGCAGAGGACGCTTTGGTGATCGCGCTTTGGGCCGAGGTGCCGCATCCGGTGTTTTACGCCTATCTTCAACATCTTGACGGTGGCCCCCTGCCCGAAGACACGCGCGCCAGTCTGGCCAATGATCTGTCGCCTTTGGCCGTCCAAGACAGCGCTCTGACGCTGAGCTTTGGCGATGGCTCCGCGCGGCCCAGCGTCACCCTGACGGGCATCGCGGATATGTCCTTTGACGATCTTCTGACGCTCTATGAGGCCAGTGGGACACTTGCGCGCGCCGACCTCACCGCCCCTTGACCGCGCCGCAATTTCCCCGCACACATCCCTCTAATTTGGCCTCTAATTTGGCCTCTTATTTGGCGTCCAAACTGGCCTCCCTCCGGCCCTGATGACTGGGAAGAACACATGACAGACCACACAAAAGTCGCCCTCATCACCGGCGCATCGCGCGGCCTCGGCTTTTTCCTCGCCGAAGCTCTGGCCCCGGCCTATCACATCGTCGCCGTGGCCAAGACCACAGGCGCGCTCGAAGAGTTGGACGACCGGATCAAAGCCAAAGGCGGCGACGCCACATTGGCCCCGATGGATGTGACCAACCCGGACGCGATGGCGCATCTGTGTCGCGGCATTTTTGACCGCTGGGGGCATCTCGACCTGTGGGCGCACACGGCGATCTACGCACAGCTTCTGTCGCCTGCCGATCACATCGACCCCAAAGACTTTGACCGCACCATCGGCACCAATGTGACCGCCACGGGCAAGTTGATGCCGATGATTTCGCCGCTTTTGAACATGGCCCCCACCCCCGCCGATGTGCTGTTTTTCGACGATCCGCATGCGGGCGAGAAATTCTTTGGCGCCTACGGGGCATCGAAAGCCGCGCAGATTGCCATGGCCAAAAGTTGGCAGGCCGAGGTCGCACATGTCGAAAAAGCGCCGCGCATTCATGTGCTGTCCCCGCGCCCGATGCCGACGGGCACCCGCGCGCGGTTTTTCCCCGGCGAAGACCGCGCCACGCTGACCCATCCGCGCGACGAAGCGCCGCGTTTGCTCAAAGAGATCGGGCTGATCTGAGTGCCGCTGATGACGGCCACGGATTACAAAGGCGCGAACAGGTCGATCTTGTAGCCATCCGGGTCCGCCACGGTGGCGTAGCGTTGGCCCCAAAACGCATCCCAAGGGGCGTCCACCACGGTGAACCCGGCGCTTGCAATCTCGCCCGCCACCCGGTCCACCTCACTCGGCGTGGCACAGAGCATGGCAAAACCCGAATGGTTCGCGGGCCGTGGCTTTTCCCCGATCAGTGTTTCCGACAATGTCGCCGCGTCAATCATCAACCGCACCGACCCCGGCGCCGTGTTGGGTTCGACGTGATCGGCATTGGTCTCGACCCCGTCGAAATCAAACCCCAATAGGCGATAAAACGCCACAGATCGCGCCATGTCGGTGGCGGTCACGGCGATTGCGTCGAGCACGGGACGCGGGGCAGCTAAAGACATACTCTCTCCAGTTCACAAAAGGCGTGTCGCGGCACCTTTAAACCTCAGGTTTTTCCCGAAACGCCATAAATATCAGGGCTGCGGCGGGCCACTGACCTTGCCGCGATTCCGAGCCTGCTTTAAGGAGGAAAGGAAGACAAGTGCCAGTCAGACAAAAGGGCCCCACCATGCGCATCCTGATCACCAACGATGACGGCATCAATGCGCCGGGCCTCAAAACGCTTGAGGCCATCGCCCATACGGTTGCCGGTCCCGAAGGCGAGGTCTGGGTCGTCGCCCCCGCGTTTGAACAATCCGGCGTCGCGCATTGCATTTCCTATTCTCACCCGACCATGATCACCGAGATTGCCCCGCGCCGCTGGGCTGCCGAAGGCTCGCCTGCCGATTGCGTTTTGGCCGGGCTGCATGACATCTTGCCGCAGCGGCCGGATTTGGTGCTCTCTGGCGTCAACCGGGGCAATAACGCGGGTGAAAATGTGATGTATTCCGGCACGATCGGCGGCGCAATGGAAGCGGCGTTACAAGGCGTGAAAGCCATTGCCTTATCGCAATTCTTCGGACCGCAAAACGCCACACTTGAGGATATGTTTGAAAGCGCTGCCGTGCATGGGGCCGAAGTGGTCAACACGCTTCTGACCCAAGCGCCCTGGGGCGAAGGCGCGGATTACACCTTGTTTTACAACGTGAACTTTCCACCTCTCCCGGCCTCTGAGACCAAAGGTATCGCCATTTGCCGCCAAGGCCGCCGTAAAACGCCGGGCTTTGGCATCGAAGGCCAAGTCTCGCCCACCGGGCGGCGGTTCTTGTGGGTGCGCGGGTCCGAGCAATCGGTCGACACCGGCCCCGGCACCGATGTGACAGCCAATTTGGCCGGCCATATCTCGGTCACACCAATGCGTGCCGATCTGACCGCGCATGACATGCTCAAAGGCCTCTCCGCCTTGGAAAAAGCCGTCTGATGACCATGAACCCCGAAGCGCAGATGCAGTTCCTCTACACCCTCCGATCCAAAGGGGTAACCGATGGGCGCACGCTTCAGGCCATGGAAAAAATCGACCGCGGCGTCTTTGTCAAAGGCCTGTTTGCCACCCGCGCCTATGAGGATATGCCGCTGCCCATCGCCTGTGGCCAAACGATCTCGCAACCCTCCGTGGTGGGGCTGATGACACAGGCGCTCAATGTGCAACCGCGCGATAAGGTGTTGGAGGTCGGCACCGGCTCCGGCTATCAGGCCGCGATCCTCAGCCAACTGGCCCGCCGCGTCTATACCGTGGACCGCTACCTGCGCCTTGTGCGCGAGGCACAACTCGTGTTTGACAGCCTCGGCATCGTCAATATCACTGCCATGGCGATTGATGGCAGCTACGGCCTACCCGATCAGGCACCGTTTGATCGCATCCTTGTGACCGCCGCCGCGGAGGACCCTCCCGGCCCGCTCTTGGCGCAGCTCAAAACAGGCGGTATCATGGTTTTACCAGTGGGGCAGTCGGACACGGTCCAAAGCCTTATCAAAGTGACACGCACCGAGACCGGGTTTGACTACGAAGAACTCCGTTCCGTGCGCTTCGTGCCCCTCGTCGAGGGGATGGGTCAGGAGTAAACGAACCCTCCGCAAGAGGGGGTGACAGGGGCGGCCATGGGGCCAATCTCCAACAGAGGGCAAAGCCCAAGGACTTGAGGATAGAGCCATGACGATTTCATCTTTGGTACAGACGCGCGGAACTGCGCAAAACAGAATGCGCGCCCTTTTGCTGGGGTCGGCCCTTTTGGCGCTGAGTGCGTGCGACAAACCGATCGACTTTGACATGCGCGGTCTGACCGATGCGTTTTCGACCGCCCCCGCCGCCAACGAGGCCAAAACCGCCGCCAAACCTGTGCCCAACGCGCAAGGCGTGATTTCTTATCCGAATTACCAAGTGGTTGTGGCCAAACGTGGCGACACGATCGGTTCTGTCGCGGCGCGTGTCGGCCTTCCCGTGACGGAATTGGCCCGCTACAACGGCATCCCGGTGGACGTGACCCTGCGCCCCGGCGAAGTGATCGCGTTGCCCCGCCGGATCGGCGACGGCCAATCCACCGCGACCCCAACCGGCACCATTGCCACGGGCGAACGCATCGACATCGCGGCTCTGGCAGATGAGGCCATCACCGACGCTGAGACCAAAACAACCACCACGCCGATTGCCCAGAGCAATCCGTCCGAACCGGTGGCCGGTATGGAACCGATCCGCCACCAGGTTCAGCGCGGCGAAACCGCCTATTCCATCGCCCGCAAATACGGTGTCTCCGTACGCGCCTTGGCCGATTGGAACGGGCTTGGATCGGACCTTGCTGTCACCGAGGGCCGCTATCTTTTGATCCCGGTGAAAACCTCCGAGGGCGTCTCTGAGACCGCCATCACGACCGAGCCGGGCAAAGGGTCGGCCACCCCCACACCGCCCTCTGCCGCCGCCCCCCTGCCGGACCCGGACTTGGCCAAACCGGCCCCTGCGGTCACCAAACCGGCCGCGGACCTTGGCGCAACACAGACGTCAAACTCAGAGATGGCCAAACCCGTCTCCGGCGCAATCATCCGCGATTACGACAAGACTAAATCGAAATTCATCCTGTTTTCCGCCCCCGCAGGCACGCCGGTGAAAGCGGCCAAGGACGGGACAGTCAAATTGATCTCGACCAACGCCGACGGGGTAAAAATCATGGTGGTCGATCACGGCGACGGCCTGCAAACCGCCTATAGCTTTATCGACAGCATTTCGGTGAAAAAGGGCGCCAGCGTCAAACGCGGTCAGACCATTGCAAAAGTGACAGCCAACGAATTCAATGCGTTGCAATTCATGGTCTTCAAAGGCACACAAACCGTCGATCCGACGCCCTATTTGAACTGACGGGTTTGAGTATTTTTTCACGGTAAAGACAAAAGGCCGCGCAGAGACATGCGCGGCCTTTTGGGTTTGAAAACGCTGTCTTCACCTTGATCTGATCTATCT
>ERZ1673962.465-NODE-465-length-28070-cov-55.995217_pt1 | contig 28070 bp, 26 predicted proteins | sample MGYA00580188_ERZ1673962 | MGnify/ENA primary metagenome ERZ1673962 (study PRJEB41334, sample SAMN05608104) | rock metagenome | biome: terrestrial subsurface; feature: shale formation; material: shale | place: USA: Pennsylvania ... | reverse complement strand
AAAGCGTCACCCCGAACGGGTTGGGGCAGTCGAGGCCGAATTTTTCAACGGCCTGTTAGAGCATAGTCAGCTACCACCCGCCCCGCCGCGACAAGCGGTGCATGGACAAGCACGGCATGAGTGCGCATCCTGTGCGCCCTCGCCGCCAGGGAAGCGCAACCGTGTATCGAATGCTGCCAATTTTCGTATTGCTGCTGGGTTTGGCCGCCGTCAGTCAGGCGCAGGCCGCAGGACGAACGCTGACGGTGGGGTATTACGATTTTCCGCCCGTGATGTACGGCGATTCGCACGGTGTGACACGTGGCGAGATGGCGGAACTGACCCGTCTGGTGCTGCGCCGCGCCGGTTATCGCCCGCGCTTCCGGCGCCTGCCCAGCGCACGCCTGTATACGGCCCTGAAGAGCGGTAGCGTCGACATCTGGCTCGGCGCACCCGGCAAGCCGGAGCTGCGTGCGCATACGCGCGAGTCCGCGCATAGCCTCGGCCGGGTCGATCTCAATCTGTATCACCGCGCCGACACGCCGACGCCGCGCATTCCCAAGAGCCTGGTCGGCCAGGGAGTGATCGTCATCAATGGCTACAGCTACTGGCCGAGCGTCAATCAGCTGCTCCAGGACCCGGCGCTGGACATCCGCCTGCTGCGCACCGCCACGCACGAGTCGGCACTGGCCATGCTGCGCTATCGCCGCGCGGACTACCTGCTCGACTACCAGCTGCCGGCCGAACAGGCCCGGCGTGACCAGGGCCTCGAGCCGCTGCCGCACTTGGTGCTGCAGCAGGTGCCGATCCATTTCATCGTGTCGCGCCATGTCGCCGACAGCGCGGCGGTGCTGGCCGACCTGGACCGCGCCTTTCTCGCACTGCGCGCCGCCGGCCGCCTGCCCAGCCTGCCGGAGGGCAGCCTCAGCGCCGCGGCTTCGCGCGCGCCGTAGGTTCGGCCTGCAGCGGGTCGTCCGGCCAGTAGTGTTTGGGATAGCGGCCTTTGAGGTCCTTCTTCACCTCGGCATAGGTATTGGCCCAGAAGCTCGCCAGGTCTTGTGTCACCTGCACCGGCCGACGGGCCGGCGATAGCAGATGCAGCTTGACCGGCTGGCTGCCGCCGGCGATGCGCGGGGTTTCGGCAAGCCCGAACAGCTCCTGCAGGCGCACCGCCAGCACCGGCGGGTTTTCGCTGTAGTCCAGGCGAATACGCGAGCCTGACGGTACTTCGATGGCTACCGGTGCCAGCTCGTCGAGTTGGCGCGGCAACGGCCAGGGCAGCAGGGTAGCCAGCATTGGCGCCAGGTCGAGCTGGGCGAAGTGGGAGAGCCGCGAAACCTTGCCCAGATAGGGCAACAACCACTCTTCCAGGCGCTGCAGCAGGGCGGCATCGCTCAGCTCGGGCCAGGCGCTTTCGCCCTGGCGCTCCACCTCCAACCGTCGCAGCAGGGCGATGCGCGCCTGCCACTGGCGCAGCTCGGGCGTCCAGGGCAGCAAGGCCAGGCCACGGCGCCGGACCAGCGCCAGCAGCGCCTGGCCGCGCGCCTGTTCGTCAAGGCTCGGCAGCGGCTCGCGTGCCAGCACCAGTTCACCGACCCGGCGCTGGCGCTCGGCACGTAGGACGCCCTCGCGCTCGTCCCAGTCGAGTTCATCATGCAGGCGCACCTGCTCGCCGAGCACGCCATCGAACAATCCCGCATCGAGCGCCACGGCGCGATAGATGCTTTCTTCGCGCTGGCCCTGCTGACTGCCCAGCTCGGCGATCACCAGCCAGGGCTGCTTCATCAGCCCGTCAGGCTCGACGAACTGCGCCGCTCGACCGTTGGCCAGCCGATAGCTTCCGCCGCCCTCTTGGCGCTGGCGGGCGACGCGATCTGGATAGGCGAAGGCAAGCAGTGCCGCGAGAGCCTGCGCCTCGCTCAACGGCGCCGCTGGCAGGTCGGTATCGGCCGGCAGCAGGCTACGGAACTGCCGGGCGAGCTGGCGCACGCGCTGGACGTCCGCGCCGCGCCCGGCCTCCAGTGCTTGCATGCGCAACGCCAGATCGGCACCGGCGCCTCGCAGGATGTCGCGCTCGACCAGCAGGGCGGCGAGCGACGCGGCCACCCCAGGCCAGCCGAGGGCATGCCCGCGCAGCAGCATATGCGCCAGGCGTGGATGCGCCGGCAGCGTCGCCATGCGCTGGCCGTGCGCCGTGATCTGCCAACCACCGCGTGCGTTGCGTTGCAACGCGCCGAGATCGGCCAGGAGCGTCTGCGCCTGGGCATAGGCAGCTGGCGGCGGCATGTCGAGCCAGCTCAGCTCGGCCGGTTCCGCTCCCCAGCGCGCCAGTTGCAAGGCCAGCGACGCGAGATCGGCCTGAAGCATCTCCGCCTCGCCAAAAGCCGCCAGCTGCGCATGCTGGTCTTCCGACCAGAGCCGATAGCAGCTACCCGGCTCCAGGCGCCCGGCCCGACCGGCTCGCTGGGTTGCCGAGGCCCGCGAGATGCGCCGGGTTTCCAGCCGCGTCATGCCGCTGGCCGGATCGAAGCGCGGTACCCGCGCAAGCCCCGCATCGACCACCACGCGCACACCTTCGATGGTCAGGCTGGTCTCGGCGATGTTGGTCGCCAGCACGACCTTGCGCCGGCCGGGCGGGGGCGGCTCGATGGCGGCACGCTGATCGTTGAGCTGCAATTCGCCATGCAACGGGCAGAGCAGGATGTCCTGCCGCTCGGCCAGCCGCTCGCGCAGGGCCTCGTGAACGCGCCGGATCTCTCCCTGCCCAGGGAGGAACACCAGCAGGCTGCCGGCCTCCTCGTCGAGCGCCTGCAGCACCGTCTGCACCACCCTGGGCTCGACGCGTTCGCCTGCTCGCCAAGGCGCGCCCCAGCGCACCGCCACCGGGTGCATGCGCCCTTCGCTGCGCACCAGCGGCGCGTCAGCGAGCAGCGCCGAGAGCCGCTCGCCCTCCAGCGTGGCGGACATCAGCAGCACCTTCAGCGGCTCGTCGCGCAGCAAGACGCGGGCATTGAGCGTCAGGGCCAGCGCCAGATCGGCATCAAGGCTGCGCTCATGGAATTCGTCGAATATCACCAGGCCGACGCCCTCGAGCGCCGGATCGTCCTGCAGACGGCGGGCGAGAATCCCCTCGGTCACCACCTCGATGCGCGTCTGCGGTCCGACGCGGCTGTCCAGGCGGATGCGATAGCCCACCGTCTGCCCGACTCTCTCGCCCAGCTCATCGGCCATCCGCTCGGCAGCGGCGCGAGCGGCCAGACGCCTGGGTTCGAGCACGATGATGCGCTGCCCCGCCAGCCAGGATTCGTCGAGCAATGCGAGCGGTACGCGGGTGGTCTTGCCGGCGCCGGGCGGCGCTTCGAGAACCGCCTCGTCACGCGCATGCAACGCGCGGCGCAGGGCCGGCAGGGCTTCGTCGATGGGCAGTGAGATCATGGGCTACTCCGCTTCAGGCCGCGATTATAGGCAGCCCGGCGGCGGCAGTGGGCGTCGAGCGCGGCAACGAACAGGTCGCCACGGATCGCGGTCTGATGTCGAGAAAACATCATCGCTCCCTTGTATAGTTGCGCCACTATTTCCGGAGGTACGCATGGTTACCCGATCGCTTCCCCGCTCCCGTCTGCTTGGCGGCCTGCTCACCCTCACGCTGGTCACCCAGCTGTCGGCCTGCGGCACGCTGTTCTACCCGGACCGCCGTGGCCAGATCGAAGGCCGTATCGACCCGGCCATCGCCGTGCTCGACGCGGTCGGCCTGCTGTTCTACGTGATTCCCGGGCTCATCGCCTTTGGCATCGACTTCGCCACGGGCGCCATCTACCTGCCGGGCGACGAGTACTCGGTGGCTCCGCAAAAGCTGCAGGAAGCCATCGGCGCCGACGGCCAGATCGACCAGGCTCGCCTGAAGGCCATCATCGAGGCCGAAACCGGCCGCAGCCTGCCGCTGGACGACCCGCGCCTGATTCGCCACCAGGGCAGCCTGGACCAGCTCGCGGCGTTCGGCCTGCGGCCGGCGGCGTGAGCGGCCGATGAGCGTCAGCGCAGAGCACGCCCGCCTGCTGCGTCGCGCGTCCGGCGCAGCGCTGGCCGTCGCGCTGTTCCTGGCCCTTAGCAAGGCGGTCGCCTGGTGGCTGAGCGGCTCGGTCAGCCTGCTCGCCGGGCTCACCGACTCGCTGCTCGATGGCGCCGCCTCGCTGATCAACCTGCTCGCCGTGCATTACTCGCTGCGCCCGGCTGACGACGATCATCGCTATGGCCACGGCAAGGCCGAAGCGCTGGCGGGCCTCGGCCAGGCCGCGTTCATCGGCGTCAGCGCCCTGCTCGTGGGGGCGCAAGGGGTCGATCGGCTGCTGCATCCGCAGCCGCTGGGCGCGCCCCTGGTGGGCATCGTGGTGATCATCGTCTCCCTGCTGCTGACCGCGGCGCTGCTGGCCTACCAACGACACGTGGTCAGGCTCACCGGCTCGACCGCGATTCGCGCCGATTCGCTGCACTATCGCTCCGACCTGCTGCTCAACCTCAGCATCCTGGTGGCGCTGGTGCTGGCCAGCTACGGCTGGGCGCGGCTGGATGCAGTCTTCGGCATCGCCATCGCCTTCTACATTCTCTGGAGCGCGGCGAGCATCCTGCGCGAGGCGGCAGCGGTGCTGATGGATACCGAGCTCTCGCCGGAAATCGGCGAAGACATGCAGCGCCTGGCCCGCACCGTGCCCGGCGTGCTCGGCTGCCACGACCTGCGCACGCGGATATCGGGCACACGCTGGTTCGTCCAGTTGCACCTGGAGCTGCCCGGCGAACTGTCGCTGTCGCGCGCGCATGCGCTGTGTGACGAGGTGGAGGCGGCGATCAAGGCGCACTACCCACGCGCCGAGGTGCTGGTACATGCCGACCCGCAGGAAGTGGTGAAAAAGGCCTGAGCGAAGGGCCGCGTCAGCCCGACATGTTGCGTGCGTAGAAGATCTCCAGCATCTCGTGGCGCAGTCGCGCTTCGACCTGCTGGCGCTGCGGCGGCGAGAGGTTGCGCGTGGCATCGCCGAACAGGTAGTTCTCCAGCGCGAAGTCCTTGAGCAGCATCTTGGTGTGGAACAGGTTCTCCTGATACACGTTGACGTCGGTCATCTGGTACGCCGCGCGAGTGTCGTCGGAGAGGTAGTTCTGGATCGAATTGATCTCGTGGTCGATGAAGTGCTTCCTGCCTTCGACATCGCGGGTGAACCCGCGTATCCGGTAGTCGACGGTGACGATGTCCGAATCGAACTGATGAATCAGGTAGTTCAGCGCCTTGAGCGGTGAGATCACCCCGCAGGTCGAGACGTCGATGTCGACCCTGAAGGTGGCGATACCGTCGTCCGGATGGATTTCCGGGTAGGTATGCACGGTGATGTGGCTCTTGTCGAGGTGCGCAACGACGGTATCCGGCAGCGGCCCGGGCGACTCCTCGATCTGGCTGTCGGTCGGCGTCACCGGCTGCTCGGAGATCAGCATGGTCACGCTGGCGCCTTGTGGGTCGTAGTCCTGGCGGGCGATGTTGAGGATGTTCGCGCCGATGATGTCGACGACATCGCCGAGAATCTGCGTCAGGCGTTCGGCATCGTACTCTTCGTTGATGTACTGGACGTACGCCTGCTGATCTTCCGGCGTCTGCGCATAGCAGATGTCGTAGATGTTGAAGCTCAAGGTCTTGGTCAGGTTGTTGAACCCGTGGAGCTTGAGTTTGCTTGTCGCCATTGAAGATCTCTCGCGTGCGGCCCTGCCCAGGTGCTGAGCATACCGTCAGACGAAACCCCGCCGCCCGGACGCGGGGCCTCTCTACGCGCGGAGGTTGAGCAATTGCGTGATCGACGTGATCGCCCGGGGCAACCGAGCGCACGCCATGCTGGGCGGCCGATGCGCTCGCCAGCGGCTGTCGCCGACCGCCAAGCGCTTACTGCAGCTCGACGATCTCGTAGGAGTGGGTGATCTCGACGCCAGCGCGGCCCAGCATGATCGAGGCCGAGCAGTACTTCTCCGCCGACAGTTCCACGGCACGCTTGACCTGCGGCTCCTTCAGGGCGTGCCCCTTGACCACGAAGCGTAGGTGGATCCTGGTGAAGACCTTGGGGTCCTCGCTGGCACGCTCGGCCTCGACGAAGGCTTCGCAACTATCGACCGCCTGTCGGGACTTTTTCAGGATGCTCACCACATCGAAGTTGCTGCACCCGCCGAGGCCAAGCAACAGCATTTCCATGGGTCGCACCCCGAGATTGCGCCCTCCGGCTTCGGGCGGCCCATCCATCGCCACAACGTGCCCACTGCCCGATTCACCTAAAAACATGGCGCCATCGACCCATTGAATGCGCGCTTTCATCAACTGGCTCCACAATTTGAAAGGAGCAATAGCTTAACATGTGGACTTCTGCCGCTGCGGACAGCGGACCCGACCAAAGGTGCGTTGACCCACCGCAAAAATGTATCGCAGGTTATGTCTGACCGCTTACCCTCCGGGTTGGCTGGCCAAAAGAGCTGCGGACATGATGAATTCAAACAATAAGAACCAACATTTATCCAAGCATTATCCCGGGACTCAGAGCATGGTAGCTATCACACTCACACCCAAGGTAAAGAACATCGACAAGTTGCTGGCGCACTGCCATCGACGCCGTTACACGGCCAAGAGCACAATCATCTACCAAGGGGATCGTTGCGAGTCGCTGTTCTATATCGTCAAGGGTTCGGTCACCATCCTCATCGAAGACGATGACGGCCGCGAAATGATCATCGCCTATCTCAACGCCGGCGACTTCTTCGGCGAGATGGGCCTGTTCGAAAAGGAGGGCAGCGAGAAGGAACGCAGCGCCTGGGTTCGCGCCAAGACCGAATGCGAGGTGGCGGAACTCAGCTACACGAAGTTCCGCGAACTGACCCAGCAGGCCCCGGAAATTCTCTATGCGCTGGGCAGCCAGATGGCCGATCGCCTGCGCGCCACCACGCGCAAGGTCGGCGACCTGGCGTTTCTCGACGTCACCGGCCGCGTCGCGCGCACTCTGCTCGACCTGTGCAAGCAACCTGACGCCATGACTCACCCCGACGGCATGCAGATCAAGATCACCCGCCAGGAGATCGGCCGTATCGTCGGTTGTTCGCGGGAGATGGTAGGCCGGGTACTCAAGAGCCTCGAGGCTCAGGGGCTGGTCTACGTGAAGGGCAAGACGATGGTGGTGTTCGGTACGCGCTGAGCGCGCCCGAGCAGGAAAAGGCCGGAGCCGCGGCGACGCGACTCCGGCCTTTTCGTTTCAGACGAAGGCCGACCCTACTGTGGATCGGCGGCTACCGTGCGCTGGCGGCGCTCGGGAAAGAACAGGCGCTGCAACTCGGCGCCCGGCTGTTCCGCGCGCATGAAGGCCTCGCCGACGAGGAAGGCGTAGACCTGGTTGATTTCCATCAGCTCGACGTCGGCCCGATTGAGAATGCCGCTCTCGGTGACCACGATGCGGTCCTGCGGAATGCGCGGCAACAGGTCGAGCGTCGTTTCCAGGCTCACCTCGAAGGTGTGCAGGTTGCGGTTGTTGATCCCCAACAGCGGCGTCTCCAGTTTCAGCGCCCGCTCAAGCTCGCTGGCATCGTGCACTTCCACCAGCACGTCCATGCCCAGCGAACCCGCTTCGGCGGACAACTCGGTCAGCTGGCCGTCATCGAGCACCGCGGCGATCAGCAGAATGCAATCGGCGCCCAGGGCCCGGGCCTCGACCACCTGGTAGGGGTCGATCATGAAATCCTTGCGAATCACCGGCAGGCTGCAGGCCGAACGCGCCTGCTGCAGGTAGGCATCGGCGCCCTGGAAGAAATCGATGTCGGTGAGCACCGACAGGCAGGCCGCGCCACCGGCTTCGTAGCTACGGGCGATCTGCACCGGGTCGAAGTTCTCACGCAGCACGCCCTTGCTCGGCGAGGCCTTCTTCACCTCGGCGATCACTGCCGCCTCCTTGGCGCGCACGCGGCGGATCAGCGCGTCGGCGAAGCCGCGCACCGGATCGGCAGCCGCGGCCTGCCGCGCCAACTCGTCGAGCGCCACTCGGGCGCGGCGCTCGGCCACTTCCTCGGCCTTGCGGGCAACGATCTTCTCCAGCACGGTTGGCACGCTCATCGGGCATTCTCCTGCTTGAACACGGCGGTAAAGGACACCAGCTCCTCGAGCTTGTCGCGCGCCAGGCCGGTACTGAGCGCATCGTGGGCCAGTTCCACGCCCTGCTTGAACGAAGACGCCTGGTCCGCGGCATAGAGCGCAGCGCCAGCGTTGAGCACGATCATGTCGGCAGCCTTCTGACCGTTCTCGGTTTGCCGGCGCCCGAGCGCATCCTTGATCAGTGCCAGCGAACCCTGTGCGTCCTCGACGTTGAGCCCGATCAGGCTCTGGCTACGAATGCCGAAGTCCTCCGGCTGCACGCTGTACTCGCGGATCGCGCCATCCTTCAGCTCGGCCACATGGGTCGGCGCGGCGAGGCTGACCTCGTCCAGGCCATCCTGCGCATGCACCACCAGCACGTGCTTGCTGCCCAGGCGCTGCAGCACCTCGGCCATCGGTCGGCACAACGCCTTGCTGAACACGCCGAGCACCTGATGCTTCACACCCGCCGGGTTGGACATCGGCCCGAGGATATTGAACAGCGTACGCAGCCCCAGTTCGCGCCGCGGGCCCGCGGCGAAACGCATGGCGCCGTGATGTGCCGGGGCAAACATGAAGCCCACGCCCACCGCGTCGACGCTGCGCGCCACCTGCTCAGGGGCGAGGTCGAGGTAGACCCCCGCCGCCTCCAGCAGGTCGGCACTGCCGCTCTTGCCGGACACTGCACGGTTGCCGTGCTTCGCTACCTTGCCTCCTGCTGCGGCGACGACGAACGCCGCCGCGGTGGAGACATTGAAGATGTTCATGCCGTCGCCGCCGGTGCCGCAGGTATCGACCAGCCGCTCGCTGTCGAAGGCGACCGGCGCGGCCAGCTCACGCATGACCTGCACCGCGCCGACGATTTCATCGATGGTCTCGCTCTTCATGCGCATGCCCATGAGGAAGGCACCGATCTGCGCATCGGTACATTGCCCGGTCATGATCTGGCGCATCACATCCTTCATTTCGTCGGTGGTCAGGTCCAGCTGAGCGACGATCCGGTTGAGCGCTTCCTTGATCTCCATCAGCGCGCGCCTCCGGTCTGCTTGAGGAAGTTGGCGAACAGTTCGTGGCCCTGTTCGGTGAGGATGGATTCGGGATGGAACTGCACGCCCTCGACGTTCAGCGTCTTGTGCCGCAGGCCCATGATCTCGTCGACCGAGCCGTCCTCCAGCTGCGTCCAGGCGGTGATCTCCAGGCAATCGGGCAGCGTCTCGCGCTTGACCACCAGCGAGTGGTAGCGGGTGACGGTCAGCGGATTGTTGAGGCCGGCGAACACGCCCTGGTTGCGATGGAACACCGGGCTGGTCTTGCCGTGCATGGCCTGGCGTGCGCGGACCACTTCGCCGCCGAAAGCCTGGCCGATGCTCTGATGGCCAAGGCAGACCCCGAGAATCGGCAGCTTGCCGGCGAAATGGCGGATCACTTCGAGCGATACGCCGGCCTCGTTCGGCGTGCAGGGGCCGGGAGAGACGACGATGCGTTCGGGGGCGAGTGCCTCGATCGCCGCGACGTCGAGTTCGTCGTTGCGTACCACGTGCACGTCGGCACCCAGCTCGCCGAGGTACTGCACCACGTTGTAGGTAAAGGAGTCGTAGTTGTCGATCATCAGCAGCATGGCTCGGCTCCTCAGCGCTCGGACTGTTCGGGGGCGGTCTGTTCGGCCAGGGCGACGGCACGGAACATCGCGCGGCGCTTGTTCAGGGTTTCTTCCCACTCGAGTGCCGGCTGCGAGTCGGCGACGATGCCGGCGCCGGCCTGCACGTGCAGCTCGCCGTCCTTGATCACCGCGGTACGAATGGCGATGGCGGTGTCCATGTTGCCGTTCCAGGCGAGGTAGCCGACCGCACCGCCGTAGACGCCGCGCTTGACCGGCTCCAGTTCATCGATGATCTCCATGGCACGGATCTTCGGCGCACCGGACAAGGTGCCCGCCGGCAGGATGGCGCGCAGCGCATCCATTGCCGAGAGCCCCTGCTTGAGCTGCCCGGTGACGTTGGAAACGATGTGCATCACGTTGGAGTAGCGCTCGATGACCATCTTCTCGGTGAGCTTCACCGAGCCGGTCTCGGCGACCCGGCCAACGTCGTTGCGGCCCAGGTCGATCAGCATCAGGTGCTCGGCCAGCTCCTTGGTATCGGACAACAGGTCGGCCTCGAGGGCGCGGTCGGCCTCGTCGGTGGCGCCGCGTGGACGGGTCCCGGCGATCGGCCGCACGGTAACCAGGCCGTCCTCGACGCGCACCAGCACCTCCGGGGAAGAGCCGACCACGTGGAAGTCGCCGAAATTGAAGAAGTACATGTAGGGCGTCGGGTTGAAACAGCGCAGCGCCCGATAGAGGTCGATCGGCGCTGCGGCGAACGGAATCGACATGCGCTGGGAAATCACCACCTGCATGCAGTCGCCGGCGAGGATGTAGTCCTTGATGCGCGAAACCGCCGCCTCGAAGTCCTCGCGCGAGAAACTCGAGCGGAACACCGGCTCGCCCCTGGCCCCGGTCTCGAAGTCCAGCCCCAGGCGCGGCACGACCGGCTGGCGCAGGCGCTCACGCAGGGTACGCAACTGGGCCAGGCCTTGCTCGTAGGCATCCGCCGCGGCCGGATCGACCAGCACGATGCAATGCAGCTTGCCAGCCAGGTTGTCGAACACCACCACGGCGTCGGAGACCATCAGCAGGATGTCCGGCGTGCCCAGCGGGTCGGGCGCCTCGCAGCGGCCCAGGCGCTGCTCGACGTAGCGCACGCTGTCGTAGCCGAAGTAGCCGACCAGCCCGCCGCTGAAGCGCGGCAGGCCCTCGACCGGCGCCACGCGATAGCGCTGCTGGAATGCCTCGACAAAGGCCAGCGGATCCTTGACCTCGGCGCGTTCCTGCTCGACGCCGTCGGTGGTCACGCTGATCCGCTGTCCATGGACGCGCAGCACGGTGCGACAGGGCAAGCCGATGATCGAATAACGGCCCCACTTCTCGCCGCCCTGCACCGACTCGAGCAGGTAGGAGTTGGGCGCATCGGCCAGCTTGAGATAGAGCGAGAGCGGGGTGTCGAAATCGGCCAGGGTTTCGAAGGACAGCGGAATGCGATTGTGGCCTTCGGCGGCCAGACGCAGAAATTCGTCGCGGGTCATGTCAGCCTCGTGGTCTGAGGGGGCTTGGAACGGTTCGCAAACAGGGGCCGGCCAGATGCCGGCACAGGGGAGCTCAGGCGCGCCAGCGCCAGCGCGCCAGGGCCTTGATGACCTTCATCCACTGTTTGCGAGTCACCACCACGATCTGATCTCTTCGGCGGGCAGGAGGAAAACCTCGCCACACTAGCGCAGCCCCTCAGGCGAAGCAACCAGCTGGCGCAGGTCGTCGAGCACCAGCTCCGGCTCCTCCTCGTCGATCGGTCGACCGTGGTTGTAGCCATAGCTGACCGCGACGCAGGGCACGCCGGCCGCGCGAGCAGCCAGCACGTCGTTACGCGAGTCGCCGACAAACAGCGCTTCGGCCGCGGTTACGCCGGCCTGCTGCATGACCCAGTGCAGCGCGGCAGGATCGGGCTTCTGCTGAGGCAGGGTATCGCCACCGACCAGCCAGCGGAAATAGCCGCCCAGCCCCTTTTCCTCCAGCAACGGCGCGACGAACTGCGACGGCTTGTTGGTGATCACCGCCAGTGCGACACCGCGCTCGCGCAGCCAGTCCAGGCAATCGACGACACCGGGGTAAACGCTGGTCAGTTCATGCGCACCGGCATAGGCCTGCATGAACAGCGCCAGCGCCGCGTCGGTCTCGTCCTCGCCGACGCCGGCGTGCTCGTAGTGTCCGGCCAGGGCGCGGCGAACCAGCACCCGTGAGCCGTTGCCGACCCAGTCACGCACCCGCTCGATGCCGGCAGGTTGCCGGCCGAGCAGCATCAGCATCCTGTCGACCGCCGCCGCCAGGTCAGGTACCGAATCCATCAGCGTGCCGTCCAGGTCGAACATCGCCAGGCGCGGCAGCTGGCCGTCGAACAGACGCTGCAGCCGGTTCATCGGCGGACCTGCGCCAGCTCGCCGCGCATGGTGTCGATCACGGCCTTGTAGTCCGGCTGATTGAAGATCGCCGAGCCGGCGACAAAGGTGTCGGCGCCGGCCTCGGCAATCTCGCGAATGTTCTTCACGTTCACCCCGCCGTCGATTTCCAGGCGAATCTCGCGGCCGCTGGCGTCGATCAGCGCGCGTGCTTCGCGCAGCTTGTCGAGCGTACCGGGAATGAACTTCTGGCCGCCGAATCCGGGGTTGACGCTCATCAACAGGATCATGTCGACCTTGTCCATGACGTACTTCAGGCAGTCCAGCGGCGTGGCCGGGTTGAACACCAGCCCGGCCTTGGCGCCGCCGTCGCGGATCAGCTGCAGCGAGCGATCGATGTGCTCGGACGCTTCCGGGTGAAAGGTGATGTAGCTGGCGCCGGCCTCGAGGAAGTCGCCGATGATGCGATCGACCGGCTTGACCATCAGGTGCACATCGATCGGCGCGGTGATGCCGTACTTGCGCAAGGCGCTGCAGACCATCGGGCCGATGGTCAGGTTGGGCACGTAATGGTTGTCCATGACATCGAAGTGAACGATGTCGGCACCCGCAGCGAGCACACTGTCCACCTCCTGTCCGAGGCGGGCGAAATCGGCAGAGAGAATCGACGGAGCGATGGCGAAAGGCTGCATGGCGCACCTCTTGAGCAGCGAAAAGGCGGCAGTTTACCCGAGCCCGGTCCCCGCGTGGCCACCGCTGGCCATGCGCGAACAGCGCCGCTACCCTGAGGGTCGCGCCTGGAGAGACGGAATGCTGCCGAGCCTGCTACTAGCCACCCTGTTGCTGCTGCCAACGATCGCAAGAAGCGAGGAGCCGCCCCCGGCGCCTCCCGAAGCGCCGCCTGCGGAGCCGGTGCGGGTCGCTGCCGGTGAACGAAGCGAACAGCTCGGCCGGGCCCTTGCCCAGCGCTTTCCGCGTCAGGCCCTCGAACTGCAGGCGGGCGAAGAAACCTTTGTCGGCCTGCAGCTGCCCTCGAACCTGGGGCAGAGCCGTGGCGTCATCGTGCTGCTGCCCGGTGACGGCGAAAGCGCCGACTGGCCCAGAGTCATCGGACCGCTGCGCCGTCAGCTGCCGGATGCCGGCTGGCAGACGCTCAGCCTGACGCTGCCGGATGCGGCACCGGCGCCGCCCGCCGCCGAGCCGGCCGCGCCCGCGCCCGACGCAGGCACCGCGCCCGAGGCGGATGCCGCGCCTGCAGACGGCGCCCCCAGCGAGGCCGGCTATCTGCCGGAGAAGACCGCACCGCCGCTCGACGACGCACAACCGCCGCAAGCACCGGCCGCCGAGCCCAAAGCCGAGCCGGTGAATCAGGCACAGCGAATCGAGGCCCGCCTTGAGGCCGCCCTGACACAAGCGCGCAGCAGTGGCGCGGCGACGGTCGTGCTCGTCGGGCACGGCACCGGCGCCTACTGGGCCGCCCGCTATCTGCAAAACAGCGGTGCGAAAGACGTCGGCGGACTGGTGCTCATCGAGCCCAGGCGTCCGGCAGAACAGGACAAGCCGCTCGCCGATCTGCTGAGTGAACTGGCGCTGCCCACTGCGGACTTCATCTACGGCCAAACCGGGAACCGCTCGCCGCAAGCGCGCGAGCGCCTCGACGCCAGCCAGCGGGCGCGCCATCCGAACTATCGCCAGATCATCCTGCAGCGGCTACCCGCCGATGCGGCGGCCGAGCAGGAGCAACTCTACCGGCGCGTCCGCGCCTGGCTGGACAAGCAGACAACGCCTTGACCGCGCTCAGCGGAAGCCCCGCCGCTCGCGCACCAGGGCGTAGGCGCTGTGCAGCTCACGGGTACGTTCGGTAGCCTCGCGCACGGCAGCCGGGCTGGCCCCGGCACCGGCCAGCTTGTCCGGGTGATGGCGACTGAGCAGGCGACGGTAGGCGCGCTTGATGGCCTCCGGCTCGGTATCGGCGCGCACGCCCAGCAGATCCAGCGCTTTCTGATAGGCGCCGCCACGGCTTGCCGGAGCTGCGCCGCGCGGTCGTGGTGCGGTGTCCAGCGCGGCCACATCGGCCGCCGTCCAGCCCATCCACTTGCCCCATAGCAGAATCAGCTCGTGCTCGCGCGGCCCGGTCTCGGCGTCGGCCCGCGCCATGCGCCAGCAGGCCTCGAGCAGGGCCCGTGCCTGCTCACGCCGCCCGCGCAGCCGGCGCAGCGGCGTACGCAGGCCGAGATCGTCTCGCTTGCCGCGCGAAAAGGCTTCGATCGCGGCGCGCTGAGCGGTACCGTCGAGGCCGAGCCGCTGCATCTCGGCACGCGCGATCCGGATATGCGCCTCGGTGACCCGGCCGGCGCTCTTGGCCAGCCGGCCCAACAGGACGAACTGCAGCTCGTTGCCTCGCAGCGGTGGCTGCCCACGCAACAGCGCGAGCAGACTCGCCCAGCCCTCCAGCCCCAGGCGCCGGTCCAGCACCTGCCCCAACACGCCGCCAAGCAGCGCGCCAGGGATGCTCGCCAGCAGCCAACCCGCCAGGGCGCCGGCCAGGGTCAGCGGCCAGTACCTCAAGGCTGTTTCTCCAGCAGCCGCTCGACCTGCGCCAGCCGCTCGTGCGTGCCGACATCGATCCAGTCACCAGCAAAGTGCTCGCCGGTCACCTGCCCCTGGGCCATTGCTCCGCGCAGCAGCGGCGCCAGCTTGAACGCGCCGGGCTGCAGACCGCTGAACAGGGCCGGATGCAGCAGCGCCATGCCGCTGTAGGTCAGCACGACGCCCGCACCCGCCTCGTGCACCTGGCCGTCACGGAGCACGAAATCCCCCTGCGGGTTGTGTGCCGGGTTGTCGACCAGCACCAGGTGCGCCAGCGCCTCGAGCGGCCGCCGCAGGCGCGCGAAATCGTAGCGGGTCCAGATGTCGCCATTGACCACCAGGAACGGCTCCTCCCCGAGCAATGGCAGCGCACGCAGGATGCCACCGCCGGTTTCCAGTGGTTCCCCCTCCGGCGAGTAGCGAATGCAGGCGCCAAAGCGGGCGCCGTCCCCCAGGTACGCCTCGAGCTGCTCGCCGAGCCAGGCATGGTTGACCACCAGCTCGTCGAAGCCGGCGGCGACCAGCGCCCTGACGTGGTACTCGATCAGCGGCATCCCCCCGGCACGAACCAGCGGCTTGGGTGTATGCAGGGTCAACGGACGCAGGCGCTCGCCCTTGCCGGCGGCCAGGATCATCGCCTTCATGGGCGCGCCTGCCCGGGCAGGCTGTCGAGCAGCCGTTCAAGCTCGGCCAGCTCAGGCCGTCGCGCCAGCACCTCGCGCAGATAGGCGAAGAATCGCGGTACGTCGCCGAGATAGCGCGGTTTGCCGTCGCGGTGACAGATGCGCGCGAAGATGCCGATCACCTTCAGGTGGCGCTGCACCCCCATGAGGTCGCTGTCACGCTGGAAGTCGCCGAAGGCTTCGGGCAGCGGCACGCCAGTTTCCCGCGCCTGCTGCCAGTAGCGCTGCAGCCAGGCGTCGACGCGCGCCTGCGGCCAGCTCAGGAAGGCATCCTTGAACAGCGAGGTGATGTCGTAGCTGACCGGCCCCAGCACGGCATCCTGGAAATCCAGCACACCCGGATTGGGCTCGCTCAGCATCAGGTTGCGCGGCATGTAGTCGCGGTGCACCAGCACTCGCGGCTGCGCCAACGCCGAGTCGATCAGCAGGTTGCAGATGCGCGACCAGCAGGCCTGCTGCGCGGCATCGAAGCGATGACCGAGATGCCGGCTCACGTACCATTCGGGGAACAGCTCCAGCTCGCGCCGCAGCAGCGCCTCATCGTAACTGGGCAGCGGCTGCGCGACCGGGCGGCGCTGAAATGCGATGAGCGTGTCGATGGCATCGGCGAACAGTCGGTCGGCATTGGCCTCGTCGATCACGTCAAGGTAGGTATGCCGCCCGAGATCATCGAGCAGCAGGAAGCCGTTCTCCAGATCGCTCGCCAGCACCGCCGGCACGTGGACGCCTGCGTCCGCGAGCAGCCCGGCGACCTTCACGAAGGGCCGGCAGTCTTCCTGCGGTGGCGGTGCATCCATCACTATCAGGCTGTGCACGCCGTCCGCCCAACGGAAATAGCGACGAAAACTGGCGTCGCTGCTGGCCGCGCTCAGCTCGCCGACCGGGACCTCGCCCCAGTCACGCTCTCGGAAAATGGCAGGTAGCTGATGCGCCAGCCAGGCTTGCAAAGCTGACAGGCGTTGGTCTTCGTGAGGCATTGGGCGTCTCCGCGGCGCTAGCCGATGGGCAGGTCATGCTTTATTATCCAGCATCTTTTTCAGCCCATCGAGAGGCCTGCAGTAAGCCGGCCGATGGCTCGCCGCAAGCACGGACCAAAGAACAAGATGGCAGTCAGATATCCCGCGTTTCGTAGAAAGTTCCCCCTCCTTGTCACTGGTAGCCTGCTTGCTCTGCAACCCGTTGCCGCTCCCTTCGCCAGCGCTGCCGAGCAGTTCGACTGCCAGCCTGGCCCAGGCGGTGGCTGGAATTGCGCGACTACCACGCCCAGCCACGCCTTGCCGCCGCGCCCGGTCGAATCCGCCGGCGTCGCCAGCTCCGCGAGCCGCACGCCGGAAGGCGAGCGCCCCGACACCAGCGCCAAGCTGGTGACCGAGAGCAAAGGACGCGCGCTGGCCTCACGCAGCCAGGACTACAGCCATCTGGACTGGGTGCCGCGCGAGAAGCTCACCGCCGCGCAACTGGCCGAAACCGGCCCCTACTGCACCGGTACCTACGTCGAGCCCAACCGCCCGGGCAAGTTCGACGACACGCCGATGAGCGAGGCGCCGACCTACGTTTCGGCCAAGGCCACGCGCTACGAACAGGAACAGGAAATCGCCACCCTGGCCGGTGACGTGGTGCTGCGCCAGGGCAGCATGCAGGCCGAGGCCGACGAGGCCCGCCTGCACCAGCTGGAAAACCGCGGCGAGCTGGTCGGCAACGTCCGTCTGCGTGACCGCAATGCGCTGATGGTGGGGGATCGCGCGGAAATCTTCCTCGACAACGGCGAAGCCAAGGTCGAGAACGCTGAGTATGTGGTGCACTCGGGCAAGGTGCGCGGCAGCGCGCTCTATGCCAAGCGCGAGGAAACCGCGATCATCCGGCTCAAGGACGGTACCTACACCCGCTGCGAGCCGGGCGAGAACACCTGGCATCTGCAAGGCAACAACGTGACGCTGAACCCGGCGACCGGCTTCGGCTCAGCGACCAACGTGACACTGCGGGTGAAGGACGTACCGGTGTTCTACACGCCGTACATCTACTTCCCGATCGATGATCGTCGCCAGTCCGGGTTTCTCGCCCCGAGCATCGGCTCGTCGAGCGACACCGGGTTCTCGCTGCAGACGCCTTACTACTTCAACCTGGCACCGAACTTCGACGCCACGCTGTATCCGCACCTGATGACCGACCGCGGCCTGCTGATGGAAGGCGAGTTCCGCTACCTGACCCGCAGCAGCGAGGGGCAGTTCGGCGCGGCCTATCTGGACGACAGCAACGACGATCGCAAGCTGCAGTCCGAGTATGAAGACCAGCGCTGGATGTACAGCTGGCAGCACCGCACCGGCCTGGACTCGCGCTGGCTCGCCGAGGTCGACTACACCGACATCAGCGACCCGTACTACTTTCAGGACCTGGACACCAACCTGAATATTTCCACCAAGGAGCACCTGGACCAGCGTGGCACGCTCACCTACCGCGGCGATAACTACACCGCGCGACTGAATGCCCATGCCTACGAGCGCGCCACGGTGGCCGACATCACGCCGTACGAGCGCCTGCCGCAGGTCACCCTCGATGGCCGTCTGCCCTTCCAGCCCGGTGGGCTGAACTTCGCCTACAAGACCGAGTTCGTCAGCTTCCAGCGCAGCCTGCGCGATGGGTTTTTCTTCAACGAAGACGGCAACCCGGAGCGCTGGTATGACGACCGGCTGACAGGGCTGACCCGCGCCGAAGGCGAGCGCCTGCACCTGGAGCCGGGCGTCAGCCTGCCGCTGCAGTGGACCTGGGGCTTCGTCAAGCCGTCGCTCAAGTACGCCTACACCCAGTACGACCTGGATCTCGACAGTCGCGGCCGCAGCCAGGTTGCGGATTTCCAGGACTCGCCCGACCGCAGCGTTCCGATCTTCAGCGTCGACAGCGGCCTGTATTTCGACCGCGACACCCAATGGTTCGGCAAGGACTACCGGCAGACGCTCGAGCCGCGCCTGTTCTACCTCTATGTACCGAAAGAGGACCAGGACGACATCCCGGTGTTCGACACTGGCGAAAGCAGCTTCAGCTATTCCTCGCTGTGGCGCGAGAACCGCTTCAGTGGTCGCGACCGGATCGGGGACGCCAACCAGCTCTCGCTGGGCGTGACCAACCGCTGGATCGAGCCCAATGGCTTCGAACGCCAGCGCTTGAGCATCGGCCAGATCTACTACTTCCGCGATCGTGAAGTGCAACTGCCCGGCATGTCCGTCGAAGGCCGTCCGGACGCGCAGAGCTCGGTATCGCCCTACGCGCTCGAATACCAGTACCGCTACAACCGCGACTGGCGTTTCACCTCGACCTTCAACTGGGATCCGGACCAGGGTCGTACCCGCTCCGGCAGTGCGATGTGGCACTACCAGCCGGAAGCCAACCCGAACAAGATCGTCAACCTCGGTTATCGCTACCGCAACGACACCATCCGTTTCGACCAGGCCACCGGCGAATGGACCTACGGCGGCGACTACGGCACGCCCGGCACTCCCGAGTACATCGAGGACTACTACAAGATCAACCAGCATGACTTCTCGTTCATCTGGCCGATCGTCCCGCAGTGGAGCGTCATCGGACGCTGGCAGCACGACTACAGCCGCAGCCGCACGCTGGAGGCCTTCGGCGGCTTCGAGTACGACAGTTGCTGCTGGAAGCTGCGCCTGATCAACCGCTACTGGGTGGATTACGACGAGACCAGCCTCAACCCCGATCGCAACGACGAGCCGGACAGCGGCATCTTCCTGCAGATCGTCCTCAAGGGACTCGGCGGCGTCGTTGGCAGCGCGACCGAGACCTTCCTCGAACAAGGCATTCAAGGCTACCGTGAACGTGAAGACCAAGCTCTCTGATTTCCTGCGCCCGCTGCTGCTGGGCACCCTGCTACTGGGCAGCGCCACGCTGACCACGGCTGCGCTGGCCCAGGTACAACCGCTGGATCGCGTGGTCGCGATCGTCGACAACGACGTGATCATGCAGAGCCAGCTTGATCAGCGCATCCAAGAGGTCCGTCAGACCATCGAGAAGCGCGGCGCGGAAGTGCCGCCCAACGAGGTGCTGCAGCAACAGGTTCTGGAACGCCTGATCAGCGAAAACCTGCAATTGCAGATCGGCGAACGCTCCGGCGTTCGCATCTCCGATGAAGAGCTGAACCAGGCGATGGCCACCATTGCCCAGCGCAACAACATGACCCCCGAGCAGTTCCGCGAGGCCTTGGCACGCGACGGCCTGAGCCCGGAGACCGCGCGCGAGCAGATCCGGCGCGAGATGATCATCAGCCGCGTACGTCAGCGCCGGGTCGCCGAGCGCATCCAGGTTTCCGAGCAGGAAGTGCAGAACTTCCTCGCCTCCGACCTCGGCAAGCTGCAGCTGTCGGAGGAGTACCACCTGGCCAACATCCTCATCCCGGTACCCGAGGCGGCCGATTCGGCCACCATCCAGGCCGCCGAGCGCATGGCACGCGACACTCACGAGCAACTGCAGAAAGGCGCGGACTTCGCACGCCTGGCGGTGGCCCGCTCCGCCAGCGAGAACGCCCTCGAAGGTGGAGACATGGGCTGGCGCAAGGCCGCTCAGCTACCGCCGCCGTTCGACAGCCTGGTACGCGAGCTGGCCGTTGGTGAGTTCACCGAGCCGGTACGCACGCCGCCCGGGTTCATCATCGTCAAGGTGCTGGAAAAGCGCGGCGGCGAAACGCAGGTGCGCGACGAGGTGCACGTTCGCCATATTCTCATCAAGCCCAGCGCGATTCGCAGCGAAGACGAGGCTCGCCTGCTGGTCAAGCGCCTGCGTGAGCGCATCCTGGCGGGCGAAGACTTCGCCGAGCTGGCGCGCAATTTTTCGGAAGACCCGGGTTCGGCACTCAACGGTGGCGACCTGAACTGGATCGACCCGAATTCGCTGGTTCCGGAGTTCCGCCAGGTGATGGCCAACACCGCCAGCGGCGAACTCTCGCAGCCGTTCCAGTCGCCCTATGGCTGGCACATTCTCGAGGTGCTCGGCCGTCGCGCCACGGACACCAGCGAGGAGTTCCGCGAGCAGCAGGCTCGCAATCTGCTGCGCAACCGCCGCTACGATGAAGAACTGCAGGCCTGGCTACGACAGATCCGCGATGAGGCCTACGTCGAAATCAAGCTCTGATCCGACAGGCCTGAAACAGACGGGGTGATGGCACCAGGTGCCTCACCCCGTTTTTGCTTGCCGAACGCACCGAGGTATCCATGACGCGCTCCCGCCCCTTCGTTCTCACCCCCGGCGAACCAGCCGGTATCGGCCCGGACCTCTGCCTGCTGCTGGCCCGCGACGCGCAAGCCAGAACGCTCGTTGCCATCGCCAGTGTGGAACTGCTGCAAGCGCGGAGCGCAGCACTCGGTCTGTCGATCGAGTTGATAGAGGTGCATTCCGGCGCCTGGCCGGAGCATCCGGCGCCAGCCGGCAGCCTCTACGTCTGGGACACGCCATTGCGGGCGCCGGCGCAGGCCGGCCAGCTCGACCCCGCCAACGGTCCCTACGTACTGGAGACGCTGACTCGCGCTGCCCGCGGCTGCCTCGCGGGCGACTTCGCCGGCATGATCACCGCCCCCGTGCACAAAGGCGTGATCAACGAAGCCGGTGTCGCCTTCTCCGGGCATACGGAATTTCTCGCGGAGCTGACCCGGACGCCGCAGGTCGTCATGATGCTGGCCACCCACGGATTGCGCGTGGCGCTGGTCACCACCCATCTGCCGCTGCGCGAGGTGGCCGACGCGATTACAGCCGAACGTCTGGAGCGTGTGACGCGAATCCTGCACGCCGATCTGGTCGACAAGTTCGGCATCGCACGGCCACGCATCCTCGTTTGCGGGCTCAACCCGCACGCCGGAGAAGGCGGCCACCTGGGCCGCGAAGAGATCGAGATCATCGAGCCGACGCTGGCGCGGCTGCGTGACGAAGGGCTCGACCTGGTCGGCCCGCTGCCGGCCGACACGCTGTTCACCCCCAAGCACCTGGAACACTGCGACGCGGTGCTGGCCATGTTCCACGACCAGGGCCTGCCAGTGCTCAAGTACAAGGGTTTCGGCGCCGCGGTGAACGTCACCCTGGGCCTGCCGATCGTACGCACCTCCGTCGACCACGGCACCGCGCTGGACCTGGCCGGCAGCGGGCGCATCGACACCGGCAGCCTCAAGGTCGCGCTCGAAACCGCCTACCAGATGGCGGCAGGCAGCTGACGGCGCGGTCGGTGCGTGTCGCGCACGGGCGCAACTGTTAAGCTTCGCGCCTTTGCATCGTTCGCTTTACGCTCTTGCTTGTCGCTTGCAGCTTGAAGCCTGGAGCTGCCTTCTATGTCCGAGTATCAACACCGTGCGCGCAAGCGCTTCGGCCAGAATTTCCTGCATGACGCCGGCGTCATTCACCGCATCCTGCGCGCCATCCATCCGCGAGCGGGCGAGCGGCTGGTCGAGATCGGCCCCGGCCAGGGTGCCCTCACCGAGGGGTTGCTCGACAGCAGCGCCCATCTGGATGTGGTCGAGCTCGATCTCGACCTGATCCCGATTCTCCAGAGCCGCTTCGCCGAGCGAAGCAACTTCGCCCTGCACCAGGGCGATGCGCTGAAATTCGACTTCGCCCAGCTCAGCCGCGAGCCAGCCAGCCTGCGTATCGTCGGCAACCTGCCCTACAACATTTCCACGCCGTTGATCTTCCACCTGCTCGAGCACGCCGGCCTGATCCGCGACATGCACTTCATGCTGCAAAAGGAAGTGGTCGAGCGCCTGGCTGCCGAACCCGGTGGCGGCGACTGGGGCCGGCTCTCGATCATGGTGCAGTACCACTGCCGGGTCGAACACCTGTTCAACGTCGGCCCGGGCGCTTTCAACCCGGCGCCAAAGGTGGACTCGGCGATCGTTCGCCTGGTGCCGCATGCCGAACTGCCGCACCCGGCCAAGGACCCACGCCTGCTCGAACGCGTCGTGCGCGAGGCGTTCAACCAGCGCCGCAAGACCCTGCGCAACACGCTCAAGGGCCTGCTCGATGCCGAAGCCATCGAGGCAGCCGGCGTCGACGGCAGCCTGCGCCCCGAGCAGCTGGACCTGGCCGCGTTTGTCCGCCTGTCCGACCAACTCGCCCTGCGCCAGTAACGGCGCCTCATCGACGAGTCTTTTTATGTCCGACGATCAGCGCTACCGGATCGACGTCAGCGTCGTTCCGCATTACCTCAAGGAACACTCCGAGCCGGAACAAAACCGCTATGCCTTTGCCTACAGGGTAACCATAGAGAACAAGGGCCAGGTGGCGGCACAGCTGCTTTCCCGGCATTGGCTCATCACCGACGGCGACGGCCAGGTGCAGGAAGTGCGCGGGGCCGGCGTCGTCGGTGAACAGCCGACGATCGCCCCCGGCGAACGGCATGTCTATACCAGCGGCACCCTGCTGACCACACGTGTCGGCATCATGCAGGGCAGCTACCAGATGCTCGCCGAGGACGGTCACCACTTCGACGCGATCATCGCGCCGTTCCGCCTTGCCGTACCCGGAGCACTGCATTGACCACCTATGCCGTCGGCGACCTGCAGGGTTGCCTCGAACCCCTCAAGTGCCTGCTCGAGCAGGTCGACTTCAGCCCCTCGCGAGATTGCCTGTGGCTGGCCGGCGACCTGGTCAACCGTGGCCCGCAATCGCTCGAGGCGCTGCGCTACGTGCGGGACCTCGACGGCTCGGCAGTCTGTGTGCTCGGCAACCATGACCTGCATCTGCTGGCGGTCGCCCACAACATCGAACGCATGCGCAAGTCCGATACGCTGCAGGCCATTCTCGACGCGCCGGACCGCAATGACCTGATCGACTGGCTGCGCCGGCAAAAGCTGCTGCACTACGATGAGCGCCGGCATACCGCGCTGGTGCACGCCGGCATACCGCCGCAGTGGACGCTGGAAAAAGCTCTCAGGCGCGCGGCCGAAGTCGAGGCAGCCTTGCAGGACGACGCCCTGCTGATGCCATTCCTCGACGGGATGTACGGCAATGAGCCGGCCAAGTGGAACAAGGACCTGCACGGTGTGCCACGCCTGCGCTTGATCACCAACTACTTCACGCGCATGCGCTTCTGCAAGGCCGACGGCACGCTGGAACTTGAAGCCAAGGAGGGGCTGAACAAGGCGCCCTCCGGCTATGCGCCCTGGTTCAGCCATCCGCAGCGCAAGACCCGCAATGTGAAGATCGTCTTCGGCCACTGGGCCGCGCTCGAGGGTCGCTGTGACGAGCCGGACGTCTTCGCCCTGGACACCGGCTGCGTCTGGGGTAATGCCATGACCCTGATGAACCTCGACAGCGGCGAGCTGTTGCGCTGCGCCTGCGATCACGGGAGACCGAACTGATGGAATTCAAGCGCATTGCCCCCGAACAAGCCCAGCAGATGCGTCGCGAAGGCGCGGTGGTGGTGGACATCCGCGACCCGCACAGCTTCGCCAGCGGTCACATCGCCGGCTCGACCCGGCTGGACAACTACTCGCTGCCGGACTTCATCGCCGCCGCCGACCTCGACCATCCACTGATCGTGACCTGCTACCACGGCCATTCGAGCCAGGGCGCCGCGGCCTATCTGGTGGGCCAGGGTTTTTCCGACGTCTATAGTCTCGATGGAGGCTTCGAACTGTGGCGAGTCACTTACCCGCAGGAAGTGGAGCGCGACGAGCAGTCGTAAGTTTTTGTGTCCCCGTGCAGGCCCCGCGCCGCGCGGGCTGCACCCCGTTTGCCGGCTTCCGCTCCCGGTAAAAAGTCGCCCCGCCCCTTTACGCCACCGAATCCGAACTATCCTTTAGCTCAGGCCATCCAAACGATGAAAGCCGGGTAAAACGGCTTCGGATTATGGTTTCGACCATTGGGTGTTCGGGGGAACTCCGCTGGCCGCCGTTGCGGCCGGGCTCCGGGATGCCTGATGACAACGCCTACCTGTGCAGCGACGAGGTGAAGTCATGAGCATTTTCAGCCACTTCCAACAACGATTCGAAGCGACCCGGCAGGAGGAATATTCCCTGCAGGAATACCTCGATCTGTGCAAACAGGACCCGAGTACCTACGCCACCGCGGCCGAGCGCATGCTGATGGCGATCGGCGAGCCGGAGCTGGTCGACACCTCGACCGACCCGCGGCTGTCACGAATCTTTTCCAACAAGGTGATCCGCCGCTACCCCGCGTTCGAAGACTTCCACGGCATGGAGGACTGCATCGACCAGATCGTCTCCTACTTCCGCCACGCGGCGCAGGGCCTGGAGGAGAAGAAGCAGATCCTCTATCTCCTCGGCCCGGTCGGCGGTGGCAAGTCGTCGCTGGCCGAAAAGCTCAAGCAGCTGATCGAGCGGGTGCCCTTTTACGCGATCAAGGGCTCGCCGGTATTCGAGTCGCCGCTGGGCCTGTTCAATCCCGCCGAAGACGCCCAGATCCTCGAGGAGGATTACGGCATCCCGCGGCGCTACCTCAGCTCCATCATGTCGCCCTGGGCAACCAAGCGGCTGCAGGAATTCGGTGGCGATATCAGCCAGTTCCGCGTGGTCAAGCTCTACCCGTCGATCCTCAATCAGATTGCCGTGGCCAAGACCGAGCCGGGCGACGAGAACAACCAGGACATCTCGGCGCTGGTCGGCAAGGTGGATATCCGCAAGCTGGAGGAATTCCCGCAGAACGATGCCGACGCCTACGCCTATTCGGGCGCGCTGTGCCGGGCGAACCAGGGCCTGATGGAATTCGTCGAGATGTTCAAGGCGCCGATCAAGGTGCTGCACCCCCTGCTGACCGCGACCCAGGAAGGCAACTACAACTCCACCGAGGGCCTGGGTGCGATTCCCTACAGCGGCATCCTCCTGGCGCACTCCAACGAATCGGAGTGGCACAGCTTCCGCAACAACAAGAACAACGAAGCCTTCATCGACCGTATCTACATCGTCAAGGTGCCCTACTGCCTGCGGGTCAGTGACGAGATCAAGATCTACGACAAGCTGCTGACCAACAGCTCGCTGGCCCATGCTCATTGCGCGCCGGACACCCTGAAGATGCTCGCGCAGTTCTCCGTGCTATCCCGCCTGAAGGAGCCGGAGAATTCCAACATCTACTCGAAGATGCGCGTGTATGACGGCGAAAACCTCAAGGACACCGACCCGAAAGCCAAGTCGATTCAGGAATACCGCGACACCGCCGGCGTCGACGAAGGCATGAACGGTCTCTCCACTCGTTTCGCCTTCAAGATCCTGTCAAAGGTCTTCAACTTCGACCCGCACGAGATCGCGGCGAACCCGGTGCACCTGCTCTACGTGCTGGAGCAGCAGATCGAGCAGGAACAGTTCCCGGCCGAGATGCGCGAGCGCTACCTGCGCTTCATCAAGGAGTACCTGGCGCCGCGCTACATCGAGTTCATCGGCAAGGAGATCCAGACTGCCTACCTCGAGTCCTACAGCGAGTATGGGCAGAACATCTTCGACCGCTACGTGCTGTATGCGGATTTCTGGATTCAGGATCAGGAATACCGCGATCCGGAAACCGGCGAGATCCTCAATCGCGTGGCGCTCAACGAGGAGCTGGAGAAGATTGAGAAGCCGGCCGGCATCAGCAATCCGAAGGACTTCCGCAACGAGATCGTCAACTTCGTGCTGCGCGCGCGGGCCAACAACAACGGCAAGAATCCGTCGTGGCTGTCCTACGAGAAGCTGCGCGTGGTGATCGAGAAGAAGATGTTCTCCAACACCGAGGATCTGCTGCCGGTCATCAGCTTCAATGCCAAGGCCAGCAAGGAAGACCAGAAGAAACACAACGACTTCGTGTCGCGCATGGTCGAGCGCGGTTACACCGAGAAGCAGGTCCGCCTGCTATCCGAATGGTATTTGCGGGTGCGCAAGTCGCAGTAACGCAGCCTCACGCCAAAAGCTGTAGGCTGCAGACGAGAGCTTGGAGGGTCGGTTGCCGACGCAGGCGGCTGATCCCTCAAGGCCTGCAGCGTCCCTCGGAGGGCTCGTATGAGCTACGTGATCGATCGGCGCCTCAACGGCAAGAACAAGAGCATGGTCAACCGTCAGCGCTTCCTGCAGCGCTACCGGGGCCACATCAAGAAGGCGGTGGAAGAGGCCGTCAGCCGGCGTTCCATCACCGACATGGAGCATGGCGAACAGATCAGCATTCCCGGTCGCGACATCGACGAACCGGTGCTGCACCACGGCCGCGGTGGGCGGCAGACGATCGTCCATCCGGGCAACAAGGAGTTCGTCGCCGGCGAACGCGTCCCACGCCCGCAGGGCGGTGGTGGCGGCCAGGGTGCCGGGCAGGCGAGCAACAGCGGCGAAGGGATGGATGACTTCGTCTTCCAGATCACCCAGGAAGAATTTCTCGACTTCATGTTCGAGGACCTCGAGCTGCCCAACCTGGTCAAGCGTCACCTGACCGGCACCGACACCTTCAAGACGGTGCGCGCCGGCATCAGCAACGAGGGCAACCCCTCTCGGATCAACATCGTGCGCACCTTGCGCTCGGCGCATGCGCGGCGCATTGCGCTGTCGGGCTCCAGCCGCGCCAAGCTACGCCAGGCGCGCGCCGAACTCGAGCGCCTCAAGCTCGAAGAGCCGGACAACCTCGGCGACATCAAGGCCTGTGAGGAAGAAATCCTGCGGCTGCGTGCGCGCATCGAACGGGTGCCGTTCCTCGACACCTTCGACCTCAAGTACAACCTGCTGGTCAAGCATCCCAACCCCAGCTCCAAGGCGGTGATGTTCTGCCTGATGGACGTCTCGGGCTCGATGACCCAGGCGACGAAAGACGTCGCCAAGCGCTTCTTCATCCTCCTCTACCTGTTCCTCAAGCGGAACTACGACAAGATCGATGTGGTGTTCATCCGCCACCACACCAGCGCCAAGGAAGTGGATGAAGAGGAGTTCTTCTACTCGCGCGAGACCGGCGGGACCATCGTCTCCAGCGCGCTGAAAATGATGCAGGAAATCATGGCCGAGCGTTATCCGGCTGCGGAGTGGAATATCTACGGCGCGCAGGCTTCGGACGGCGACAACTGGAACGACGACTCGCCGCTGTGCCGGGACATCCTGATCAACCAGATCATGCCCTTCGTGCAGTATTTCACCTACGTCGAGATCACCCCGCGCGAGCATCAGGCGCTCTGGTACGAATACAACCAGGTGTGCGAAGCCTTCCCCGAGGCTTTCGCCCAGCAGCAGCTGGTCAGTGCCGCGGACATCTACCCGGTGTTCCGCGAGCTGTTCCAACGGCGCGTCGGCGCCGGAAGAGGTGCAGCATGAAGAGACAACCCATCTCCACCGGCTCGGAATGGACCTTCGACCTGATCAGAACCTACGACCGTGAGATCGGCCGCCTCGCCGAGCGCTACGCCCTGGACACCTACCCGAACCAGATCGAGGTCATCACGGCTGAACAGATGATGGATGCCTATGCCTCGGTCGGCATGCCCATCGGCTACCACCACTGGTCGTACGGCAAGCACTTTCTCTCCACCGAGAAAGGCTATCGTCGCGGACAGATGGGCCTGGCCTATGAAATCGTGATCAATTCCGATCCCTGCATCGCTTACCTGATGGAGGAAAACACCATCTGCATGCAGGCGCTGGTGATCGCCCACGCCTGCTATGGCCACAACAGCTTCTTCAAGGGCAACTACCTGTTCCGCACCTGGACCGACGCCAGCTCGATCATCGACTACCTGGTGTTCG
>ERZ1673962.464-NODE-464-length-28197-cov-42.698387_pt1 | contig 28197 bp, 22 predicted proteins | sample MGYA00580188_ERZ1673962 | MGnify/ENA primary metagenome ERZ1673962 (study PRJEB41334, sample SAMN05608104) | rock metagenome | biome: terrestrial subsurface; feature: shale formation; material: shale | place: USA: Pennsylvania ... | reverse complement strand
TCTAACGTGACGGAATTCAGGACTCTGCGGTAGATGGGATCACCGGTCGCTTACGCTGCGTGTGAGCAAAGCATGCTTACAGGCGCGGCTCGCTGCCATCGATCAGGCGGCGCAGATTCAGCGCATGACGAATCACGATCAGGCTGGCGAAGACCAGAATCACGCCGCTCATCTGCGGCGCCAGCCACAGGCTGAACAGGGGCGCCGCCAGCCCGGCCACCAGCGAGGCGATGGCCGCCGTGCGCAGTCGCCAGGCCAGCCCGACCCACAGCGCGGCGCAGCTCAAGGCGACGCCAGGCGCCAGCATCAGCAGCACGCCAAAGGCGGCGGCCACGGCCTTGCCGCCGCGATGGCCACGGTGCCACAGCGGCAGGCTGTGGCCGATCAGCACGGCCAGCCCGATCAATCCCAGTGCCCAGGGCGGCAGCGAGAGCGACAGCCCCAGCCAGAGTACCGGCATGCCCTTGGCGGCATCGAAGACCAGCACCAGAGCGGCGGGCAGCGCGCCATGCAATCGCAGCACATTGGAGAAACCCGGATTGAAGGACCCCGCCAGGCGTGGGTCGGGCAGTCCCAGTCGCTGACAGATCCACACCGCGCCCAGCACCGAACCGCTGGCATAGGCCACGGCCATCAGCAGGCTCAGCTGTTGCCAGGCGGCCAGTTGCGCGGCCCACTCGATCAGGCCCGTCAGCATGATGTCGACTCACTGCGTGCCCGAGGTGTCGCACACAGGCAGGGAGAGAGGGGCAGGCAGCTTGGCCAAGCAGGGGCCGGGTGCAGTAGAATCAGTCGCATGATGGCGGGGCCTTGGGCGTCGTTTTTATTCGTTCATTCGACAAGCATAGAGGTAACGCCGTGGATCGTGTGCTGATCGAGGCTCTAGCCGTGGAAACCGTGATTGGGGTCTATGACTGGGAGCGTACCATTCGCCAGCGTCTGGTGATGGATCTGGAAATGGCCACGGATATTCGTGCCGCAGCTGCCGACGATGACCTGACGTACACCCTGGACTACGCCGCCATCAGCGCGCGCATCCAGACCTTCGCCGAAGAAAGCCACTTCGAGCTGGTGGAAACCTTCGCCGAGCGCCTGGCAGCGCTGCTGCGTGAAGAGTTCGGCATTCCCTGGCTGACCATGACGGTGCGCAAGCCGGGCGCCGTGCCGGAAACCGCCGCCGTTGGCGTGCGCATCGTGCGCGGCAGCCTCGAGACCGTCTCGGATGCGCCGGCATGAGTCTGGTACTGATCTCCATCGGTAGCAATATCGAGCGCGAGCATCATGTGCGGGTCTGCCTGGATGCGCTGGAGGCGACCTTCGGCAACCTGACGCTTTCCTCCGTCTACGAGAGCGAGCCGGTGGGCTTCGTCGACGGGCGCAACTTTCTCAATCTGGTCGCGGGTTTCGAGAGTGACTGGAGCGTCGGCGAATTGCAGGCCTGGTGCAAGCAGCTCGAGCTGGCCAACGGTCGCCTCAAGAACAGCGCCAAGTTCAGTCCGCGCACCCTGGATCTGGACCTGCTGACCGTCGGTACCCTGACCGGAGAGGTCGATGGTGTGATGCTGCCGCGCGATGAGGTCGATCGCAATGCCTTCGTGCTGCTGCCGCTGGCCGAGTCGTTCGGCGAAGAGCGCCACCCCGTCACCGGCGAGGATTACGCTTCGCTTTGGAAGGCGTTCGTGGCCGCCGGGCGCGCCGAACAGCAGCCGCTATGGCCGGTGGACTTCAGCTGGCGTTGCCGCATGATCTCTCGCGCTGATGCCACGGTCTGACACTGCTCTCTGATGCCCCAGCCTGACGCTATCAGGCGCCATATTGCTGGTGTCAGTGTCCGGCGGTGAGTGTGACTGGCCCCTCAACAACAACGCCCTGCCGATTCTCATCGGCAGGGCGTTGTTGTCTGGTAGGGTACTGGCGTCTGGCAGGGCGCTGTCGTCTGGCAGGGCTCAGTCCTGCGCTGTGCTCGGGGCCGCGAGGCTGTCCAGCGGCCAGCGCGGCACGGCCTTCATCGGGCCGGTGTCCTGCTCGCCAGCATTCAGGCGTTGCGCGCCCACGTAGGCGATCATCGCGCCATTGTCGGTGCAGAAGCGGCCGCGCGGGTAGTAGGCGCGGGCATTGCGCTTGGTCAGCTCATGGCTCAGGCGCTCACGCAGGCGGGTGTTGGCGCTCACGCCGCCGGCGACGACCAGGCGCTTTAGGCCGGTCTGGTCCAGTGCGCGACGACACTTGATGACCAGGGTGTCGACCACGGCTTCCTCGAAGGCGCGTGCGATATCGGCACAGTGCTGCTCATCCAGGTCATCCGCAGCCCTGGCCTTCTTGAGCGTGACCATGGTGTGGGTCTTGAGGCCGGAGAAGCTGAAGTCGAGGCCCGGGCGGTCCGTCATCGGGCGCGGGAAGCGATAGCGCTTGGGGTCGCCCTGTTCGGCCAGCTTCGCGACCTGCGGGCCACCGGGGTAGGGCAGTTCCAGCATCTTGGCGGCCTTGTCGAAGGCTTCGCCGGCGGCGTCATCCACGGACTCGCCGAGCAGCTCGTATTCGCCCAGTCCGCGCACCGCGACCAGCTGGGTGTGCCCGCCGGAGACCAGCAGCGCCACGAAGGGGAATTCCGGTGCATCGTCTTCCAGCATCGGTGCCAGCAGATGGCCTTCCATGTGGTGGACGCCGAGCACCGGCACTCCCCATGCCTTGGCGAGGCCATGTGCGGTGGACGCGCCGACCATCAGCGCGCCGACCAGGCCCGGGCCTGCGGTATAGGTGATGGCATCGATGTCAGCGGCCTTCAGCTGCGCTTCGTCCATCACCTGCTGGATCAGCGGCAGCAGCTTGCGAGTGTGATCACGCGACGCCAGTTCCGGCACCACGCCGCCGAACTCGGCGTGCATGGCGATCTGGCTGTAGAGGGCATCTGCAAGCAGGCCCTGGTCCGTGTCGTAGATGGCGACGCCGGTCTCGTCGCAGGAAGTCTCGATGCCGAGCACACGCATGGCTGACTCTCAGGAAATATCAGAAGTAGAGGGCGGCACAGCCAGCGAGACTGCCTGAGCGAGCCCGAGAGGCATGTGTGCCGTGAATGCGCGACATTCTACTGGCTGTGAGCACGGGTGTCGCGCCAGCTGGCGTTGAGGCAGAGAGGATTTCCGGTTTCCGCGTTTGCAAAGCCGGGGGCGGGTGTCTAGAATATGGCACTCTGCAAGACTGGGTCGTGCATCCGACCACCCCGCAAAAGCTCCCCGAATCATGATTCCATCCAGCGACGGCTACCCTCACCGGTGGTGTCGCAGGCGACTGATTGATGCTGGATCGACCTGCAGGTGGCGGTTTACCGTCGCTGGCTGGTGGCTCCTGAGGAGTGGCTGCACCGGATGTGCGTTCAAACCGAACTCATGATCTCAAGGTAGGTGAGTGTTTAATGCCTTCAGTTAAAGTACGTGACAACGAGCCGTTCGACGTCGCCCTGCGCCGTTTCAAGCGCTCCTGCGAAAAAGCCGGTGTTCTTTCCGAAGTGCGTCGTCGTGAGCACTACGAGAAGCCGACAGCTGTTCGCAAGCGTCAGCAGGCGGCCGCTGTAAAGCGCCACGCCAAGAAGGTTCAGCGTGAGCGCAAGCGTTTCGAGCGTCTCTACTGATCCGTACTTTTGGGGAGTGATATTCTGCTCTCTGGAAGGACACCAAGCGGCTGCCTCACGGTGGCCGCTTGTTTTTGTCTCTAGTGGTCCGTTTGTTCTCGAGCCGTGTGCCGTTGCCTGGCGCATGTCGCTAACTCGAGGAATGGCCTGACCCGAAGGTAGCCGCTCACTTTGCTGAGCCGACACTATCTTGCGGTCAGTCCGTTTTTCCACGACTTCTGGCGAATCATGGCTGGTCTCATCCCTCAAGGCTTCATTGACGATCTGCTGGCCCGCACCGACGTGGTCGAGGTGGTGGGTGAGCGCGTCCAGCTGAAGAAGGCCGGCAAGAGCTATGTCGGCCTATGTCCGTTCCATCAGGAAAACTCTCCCTCGTTCAACGTTATCCCGGACAAGCAGTTCTATCACTGCTTCGGGTGCGGGGCGAGCGGCAGTGCCCTCAAGTTCCTGATGGAGTTCGATCGCTTGCCGTTCCCCGAGGCCGTGGAGCAGCTGGCTTCGCGGCTGGCGCTTGAAGTGCCGCGCGAAGGCGGCAACCAGAGTCCGCACGAGCGCCGTGAGCGCCAGCGTCGCGAGCAGGCCCGCGAAGAGGGCGTCAATCTGCTCGAGGCGGCCGCGGACTTCTATCGTCAGCGCCTGACGGAACCGGCTGCGCAGCCGGCTCGTGAGTATCTGGAAGGCCGTGGTCTGTCGCGTGAGGTCATGCACGACTTCGGCATCGGCTTCGCGCCGGAAGGCTGGGAGCACCTCAAGCATCACCTGAGCAAGCTGGGTGTCAGCGAGGATGTGCAGATCGAATACGGTCTGCTGATCCATCACGAGGAAAGCGGTCGCCGCTATGACCGCTTCCGCGATCGCGTGATGTTCCCTATCCGTGACTGGAAAGGCCGCACCATCGCCTTCGGCGGTCGCGTGATGGGCGACGCCAAGCCCAAATACCTGAATTCTCCCGAGACTCCCGTCTTCCACAAGGGACGCGAGCTCTACGGTCTGTTTGAAGCCCGTGAGGCGAATCGCAAGCTGGAACGCATGCTGATCGTCGAAGGCTACATGGACGTGGTGGCGCTGGCGCAGTACGGCATTCGCAATGCCTGCGCGACCCTGGGCACCGCGACCAGTGAGGAGCACCTCAAGCGCCTCTATCGCCTGGTCGATGAGGTGGTGTTCTGCTTCGACGGCGACAAGGCCGGCCGCCAGGCGGCGCGCCGCGCGCTGGAGACCGTGCTCGAGGTCATGATCGATGGGCGTCAGGCGCGCTTCCTGTTCCTGCCGGAAGGCGAGGACCCGGATTCCCTGGTGCGTAGCGAGGGTCAGGAGGCATTCGAGAAGCGTGTCACCTGCGCCTCCGGGCTCTCCGAGTTCCTGTTCGAGCAGGCCGCGGAAGGACGCGACCTCAAGCGCATGGAGCAGCTCGAGCGGTTCGTGACCCAGGCACTGGAGTGGATCTCGCGCGTGCCCGAAGGGGTGCTGCGCTCGCTGCTGCTCAAGGAGCTTGAGCGGCGCAGTGGTCTGGAGCGTGAGCGGCTGGACGCCATGCTGGTGGAGCGCGCCGCGGCGCGTGAAGCCCAGCAGGCACGGCTGCGTCAGCACCAGCAGCTACGTCAGCACCAGCAGCTACGTCAGCACCCTCAGCAACAGCAGCGTTCGCAACCGCAACAACGTCAGCCCGGCGCGACACACTCGGCACCGCGTTCAACGCCCGCTGCCAGTCCTCAGGACGGCGCGACGCTGAGTGACGCGCAGGATGAGTGGTCGTCGCTGGAGGCGATGGCAGATGCCGGCTTCGGCGACAGCGAGCCCGATGGCTGGCAGCCGGATGACTGGCAGTCGCATGGCGAGATGCCTGCGGGACAGGGCGCTCAAGCCGCGCGCGCGACGCCGGCCAGGTCTCAGAAGCGCACCTCGGTCAGCATGCTGACGCGCCTGTTGCATCTTATGGTGCACGAGCCGCAGCTGGTCGCCGAGCTGCCTGAGTCCAATGAGTGGATCGAAGGAGCGGGCGAGCCGGTCGACAGTGAGGATGCGCAGCTGTTGGACGACGTGGTGCGTCTCTTGAAGGCGGGGCAGTATCGTTCGCCACAGGTGCTGTTGGCGCACTTCCTCGGTACCGCACAGGGGCCGAGACTTGAGCAGCTGGCAGCCCGCGAATTGCTGATTCCGCGTGACGTGCGCAGCGAAGAGCTGAAGGGGCTGGTGGAGCATTGCCAGCATCAGCAGGCGCGCACCACGCCGGAAGCGGAATATCAGGCCTTGCTGGCCAAGGAAAAGCGTGGCGAGAAGTTGTCAGCAGAAGAGAAGCAGCGGCTGATGGCCCTGCTGATGGAGCTGGCAACACGGCGCTGACGCAGTCTCGGTGCCAGGAAGGCCGACAATGGTGGAAATGCCGTGAGAGCTGAGGCGATGGCGCAGGAAAATACGCCCCATGGCCTTGAAAGACGCACTCATGCCCACTATTTAATGAGGTAGCTCCCGATGCGGACTGCCGCAACGTAACCGATAACGCTAACACACCTGGATGGTCCGGCAAATACGCCGCTGGCAGCATCTCCTGATGGCACGCTATACTGGTGCGCTTGATGCTCTCTTCGTCCCTATACCGGCGCCATGCTCACTCGCTGAGCCGCGTCGCGTCCAGGTGCTTCATTCTTCTTCGTCGAGATAGGGGTTCTATGGCTGGTAATGCGCAGCAGCAGTCGCGTCTCAAGGAGTTGATCGCGCGCGGCAAGGAACAGGGTTACCTGACCTATGCCGAGGTCAACGATCACCTGCCCGAGGATATCGCTGATCCCGAACAGGTGGAAGACATCATCAGCATGATCAACGATATGGGCATCAAGGTCGCGGAAGAAGCGCCCGATGCCGATACCTTGATGATGTCTGATTCCTCCACTGACGAGTCTGCCGCCGAAGAGGCCGTTGCCGCCCTCGCCGCGGTGGAAAGCGATGTGGGACGCACCACCGACCCCGTCCGCATGTACATGCGTGAGATGGGCACCGTGGAACTCCTGACCCGCGAAGGCGAAATCAAGATCGCCAAGCGGATCGAGGAGGGCACGCGTGAGGTGATGTCGTCGCTGGCATTCTTGCCGGGGGCAGTCGACTCCATCCTGGAAGCCTACGACGGCACTCTGGGCGAAGACGGTGGACGTCTGTCCGATCTCTTCTCCGGTTTCATCGACCCTGACGAAGGCGTGCCGGGTGTCGCCGAAGTCGAAGTCGAGGAAGTCGAAGAGATTCCCGAGGGCGAAGAGTCCGAAGGCGACGAAGACGACGATTCCGCCTCTGAAGGTGGCCCGGACCCCGAGCTGGCCCGCGTCCGCTTCGAGCAGATCCGTGAGCAGAACGAGGCGACCAAGGCCGCCATCGAGAAGTACGGTTCCGGCTCTGCCGAGGCGAAAGCCGAACAGGACCGTCTTGCCGAGCTGTTCTCGCCGATCAAGCTGGTGCCCAAGCACTTCGAGCGTCTGGTCGGTCAGGTTCGCGTGTCCGTCGAGCAGGTGCGCGAGCAGGAAAAGGTCATCCTGCAGATCTTCGTCAAGCGCGGCAAGGTGCCTCGCAAGAGCTTCATCAAGGCCTTCCCGGGCCACGAGTCCGACATGGACTGGTTCGACAGCTTCATTGGTGGCAGCAAGAAGTACGCCGACAAGCTCGAGCCGTTCCGTGCCGACGTGCTGCGTGCCCAGCGCAAGATCGCCTTCGAGCAGGACATGGTCCAGCTGCCGGTCAGCGAGCTGAAGGAAGTGAACCGTCGCCTGTCGATCGGTGAAGCCAAGGCGCGTCGTGCCAAGAAGGAAATGGTCGAGGCCAACCTGCGTCTGGTCATCTCCATCGCCAAGAAGTACACCAACCGTGGTCTGCAGTTCCTGGATCTCATCCAGGAAGGCAACATCGGTCTGATGAAGGCCGTGGACAAGTTCGAGTACCGTCGTGGTTACAAGTTCTCGACCTACGCCACCTGGTGGATCCGTCAGGCGATCACTCGCTCCATCGCGGACCAGGCGCGCACCATCCGTATTCCGGTGCACATGATCGAGACCATCAACAAGCTGAACCGTGTCTCGCGTCAGATGCTGCAGGAAATGGGTCGCGAGCCGACGCCGGAAGAGCTGGGCGAGCGTCTCGAGATGCCGGAAGACAAGGTGCGTCGCGTACTCAAGATCGCCAAGGAGCCCATCTCCATGGAGACGCCGATCGGTGACGATGATGATTCGCACCTGGGTGACTTCATCGAGGACGGCACCATGGTCTCGCCGATCGACTCCGCCACCGGCGAAGGTCTGATCGAAGCGACCCGCGGCATCCTGTCCGGCCTGACCGCACGTGAAGCCAAGGTGCTGCGCATGCGCTTCGGTATCGACATGAACACCGACCATACCCTCGAGGAAGTCGGCAAGCAGTTCGATGTCACCCGTGAGCGTATCCGTCAGATCGAAGCGAAGGCGCTGCGCAAGCTGCGTCACCCGTCACGCTCCGAGTCACTGCGTTCCTTCATGGAAGAGTGATCTGAAGCGTTCGGGGCCACGCCTCGACTGCTGGCCCCGCTGACAAGACAACGCCCGCCCCCATGCGAATGGGGGCGGGCGTTGTCGTTTGTGGGCTTTACGTTACGGGTCTTTCTCTACGGGATGTGTCGCCTTCAGGCTTTTCTTTACGGACCTTGCCACCTTCGAACTGCGTCGTTAAAGGTCTGCGTGATGTGCCTTGGGGGGCTATCAGGCGCCGTGGCGCAGCTGGTGGGATGAGGGCGTTGCTGCCACGCTGAAGACGACACGGCCCTTGATGCACTGGCGGGAGACCGGCCCCATCTGCTCGCTGCTCAAGCCGTCGGGGTGCTCTCCACGTAACCACAGGCGGCCGTTGTCATCGATGCGATGCAGGCGCTTGACCAGCTGGCCGAGCCTGGGATGTTCCACCACGACGGTGGCGCCGGGCGTCAATCGCCAGCGACTGGGCCAGCGCATGCTGATGATGAGGCTGTGCTGCGGGAGACGGGGGGCAAGACTATGACCGTGCAAGCGGTAGCTACTGAACCAGCGCATGTGAGGCTCCTTGAGAATGAGGGCATGACACGGTCAAGATCCTGTCGGTGCTTTCCTGTGGCAGTGGCGATAGTTGAATTGTATCCACTGCTTAGTAAAATATAATCATTCTCATTTGATGTCCAGCCGTTTCCTGTCAGCGCATCGCGCAATGGCTATCGAGAGACGGCTGTCTAGCGCAGCCTATCGAGAGAAGGCTGTCGAGCAGAGACTGTTGAGAGTAGAAACGAAAAAAAGCCGCGGCTCAGGTGAGCAGCGGCTTTTGGGAGAGTCACGGGTCTGTCTGTCTCTTGCGCTTCATGCTGTGCTTCATGTCACGTCACTTCGCGTTGTTTCGTGGGGCAGGGTGAAGTGACGGCCATGCGACAGGTCTTGCGCGCAGCTCGACTAAAGGGTTTTGCTGCCGGGCTCAGTCGTTGGCGTTGAGCTCACGCAGCAGGGCGCGGCGCTGGCGGCCCATGCGGATCGCCAGCAGCACGATCTCGATCACGGCGATGGCCATCAGGGTGTAGCCGAACAGTTCGGTGACTTCCTCGGCGGCATTCTTGACCGAACGCAGGTAGGAGTCCCCCATCAGGGTTTCCCAGAATTCCGAGCGGCCGTAGAGGCGTGAGAAGACGTAGGTCGCCAGGAAGCCTGCGCCGAACAGGCCGAACGCGAAGCTGCGTCCGAAGTGCTCGAACTCGGCAATGAAGCGGCTGCGGTTGCGCCATACGCCGATGATGACCGGGATCGCGACCACGCTGACCAGGAACTGCCAGCTGCCATCGCCGATCATGCCGTCGAGCAGGGCGTCCTGTTCACGGATCAGGGACGCTGCGAACAGGCCGAACAGCAGCAGGCTGATGGTGCGCAGGTCCGGCAGGCGTGAATGCACCAGCCACATGGTGGCTGCGCTCAAGGCCAACAGAGTGCTCTGCATGTGTTCTGTCCAGCTGGCTTCGCTGAAGCCGACATCACCGAAGTGGTGGGCATCATGCATGACCAGCGACATCATCGCGGCCACCAGCGGCGCATAGATGGCCAGGCGCAGGCAGGCTTGCATGAAGAGCGAAGTGGGCTTGCGCCCATACAGCGGCTGTTCGGCGCTGATGGGGAGCGGGACAGCGTTATGGTGCTGGGTATGCGAAGTCAGGCGAGACAAGGGACTCTCCGGACAGTCCATGGACTGCCTGTCAGGGTGAGGGTGTTGTTTGCCTGCTCATTATAACGATGCAAAGGTGCTCAGTTAATATTCTGGTAAGAAAACTGTGAGATTCCATTTCAGCATCGATGTTGCGCCGAGTGGAAATGCTCGTCAGCTCTGACGTAACCGATCCCGCTCGGCTTCCTCGACGATCCAGTCATGCACGGCCTGGATGCGGCCATCATCGAGGGTGCCGTGGGGATGGACGATGACATAGCGCTTGCCGGTCAGTACCCGCTGCGCGAAGGGCGCGATCAGCGTGCCGCGCGACAGCTCGTCGGTGATCAGCGTGCGCCTTGCCATCGCGACTCCCATGCCGGCGATGGCAGCCTCCATCGACAGGTGGTTGCGGTTGAAAGTATAGCCACGCTGAACGTTGATCTCGGGCGCGCCGATGCTGGCCAGGTAGAATTCCCACTCGGCGTGATCGTGACTGCCGCGCCAGGCGGTGATGTCGTGCAGCAGCGGATACCAGGCGAGATCCTCTGCGCTGCGCAGTGGCGGGCGGCCGCGCATCAGGCCGGGATGGCAGACGGGGAAGATCTCCTCTTCCATCAGGTCGGTGACCTGCATGCCCGGGTAGTGGCCGTCGTTGAGGTCGACCGCCAGCTCGAAATCACCCTCGCGCAGCGGTGAGTCACTGTCCTCGGCGCGCACGTGCAGCTCGATATCCGGAAAGCGTGCCTGCAGGCGCGGCAGTCGGGGCGCCAGCCATTTGGAGAGGAATGATGGCACCGAACGTAACCTGAGTACACCGCTCATCAAGCCGCTGCGCAGCCGTTTGACCTCCAGTCCCACCGCGCTATAGGACTGCTCCACCACGCGCGCCAGTCGCGCGCCTTCTCCTGTCAGCTCGAGTCCACGTGAACGACGCAGAAACAGCTTGAAGCCCAGCCGCTCCTCCAGCTGCTTGATCTGCTGGCTCACCGCGCCCGTGGTGACGTGCAGCTCTTCCGCCGCACGCGTGAAGGAGCCGTGACGCGCGGCGCAGGCGAATACCTGTAGCCAAGCATGGGTCTGACCATTCAGGTGGCGCAGGCTCGGTGTGGTGGCGGGCGTGCCGGTCGCCGTCGGCGGCACGACGGGGCCAGTACCAGGCGTGTTGTCGAGGGAAGACGTCATGGGCGGGTCTCATGCAAGCGCTGGAGGCAGATAGTGAGGGATAAGCCGCGATGGCCAGATGGCGGTGGTAGCTAAAGGCATCAGGGCACAAGGTGGCGCGAAGAGCATAGTTTACGCCGTTTTTGATGCATAGGGTTTAGTAAGGCTAAACCCACGACCAATTTTTATGGTTTGTCGCGTCCTGTCCCCATCCATCATCATTGCCTCATCCACTGGCAGGCGCTCAGGCGCGGCGAGTTTCCGAGATGAGGTGTTGTCATGTCCATCAGTGTATTTGATCTCTTCAAGGTCGGTGTCGGCCCCTCCAGCTCGCACACCGTCGGCCCGATGCGTGCTGCCGCGCAGTTCGTCGAGACCCTGCGCTCGCGTGACCAGCTGGAGCGCGTGGCGCGCATCGAGGTGCAATTGCATGGTTCGCTGTCTGCCACCGGCGTAGGCCACGGTACCGACAAGGCGACCATCCTCGGCCTGATGGGCGAGCTGCCGGAAACGATAGACCCTGCGATCATCGACCCCTGCATCGAAGAGCTGCTGGAGTCCCAGACACTGCTGCTCGACAACCGCATCGCGGTGCCCTTCGTGTGGGTACGTGACATGCAGTGGCACGATGCGCCGCTGCCGTATCACCCCAATGCCATGCGTCTGATCGCCTACGGCCATCGCGATGAGCTGTATCGCAATGTCTATTACTCGGTGGGCGGCGGTTTCGTGGTCGACGAAGTCGAGGCCGCGCGTGACCCGCTGCTGGAAGACGAAAGCCTGCGTCTGCCGTATGAATTCAACACCGCCGATGAGCTGCTGGCGCTGTGTCGCATGCACAAGATGCGTATCAGCGAGCTGATGATGGCCAACGAATGTGCGCTGCGCAGTGAGACCCAGGTACGTCGTGGGCTATGGCGCATCTGGGAAGTGATGAACGAGTGCATCGACAACGGCCTGACACACGAAGGCGTGCTGCCCGGCGGACTCAACGTCAAGCGCCGTGCCAAGCGTCTGCATGCGCGTCTGCTGGATGTGGAATCCAGCAAGTCGATCATCACCTCGACCTTCTCGGCGATGGACTGGGTCAACCTGTTCGCGCTGGCGGTCAATGAAGAGAACGCGGCCGGTGGTCGCATGGTGACGGCACCGACCAATGGCGCGGCCGGCATTATTCCGGCGGTGCTCAGCTATTACATGAAATTCCAGGAAGATGCTCGCGAGGAGGACGTGGTCGACTTCCTGCTCACGGCAGCCTCGGTGGGCATCCTGTGCAAGAAGAACGCCTCCATCTCCGGCGCAGAAGTCGGCTGTCAGGGCGAGGTGGGTTCTGCCTGCGCCATGGCGGCCGCCGGGCTTGCCGAGCTGATGGGCGCGACGCCGGAGCAGGTCGAGAACGCGGCGGAAATCGGTCTCGAACACAATCTGGGACTGACCTGTGACCCGATCGGCGGCCTGGTGCAGATTCCCTGCATCGAGCGCAATGCGATTGCCTCGGTCAAGGCGATCAATGCCGCCCAGATGGCGATGTGCGGCGATGGCGATCACTTCGTCTCGCTGGACAAGGCGATCCGCACCATGCGTGACACCGGCCGCGACATGCAGGACAAGTACAAGGAGACCTCCAAGGGCGGTCTCGCAGTCAACGCCATCGAATGCTGATACGACCGCTAGCCACTGGCAGGTTCCGTGACCTGGACTGGATTGAGCCTGACTGAATTGAGTCTGACTGGATTTAACCCACGCTATGTGAACCTGTGTGATGTGAACCTGTGTGATGTGAATCTGAGTCGAACTGCCATGACTTTCCGCCGGAGGCCAGCCGCCTCCGGCCAAACCCGTTGTCTCTTGTCAGGTACATGATCTCCGGCCAGAGGTCATGATCTCGGCAACCCTCGTTGACGCCTCTTCGGTGCGGTATTCCGCGACGGACAGGCGTCTTTTTTATGGCGGAAATAGCGCTCATCTCGACGGTTCGGCTCGGGTTGGTGGGGGAATCTGCCGGCCTTGAGATGTCTCGGGAGGGCTGCGTTGTAAAGAAGTCGCTGATATATCGGCTATTGGTCGAGTGAGCGCGCTTGCCGCTGGCAGCGCGTCTCTCGCTGTTCTAGTTTACGTTAACGTCAGTTGCGCCGATCGCAACGATGGCGCATATCAAGGGCCTGTGGATAGCGCCTGTTGATGCTGCGTGTCGATGACGAGCCGCGATGTTGCGGGCATCCGCGCTGACGAACAGCCCTCATGTCTCTTGGGAGACACAGACCACCGGCTTGCCGGTCAGGACGGAGTACTGACATGCCATCACCGCCCATTCAGGGGCCGCGTGCCAGCGGGGGCGCATCAGCGACAGCCCCGATTCTCGAGGCGCGTGGCTTGAGCAAGGACTTTCGAGGTTTCACGGCCGTCGATGACGTCAATCTCCAGGTGCAGGAAGGGCATATCCATGCCTTGATCGGCCCCAATGGCGCCGGCAAGACGACAGTCTTCAATCTGCTGACGCGCTTTCTGCCGGCCACCCGCGGCGAGATTCTCTATCGCGGCAAATCCATCACTCGCATGAAGTCGCATGAGATCGCGCGCCTGGGGTTGGTGCGCTCCTTCCAGATATCGGCAGTGTTTTCCCAGATGACGGTGCTCGAGAACCTGCGGGTCGCCCTGCAACGCCCCCAGGGCACCTCGTTTCATTTCTGGAAGCCGGAACGCAGCCTCGACAGCCTGAACGAGCAGGCATTGCATCTGCTGGAGCAGGTAGGGCTGCGCGATGACGCCCACCGTGTGACCGCCAGTCTGCCCTATGGCCGCAAGCGCGCGCTGGAGCTGGCGACCACGCTGGCGCTTGAGCCCACGCTGATGCTGCTGGACGAGCCGACCCAGGGCATGGGTGCCGAGGATGTGGACCGCGTGGTCGAGCTGATTCGCGTCGCGGCGCGGGGCCGCACGGTACTGATGGTCGAGCACAACCTGAGCGTGGTCAGCCGTCTGTGCGATCGCATCAGCGTGCTGGCGCGCGGGCGGGTGCTGGCGGAAGGCGACTACGCCAGTGTGTCGGCCAATCCCGAGGTGCGTGAAGCGTATCTGGGCAGTGAAGCGCCCGAGTCCACGGCGGATGAGCACAAGGAGGTTTCATGACTGTGGTTATGGAGCAGGCGACGGACAGGCAAGCCTCGGCGGCCGACTCGCCGCTGGGGGAAGAGCAGCTCTGCCTGCGCGAGCTGAACGCCTGGTATGGCGAGTCCCATGTGCTGCATGGCGTCAACATGACGGTGCGGCGCGGCGAACTGGTGACCTTGCTGGGTCGCAACGGGGCCGGACGCAGCAGCACGCTGCGCGCGATCATGAACATGGTCGGCCGGCGCAGCGGCGACATCCTCATCAAGGGGCAGGACAGCATGGGGCTGGCGCCGCATCGCATCGCCCATCTCGGTGTCGGATTCTGCCCCGAGGAGCGTGGCATCTTCGCCAGCCTGAGCGTCGAGGAGAATCTGCTGCTGCCACCGCTGGTCAGGAGCGCAGGACATGACCAGGGCCAGGGCCAGGGCATGTCGCTGGATGAGCTCTATGCGCTGTTCCCCAATCTGCATGAGCGGCGCACCAGTCAGGGCACGCGCCTCTCCGGTGGCGAGCGGCAGATGCTGGCGCTGGCGCGCATCCTGCGCACAGGGGCGGACCTGCTGCTGCTGGATGAGATCACCGAGGGTCTGGCGCCGGTCATCAACCAGAAGCTGGCCGAAGTGCTGATGATGCTGAAGGCGCGCGGCATGACCATCGTACTGGTGGAGCAGAACTTCCGCTTTGCTGCACCGCTGGCCGACCGTCATTACCTGATGGAGCACGGCACCATTCTGGAAGAGATCAGCGCGGCCGAATTGCCGGCCCGCCACGAATATCTGCACAAGGTACTGGGGGTCTGAGCTCCCGCTCGAGCTGAGCTGCACAGGGCTGGCCGCCATGCACAGCCTTTTCACTCGCCAATCTGAAGTCCGTACGTCTCGCCATAACAATCACAATATTGCCGGGAAATCCGGTCTGGAGATGTCATGCACGCCGCTGCTACATCCAACGCCACCGTCTCATCCAACGCCACCCCTGTCGCGTCACCGTTGTCACGCTGCATCACGGCGGCCACTCGCCGGCACCTGTTGCCGCTGTCCGCGCTCATGATGGGGTCACTGCTGTCGGCGGGAGTCGCGCAGGCCGATATCAGCGATGGCGTGATCAAGATCGGCTATCTGGCCGATATGTCGGGCACCTATCGTGACCTGGCAGGCCCAGGCGGTCTCGATGCGCTCAAGATGGCCGTTGAGGACTTCGGCGGCAGCGTCAACGGCATGCCGATCGAGGTATTGAGTGCCGATGACCGCAACAGCGCCGATGTCGGTGCCAATACGGTGCGCGGCTGGATCGATCAGCAGAATGTCGACATGGTTGCCGGGCTGGTGGCCTCATCGGTGAGCATCGCGGTGACGCGGATTCTCGCCGAACAGGACACGCTGGGAATCGTCTCCGGCTCGGCGGCTTCCAGCATCACCAATGAGCATTGCACGCCCAATCATGTCCACTGGGTGTATGACACCTATCCGCTGGCACACGGCACGGCCAAGGCGATCGTCGATGAAGGCGGCGACAGCTGGTTCCTGTTGACCGCGGATTACGCCTTCGGTCATGCCCCTGGAAGGCGATGTGGAAAAGGTGGTGAACGAGAACGGCGGCACCATCGTCGGCAAGGTACGCCATCCATTCCCGACCAGTGATTTCTCCTCCTACATCCTGCAGGCGCAGGGCTCCGGGGCCAAGATCGTCGGACTGGCCAATGCCGGGTCGGACACCGTCAATGCGCTGACCACGGCGAGCCAGTTCGGCGTGGTACAGGCCGGGCAGTCGCTGGCGGGGCTATTGATCTTCCTCAACGACGTGCATGCCCTGGGGCTTGAGGTAGCGCAGGGGTTGCAGCTCACCACCGGCTGGTACTGGGACCTCAATGACGAGACACGTGCCTGGTCCCAGCGCTATCACGAACGCAATGAGCGCATGCCGACCATGGTGCAGGCCGGCATCTACTCCAGCACCCTGCATTACCTGAATGCGGTCGCGGCCACCGGCAGCGATGACACCGCCACCGTGCGCGCCAGAATGGGCGAGACGCCGGTCAACGACATGTTCGCCAACAACGGCACCATCCGTGCCGATGGGCGCATGGTGCACGACATGTATCTGGTCGAGGTCAAGGCGCCCTCCGAGTCCCAAGGCGAGTGGGATGTCTATGACGTGATCCGCACCATTCCCGGCGCTGAAGCCTACCGACCGCTGGCGGACAGCCAGTGCGAGCTGGTCAAGGGCTGAAGCCGAACGTCAGTCGAGTCGCTGAGGGGTATGACATGGCGCTGCCGGTCGGGTGATCGGCAGCGCCGAGCGGCTGACGCGAATGGGCGCTGAAAAGGAATGTGCGGATGACCATGATTTTTGGAATACCCCTGATGGTGCTGTTCGGTCAGCTGATGCTGGGGCTGATCAACGGTGCCTTCTATGCATTGCTGAGCCTTGGACTGGCGGTGATCTTCGGTCTGTTGCGCATCATCAACTTCGCGCATGGTGCCCAGTACATGCTGGGCGCCTTCGCGGCGCTGCTGGGAGCGCAATATCTGGGGCTCAACTACTGGACGGCGCTGATCGTGGTGCCGCTGGTGGTGGGTGCCCTGGGCATCGTGGTCGAGCGTCTGCTGCTGCGGCGCATCCAGCACCTTGATCACCTCTATGGTCTGTTGCTGACCTTCGGGCTGGCGCTGATCTTCGAGGGCACGCTGGTGAATCTGTTCGGTGTCTCGGGGTCGAGCTATCCGATCCCCGAGGCGCTGAGTGGCGGCTTCAAGCTGAGCTTCATGTTCCTGCCCACCTACCGCGCCTGGGTGCTGGTGGCGGCGTTGGTGGTCTGCTTCGGAGTCTGGTTCCTGATCGAGCGTACGCGCCTCGGTGCCTATCTGCGCGCGGGAACCGAGAACCCGGAGCTGGTGCAGGCCTTCGGCATCAATGTGCCCTTGATGGTGTCGCTGACCTACGGGCTCGGCGTGGCGCTTGCCGCCTTCGCCGGCGTGCTGGCCGCGCCCCTGTATCCCGTCTCGCCGACCATGGGCTCGAGCCTGCTGATCGTGGTGTTCGCGGTGGTGGTCATCGGCGGGATGGGCTCGATTCTCGGCGCCATTCTTACCAGGCTCGCGATGGGGCTGATCGAGGGGCTGACCAAGGTGTTCTATCCCTAGGCCGCCAATACCGTGATCTTCGTCGTGATGGTGATGGTGTTGATGCTTCGCCCTGCCGGGCTGTTCGGAAAGGAGGCCTGACATGGCCGTACTGCAACAGGATCACCAGGCCGCGCGTGCAGGCAGCGCGCCGTGCAGAATCACCCCGCTGGGCATGCTGTATCTCGTGCTGTTCCTGCTCGGGTTGCTGGCACCCTGGGTCGCCTATCCCGTCTTTCTGATGAAGATTCTGTGCTTTGCGCTGTTTGCCAGCGCCTTCAATCTGCTGCTCGGCTTCGTGGGGCTACTGTCCTTCGGGCATGCCGCCTTCCTGGCCACGGGCGCCTATATCACCGGCTTCTTGCTCGCGGAATACCCGGGCCTGAGTCCGGCGCTGGGCATCGTGGCCGGTACGCTCGGCGCGGTAGTGCTGGGGACGCTGTTCGGGGCGCTAGCCATCCGACGGCAGGGCATCTACTTCGCGATGATCACGCTGGCCCTGGCCCAGATGATGTTCTTCTTCTTCATCCAGGCGCCGTTCACCCACGGGGAAGATGGCCTGCATGGCGTGCCGCGCGGTGAGCTGTTCGGCGTGTTCGATCTGGCGAACAACCACACCCTCTATTACTTCGTGTTCGCGATCTTCGTGGCGGCCTTTGCCCTGATTCGGCGCGTGGTGCATTCCCCCTTCGGTCAGGTGCTGAAGGCCATCCGCGAGAATGAGCCGCGCGCCCTCTCGCTGGGCTATCACACCGATGCCTACAAGCTGGTGGCCTTCGTGCTGTCGGCGGGGCTGGCAGGCCTGGCGGGAGCGACCAAGACGCTGGTGTTCCAGCTCGCCTCGCTGGGCGATGCCAGCTGGCACATGTCGGGGGAGGTGATCCTGATGACATTGCTGGGCGGCGTCGGCACGCTGCTCGGACCACTGGTGGGCTCCGGGCTGGTCATCGGGCTGCAGCATCAGTTGGCGCAATCCGCGCTGGGCGATTGGGTCAGCGTGATTCTGGGCGCCATCTTCGTGGTCTGCGTGCTCAGCTTCCGCAGCGGCATCATCGGGGAATGTCAGCGCTGGATCGCGCGTCGTCAGCAGCGGGAAGATAAATGAGTGGCGAGGCGGCGAGAAGGAAAAGCGAGAAGCACGAAGGGATATCAGCAAAACAGAGTGAGCGGCCCATCGTGCTCTGATGCAAATAAAATCAATGGCTTGCCGATGACTTCAGACATAAAAAAAGTCCACCCCAAATAGGGTGGACTTAAATGCCATTGTATATCGAGGGGGATACGCCGGTCCCGGATCCTCGACTCAGCAATGAGCACGCCATGCGAGATAGCCGCCATTTGCCATCTCGCTGTATAGATTGCATGCCCGATGCCAGCTTTTTGGTATTCTCAATAAAAACAATGGCTTGAGATATTGATGCCTGTTTGTGGGCTGCCAGGTGCCGGTCAGATGAGTCGAGGCATGCGCGCTACTGGGCGATTCATGGTGCGTTGCAGCATGGTTGTGCACCAAATATGTGCCGTTTTTCGAGCATATGCGTACGTCATCAATAACTTATGTGGCTTGCGGGTGTGGATAGCGGGTGTGGCTAGCAGGCATCGTCTGCCCGCTGGCACTGTATCTGTACCTCGCCGCCTGCCAGACGCACTGGCCACACCATCAATGCGAGTGTGTCGTCGTCCAGGCATTGGCCATCACTGAGTCGATAGCGCTGCTTGTAGAGTGGCGAGATCACCAGCGGCTCTCCGGCGTGATCGCCCAGCAGGCCACGGGCAATCACGTTGGCGCCTGACACCGGGTCATGATGGTCGATGGCGAACAGCGTGAGGTCGTCGCTGTCGGCTGTGGCCGGCAGCGTGAACAGGGCGATCTGGCGGGCCTGGCCGTCCGCCTCAAGCCAGGCGGCCACGCCGGAGCCCGGCACCAGGTCCTCGCGCTGGCAGAGTGTCACCCAGCGTAGCGGCGTCTGTGCCGCGGCAGAGGTGTCCTGTGTTGCAGAGGACGGGCTGGAGAGCGGATCGGTAGATGTCGTGGCGAGTGCAGGCGATGTCATGAGCGTACCTCCGTGGCCAGGTGGGTCGTTGACTGAGGCTGATGTTCTGCCACTGCTTCGCGGGCGCCACCGTCGCTGATGATCAGGTTGCCACTGGCCAGTTCATCGCGGCTGGCGGGGCGAATCTGGTCACGCTCGACGATATTGACCACGTCAGGGTCTGGACGCTGGTCATTCACATAGCTGCGGAAACGCTTGAGTTTCTCGGGGCTCTTGAGCGCATTGGCCCATTCGCATTCGTAGCGGTCCACCACCTGCTGCATCTGCTCTTCGAGGGTCTCGCCGAGCCCCAGGCTGTCCTCGAGAATCACCTCTTTCAGATAGTCGAGGCCGCCTTCGAGGCCCTCGCGCCAGACGGAGGTGCGCTGCAGGCGGTCGGCGGTGCGGATGTAGAACATCAGGAAGCGGTCGATGGTGCGGATCAGGCTCTCGTCATCCAGGTCGGTCGCGAACAGCTCGGCATGACGCGGGCGCATCCCGCCGTTGCCGCAGACGTAGAGGTTCCAGCCGTTCTCGGTGGCGATCACGCCGACATCCTTGCTCTGGGCCTCGGCGCATTCGCGGGTACAGCCGGAGACGGCGAACTTGAGCTTGTGCGGTGAACGCAGGCCCTTGTAGCGGTCTTCCAGCGTCAGCGCCATCGCCATGCTGTCCTGCACGCCATAGCGACACCAGGTGCTGCCGATGCAGGATTTCACCGTGCGGGTGGACTTGCCGTAGGCGTGGCCGGTCTCGAAGCCGGCGGCGATCAGCTCGCTCCAGATGTCCGGCAATTCATGCAGCTGGGCACCGAAGAGGTCGATACGCTGGCCGCCGGTGATCTTGGTATAGAGGTTGTAGCGCTTGCCGATCTCACCGATGGCGATCAGCTTGTCCGGCGTGATTTCGCCGCCGGGGATGCGCGGCACCACGGAATAGGTGCCGTTCTTCTGCATGTTGGCCATGAAGGTGTCATTGGTGTCCTGCAGCGGAATGTGCGAGGACTCGGTGATCGGCGCGTTCCAGCACGAGGCCAGAATCGAGCCCACCGCCGGCTTGCAGATCTCGCAGCCCAGGGCATCCGGATGGCGGCCGTGGCTGGCCATCAGCTCGGCGAAGGTCTCGATGCCTTCGACGCGCACCAGCGAGTAGAGCTCCTGACGCGTGTGCGCGAAGTGCTCGCACAGTGAGCGATCGACCTCGACGCCACGACTTTCCAGCTCGGCATCCACCACCTTCTTGAGCAGCGCCGCACAGCCTCCGCAACCGGTGCTGGCCTTGGTGCAGGCCTTGATGGCGCCCAGATCACTGTTGCCGGCATCGATGGCGCTGCAGACATCGCCCTTGGAGACGTTGTGGCAGGAGCACAGCGTGGCGCTGTCGGGCAGGGCGTCCGCGCCCAGCGTGATGGCTTCGCCACTGGCATCCGGCAGGATTAGTGCCGCCGGGTCCTTGGGCGCCGCGATGCCATTGGTGACGTACTGCAGCAGGGTGTCGTAGCGCGAGTTGTCGCCGATCAGCACCGCGCCCAGCACCTGCTTGCGGTCCTGCGAGACGATCAGGCGGCGATAGACGCCATCGGCCTCGTCACAGTAGCGATAGCTGATCGCGCCCTCGGTCTTGCCGTGGGCGTCACCGATGGAGCCGACATCCACGCCCAGCAGCTTGAGCTTGGTGGACATGTCGGCGCCCTGGAAGCGGAAGCTCTCCTGAGAGGCGCTTGCCGCATCGCCAGCGCTGGCAGCCAGCAGGGACGCCACGCCGCGGGCCATCTGATAGCCCGGCGCAACCAGCCCGAAGATGCGCGATTGCCACAGGGCGCACTCGCCGATGGCGAAGATTTCCGGGTCCGAGGTGCGGCATTCGTCATCGATGATGATGCCGCCGCGCTCGCCGATCTCGAGGCTGGCGCTGCGTGCCAGCGCGTCCTGAGGACGGATGCCGGCGGAGAACACGATCAGGTCGGTCTCCAGATATTCGCCATCGGAGAAGTTCATCCGCCACTGATGGTGCTCGCCGGGCACGATGTCGGTGGTGGCGCGATTGAGGTGCACCCCCACGCCCAGCGCAGTGATGTGTTGCTTGAGCGCAAGGCCGCCATCCTCATCCAGCTGCACCGGCATCAGGCGTGGCGCGAATTCGACGACATGCGCTTCCAGGCCGAGTGACTTGAGGGCATTGGCGGCTTCCAGCCCCAGCAGGCCACCGCCGACCACCACGCCATGTGTCTTGCCATCGGCGGCAGCGCGAATCTGATCAAGATCCTCCAGGGTGCGGTAGACCAGACGATTGCTGGCGGCGGCCTCGCTTCCCGGCTCACCGAGGCCCTGGATGGGCGGCACGAAGGGGGTCGAGCCGGTCGCCAGCACCAGGCTGTCGTAGGGGTAGCGCCCGCGCGAGGTGATGACATGGCCACCATCGCGGTCGATGGCGGTGACGCACTCGTCGAGGTGTAGGGTGACGCCCGCCTTGCGGTAGTCGTCGGCGGTGCCGAGCGCGAGAGATTCGGCATCACGCCCGGTGAAATACTCCGAGAGATGCACGCGGTCGTAGGCGATGTGGCGTTCTTCGCCGAAGACATGAATCTGGTAGTGCGCGGTGGCGCCCAGTGCGATCAGCTGCTCGACGCAGTGATGGCCAACCATGCCATTGCCGATGATGATCAGGTGTTTCATGCGGCCTCCTCGAAGGTGTCAGGGGTGTTGTCGGTCTTGTTTGTGGTGTCGCGATCACGATGCTGGTCTGTCATGTCTTGAGTGCCCGGCTTGCCACTGGGGTCATCGGGCGCCGTCGGCGGGCCGTCCTGGGTCAGTCCTGCCAGGGCTTCTGCCGGCATCAGCAGGAGGTCTTCGCGAATCCGGGCCAGTGGCGTGCCGGCCTTGAGCGCTTCGAACAGGGCGTTGCCGGCACTGACGTCGCCGTAGAGCACCACGCCGACCAGGCGCTCCTCGCGCAGCAGCAGTCGGCGGTAGTCGCCCAGGGCGTGGTCCTGATAGACCAGCACCTCGTCATTCGGCTGGGGGGCAAGCTCGCCGCAGCTGTAAAGGTCGATGCCGCTGACCTTGAGACGCGTCGCCAGTGGCGCATTGCGATAGGGCGGAGTCGGTTGCGCGAGAAGCTGGCGGGCGAGCACTTCGATCTGCGCCCAGATGGGCTCGATCAGGCCGAAGGTCTCGCCAGCCACCTCACAGCATTCGCCCAGCGCATGAATGTGCGGATCACTCGTGAGCAGATGGCCATCGACCTGGATGGCGCGCTGACAGGCCAGCCCCGCAGCATGCGCAAGCTCGATTTCGGGGCGAATGCCGGTGGCGGCGATGGTCAGTCCGGCGTGCAGTTCGCGGCCATCCTCGAGGCGTACGCCGCTGATGCGGCCCGCCGGGGACTCGAGCCACTCTTCGAGGTGCGCGCCAGTGATGATGTCGAGGCCGCGCTCGCGAAGTTCCCGCTCCAGCAGTCCGGCCGCGACCTCATCCAGCTGACGGTTCATCAGGCGCTCGCTGCGTTGCAGCAGCGTCACCTCAAGGCCACCCTTGCGCAGGCCCTCGGCGGCCTCGAGCCCGAGCAGCCCGCCACCGATGACCAGTGCGCCGGCGACCTCCTGCCGTCCGGCAAGGCAGGCGGCCTGCATCTGCTCGACATCCTTCAGATCGCGAAAGCCCATCAGTCCCGGCGGCCAGCCATTGGCGGACGACGTCTCTGGCAGGTGAGCGGGCAGAGGCAGGGGCAGCGCCGGACGTGAGCCGGTCGCGATCACCAGCCGCTGATAGGGGATGCGGCCACCACTGGCGGTCTCGACACAGCGGGCGGTGCGATCGATCTGGCTGACGGGGTCGCCGCTGATTCGTGTGATGCCGTGCCGCGAGAACCAGTCGGCCTGCTGGCTGATCAGGCCTTCGGTTTGTGTCTCACCGGCCAATAGCGGCGAGAGCTGAATGCGGTTGTAGGGGAGGTGGGGCTCCTCGCCGATCACCGTGACCGGCCAGGGCAGCTGCTGATCAGGGCTCAGCGAGACCAGCTGCTCCAAAAGCTTCTGTGCCGCCATGCCGTGGCCGATGATGACCAGTGCTGGCGTAGGCTCGCGGGTGGTAGATGACGGATGCATTCTGCCTCCTTGCGCTGACGTTCTGGACGCATAAAAAAAGCGCCTGCTTGCCGCCGTGATGTTCACGACGTCAAGCAGGCGCCTTTGCCTGGAAGATGAGGGCTAAGCATTGGATAGCGAGTTGCAGTGTCAGGTGACGATGTCGCTGTCACCCGCAACTGCGGCAGGTCTGGCGGACCGTTGGCTGCTGCATGTCACTCATCGGAGTGATGCGCTGCGAGACCTGCGATTCGGGGTCGTCATTGACCCAACCTGCCGATACTCAGGCGAATTCGGTGCCGCTTCAGAGAAAGTCGCTATTTTTCATTCACTTGCAGTTGAAGAGGCTCGAAGCGCTGTCCTGCCATGGCAGAGTCGGTCGCGGTTGTGGGAGACATCAAGGCAGGGATTGGTGCAGTCGCATGCGCTGATGCACATGGCTGGTGCATCAGCGGTGCCTGGCGCTGGCCGTCTCGCGCTGTTCGCCTCCTGCTTCGGTAGCTTATGACGGCCAAGTGATTGTTATTTCTGATGATTGGTCAGGGTTGGTCTGTTAAGTGCGTCTGTCAGGTCATTGGTGTGATACCTGATTGAGGGTTCGCGTCTCCGCAAGCTTCACTGTTGCGAGACTCGCGAACCGGCCAACGGCGGCTCTTCAATCATGCACGCCATGTCGACGTCTCGAAGACGAGATTGCGCACCCATCGGCATGACGAGACCGTATCCACTGTCAGTTTCCATTGTCAGTCTGCAGGGCAGACCAGGACTGACAACGACAGGCAAAGGCGCCTGATGACCGCACATTACGTGGCGGGTCATCAGGCGCCTTTTTTCATGCTTACTGCACCAGGGAGTGATGTCGATGCAGGCCAGCAAGCCCCAGAGCACAAGTGAGTCTTCCTCCTGCAGCGCCTCGACGACCTGCCCGTATTGCGGTGTCGGGTGTGGCGTATCGCTTGAGCTGGAAACCCAGGTGCAGGAGGGCGGTGAGCTCAAGCGCAGGATCACCGCCGTCAGCGGCGATAACGACCATCCGGCCAATTACGGGCGTCTGTGCGTCAAGGGGTCTGCGCTTGCCGAGACACTGTCACCCAGCGGCCGTCTGACACGGCCTCAGATACGCGATGCCGCAGGCGTGCTGCGAGAGGTGAGCTGGGATACGGCGCTGGATCTGATCGCCGCTCGCTTCGGTGAGCTGCGCAGCACCCATGGTGGGGACAGCATCGCCGCCTATCTGTCGGGGCAGCTGTTGACCGAGGACTATTACCTCGCCAACAAGCTGTTCAAGGGCTTCATCGGTACGCCGCACCTGGATACCAATTCGCGGCTGTGCATGGCCTCGGCGGTCGTGGCGCACAAGCGTGCCTTCGGAGCAGACGCCGTGCCTTGCAGCTACGAGGATCTCGAGCGTGCCGAGCTGGTGGTGCTGGTCGGCAGCAATCTGGCCTGGAATCACCCGGTGCTGTTCCAGCGCCTCAAGCAGGCGCGTATCGACAATCCCTTGCTGCGTATCGTGGTGATCGACCCGCGTCTGACCGATAGCTGCGAGATCGCGGACCTGTACCTGGGCATTCGCCCCGGCAGCGATGCGCGCCTCTTCAATGGCTTGCTGGCCTATATGGCCGAGCGCGGACGCACCGATCGCCTCTATCTGGAGGCCCACACTCAGGGTTTCGATGCGGCGCTCAAGCAGGCGAAGCGTGACGACTGCTCGCTTTCCGCGATTGCGCGGGATTGCGATATCGATGTGGAGCGTCTCGAGACCTTCTATTACTGGTTCGCCACCCAGCTGCACGTGGTCACGCTGTTCTCCCAGGGCGTGAATCAATCGACCAGTGGCACCGACAAGGGCAATGCGATCATCAATTGCCATCTGGTGGGCGGCAAGATCGGGCTGCCGGGGGCGGGGCCGTTCTCTATCACCGGGCAGCCCAATGCGATGGGCGGTCGCGAAGTCGGTGGCCTGGCGAACCAGCTGGCGGCACATATGGATTACGACACGCCGGGCGCGCGGGCGCTGGTCAGCGAGTTCTGGAAGGCACCGAACCTGCCCGAGGGGCCTGGTCACAAGGCCGTCGAGCTGTTCGCGGCGCTGGGGCGTGGCGAGATCAAGGCGCTGTGGATCATGGCGACCAACCCGGCGGTGAGCCTGCCGGATAGCGCACGAGTGCGTGCGGCGCTGGCGGCCTGCCCGCTGGTGATCGTCTCCGAGTGCATGGCCGACAGTGACACCCTGGCGTACGCCGATGTGGTGCTGCCGGCCAGCAGCTGGAGCGAGAAGGATGGCACCGTCACCAACTCCGAGCGCTGCATCTCGCGTCAGCGTGGCCTGCTGACTCCGCCGGGTGAGGCGCGTCATGACTGGTGGCAGCTGGCGGAGGTCGGCAAGCGCATGGGCTATCAGGAGGCTTTCGACTACTCGGGGCCCCACGCGATCTTCCGTGAGCACGCTCGTCTTTCGGGGTTTCGCAATTCTGCGCCGCGTCTCAAGGTCGGTCGCAAGCCATCGGCGACCTCCTCGGTCAAGCGGCTGTTCAACATCGCGCCGCTTGCGGAGCTGGATCGCGCGGGTTACGACGCGCTCAAGCCGATCCAGTGGCCGGTACGCCGTGGGGAAAAGGGCGAGCTGATCGGCACGCCGCGCCTGTTCGAGGATGCCACCTTCAATACCCCCAATGGGCGCGCACGCCTGGTGCCCGTGGTACCGCAATTGCCGCAACAGGCGCTGAGCGATGCGGCGCCGCTGCGCCTCAATACCGGGCGTATCCGTGATCAGTGGCACACCATGACGCGCACCGCGCGCAGTGCTCGCCTGATGAATCATCGTGCCGAGCCTTTCGTGGAGCTTCATCCGCAGGATGCGGCGACTCGTGGCTTGCAGGATGGCGGTCTCGCGCAGCTCAAGGGGCGTGAGGGGCAGGGCGGGCTGCGTGGAGATTATCGGGCTCGCGTCCGCATCAGCAGTGGTCAGCGTCGCGGGGAGGTGTTCATTCCGATGCACTGGAGCGACCACTTCGCGAGTCATGCCCGAGCCGGTGCGCTGCTGGCGGGGCTCGTCGATCCCTTCTCCGGTCAGCCGGAATCCAAGCATGGCGCGGTCGAGGTCGAGTCATTGCCATGCGAGTGGCAAGCCACCTTGTTGATTGCCCCCTCCATCCTGGCCGGGCGTGAGGATCTGGTGGATGCCGTGGCCCAGCTCGACGGGCGCTACTGGGCGCGTATTCCGCAATCGGCATTGGTGCGCTACCAGCTGGCAGGTCAGGGCCAGCCGGATTGGCAGCATTGGTGCGAAAGCCATCTGGGTGTCCCGGCGGGGCTCTGGGCACAGGACGCCGCCCAAGGGGGCATCAGCGCAGCGGGCTTTCGTGATGGACGCCTTGTCTGGTGGCTGAAGGTGATGCCGGGTGACGCACACCTCGATCGCCAACCCAATATCGCCTGGCTGGGCGAATGCTTCGCATCAGAGCAGCTCTCCGCGCATGAGCGGCGCAGCCTGCTGGCCGGCCGTCTCTCCGGGCAGGCGGATGTCGGGGGGATGGTCTGCGCCTGTCATCAAGTCGGCGAGCTGACCATTCGCCAGGCCATCCAGTCCGGTGACGGTTCCGTGGAAGCCCTAGGCGCGCGACTGGCCTGCGGCACTCGCTGCGGTTCCTGCCTGCCTGAACTCAAACGTCTTGTGGAAGAGGAGCTATCCGATGAGCGGACTGATTCGTTGGAAATGGCGTGACCTGATGACGGTATCCAGCAGTGCAGAGTCTCTCGGGATTCTCATGGCACGGCTGACCGACGGCCTGGTGTCGCGGCGCGAGTGGCGTGGCGAGAATCGGCATGCGCCAACGCGCAGCGATGCCAACGGGATTTCTCCCGCCTGGGAGGCGTTTCTTCCAGGGCAGGTCGCGCTGGTGGGCGCGGGGCCGGGGGATCCGGACCTGATGACGCTGAAGGCTTGGCGAATGCTGAATGCTGCGGATGCGGTGGTCTATGACCGCCTGGTCGGCGATGAGATTCTCGCTCAGCTACCGGTTCACTGTGAGCGCTATTACGTCGGCAAGGCCTGCGGCAATCATAGTGTGCCGCAGGATGAGATCGGCGCGCTGATGGTGCGCCTGGCAGGGGAGGGCATGCGAGTCGTGCGCCTCAAAGGCGGTGACCCCGGTGTCTTCGGCCGCATGGGGGAAGAGCTCGCGGCCCTCGATGATGCCGCCATCACGCGTCATATCGTGCCGGGCATCACCGCGGCTTCCGGTGCGGCCGCTGCCCTGGGAATGCCATTGACGGACAGGGCGCATGCACAGCGTCTGCGTTTCGTGACCGCTCAGCTTTGCAGCAAGAGCGAGCAACCTGAATGGCAGCAGCTGGCGCGTCGTGATGAAACGCTTCTCTTCTATATGGGGCTAAATCGTCTCGAGGTGATCTGTGATGAGTTGCAGCGTCATGGACTGCCGGCGGACTGGCCGATGATGCTGGTCGCCAATGCCAGCCTTCCCGAGCAGCAGACCCTGCACGGCTCGCTCGGCAATATGGTGAGTCGTCTGGCCGAGCATCCATTGCCGACACCGTGCCTGATCATCGTGGGCAGTGTCTGCCAGATGGCGGCGGGGCGAGAGAGTGCGCTGGCCGATGCCGTCGCGCATGCAGCGGCTCACATGTCTTGCAGGGAAGTTTTCGAAGAAGCTTGTTGAGAGAGGGGGGAAGGTGCGCTTGATGGGGTGGCGCTGGAAGCGCTGATAGAAAAGTGGCTGTATATAGGGCGCTCCATGTGGTGCCCTTCGAGATGTCGTCCTGATGGTGCTAGAGAAACGTATGGGCCCGCTTTGCACTCTTTTGGACATTGCCGCCAAAAAGCCCTTGCCCTCACGGCGGTTCGTGCGTAAAGTACGCATCCGCTGCCGG
>ERZ1673962.463-NODE-463-length-28199-cov-4.358691_pt1 | contig 28199 bp, 22 predicted proteins | sample MGYA00580188_ERZ1673962 | MGnify/ENA primary metagenome ERZ1673962 (study PRJEB41334, sample SAMN05608104) | rock metagenome | biome: terrestrial subsurface; feature: shale formation; material: shale | place: USA: Pennsylvania ... | reverse complement strand
TGGTTATACTACCCTCCCCTCAACCACCCGCACCGCCTCCACCGCTGGAGCTTAAACTCACCCTGATTGACCACCGATCAGGGTACGCACAAACCACCACTTATCCCTCCATCACCACCCAGGTATTCACTGATTCCGGTCCACCTTCTGCCGATGCCTCGCCACAGAAGACGCTCTGTACGCGATTGGTTAAGGTAATTGAGCAAGATGCATTTGACATCACTCCCTATCAGACTCGTGACAGTATGTTAGAGCTGGTAGAGGCATTGCTCAAACGGACACGGCAAATTGACACCTGGCTCGAGGGAGTAAGAACAGATGGGACGTGCGAAGAAGAATAAGCAGGACGTTACACACGAACCTGCACGCGCAGAAGAGAGTAATGCATTATTGGCTAAAGACGATAGCTATAGTGCGATTAAGGCAATGGAAGGAGGTAAGGTATTAACCCTTTACTGTGATGGCTCAGCGCGCCCTAACCCTGGCATGGGGGGTTTGGGTATTTACGGTAAAGACGATGCAGGTAACGAGTTCGATATTTTTGGTCATGTTGGTGATGTTGTCACGAATAACCGGGCTGAGTTATTGGCCTATATTCGGGTACTCGAACTGCTGTTAGCCGGACATTGGGTAGAAGCACACGTGTACTTTGATAGTCGATATGTACTGGATGGGGCAGAGCGCCATATAAAAGGATGGCGCAAGAATGGCTGGAAGACGAAAGAAGGCAATGCCATTTCCAACATGGATATGTGGCAAACCATCGACGGCCTTCAACAGGATGTAAAGCAGCGTAAGATCAAACTCATCTACCACTGGGTAAAGGGTCACTCCGATGACCCTGGCAATGAGCGTGCTGATCAGAATGCGAACCGAGGCCGTTTAGCGGCTGAAAAGAAAATAGAAGACCTCGTTATTCAGGTGAAGGGTACCGAGGAGTCCACCGACCCCTCAGTCGCGGAGACTAAACCCAGTAAACCCAAACCCGCGTCCTATAATAAACTCATCTCGGGTAAGCGTTTGGTGTTCACCACGAATACCCCCATGCGTACAGTCGATAACCGCCACATTTATTTGTCAGCGAACTTTGATGATCGTGGTGGATTTAACGGCAAACACTTTGGGACAGAAGCGCCTGATACCCTCATGTCTGTTTTAGTAACCCCGAATCCGGTTGAGCAGTTTGAAGCGATCATTGAGCATCAGAATGCCGTAACCCCGGATGACTTTGTCCAGCCGGTCATTATGATGATGGACCGTGTCACTAAGCCCGCTATCTGGGAACAGTTGACCGTCCACGGTAAGGCCCATTTGGACCATAAGCGTCTTAACATTGTTACGGTGGAAGGAGAGCCGCTAACGATTTACGTCAGACCACCCAGACGCGCATATGAAGGTGTGGACACCTTAATGCAGCTACTGGATCAATTAGAACGCTATACCACTAACCACAGCTGTACCCGCACTGAATACCTGGACATTACTGAACACTTAGTAACCAAAGGTAAGAAAGAGTGGAAGTTGTTAAAGGAGATTAAAGGCAGTGACGCCGCCGTCACGATCCCTGTTTTACACGGCAATAAGACGATCAGTTTAACCCTCACCTTCAATATCGACCTCCCTACCCGCAACCATTTAAATGCAGTGGGTAAAACAGTCGATCATATGAAAGTTGTGCTGGTTAAATACGGTCAACAGAACGCCGGGTTCCGATACGCGGTAATCATCGAAGCAGACGAAGACCGTGCCATCTACGCAAGTCCTTTTAGTAACCTAAAGCCTACGCTTTAATCACACTACCGGTGGGTCTGCTGACCCGTGTCTCCAGGGGGATTCCCTGGAGACAGCCGGTTTGTATGTCATTGAGTTGTAGGGCTGCAGAGATGGTTAAACTATATGAGCCAGACTACCGTACCTTTGATGGAATGTCCGTAGTAGAGTTAGATGAGGATGCGGTTAGAATAATAAGAGAACGGCTTAGTCGTCGCCACGGTCCTGGGTGGGTCGAGTACATCTATGTTTGTTATGGCGAGCCACACCGAGGTAAGTTCTTTAAGCTAATAGAGGTATTTGAAGGATGCGGTAAGGGGATGCCGATTGTATGGCGTCGTAAGATGCGTAACAAGGTAGCCCGTTTATTAGAGCTATAAACCTATATTACGGTTGTAGACTGATACCCTTTAATGGAGATTACAGATGCTCATTATTGTACGTGGATTACCGGGCTCGGGTAAGAGCACCTTGGCCACAGCATTAAAGCAACGCTTTGGCTTTAAACATGTAGAGGCTGACCAGTATTTTGTAACGGAGTCGGGGGACTACGTGTATGACAGTGGCCGCATTAAAGATGCCCATGCGTGGTGTCAGGAAGCCGTGCGGTCTGCCTTGGAGGAGGGCAAGTCGGTAGTGGTGTCCAACACCTTTACCCGCCTGTGGGAGATGGAGCCCTACATGGAGATGGGTTTTCCCTATGCGGTGGTACAGTGTACGGGAGAATACGACAACATTCATGGGGTACCAGCAGTTGCCATCTCTATGATGCAGAAGCGCTGGGAGGATTATTCGGAGGCTATTTTAGTGGGACGGGACATTACGCCAGATGTCGTAGATGGGGTAATAGCCTTAGCGGAGCAGGTGTGTGCATGAGTACCGTATATCACTTTGAACTAGAAGAACATATGGTACCAGGCACTACGATCGTATTCTTCTACGAGGCACCCCATTCTAGAACCCACACAGTCGTCCAGAGATTTGATGACTATTGTGCGGGTGCAGAGCAGTATACGGGTAAGTACCGTCTGACCTACCACCCTCGTAATGAGGACTATAACCTTAAGATGTGTATTTTAGGTTATCTAAAACGCCAAGGCTACACTGTTAACCCTTACACCCTAAGACTTGGATCGTTGTCAAAATAAGCATACACTCCACCGGGATTACCCGGTGGAGTGTAGTGTTCCTTTTTTTTTCTTTACCCTTCTAATGCCTTGGTAGAGGCTTTAATATAACGGGTATAAGTAGCGACAGAGGTCAATGTTCGACTTCCATAGACACCGTACAGATTACCGATCATGTTGAGTACATCTAGCTGGTATTTGATAAGGCTATTATAGGCGTCAAACCACTTTTTACTCTCCCCCCTCCAGGATGCAACTGCACCAATCTCATTTGCTGCGCTAACAAGAGTATTGTATCCCTTTGTAAGCGCTTGGTTGGTTTTCTCGCTATCGGCCAACTGAGCAAAGATAGGTTTCAGTGCACTAACGGCGTTAGCCACTTCCCCAGCGGTTAGAGTCGGTGTTTCTAACTCAGAGCGATCCTTGCCGGCCGTGCCTGGCATGTTTTGCGTGCCCCACTGGGTACTACCAATGTCCTTTTTATCGGCAGGCAATTCAAATATAGCACGCCAATTACCCAGGTAATAGTCCGTTGCAACGAGCTTACCCTCGATCTTACCTTTGAAATTTGTGTCCGATTGTTTGACGGGTTTAGTATTTTTCAGAGTGGTTTTCTCAACCGCCTCTTGCGTCGAGTCACTCAGCTCCTGCAGTTCACCCACGGCGTCGCCGAGCCCGCCCTTCCTGTATCCATCGTGCAGTTTCTTCGCAGTGCTTCCGTCCACCAGTGTCTCGATAAGTTTACTGGCGGCACCGGTGTCGGGCGCCTCATCGTACAGGCGTTTAAACTCACGCGCAAGATCGGAAGGCAGCTTCTCACCAATCAGAAGTGTCCAGATTGTAGGGCCCACGGTTACAGTTTTAGGTCCGTCTTTATTATCCTTCACCCGATCAAACTGCTTAACCGCAAGGTCAAATTCCTTACTGTGCATCTTAACGTCGCTGGACAGTTTTGACAGTTTAGCCGATACGGCATCCATTGCGTCACTGATTTTGTTTTTAATCGCATTGTAGGTCTTCTTCAACCAATCCACAATGTTTTCCATGGAAACAATTTCACCGCTTTCCAGTCCAACGCCCTTAATAATGCCGCTGGCACAGGCGCAAGCAACCGGCAGTGCTTTGGACTCGTCACCGTATGCGACTATGATGTTACTCAACCCATTAGCCAGATTGAACAACTGTTCCACGGCTACACTATCGATTGTATTTCCAGATACAGTAGGGTACATATCTCTTTCCTTTATTTTAAGGCCTTCTCAAGGCGTTCAGCAGAATCTGAAACGGCAACCTGCACCGTTTTAGCCGTGTAGACCATCAGTGCGAAATATTCGGTTTCGTTTGCAATAGAACGAACGGTATCCGCCAGTTTACGCAAAGACTGTTTGTTACGAATCGCAGCGTCTTCGTTTTTCTGTACGTAATCGGCGTAGGCTTTAATGCGATCAGACAGCGTCTTTTCCGCTTTACGGATACGGTTAAAGTCAATGCCGTTAATGCGTTCGATCAGCAGTTTCAACTGCTTGCCGGCTTCCAGAAAATCACTATTGGTGCGATACAGTTTCTCAAAGGGCGCCGTCAGTGTTGTACTACGTGCTTTAATGCGTGGGTCAAAGAACGACTCGAAGGTTGCCTTCGTTGATTCAATGTCCACTGGCTTCAGATCCCGGGCGACCCACAGCTTATCCGCACTGTCGGGCTGACTCAATAGCTCACCCATGTAGGTTGAGAGCGGCGTATACAGGCGCTCATCGATTTTATCCAACATCTCCAGTGAACGGTTCATGTGTACGATAAACGGCACCATGTACTCCGACAGACCCACTGGATGGTAGACGGTAATCTTACTGACGACGTCGTAGGGAATCTCACCCATCAACTTCACCAGGTTACGACTAAAGGCACTGCCTGCATTGATCGGTTCCAATTTCTTCAGTATGTCACCAAAGTGACCCGAGAGTAAATTGCCTACCTCAGACAGGTAATCAAACAAATGGGTGAACCCTTCAATACCAACTGACTGGAGTTCAGCCTCAGCCTGTTGGTCTTCTAGAAGGGATACTAATAGTAAGTTGCTCATAAAAACTCCGATCTCGGCAGAGGGTTAGGGGCGAATGCCCTAATAATCAATGGACATATGATTTAGGCAGTAACCGTACTATGTGTGTAAATCTACAATAACCCTAAACAGGGATCCTTTACTGATATAGGAGAATAACGATGTCTATAGGTACAACAGATATTGCAATCGCCATCAAGCAACTTAATACTGCGGGACTAAGTGACGCGCTTGAAATAATTGATACCACCCCTAGAGGACTTAGATTTGCCCGTAAGCCCGATGGGCGGTCGACTCTACAGGTAGCTAACTGTTACACAAAGGGCACTGAGGGTGGAGTTATTTGGCTTGACGTTCCCACCGTGGAGGTCGATTGGGAAGGTAATGTAATAGAGGGGACATGCGGCGGGTGAGTCAATGGCTATGACCTATAGTTAAATCTAACCGCCCCTCCCGATGGTATAGCTTACTACAGGACACTCTGAAAGGATTACGATAATGGGATTTTTTGATTCATTGCCACAGGCTCCTAAATTACGCCCCCATCTAAACGTAGGGTCTGTGTTTGATATACCGACAGGTAATTACGTACTGGGTCAACATGGCGAGTCCATCCTCAATGCAGGCGTCTCCACGGTTAACTCGATCGCAGGACCGGGTAACACCTTTAAGTCTGAGATACTCAATTACCTTTTCTTTACGGTCATGGCCCGTTACAGTCCCTCTCAAGGGGCTGCGTACGATACTGAGAACTCCATGACGTATAAGCGATTGAATCGTGCGGCCAATCGACACTGGCAGCTTAAAGACGTGGACTTCTCCAGTGCTGAGGGGGCTAACAAGCTGCGCCTTACCCAGTCCGCCGATATTCTGGGAGACGACTACTTTGAACTAATCAAAGAAGGGTCTCGTGAACGGGCTAAAGCCAGTAAGAAGCTGGAGATAGGGACACCTTTCTTTGACGATTCGGGTAAACAGATTGCTATTCTACCTCCGATGCTGGTGAATATTGACAGTCTGACCGAGTTTAAGGTGTCAGCGGTACAGGATAAGTTAGTCGACAAGAATGCAGTCGGTGAGTCTGGGGCCAACACTCAGTTTATGAAAGACGGTGCGGCTAAGACACAGCTTATTACCCAGCTTCCGAACATGGGTGTACAAGGGGGACTGTACTTCTTCTTGGTGGCCCACATCGGCATGGGGATAGAGATGGACCCCTATGCGCCTAAAGCCCCTAAGCTTACCCACTCTCGCAGTGGCACTAAGACCAAAGGTGTACCGGAGAAGTTCTCGTTCATCAACAATAACCTGTTCGAGATCTTCGATGCCAAGGTACTGTACAACTCTAGCGCGGATAAGTCTGCCCGTTATCCGAAGTCAGACTCTGACCGTATCGCCGGTACCTCGGACCTGACTGTGGTTCACATGGTCAACACCCGTAACAAGAATGGCCCCTCGGGCATCAAGTTCGAGCTGGTCATTTCACAGTCTGAAGGCTTACTCCCCCATCTGACTAACTTCCATTTCCTGAAGGGTCAGAACTACGGCTTCAGCGGCAACAATACCACGTACGTACTGGATATCTACCCTGAGGTTACCTTATCCCGTACTACAATCCGTAGCAAGATCGACGAAGATCCGAAACTGTGTCGGGCATTGGAGATTGTTACACAGCTGCGTCAGATGGAGCTCTATTGGTCAGACATTGATCCGGCCCTTCACGTTACGCCAGACGTCCTCTATAAGGACATTAAAGAGCTCGGGTATGATTGGGACATTCTGCTAGATACCCGCGACTACTGGGTCTTTGAATGTGATGAATCAAAAGAGAAGCCATTCCTCTCAACAATGGACCTACTCCGTATGCGGGCAGGTCAGTATGTACCCTGGTGGTACCCTAAAAAGACATAAAAGGTGACACATGTCAAATATCATCAACGGCATGCACTACGAGATTATGATTGAGGTCGATGGTGATAATGCCGAGCGGTTCTTAGAACACGTCTCGGCTAACCTCCCCAATTTAAATCGTGTGCCTGCAGCTAACCAAATTCGATGGGCAACCAACTATTGGCTGGACCAGCTGGCCAGCCGAGGCTACCCAGTAGATCTCACTGCCTTGGCCCTGTTACGGTGCAATACGTTGCCGGAGTTCATGGCACAGTTCAAGTACCTGATCATACCCCTGATCGTGGACTATAACCTACCGGATACCTCACAGACGGTGTACCCGATGGAGCGGTACCAGTACGGGTAGTGGGGGTGACAGGATTCTATAGAACCCACCTATCTAGAGGTCTAGTATGGCTAACCGTAAAGCAGCAGAAGCCGCTGTAATTAAATATCTAAAGGAATTAGAGGGCGGTGACGTAAACGCAGCCCTGTACACCGCATTATTTAAATCCATGTCAGACGCTGAGTTTGAACGCTGGATTGATGCGCTGGATAGTGGACGTGAAACCATCCACCTCATTATCCCCAATGCCAATGACATCAAACTTGACATTAACCGCACCGTTAAAGTTGGCGAAGAGTTAGGCGCAAAGTTCTTTGAACAACTCGTCTTAACTGACCCCGAGACGGGTGAGGAATACACCACGCCATTATCGTACATGGTGCTGGATGTGGCCATGCGCCGTCAGTCACAGCACCTGATTAAGAAGCAGTCGATTCCTGAGGATGACCGGGTTGTTGACCATCTCTCTGGCCAGGTAACCGGCGACTCTAAGGGCGGGAAGATCTCACTGCCTGAGTTATTGGTGATCGAGTCTAAAGGCTTGGAAACCAGTCTACTGGAGCTGATTAAAGTACGAGGCGGTGATGATGTAGCCTTAGCCGCTATGAAGGAAGCTATTCGGGAATCCGGTACCTTTAACGTTAAAGCGATCGAAGCCTTAGGCAGCAAACCTACTGCAATTAAAACGCTACGCGCATTACTATTGTCGGTGCACCTGGATAACACAATTGGGGAGCAGTAATGGTTTCAGACAAGGAATATCACACCGTCTATGCGTCTATGGACAGTCTTCTCGATACCCGCATGGGTACGGTGGCTCGCATAGATCAATCGGCAGCAGCGGATATCCTGAAAGACGACCGGTACCATAGCCGACGTACGAATGAGCTTTGGCTGCTCGATGATCGGATCAATCCGGATACCTTTAAACAGCTGTGGAAGGACCGTGACATTGAGACCCTTAAGCTCTCCATGGCTACCCTTGTCGTACCTCTACTGTACGACATCCAGCAGCGGTATCGGAGCAAGGATGCCATTAAGCCGGATATCGTAACCCTTAGATTGATTGTTAATACGCACCCGTATCGCCTTACGGATGAAGAGCAATCGCTTTATTGTGATATCTTACGCTCCGTCACACAGATCGACGATGTTCGCCTAACCAGTACGTCAGTCGACTGGCTCACTCCAACCACGCTTGCACAGTACAACACCTTCATCTGGCATGACCTGGATGAATGGTTCACGCTACACGGTGAAGCTTTAACCGAAAACCCTATGCCGAAGTTGGACTTCTACGCACCGGAGATCTTACAGTGTAGCGGTGAGGTACCGCCTCAAACCTTTATCGGCAATGCCTTTAGAATGCTCTTTGCCGAGTTGGCGGTATTTGAGTTGATGCCCCTGCGTTACTTTAGCCTTATGTTGCCTGACGATATAGAGCCCACTGACCCCTGAGGGTCAGTGGGACTCACTACATGCGGGTTGTATCAGTAAAGGTTTTGAAATCCAGATCAGATGGATCAGTAGCCGTTTCCCCCTCTACAAGTGTAACGGGTGGAATGTCATCGTGCGTGAGCGTAACGTCAGGTCGGTCAACCACTTCCCCTTGTAAGTAGGGGTTGGTCGTAACCTTAGCCGCAATACGGGTAAAGGCCTGCGCCATCTCACGTTCCAACTCCAGCCCTTCTGCTTCGACATTAACCCGCAGCTCATCGATACTGGTTTTAGCCAAGTCCCGTAAAACCTGTACCTGGTTTTTATCAATCTCTTCTGCTTTGCCGTTGATTAACGCTAAACGTCTTTCCTGCACAAGCCTTAACACTGATGCAGGGGTGGTGTCTAATGGACTGCTCATGGTATACCCCTAATAAAGGCAGGTGAAAGTCATACAATCATACCGTGCAGTCCAATCGTGTGAATGCAAAACCTATATTACCTTGATGTATTGAGTGTACTGTGACCCTTATAGGCGCCATAGGAGGCAGAATGGTCAAACAGTTACTGCATGGGTTACGACGCCTGTGCATGGAATTTACCTTATTTAAATTGGAGGATCGTAACGCCACACACTACGACAGGCTGGCAACCTACGTTACACTTTTATATAGCTTACGTCACCGCGCCTCAGACCGTGCAATATTAAGAACCCTACAGGTTGAATCTACCATAGCCGATGTCACGGTAATGTTGGATATAGTAGCGTCTATGCGCAGGTCACTCGAAGAGGACGGTGTACTTAATTATGTTCAAACTGGCATCGCCCCTAAAGTAGGGGTTGCCTCGGCACACCAGTGGCTGGTGGAGTCTACTCACCGCCGGGGTATGTCAGTGGACGACTTTTTTAGTAAATACACGGCTTCGTTGGAGGCCCTTCTTTTAGAGCTGAAGACTTTAGTGGATATACAGCCTCACTATGTAGAACGTAAGCTATCGCCCTTAGAAAGTGGTACCCGTTCACTGGTGGACTTGCTATTGTCACTTTAGTCAGTGGAGACCTTTATGAAGAAAACGCGCTCATCCCCTATGCGCCCTAAGCTCAATGACCTTAGAGCCGCTTTTGCCAGGGCGAATGACATTCTGGCAAAACTCTGGGCCAAGACCCTAATGGTGGCGGGCTCTGGACCCCATGGGATAAAGCCAATCGGTGCTGAAGATTGGGACCGCTGTGTCAAGGACTGGTATGAGGAACAACTCAAGACTCGGGGACCGGATGCAAAGTCAGATATCATCTCCCTTAAAGGGAACCTGGTTAAGGCACTGTCCCGTGACAGCTTGACATGGTCTAACTTTTATCAGGGACTTCAAATTCTGACGGCAGGCCGCCGCTTTAAGGCCATACGCTTTGAGGTACACCTTATTCCCACGCGGGAATCAGATGAAACCCGCATCGTAGCGATCGATGTGATTAACCGCGAGACCGGTGCCGTTGAAGATCCACTGATTGCCTCCTTGCGTGAAGGGAATACCCCTACCCTTAAACCGGGTGAAACCGCTATTCCTGACACACTCTACATTGTAGAGGGGTTCGAGGATCCTCGCTTCCAATGTGTTGGCATGCGGTATACTGGATGGGAGCCTATGACAGTTCCGGCGGATTACTTCAATGGAATGTCGTTTAGCAATACGCTGGTTCAGGACAAGGATGGCATGATCGATACGCGGTGGCAGAGACTGATGGTGAGGCAGTGATATGGATGATGGATTTTACACCCTGTATACCCGGCTCGCCCCTAAATTGTCAGAGGGCAGTCGGGTCATTCGAGACCCCATATTGAACGTTATTGTGGATGAGGAAATGCACAGCGTACACATAGAGGCACAGGGTCGTACACTGGATATGCCGTTGAATCGCATTCCGGCCCTCCCCAGTGTAGGTGGAGAGCTCTACTATACAACCGATGTGGATCAACACGGGTTCATTGGCTGGAGCATGCCGTGTCTATTCTGCAGTTACGCACCTGAAGCCGACCCTAAGGTACACTAAGGAGACATTATGGATGTGTTGTACGGCAACCTTGTCGACGTTGTTGAAACAAACCCACAGAACTGGACTGAACACATTGTCGTTATACACAATGCAAACTGTCAGTGCCGCATGGGGGCAGGCGCAGCGAAAGCCATAGCCATGGCGTGGCCTGAAGTGGAAATTGCCGATCAGATGACCGGGCGAGGAGATCGTGAGAAACTTGGCCACTGGTCAATGGCCAGTGTGGAGATTGATGACTACTACATCATATCTGTACATAATCTCTATTGCCAGTATCGGTATGGTCCGGCCTATGAGCAGCACTTCGATTACGAGGCATTTACCACAGTCTGTCATCGATTGGCTGAGTATTATAAGGGAATGAACGTTCGTTTCGTCTTCCCTTTAATCGGGACCGGTCATGCAGGTGGACGTTGGGCACGGATACGGGATACGTTGTTGGAGGTACTTAAGGACTTCCCAATGACGTTGGTTAAGCTATCGCCCAATGCCACCTAAGGCTAGGCGATAATATGGCAAATCAAGAGGATCAGTTCGGTCCTCTTTTTTTTTTAACTGGATGAGGGTTTAACCATGCCGGTAGCACCTAAAGAGTCGGTCTTTAAAACAGGTCCAGACGACAGTTTGCGGGTTGTTGACGTATACGGTGAGGGGGAAATCTTAAGTGCGTTTGAAGGGGCCGCTGCTGCTGCCGCTGCTGCACAGGAAGCTGCTGCAGAGGGTCAGTCCCCAGAAGAAGCTGAAAAGGCACTGAGTCAAAACTTACAGGCATTGAAAGCTGCCCTCTCTCAGGGTGGGTTTGAACTCTTACTCGAGAAGCTACTCTCCTTGGGTCTGTCGGTGGGACAGCTCCGCAGCTTCCTCAAGAGTCTATTCCCATTGGCGGTAGATGTCATTGAGTTCTTTAACCGCTTCCGGGGCTTGGGTGTTAATGAGATCAATGCCCTATTGACTTTCATCCAGACTACCATGTCACCGGACGATTACCGGTCACTGAATAACAAGACGTTACCGGTACACGTCGAGTCGGTTAATCAGATTTTAGGGGCCATGGATCGCGGACAATTAAACGGTGACGACCTGTATTTAGATGCCGGTATTACCCGGGGAGATAGTCGTCTAGAGGTACTGGAGACGCTGAGTGACTTAGGGACTCGCCACCCTCTGCCGACAAAGGTGCGCACTCTCGCAACACTGAACAGTGAAACGATCCTTAAGACCCCCTACCTAACGCCTGAGGAAATTGTTGCTGAGATTGAAGCAGCGGAGTTAACCCCTGAAGAGCAACTCTTTATTCAGACCCAGGTCGCCTTAGCGGCGGCCAACTCAGGTAACCATGCGCAGGTTGCGGCGATCATTGAGGCGATGGGTTCCCGCGCCACACCGTCATTGCGACGGGATACGGTTCGCCGCCTACTTAATAGCTATCGATTGGATCGTGCTGAGCCTAAGTCAGCCCATAGCGGCATGGCAGAAGCCTTTTACGATAACCTTAATCTAATTGATGAGGGGTGCTTAACCTATGATCGAGATGGGGAGTTGATTATCGACTATACCCTCTTTCGATATGCCTCTGACGATGCGATCAGGGTCTTTACCTCGTTTGACCCACTTAAGTCAACCGCTATTATGGCGAAGGGACTAAATACTGATCCTAAGTCCTTAGGGTACCTCATCCAATCCCAATATCCATCTCTGGCGGTATAATGGAGCTCTATACAGTACAGTTGGCAAAATGGCGGTTAGTTAAAGCGAAAGATATTCCTTTATTGGACATTACTCTGCGCAGCGGCAACCGTTGTTTTGCCCCTACCCCTAAGTTACTCGGCGATTATAAGGCCGGGCGGATCTCAGCCGAAGAGTACCGCACCGAGTATTACCGACTCATGCGTACGAGTTATCGGGTCAACGCTACACAATGGGACAAGCTATTGCGTCAGCCTAAGGTAGCTATCGCCTGCTACTGTAAAGCAGGTGCGTTCTGTCATCGATTACTGTTAAAGGAGATGATCGAGAAAGCGTGTACTGCGGAAGGCATTGCGTTTACGTATAAAGGTGAAATAGAAGACTAGCCACCGGGGATTACCCCCGGTGGCTGTGTCCTTTTTTTTCTTTATCGATCGCCAGCACGATATAAAGGACCTATGACGCGGTTCGCCATAGTCTCTGTACCAGCAAAGTGCGAGGCAAAGTGTGACATGGAGAACCAGCGTTCAAAGTCGGCTATTTGATTGCGCCACGCTAACTTCAAACGGGGTTCAATGTAATACTGGTCATAGAGTGAGAGTCCACCTAGCACCGCCATGTAGTCCGTGAAGGGCGTATCCTCATCGATCATGGATAGCTTCAGTGCGTCCGTAGGCCCTGCCAATTCTGACACCGGTACATGTAGAATCTTAGACAGGTTCACTACTGAGAAACTCACTTCAACCGACGTCGGTAACCCATCGGCTGACCACCCCATGCTATCATCACCACGGGTAATGGAAAGACTGTCTATCATACCCAGTTTAATGACGTTACGACCCGGTGCGTACAAGCTACACAGGAACGGACTGGTGTAAGAGTTCTTACCGGTAGTACGCGGCAACGCACCTGCCAGTAGCATACACAGCGGCAGATAAATGTTCAGTAGAATCGAAAGCTTGTTCCCATAGGGCGAGGACAGTTTAATGGTGTAGTTGGACTTGGGTAGATCCGCACTGGCGCTGTCCCAAAACTCAGGGATATCGACGTACGCCGCCCCCCCTAGGGCAGAGAGTCCCCCAAGACCGACTGAATTTAAAGCCCCTTGTACGAACGACTTTATCCCCCCTAACATACTTTCAATGCCATTGACAATGGTATTGTCCCCTATGTTACCACCGGCCATGTTAAAGTAGGCAGATCGACCAGAGGAGCTAATCGAGTTAAGCTTATCCGCAATATCGGAGGATTTAAAGCTATTCGAAAATGACTCCGACACTGAACCTTCATGGTCCACCGCAAAACTTACAAAGGCAGCGCCATCGGCTAACTCCCCATCGAAGTAGTCCTTCATGGACGGATCGTTCCATGCACGGGCAACCTCAACGCCGCCATCGGACATAGCCTTTCCATTTTGCTTGTCGGGTACACTATCAGCGGCGCTGCCTTCGGTCGCATGTGCATCTACAGCTGCCTGAGGGTCATCCGCCCCGACCCCTTGACCAATGGTGCCCCCTTTATAGAAGGTATTCAGATACTCCGGTAAGCTACGATGTTTACTGGGGGGATTAGGGTCAAAGTTCCCCTCAACATAACTTAACACGGCGTTATCGAAGAGCTCTTTAGGTTGACCTCGAAAACTTTTTTCTAACGTATTTAAGGTTTTATAATGCGCATTCGCAAGTCGCTGGGCGCGAGTCGAAATTGCAAAGACATCTATACCGCCATCGGAGGCCATGACGTCGGGTAACAACCGGTTTAGTACTTCAAACTCAGAGGCACTTAACCCATTGTTATACGTAATCTTGGTAGCACTACCCTCACTGTCCAGCGTAACGTCATCCGGCGTGGGTCCATTTATAATCCCCATGTTCACACCAATGCGGTTCAACAGATGAGATACCGTAGACCAATACATCGGCATAACCGGTTTCATGTAGTAGAACCGACTATAGGGCGTGTTGTTTACAAAGTTCCAGATACGCTTTACAAAGTTAATGACGCTGTTGACAACCTGGAAGGGTGCTGTCAGTACATACCCCACCACTTGCCCCGCAAAGAAAGTAAATTCAGAGGCATCGCCGGTATTGGCTAAGCGACCTACCGCCGTATCGTAAAAACGACCAAAGAAGTTGGTGAGGGAGTTATACTCGGGTACCCCAAATTGCAGATGGACGATTTGTGCATTGTCATCAATAGCCTCAGAGTAGTATTCACCCATACCTCGGCTATCTGGATTAATGCCCGGTACCTTAGGGTCACAATATCGAGTAAATTGTGGACGGGGGTTAATCGCAAAGTTGCCACCCGGTGTGGTATCCGTATATTTGAGTTCAGCAGATGAAAAACGCTGGCCTCGAGATTCGCTATCCCGTATCGTTGCACCACCGATACCGTTTTTGGTGGTTAATCCGGGGACAAAGAAAGCTTGTCGAATCCAGTCGGCATCTGACCGTATTCCACTCTCTGGGATGGGGGTAGCCATAGCTAGACTCCTACTGTATATCAAAAAGAAAGAAGGGGGCAGGGCCCCCTTACTTATGAATAGTCAAATCCAACGACACCATTATATCCCGATCCTTGGGAATCCCCTTTACGCTGTCCAACAGGCGTATTGGGTTTAGTGCCTTTAGGTTGACTGGGTTCTCCTGCGGTTACATTCACCTGAGGAGGTTGCTGGTTTTCAATAGCGGCAATGAGTCGATCCATCTTCGCATTGGTTTCTTCTTGCGTCATGACCTGACGTTCACGTAGACGCTGTGCTTCAGAGGCATGCTTTGTTTGCTCGCCAACTAAACGCTCCACGTCCACACCGGCAGCCCCTGCCCCTACATCCGGCAGGTTAGCCGTACCGCCCGTCTGAGCCGTTAGGGTACCGTCTACTCCACCAGGCCCTACCTTAGGACTAACAGGCAGCGCGCCCGCTACAGGGTCGTTGTTAGCCGTTGCGTTAACACTGGGGTCATCGTCGGAGATACCTGCGTCCGCCAATACAGGCTTCTTCAGGGTAGTCGATGCGATGGTATCAACGCCCTCCAAGGAGAAGTCTTGATCCCCAATATCATCGCCCTTCTCAGCTTCCTTGACCTCCTTCTCTTGCTGAGCCAGCATTTCCCGTGCCGGACCAATAAACTTCATTGGATCCGCCGTGGGTGAGCGCTGTGCATGGCCTTCTCTCACCTCAAAGTGCAAGTGAGGACCGGTAGAGACACCCGTTGACCCTACATACCCAATTATCTGGCCCTGCTTCACAACAGCGCCAGCCCCTGTCCCTGCCGCAAACCGACTCAAGTGAGCGTAGCGTGTAGCGCGACCATCAGGGTGGTTAATGTAGATAACATTACCGTAACTACTGCTGCGGTACTGGCGAGAGATAGTACCGGCCATCGCGGCGTAGACCGGTGTGCCGGTGGGTGCAGCAATGTCGATCCCTCCATGTCCATGCATCTCTTTTCGAGTTGGGTGCATGCGGCGACCGTACGCAGAGCTAATACGTCCCTGTGCAGGCATGAGCATACTGCCATCTCCAGACGGCTTCATGTTACTGGGTGCATCGGGCACACCTGCAGGCATATTGCCATCCGCATCCGGTGCATCGCCACTAGACGCCTCGCCCATGGCACTGGCGCCCACACCCTTAGCCGTTTCGACCGGGAGATTAGTGCCAGAAGACCGCTTCCGTTCCTCACTGCGCTGCTGACCGATGGCCTGCTGTGTCTCTTTAGCCTGCGCGATGGATTCTACCGCGCGGTCATTCTCTTTCACTTGTGGTGGTAGGAACGACTGGCTATTATTTATGCGACCCCTAGCCAGGGTATCCAACAGACGCTTGGTGTATACCGCAATCACCTCACGCAGACTCTCGACTGTAACACCATACATGGGACTATCCGTTACCGCATAGGGGTCCTTCCCAGAGGCAATATCGTTGGCTGTAAACTGAACACGGTTAACATACTCAATCTTCAACTCAACCGACATGCGGACATCCACCTCCTCAAGCTCTAGAATTTCATCCAACAACTTGAGTGTTTGGAGGTGAGTTAACAGTACAGGTACGAAGCGTTTCGCAAACCAGGTGGTCCAGGCTTTGGCGTTGAGTGGGTCAGTGGAGGACATTCCCATTTTCTCGGCCATTAGCTTGAAGAAGTATTCGGGATCTTCCGAAAGTTCAGCACGTTTACCTGACCACGTAACGGTATCCAGGGCTAACATTTCCAGCTCACGGACTCGTTTAACAAAGACCGCGTCCTTAAGGTTAACGCCGTACTGCAGGAACCGTAGGCCTTCGATGGGAGTTACCTCGGTATCTCGCTTGAATGCCTCTACCACTTTACCTGCAATATAGAGGCCGGCACCTACCCCAGGTAACTTTTCGGCCACTGCAGGGATAACTTTCTTAACCGCCTCACTAGCCGCACCTACAAGTCCCTTTTCCTGCACGGTTGCAACCGCAGTCGCTACGCCAGACTTCACTCCCTCGATTAGGCCTTGGGCCTTATCCCATAGACCTGACAGTAGGCCTTTCTTTACCACACCAGTAGCACCAGCTCCAGCCTCTAACGTTGGGTTAACGTCTTCACCTGCTGCCAATGTTGAGATGAAGGCACTAATCTCATCCTTGAAAATGGTTACAGGCGTGTCCATGAAGGGAGAAGAATTCACTTCATACGGATGCTGGGTGGCTCCTACAGGCACGTGTTCCATTTTAACCCGCCGCAGGAAGACCGCCTTCTTCTCCTCATCCAGTGTACCTAACCTGGCTTCTACATTCTCCAACGAATCGCTACCCGTGGCACCATTGAGGGCATGTAGGAAACGCACAAAGCTTGGAATGAAGCGTTTAGTGAGCCAGTCGATCCACAGAATGGTGCTGGCCCTGTCATCCACGGCTAATCCAAAACTAGGTGCCATCATACGGTGAAGCTTGAAACGGTCCATCCGAATGCTACCGTCGCCACGTATAAACTTCTTATACTTAGCAAGGTGCTTTTCCAGGGTAACTATGGCCTTGACTTTATCCGGCCCTACATCCTTATCAAAGCCGTACATCATCATGCGTAGTAAGAACCACTTATCCATACTTGGCGTCTCACCACTAGACCCATCCTTCGCTTCGTCGCCTTTAAACAGTCCTCCAATCAAAGGTATGGATCCCAATATACCCTTTGCAGCCGCTTTAGCGGTACCGAGTACACCTTTCTCACGTACCGTGTCGGTAACCGCACTGACTGCACTATGGACGCCGCTGGCGACCTTACCCATCAACGCAACGCCAGGAATTACCTTTGCTACATTACCGTAGATTTTCTTAGCTCCGTTGATTAATGTACTGAGGGTACCTTTAGAGTCAACCTCCACATCTTCTACGTTACCCGCTTCAGCTGCCTTCAGGAGTACGTCAGTGTACTCTGAAATCTCCTCAACCATGTTACGGACTTCATGTCCTTTAAAGGGGGAGGCAACCCACTCGTATGGGTTAAATCCAGAGGCTACGTCTTCAGAGGTAATCTGAACACGCTTAATGTAGTCCGCATGGTATTTGGGATCGAGTTCGTCGTCCACATCTGTGACATCCACATCCTCATCAATCTTTTTCAAGACGGTCAGATGCGTTAAGAGTATAGGACCAAAGCGTTTCACGAACCAAGTCTGCCACTCCGTGGCATCGTTCATGTTGGTGAGGTCCATCCCCATGTCTTCACCGAACTCTTGGAAGTACTCCTGTTGGTCTCCTTTAAAGGTAGCCTTCATACCTTCCCAACTTATATCGTCAATGAACTCACGCTCAATGCGACGGACATGTGCGATGAACTCTTGATCGGTTGTGTCGATACCGTACTGCATGAAGCGCAAGGCTTCTAATGGCTCCAGTGCCGCATTGTCCCTGAAATGATCCCAGAGCTTATAGCCACCATAGGCTGCAGCGCCTACCGCGACTGCCCCGCCGATGATAAGTCCTACAGGTGCAGCGGCAATCGCGCTACCAACCGCAGCGGCTCCGGCGGCGAGCTTAGCACCGCCTGCGAGTACTGCCGCACCCACCTTAGACGACGCTAGTAATGGCGCAGCCGCCAAGGCACCGCGTTTTAACAGTCCGCCAGCACCCTTAGCTCCACGTTTTAGCAGGTTCCAAGACTTACCCAGTAGCCCAGGTTTCTTACCCCCTGGTGGCGTACCTCTGGCATTACCTAAGACATCTGCACCGCCCAGTACGTCACCGGCGGTACTGGCGGCAGTCTTAATGCCCATCGCCATCATGAGTTTATCACCCAGCGCACCAATGCCGCTCATGAACAACCCACCGAGTGACCCGATGATGTCCATAAGCCAAGAGCTCTTTTCCTCCTTCTCTTCTTTCTTTTCCTCTTCCTTAACCTTGACTTCTTCAGGGGTCAACTGAGATCGCTGATCTCGCCAGCTCCCTGCACGGTGACCTTCTTCATCATCTTCCTTACCGACTTCACGGGCGAAGTTATCGGTGACTTTAGCAACCGTATCCTTCAAACCACCAACATCATCATCGTTAGAGAGGATGTCGTCGTAGCTGTCTCGGATAATGTCGGTACCGGGACTGGCCCAACTCTCGCCCGTCAGATGACGGTAGATACCTTGTTGTACATTTAATTGTTCAACCAACACCGGCAGTAGCTTACGGCTACCAATGTCCATCTGGTTACCGGTCAGCGCCTGCCGAACAGACTCCCCTACTTCAGAGAGTTTAGCCGTGAGCTCTTCCATGGATCCTACGTTTAACGCATCCATGTTTAGATCGGGTATGCGGGCTTTAAGTTCATCCAAATCCATGGACTTTAACATATCAGGGGTAAGGTTCTGATCCTTCAGCTTCTGCCAGAGTGACAAGGTTTCACGTTCACTGGGGTCCAGCTCAGGGGCACCGCCCCCTTGCATCTCCAGAAACATCGCCATCATCTCTTCACGCGACATGCCACCGCCACCGGCTAGGCGTCGACCGCCTTCCTTAGCAACACCCCAGATACCACCCGCTATACCGGCGGTAGCTTTGCCGACACCCTTCAGGTATTGACCGTACAGCTTAGCGCCTTTCCCTAGCAATTTACCGCCTAGTTCAAGGCCACGCCCCGCCAGGCCACCCAGTAACCCACTGAGTCCCTTAGCCTCAATGCTAATGCCCCACCGGTCAACGAGTCCCGTCTCAATATCGTCCAAGGAAATAACGATGTTCCCCTTAGAGTCTAAGACTTCGCCGTCAATTTGCCCTTGGTGTGTGATGACTTTCTGACTCCGACTGGAGATGTAGCCGCCATTGCGCATGAGCAGTGCACGCATACGCGGTGTGCCTTCACCCTTTACATAGACATCTTTAACCCCGTCGAAGCGATCCTTCACCTTCTGCACTACAGCCATGGGTGCCTTTAGTACAGCGCCCATAAGTGCAAACTGCGCGCCGTAAATCTTACCCAGTCCCCGCATCAGACCCTTACCGGCATCGATTAAGCTATTGCCGAAGCGGTCCTCAACCCCTAAGTCATAGTCTTCCTGGGTGAGTACAAAATTACCATCCAGATCTACCACGGGGCCCTGAATGTCCTCCATAGTAGCGATGGGGGCTTTGGTTTCAGCATCGAAGTACCAGCCGTTACGCAGTCCTTTTGCGGAGATAACAACGCCCGGCTTCCCTTTAACGTAGATATCCCGTACACCGGTTGCACCTGTACGCTTCAGTACCCGATCCCCCACGTCCAAAGCAACATCTTTAGCCGTCTGGACGGTCTTCAAAGACGTACGACCTAACCAACTGTAGTAGCTACCCAGCATCCCTACTAAGCTACCTGCACCAGAGCGCAGTTTGCCCAGTAACCCAGACCCCATCTCTTCCACCGAGACAGTGTCACCACCCTCACCCCCACGACCTGCATTTTCAGCAACGGCTTGTAAGAGCACATGGTTGGTTTCAAAATTGCCATTGATGGCGTCTAAAATGGCGTCTAAACGCTCATGGGTAGGTGAGGCGTCCAATGTACCCTGGGGTGCCTCAGAGCGCAAATCTACAGCGATAGGTATGCCGTCATAGGTCGAGGTCAGCGTTGTGAACTGACTGAACAATTCTTCAACCAGCAGTTTACGTTGTGGGGTGAAGTCATCCCAGTTAACCGTTGCCTCGGTCACATAGTTAACGGTAGTGCTGAGCCCCTCTCCCCCTTCCGGTCGAGAACTATCTGGACCCGGCTTAGGGTTAAAGGCGTCTGATAGTGTGCTGTCCTCACCTGCGGTACCCGGGCGCAAGCGTCCATCCACATAAGCTCGGACCTTAGCCGCATCTACCTTACCGGTTTTGGGATCCACGATACCCAAGCGGTACAGTGTGTCCTTATCCGCAACCTTGTTCGTATCCGCCAATCCTTGGTTGACCTCCCGCGTCATCGCGGTGATACGGTCATAGAGTCTGGATAGCTTGATTTTATTCTCAGAGTCGAAGTTAATATCCTCCGAGTCTAAGAACGTTTCCAATGCTGCGGTTAATCCGGCATCCTCACCGGCCACTGAAGTTTTACGCAAATTGTTCAGCGAGAGTGTACTACCATCATCCCTTAACTGGAGGATTCTTCTATTCAGCGCGGCCTTAACGTCATCATCAAGGTTTTCACCCCCTAACAACTTCGTAACAGCATCTGCATCGTTTAACCGGTTATCTACATTGCGCTGGTCAAATAGTCGGCTGGCAACAATGGTATCCTGAGTCGATTGACTGACAAACTGCTCCCGCTCAGTTGAGTAGGTAATCCGCTCCGCTGATTCCCCTGTGGCAACTGTTGTTACTTGCTGGAGGATACGGGAGAGATAGCCTGGTATAATCTCAATGATTGAACGACGGGTAAGTAGATCAAAGCCAACGGCATTAGCTGCATCAGCATGCAGGTTTGAATTAATGCTGAAGGACTCCTTGAACGTAGGCGCCAGTTCTCGTATGAAGTCTTCCACGGCTTGTACGCCGCCAGATTCCAGTAATCGCTGTAGGGTTTCATTCTCGACCTCCACGTTATCGAATACACTGCGCCCCGAACGGGCCCAGTCGTTTGCCACCTTAGGGGCGTTCTCTATCAAGTACTGCATGGTGTCCGCGCCCCGTAGGAAGCGGCCACGCTCTACCGTTTCACCTGCATTCAGTACGCGTTTAAACTGCGCATTGATTTTACGTTTGCGTATACCGAAGAGACCTGAACTGGTGCTGATCGTTTCCGCAATCTCTTCACCGACCCGCTTATCCTCATAACTCTCTTTATCCGTCAAAGCCTGTAGATCCAAAGGCTCACCGGAAGCCTCATATTGCTGAATGCGGGCCTCTAGTGCTTTAGCCGCACGAGAAGAGAGTCGGTTATCGGGATCCAGTAGTTTTATTAGACGACTACGCTCCTGGTACTTATTGCGTGTAACGAGACGGTCACCCGCTAACCTAGCACCATATTTAAAGGCTGCGGACGTACCCATGGCACCTAACTGCTCGCCAGCCATCCGGGCACGGTCAATGCCTGCCTCATCCATGGTCTCACCCATCTCCGACATCTGCTCATACATGTCGGCACCCATGAGGACACCATCTTTAAGATCACGGGCTGCGCCTGTAATCTTCTTGAAGGCACGTTCTCGAAACTCAGAGGTGTAGTTCGCAACAAAGTCATGCACACTGCCTTGCACCCGACCAATGAGCTGATTGGTCGCAACCTGACCGTATTGCTCGGAGAGCCGTAGCTTAACAGCTTCGGGTAGACCGGTGTTCTTAACCACCGCTTTGAGTTCGTGTAGGTTCTGATCCGCCATCGCTTTGGTAACCGTTAACAGGTCACGGGCTGCGAAATACTGACGGTGTTGGAGTTCCAGACTCTTACGTTGGTAGTCAAAGAGTACCGACTCCTGATACCCTACCAGCTTACTGATACCTTCACTGATAGAGGTAAGCTGATTGTACTGACGATCGCCCTGCTCAATCGCAATTTTGCGATCCACCGAGCGCTGCTTATCGTCCAGCGCTAGGTTAGCCTCTGTTGCGGCTGTCTGGGCAGTCGCTTCACGGTACTTATCAAAGATAGAGCCCAGGCTACCGGCTATCGCAGACTCATTGGGGTCTACGTACTGCCTCGCCTCTTCGGCCTCACCACCCAGCTTCTTAACCGTATCCGCCAACCATTTAGGTAGATATTTATCCGCCTTTTCCTGGCTTTTACGGAGCATTTTCTGAGCCGCTTTGACCGCAGGCTCGAGTTCTTTGGCTGCCGCATCATATAGATCCTGGCCTAAGGACAGCGCGTCATCCGCGGCATCAATGGCCATGCTATAGCCTTCCGGCAGTGCATTCTCTTTAATTGCACGGGCTGCGGTACGGGCTGTACTGGTACGTAATACTGATTTGAGTGCCCCGTCCGCCACACGCGTGGCGGGCGTGCGGTTATCTGCTGCCACACTGTCGTCTGGCATAATGTCGATGTCAGGTACATCGAGATCGTCCAAGTCATCGATGTCAAAATCAACATCATCGTCATACTTGGCCATAGAGTACCTCCTTTTAGGTCACTGACCACTTGTCAGATGATTCAACCGCTGTCTACTATAGTGGTTTATTGACTTAGGGAATGATTTGATTCACCTCACATAGGGACCTCCGTATGTCCAATAGAAGTAAACCTTTCAACATTGCCCTGCTAGAAAATCGTCTCCAACGCATTGCGGGTCTCTTACCCGTTAAGTCATTAGAGATGTTTGTGCAGGGTCGAGAGTTCCATCCTACAGGACTCTACTCTGATCTAATCTTTGGCCCTGTCGGCAGTGATAGTCGTATGACTCGCCATGGGTATATTAACTTACGGACTCAAGTTCTTCACCCTAAGGTCTTTGAAGATATTACCCGTCTAAAGAGTCTTTATAAAGACATTATGCAGGGCCGCGCATATGCGGTCTGGGACGCTGAGTTAAAAGACTTCGTACGTTCAGATGTACTCGAAGGTGAAACTGGCTATGCCTTCTTCATGAAGCACTTTAAAGAGATCGAGATTCCCCGCACGAAGTCCTATCGTCGTGATATCGTCATTGATCTCATCAACAAGTACAGGGACAAGTCTGTCCTTAACTTTCTAATCGTCATGCCCGCAGGTCTTCGGGATCTGGACATTGACGAGCAAGATCGTCCGGTTGAGCAGGAGATCAATAAGCTCTACCGTAAGGTGATTGCCGCTACCAACGGAATTTCAGAAGCCCTCGCCTTTAAGAACGACCCCGTACTCAATGCGACGCGCTGGTCTATCCAATCCTCCGTCCAACAGATCTGGACGATCATCATGGGTATGTTAGGGGGCAAGCAAGGCTTCCTACAGTCTAAATGGGGATCTCGTCGAGTGGCCTTTGCGACAGCCAACGTAATCTCAGCTATGGATCCAGCGGGTTCTGATCTGGATGGGCCGCGCAGTTTTGACCTGACCACCACCCAAGTGGGGATCTACCAGTTCATTAAAGGTACCGAACCGGTTATGACCGGCTTTCAAATGCCCAATGGCATTGCACGGGACCTAATTGCGGAAGCCGATTATGAACCTTACCTCATTGACCCTAAAACCCTTACCTCACACCGGGTGAAGCTAGATGAGACTGAGCGTGTAAGTTGGGCCACAGAAGCCGGTCGAGCTAAACTGATTAAAGCCTTCAGTGAGGTCGAACGTCGCCATCGACCCATTATGGTAAACGGTCACTACCTTAAACTCGTCTATCAGGATGAGAAAGGCTTCAAGCTTTTGGATTCAATCGCTGAGTTACCCGAGGATAAAGATGTCTCTACAGTACGCCCGTTAACCTGGGCGGAGTATTTCTATATTGAGGCCCAGCAGTACGTGCATCGGGTACGTTGCTATATTACCCGTTATCCCGTAACGGGACAGGGTTCCACGTATCCATCAACCGTATACTTACGCTCTACCGTAACCTCTCACATTTTAAACGAGTATAATGAAAGCTGGGAGCTGGAATCTGAGGGACAGGTGTTCCCTGAGTTTCCAAACACTGTCGGTAAAAGCGAATTTATCTCAACTACAATCGTAAGTCCATTTGCAATATCCGGGCTCGGCGCTGATTAAGACCATATATTTAGTATCCTATACCTTTAAATATGTAGGATGCTAAAATGTTAACTAAGTACAGAGAAATACCCGTTAAAGAGGAACTGCCATATCCCTTTAACATGCTAACCATCGATACGCAGTCACGCATAAGTATCTCAAATAACAATCTGGCAAAATTGGCCAGTAAAGATGGATACCCAAGGATATTTAGCGTACGGTATCGCGACGCTATTATGTTTATACGTGAGGCGGTATTAATAAACGCCGTCACTAAAAACTTGACACTGCCCACTAAATATTGGTTTAAATTGGATGTGCTGTATCTTGATGGCGATCCAAATAACGTATCTCCAGCCAACCTGGTATGGAGATATCCCGACTCTGGTATCTGTTTACCCGAATTAACGGGATACAGATCTATTCCCGGTCTATCTAGATACCTTATCAATGAAACAGGTACGGTTTTCAGCATACCGACACAGAGGACATTGTCTACTTATGTAGGTAAGGCTGGTTACAGTATGGTTGGCATGCAGCCAGATGTTGGCGGTAGAAGGGTATACCCAATACACCGCTTACTGGCCTTGACATATATTCCGTATGAGCCATCTGTAGATAAGCTGGACGTTAACCACAAAAATGGCATTAAGCTTGATAATAGTCTTGGTAATTTAGAGTGGGCAACTAGAGCTGAAAATTGCAGACACGCATATAGCACTGGCCTACGGAATGAGAACATATCCGTTCTGGTTAGAGACTGTCATACCGACGAAGTGGTGGAATATTTCAGCTTATCTGAAGCGGCCAGTAGACTTAACGTTACTGCGGATACAGTTAATAACCGCTGTAAAGCTGGCTGTAAAAAGGTATGGCCGCCCGGCCTGCAGTTTAAGTTTAAAAACGACAGCACACCATGGCCACAGCACGTCAATATACAGCAAGACATGATTAGGTCTGGATTAGCTAGAGAACTTAAAGTAACAGGCCCCGATGGTGTAGTTATGGCTGAGTTAGTCAGCATAGCTAGTGCTGCGAGGTTAGTGGGCGTCAGTGGGTATGTTTTAAATAAAATGTTGGAAAATGGCAGTGGCAGCTGCAATATAAACGGTATATTAGTTAACGATATGTGGCGATAGTCCCATACATGGGTAACTGTGTATGGTATCCTCTCTAATTGCGGGAAAATCCTTACAGCCTTGAAGTACCCCTTACTCCGGGAAACCGAGAGTAACACCCCTCCCAGTAATGGAAGTGAGGGGCACGGTAAAAACCTTCAAGGATTGGACAACCGACGCAGCGAAGTCCCTAAGGCTAAGGCTAAGGGATGTGTTCAACGGCCATCCGGTAGCGCGGAGTAGCGGGCAAGCGCCTGCCAAACGGGAGGGGCCTTACCAGGTAATGCTGAAGGTCAAGATATGGTCTGCTCCCTAGGGAAAGCCTAGGGCGGGTGTCGAAGCACACCGGCTGTAGCGTCGCGACTACAGTGGACAATAGGTACGACGGCGATGAATGATTGTTACCAATCAACGTCCCACTGGGCAGTAATGTTCAGCTGGATCCTTCTCTAATTGACTGGAAGACCCTAAAGCCCCAAACACCACAGCACAGCTCTAAAGGGCATTTGCGACGGTTACGAAAGTAGAAAAAAGTATGGGGATTCGGTATGGTGATCGTAAACCTAACCCGAGTTAACAATGGGCGATCAGCAGCGAAGCCCCTAAGGACTGTCGGGAGACAGGCTAGGGGGAACGTCCAACGACTAAGTGTTAGCCACACTGTAGAGCGACAAGCGATTGGCCGCCCCAAATGGGAAGCACCCTGCACGCCAGTGTAGTGGGTGAAGATATAGTCTAGTATCCTGGTGAAAGCCAGGGCAGCGGGTAAAGCCGCGGGGTCAGAGTAGCGTCTGACTTGAATGGAACGAGAGTGAGTACCCATTTTGTGTTTGCAGAAGATGCTGTAGCTGAAATCGACGCTAAGCTTAACTCAGTTGAGAACTATGTCGATGCCTCTGGGTCTTTAGCGAACGGATCAAACATAGAAACCATTGAACGCGTACTGCGTAGCTTCACTGGATTTAAGTAAGGAGTTACTATGGTTCGGTATATCGAGTTTAAACGGAGCCTATGTGCTCGTACGGTCACCCAGCTCATGTCGCCCACCATCACCGATACAAATACCATTGCATTGCCCTACCACAGCGTACTGCATTTTATCGATGGGCCTGAGACGGGGATTCCATCTACCCATCCATTGATTGTAGGTGCTGGACGGGTCTTTGTTCATCACGTAGAGGACCTAGTAGCCACAGCGGGTAACCCTCGTAAGAAAGCAGTCCCGCTGGAAGCCAGTAAACGGCAATATTTTAAACAGGCACAGGCGCCGATTACACGCAGTCGGGATTTAGATCGCAGTCTAAGTTACATGAAAGCCGCAGTCGCCTTTGACTACTCACTGGTCGAGGGCCAGTACCTTTACCCCGTTAGCCGGACGGTTGAGATGGATAAGCTCAGTAACCGACTCTCGACCCTATATACACAGTTGTCAGTCGGCACTGAAGATACCGTGCACATTGTACCCCTGGCACTGCCTGAGCTGGTCCCTACTCTGTCTGAACTCAATCAGTTGCCGAACCCTATTCCGATCTCCCGGCATGAGCGATGGATGGACCTGAGTCGACTCTTCATCCGTGAACTCTGGTTGGCCGTAGAGGACCCTGACCACCCACTGCATGCGCTAAACCATGACGTTATGGTTGCTTGGATTGAATCGGGTAAGGTCTCCTTCTTGCATGTCAATGACTTTTTAGCCTGGGGACTGGAGTCACCTAAAGAAGTTCGTAAATACCTGCTTTCTTCATTGGCTCGCATCTTGGAAACCCGTACGGTTACGGATACGGCGGAGAGTGTACCCGAGCGGGAACTGTCCGAAGAGGAGGTACTGGAAGCAGATGAGGCACCTGCTGAGTCCATTCTAGAGGTAACCTCAGGGCTCTATCCAGGTAGCATTGAGGTTATCGGGGAGAATCACGTTAACCGTCAGGTTGAAGGGCTGGGTAGCAATGGCATGCTCAGTGCCGCTGAGCAGCGTCGTTTAAGTGAACTGGCTGTTCGATACAAGTCATTGCCCAACCCAGTGGGTGAGGGTACATTGGAAAACCTTATTACCTCTAAACCCGAAACTGTTAAAATAGATTCCCGTAAAGAGAACTTACCTGAGCGTCCCGCTGTCCTGGATAAATCCATGCTACGCTCTACGCTAAAGGACTTCGATCGACGCTATGTTCAAGAGGTGTTAGAGGCAGATGTCGCAGCTGCCGTGGTCTCGATTCAGAACGCCGGCGTTCTGGTTAAAGACTATGCGATTGAGGAGCGCAGCGATGCCCTTAACCACTATAAGGTCTATACCGTAGATTTAGTACCGATCGCCGGTAAGCCATCTAAGCTTACCTTTAAATTGCCAGTTGTAAATGAAGAGGGCATTTATACGGTTGCGGGTGTACAGTACAAACTGGACCACCAGAAGTTTGACCTACCCATTCGAAAGGTCGCCCCAGATAAAGTATCCCTGGCCTCGTACTTCGGTAAAATCTTCGTAACCCGTAACCCCAAAGCGGTTAACAACTACAGTCGCTGGTTACTCAGTAAGATTACCAAAGCGGCCATGGATGTAAATGACACAACCGTAACCGACATCGTTTATACCACTAAGCCCCTGCCACAAGAACGTCTACCCCGACCCTTTA
>ERZ1673962.461-NODE-461-length-28275-cov-4.037101_pt1 | contig 28275 bp, 17 predicted proteins | sample MGYA00580188_ERZ1673962 | MGnify/ENA primary metagenome ERZ1673962 (study PRJEB41334, sample SAMN05608104) | rock metagenome | biome: terrestrial subsurface; feature: shale formation; material: shale | place: USA: Pennsylvania ... | reverse complement strand
CGCCAGTTCGATGTGCTCGGTGATGAGCCAGCTTCGCGCGGCCTCCAGGAGCCGGTGCTGGATCTCGCGGAGACGCGGATCGCTCAACGCCTCCCGCTCGATGGCTTCCAGGCGCCCGTAGAGACTCAGGCGCAGATGCTCGACGGTGCGCACATGGAGCCTCAGATCGTCGAGCAGGCGCGTGAATTCACGGCGTGTCGGCGCCGCCCCGAGCGCCTCGAACAACTGGGTCAGTGCCTCGAAGACGTTCCGGGCATCCGAACCCAGACCGAAATCCGCCGGATGATAAACCAGTTGGCGCTCGGACTGGCGACCGATCCAGAGCCGGAAGCTCTCCTGACGCAGCGCGTGATAGAGCGGTTGCTCCGAGATCAGGACGATCAACAGCCGTTTGGGATTGGCGAAATAGGAGCCGCCGCGCACCTCCCAGAATCCGTCTTTGATCAGACGGTGGAGACGGATGTGCTCGCGGAAGTCGGCGGCCTGGAGCTGGTCGAGGATCAGCACGGTCGGATCGCCCTCGCTCTGGGCGCAGGCTTCGCTGACGAGGCGGTCGAACGGCTCGATCGGCGGTTCCTCGCGCCCGAGTTCGTCCCGGCTCGGCGGCAGGATCACGTCCGGCAGCGGCGGATGGATGTCGGTGAAGTCGTGGTAGAGGATCTGGGGGAAGTCGAGTGCGCGGGCGAGGGCGTTGGCGAAGGCTGTCTTGCGCCGTCCGCCGTCGCCCTCAATGTTCAGGGCGCGGATACCGGAGGTCGGCGTTTCGAGCAGGCAGCGCACCTGGAATTCGTAGTCGTCGTTGGACTCGAATCCGTGCGCGTTGAGCTTTTCGGTGAGGCTTGGCATGGGGCCAAGCATAATCGCGACGGCGTTTTAGCCCAAGCGCTTGCGTGGCCGGACGATCGACTCAGCGCAGTAGGGCCAGGATCTCTTCGTGTCCGCCCTCGCGTGCCCAGTCGGCGGCGGTCTTGCCGTCGAAGTCCTTGAGCGTCCGGTCGGCACGATGGTCGAGCAGGGTCTTGACGCTGGCGACATGGCCTTGCTTGGCTGCCCAGATCAGGGCCGTCCAGCCCATGGTCGACTCCTGATGATCGACCATGGCGCCCTTGTCGAGCAGGCGCTCGACGATGGCGGCATGGTTGTTCGAGGCCGCGAGCATCATGGCCGTATAACCGCCCGAGTCCATGGCGTCGACCTGGGCGCCCGCCTGGAGCAGACGATCGACGATGGCGGCATGGCCGTTGAGCGCGGCCTTCATGAGCGGTGTCCAGTCGCAACTGTCGCGCACATTGGGCTGGCGATTGCGGGCCAGGAGTTGCTCGACGGCACTCAGGTCGCCGTGTTCGGCGGACTCGATCAGGGCCATGCCCGGACTATCGGGTGCCATGGCGGTGTTCGAGCTGGAACCGGACTGTCCGCAGCCGGCCAGTGGTGACAACAGTAGGATGACAAAAAGGAGTGCGTAGGGTCTGTTCATGGCGACGCATTCTCACCCTCCAGACCCAACCAGCCAATGACAATGCGCAGTTCTCAGGTATTGTCTCGATCCAGCGCGAATCACTCGCCATCGGCGCGATAGCCGAGCTGCGCCGAGAGACTCCGACCCGCCTCGATCAACGCCTCGATCCACTCCAGCCGCCGACGCACGATCGGCGCCGACACCGACAGCCCGGCGCTGACATTCCCCGTCCCGTCGCGGATCAAGACCCCGATGCATCCGACATCGATCTCGGCCTCCTCGTCGTCGAGCGCATAGCCGCGCGCGAGCGATTCGCGGCAGGCGTCGATCAGATCGGGCAGGGCGGTCAAGGTATTACGGGTGTAGGCTGGCAGGTTGGTGCGCTGGGCATAGGCACGGATGGCGTCCTCGCCGCTGGCACCGAGCATCAGCTTGCCGACGGCCGTCACATGCAGGGGCGCGCGCGAGCCGATGAGTTGCTGGACGTGGATCATTCGGTTGGGCGTGGCCTTCTCGATATAGACCACCGAATCGCCCTCGCGGATGGTGAGATTGATGGTCTCGCCGAAACGGTCGCGTAACGCCTCCATGACCGGGCGGGCGAGGGCGCGCACGTCGATGTTGCCGTGCAGCCGCACCCCGAGTTGCAGCAGACGCCGACCGAGCCGGTAGTGACTGGCCGCGTCCTTCTCGACGAACTGGTTCTGGATCAGGGACGCGAGGATGCGATGGGCGGTCGAGACGTTCAGTTCGGTCTCGGCGGCCAGGATCTTGAGACTGACCGGCTCGGGATAGCGGGCGATGGCGTCGAGCAGGGCGGCGGCGCGGTCGATGACCTGGATGCCCGGACTCCGTGTACTGTCTTCCGGGGTATCGGTGTGTTGGGGTGTGGTGTCTTGGCTCATGGTAACGGCTCCATTGATGAAGTGCATAATTTCGCATAATGAAATCTATCCTCTATTGCGAAAAATCAATGCCGTCTCTACAGTCTCTCCAACGCCAAAAGCCACGCGCTAAACCGATACCAACCGAGAGGAAGAGACCCATGAGCCAAGCCGCCACCCCGATCAGTCACAGCGCCGCCAAGTCCGATTTCCGCGACGGCATCCTGCATTTCGGAGCACTGCCGGTCGACTTCGATCACCTGGGCCGGACACCGGCGATCGGCGAGGGTCATGCGGCCATCGATGCCATCGACGCCGCCGCCGTGCAACAGACTCAGTGGGTGGCCGATGCCCTGCGCTATCTGACGCTCCAGCTCTGCGCCTCCAAGCAGTCCGGTCATCCGGGTGGTTTCGCCAGCTCAGCCGATGCTTATGCGGCGCTGGTGATGCTGGGTCATACCAACATCGTCACCGAGGTCGGCCATCACGCGCCCGGTTTCTACAGCGCCATGTTCCTCGACGGCTCACTGGAATCCATGGGCATCCACACCATGACCGAGCTTCAGGCGCGTTTCCGCGAGCGCGACGGGCTGCTGGGGCATCTCTCAGGCGCGATTCCGGGGCTGCTGGCGCCGGCCGGTCCGCTCGGTCAGGGCGAGCACTTCGCCATGGCCGGGGCCTATCTCAATCGCGACCGGCTCTTTCCCTGCACCATCGGCGACGGCGGTCTCGGTGAGCCTTACATCCTCTCTGCCATGAAGCACTTCCACACCGCCTATCCGGACGTGACCAACTTCCTGCCGGTGCTGGTCTGGAACGGCTACAGCCAGGAGCATCATTCGATGGTGTCACGGATGGACAACGACGCCATGGTCGCCTACTGGCGCGCGCACGACTTCGAGCGTGTGATCCTGATTGACGCCAAGGACTTCGACGACGCGGGGCAGGACGGGGCCTATGTCGACAGTACGCTCTTCGGTCCCGAGGCGCGGCTGGCCTTCTCGCGCGCGGTGCTCGAAGGGGTGCAGGCCGCCGCCGAGTCGGCGCTCGGCGGGACGCTGACGGCGGTGATCCTCAAGCAGCTCAAGGGGGCCGGTGTGCACGCGAGCGGCGCCAAGTCGCACAACCTCTATCCGGGTGATACGGCTGAGAAGCCCAACATCGCCGCCGCCCTGGAGCGCGGCGCCCTGGCGCCCGAGATCTGGGCGCTGACCCGGACCAACATGAGCCGCGCCGGTGGCGGGCCAGCCGCGCGGACCGTGGTCACGGAGTTCGAGCGCCAGTTACCCGAGATCGGCCAGCTCCCGCTGCATGAGTTCGCGCGCGGCGAGCAGGCGGTTCCAGCCAGCGCTCTGGCGACCCTGGTGGCCGAACTGGGTCGACGCGACCCGCAGTTCATCGTCACCAACGCCGACGGCAACGAAGCCTCAGCCATGAAGGCGATCAACGACGCGCTCAAGATCCGCCATCCGACCGCCGATCCGCTCTACAACCAGTCGCCGAGCGGTCAGGTCTACGAGCCGCTGAACGAGGACGCCTGCGCCGGACTCGCGGCCGGGATCGCGCTCTTCGGCGGGCGTTCGCTGTGGCTGTCCTACGAGAGTTTCGCCATCAACGGCTGGCCGATTGTGCAGACCGTGGGGCAGGCGATGGCCGAGCTACGGCGCAAGACACCGGCCATGGTGTCCATGTTCACCGCCGGTGCGCTGGAGCAGGGACGCAACGGCTGGACCCATCAGCGCCCTGAGATCGAAAACTACATCGGCGGCCAGGTGCGCAACGGCAATGTCTATCTGCTCTATCCGACCGATGCCAACATGATCCAGGCCGCCTATGCCTGGGCGGTCGAGCAGTCCAACAAGTGCATCAGCATCGTGGCCTCCAAGTCGGCGTTGCCGGTGCACACCACGCTCGACCAGGCGCGCGAGGCGATCGAGCGCGGGGCGATCTGTTTGTATGAATCGGCGCATGGTGGGGCGCGCGCGACTGTGGTCTTTGCCGTGACGGGTGACATGGTGTTCCAGCCGGTGTTCGCCGCCAAGGAGCGGCTGGAGGCGGCGGGCTATCGGGTGCGCATCGTCGCTGTGGTCAACCCGCGCCGGCTCTATCGCGAGCGCGATGTCGCCTGGTCGCACAGTGCGCAGCCGGATGATCGGTTCATGTCGGATGCGGAGTTCGAGGCGCTCTTCGCGGGCGAGGCGCTGATTGGGGTGAGTGGCGGCGGGACCGTGGCTCTGGAGCCGGTGCTGTTGCGCTCACGGGCAGCAGGGCGCGATCTGATTGGCTGGCAGCGCGGCGAGACTACCGCCAGTCCGGCTGAGATCATGGCCTACAACGGTATCTCGCCCGAGAGTCTGGAGCAGCGGGCGCTGGAGCTGCTGGATTCCGAAGACGCGCGTCTGGATCGGGCGGCTTAGGTTGGGGCGTGGCGGCTCGGGGTACGGCTGCCGGGGGGACGCCGTGAATACATCCCTGTAGGCTTGACGGCCGCATCCCTGCGGCCGTCACCCCCCGACAGCCGCACCCCGAGCCTTGTGCCTGAGAACTTTTCGCGGAGCCGCTGATGAACGATTCTCCTACGACCAAGATCATCGCCATCGACGACGACCCGACCGGCTGTCAGACGGTGCATTCCTGTCTGCTGCTGACGCGCTGGGATGTGGAGACGCTCGTCGAGGCGCTGAACGATGAGTCACCGCTGTTCTTCGTGCTGAGCAACACGCGCGGTCTGGATGCTGTGCAGGCGGCGGCCGTGACGCGCGAGATCTGCGTCAATCTGCGCGTAGCGCTCGATCGGCTCGCCGGGGGCGGACAGTCGATCCAGCCGCTGATCGTCAGCCGTTCGGATTCGACGCTGCGCGGTCACTATCCGGTCGAGACCGATGTCATCGCCGAGGAGCTTGGCCCCTTCGATGCACATTTCCTGGTGCCGGCCTTCTTCGAGGGTGGACGGATCACGCGCGATGGGGTGCATTATCTGCTGGTCGACGGCCGGCCGGTGCCGGTCAACGAGACCGAGTTCGCGCGCGACTCGGTCTTCGGCTATCGGCATGCCTTTCTGCCCGATTATGTGGCGGAGAAGACCGGTGGGCGCATCCAGGCTGGAGAGGTCGAGCGCTTCGGTCTGGATGATGTGCGGGGCGAGATCGGCGCGCGTCTGCTGAGCCTGAGCGGGAACCGCTGCTGTGTGGTCGATGCCGAGCGTCAAGCCGATCTCGACGGCTTCGCGCATCAGGTGCTCGCGGCAGTGGGGGAGGGCAAGCGGTTTCTGTTTCGCAGCGCGGCCAGTTTGCTGACCGCGTTTGCGGCTTTGCCGCCACAGCCGGTCGCGGCGCAGTCGATGTCGGCCTATGTGCGCGGCGGCCGCCCCGGCGTGGTGCTGGTCGGCTCGCACGTGGCCAAGTCGAGCAGGCAGTTGCAGACCCTGATCGAGACGACCGACGTGGTGCCGGTCGAGATCGATCTGGAGCGCCTGGTTCAGGACGAGGCGGGCCTGTTCGAGACGCTCATCGATCGTCTGGAGACGGCCCAGCACGAGAACCGCAATCTGGTGCTCTATACCAGCCGTGGCGAGCGCCAGTTTCCGACCACGGCCGAGCGACTGGCCTTCGGTGAGCGGGTCTCGGGCTTTCTGGTGCGGATCGTCCAAAACCTGTCGCGCGAAACGGGCTTCCTGATCAGCAAGGGCGGCATCACTTCGAACGACACCCTCAGTCGGGGGCTGGCGCTGCGCACGGCGCGCGTGCTCGGCCAGATCCTGCCCGGCTGTCCGGTGGTACGCTGTCCGGCCGACCATCCGCGCCTGCCCGAGCTGCCGGTGGTCATCTTTCCGGGCAATGTTGGTGATGACGCCTCGCTGGCTGAGATCTGTCGTATCCTGACGCTTCGCGGCTGAACGAACTCAACGTTTCGGGTATTTTATTTGCGCGGCTCTATCCCTTACATTGAAGGCGGTCGTCTTCCCAACCAGTGGCTTCTGCCACGGATGAAGCCCGATGACATCGAGCCGTGAGCTTAAAACCAAGGAACCCAATCCATGACCGCTCTGATCGAAGCCCGCAATCTGGTCCGTCTCTATCCCGGCGGCGTGCGCGCGGTCGATGGTCTCAGCTTCCAGGTTGCGCCCGGCGAGTGCTTCGGGTTGCTGGGTCCGAACGGCGCGGGCAAGACGACCACTCTCGAAATGCTCGAAGGCATCCAGACTCCGACCTCGGGTCAGGTGCTGTTCAAGGGCCGGCCGCTGGGACGCGACGACCGCGAGTCGATCGGCATCCAGTTCCAGGCCACGGCGCTCCAGGACTTCCAGATCGTCGCCGAGTCGCTGGCCATGTTCGCCAGTCTCTATCGGCGTCGCGCCGATCGCGACGAGCTCATCCGGCTCTGTCATCTGGGCGACATCCTCGACCGCGACACCCGCAAGCTCTCCGGCGGCCAGCGTCAGCGGCTGCTGCTAGCCATCGCTCTGGTCAATGATCCCGAGCTGGTGTTCCTCGACGAGCCGACCACCGGTCTCGATCCGCAGTCGCGGCGCAATTTCTGGGGTCTGATCGAGCAGGTGCGCCGGCGCGGCACCACGGTGCTGATCACGACCCACTACATGGAAGAGGCCGAGCGTCTGTGCGACCGGATCGCCATCGTCGATCAGGGTCGCATTCTGGTCGAGGGACGCCCGGAGGCGCTGATTCGTGCTGAGTTCCCGGCGCGTCTGATCCGGCTGCCGGACTCGGCCTGGCCGGCGGACGTGCCGCTGCCGCCCGAGGCGCTGGTGCGCAACGGCGAGATCGAACTGCCGACCGATGAGGTTGCGCCCCGGCTCGACGAGCTGGAGCGCATCGGCGCCGATCTGAGCGCCCTGCGCGTGGCCACGCCCAATCTGGAAGACCTCTTTCTCAAGCTCACCGGACATACACTCAGGACTTGACCCATGTGGACACGCATCCGCGCCATCCTGGTCGCGCGCAACCGGGAGTTCTACCGCGACCGCGCCGGTCTGGGCTGGAACCTCCTGATGCCGATGCTGATGGTGCTGGCCTTTGCCTTCATCTTCCAGGACGAACAGTCCGATCTGCTCAAGATCGGCGTGCTGACGCCGGGCGGTACGCTGAGCGTGGTCGAGTCGCCCGTGCTCGACCTGGAGCATGTGACCTTCGTCCCCGTGCCCGTGGCGGATCTGGCGGCAGCCATCGTCAAGGTCGAGCGCCATCAACTGGATCTGCTGCTCGATCCGGGCGCGGCGGCACCGCGCTACTGGGTCAATGGCGACTCGGCCAAGGGCTATCTGGCCGAGCGGCTGCTGCTGGCGGCCGGGTCATCAGGGATCGAGATTGGCACCGAACCTGAACGCCAGACCCTGAGCGGCGCGGCGCTGCGCTATGTCGACTGGGTGTTGCCGGGCGTGCTGGCCATGAACATCATGTTCTCCAGCCTGTGGGGCGTGGGCTGGGTGATCGTGCGCTATCGCAAGAACGGCGTGCTGCGAAGGCTCAAGGCCACGCCGCTGAGTCCCTGGGAGTTCCTGACCGCACAGGTGCTCTCGCGGCTGCTGGTGGTGCTGGGGGCGAGTCTGATCGTCTATCTGGGCGCCGCCTGGCTGCTGGACGTGCCGATGCGCGGCTCCTATCTGGCGCTCGCCCTGATCTATGTCGCCGGGTCGCTGTGTCTGATCAGTCTGGGCCTGATCATCGCTGCGCGTCTGCGCACCGAGGAACTGGCCGACGGGCTGCTCAATCTGCTGTCCTGGCCGATGCTGCTGCTGTCTGGGGTGTGGTTCTCGATGGAGGGCACCAGTGCGCTGGCGCAATGGGTCTCGCAGGCGTTGCCGCTGACGCACTTGGTCGCGGCGGCGCGCGCCGTGATGATCGACGGAGCCGGTGTGGTGGAGGTCTTGCCGGAGATCGGCGTGTTGCTGGCGCTGGCGGTCGCTTTCCTGACCCTGGCGACCTGGATGTTTCGCTGGGAGTGATGGCGGCGTTCTCATTCGGAGGCGGTTAAGGCGCTGATGGTTTCCAAAGCCGCCATCCTGTTCGCAGGGCACGCCTCATAGCGTACCCTGCGGCTTCAGTGCGCGATCAGCTCACCGTGACCGGATTCCCGAACACGCGGTTGCGCACCGCCTTGCGGATCAGATCCGCCGGAACGATGAGGATCGCCAGCGCCAGCACCGTCAGCCACTCGCCGAACGACAGGCCGACGGTGCGCAGGATCTCGCCGCCGAAGGTGATGAAGAACACCTGGATCGCCATGATCGACGGAATGATGATCGAGAACAGCCGGTTGTCGAGCAGATGCTCGAACAGGTTCAGTCCCTGGGTGCGGGCGTTGAAGGTGTTGAACACCTGCACAAACACGAAGAAGGCAAAGAACGCCGTCAGGAACTTGGCCTGGGCTTCGGGCGTACCGACCGCATAGCCGCCGTCGAACCAGCCCTGCGTCAGATCGCTGGTCAGGAACAGAATGCTGATGGCCGCGATCAACCCGCCATTGATCAGGATCGACGACCACATATCCCGGTTGATCAGCTGCTCGTCACGCCGCAGCGGCGGTTCGTGCATGTAGCGCCCGAGCGCCGCCTCGCCGGCGAAGGCCAGACCGGCCAAGGTGTCCATGATGATGTTGAGCCACAGCAGCTGGGTCATGGTCAGCGGCAGGTCGAAGCCGAAGAACTGCCCCAGAAACACCACCAGGATCGCCGAGACGTTCACCGTCAACTGGAACACCAGGAACTTGCGGATCGACTTGAACAGCGTGCGCCCGTAGAGCACCGCCTTGGTCAGCGAGGAGAAGTTGTCGTCGAGGATGACGATGTCGCCCGACTCCTTGGTCATCTCGGTGCCGCTGCCCATCGCAAAGCCCACGTCCGCGTTCTTGACCGCCGGGGCGTCGTTGACCCCGTCGCCCGTCATGCCGACCACCAGATTCAGCTCCTTGGCCAGCTTGACCAGTCGGCTCTTGTCGGTCGGGAAGGCGCGCGCGACCACATAGAGATGCGGCAGGATCGTCTTGACCTCGTTGTCCGAAAGTTCGCCCAGCTCGGCCGAGGTCATGACGACGGCCTGCGGGTCGTCTTCCAGCAGACCCACATCCTTGGCGATCGCCTGCGCCGTCTCCTTGGCGTCACCTGTGATCATGACGACATGGATGCCGGCCTGCTTGGCGGTCTTGACCGACTGATAGGACGTGGTGCGCAGCTCATCGCGCATCCCGAACACGCCGACCAGGGTCAGCGACTCGGGCAGGGCATTGGTCTCGGAGTCGATCGGCGTTTCGGTGACGGCGACCGCCAGCAACCGCATGGCACGCGCCGAGAGTTCGCTCATCGCCGCCTGGAGCGGTGCGGAATCGCTCAGGTCATGGACCTTGCCCTCGCCGTCGAGTCGGCGCACGCAGTTCTTCAGAATGACTTCCGGAGCGCCCTTGACCAGGGTCAGGGTCCGCTCGCCGCGCACCTGGGTGGCCGAGAACTTGCGGCTGCTGCTGAACGGAATCATGTCCACGACATCGGAATTGTTCGTCGCCAGATAGGGCGTGACGAAGCGCAGCAACGCCTGTTCGGTGCGGTCGGCGCCGACCAGCTTGGGATCACTGGGGTCACTGGCATCGATCACCGCACTGGTGTTGTTGCGCAGTGCAAAGCCGGCCTCGTCGCGCAAGGCCGGCGGAATCGCCTCCAGCGACTCGAAGCGCTCGCCGGTCCCGGTCAGGAAGGCGCTGACCGACAGCTTGCCCTGGGTCAGGGTGCCGGTCTTGTCGGTGAACAGCAGATTGAGACTGCCGGCGGTCTCGATGCCGAGCAGCTTGCGTACCAGCACCTTTTCACTCAGCAGTTTCTTCATGTTGATGGCCAGCACCATCGCGATCATCATCGGCAACCCCTCGGGTACCGCCACCACGATGACGATGATCGCCAGAATCAGCGCGGTGACCACGTCCTTGGCAATGAGTCCGCTGTCATGGGTCAGATAGGTCTCAAGACCACCGCCCTGCAAAAAGACCGTGTTGAACATGAAGGCGACGAAGATGAGAGTCGCGCCGACATAGCCGAAGGTCGAGATGTGGCCGCCGAGCACCGTCAGCTTGTGCTGAAGCGGCGAGAGCCGGTCCTCGGCCGAAAGCAGTTCCTTCATGGTCTGACCATAACGGGTCTTGTCGCCCACGGCGGTGGCGCGCATCACGCACTCGCCGTCGACCAGTAGGCCAGCGCGCGACAGGCGATGTTCCTCGGGCGCCGCCTCGTCGGCGGGACCGGCGGGACCGGCGGGCAGAGCGCTCTTCTTGACCGGCTCGGATTCGCCGGTCAGCGCCGCCTCGTCGACCTCGGCATGACCGCCGATCAAGAGTCCATCGGTGGGGACGGTGTCGCCCGGTTGCAGCAGCACATGATCGCCGACCACCAGTTCATTGATCGGGATCTCGGTCAGATGGCCGTTGCGGAACACCTTGACCTCAATCAGCGAGGCTTCTTCCAGCAGGCGCTGAAAGGACTGTTCGTTGCTGTACTCCGACCAGGTGGCGACGAAGGTGGCAATGACCACCGCGAAGGCGATGCCGACGCCCTCGTACCACTCGGCATAGCCGAGGAACGTCAGGAGTACGGTGATCGCGAGCGCCACGATCAGGATGATGATGATCGGATCCTTGAGATTGCCGAGCAGCTTGTCCCAGAAGGTCTCGGTCTCCTGGCTGGCGACGGCGTTGGATCCATGCTGGGCGCGCGAGCGCTCGGCCTCTTGGTCGGTCAGTCCCGGATAGCTGAACTTCATGGCGCGGAATCTCCATCGGCATGGTTGTAAGTCAGGACTGACTATCTTAACGCCGCTTGCAAATCGACGGCGAAAACCTGAAATTGGCCACTCCTGTGTGTGGTATTTCGAGTGAGGCCAACAGCATGTCGGATGAGGATCAGGTGACGAACGCAGAGCACGATGAGACCCTGGAATTGAGCACCGATCAGGATCAGGAGACCGATCAGGAATCGACCCCGATTCAACTGGCGCGCGCCAATGACGTGCTGCCCGGCGAGATCCATCTGCTCCCCGTCGCCTCGCGTCCCTTCTTCCCCGGTCAGGCCGTGCCGCTGATGATGTCGGCCGAGCCCTGGGCGCCGACCATGAAGGCCGTGGCCAAGACCGATCACAAGATCCTCGGCGTGGTGCTGGTCGACAGCGAGACTTCGGAAGAGGCGACTACGGAGAATTTCAGACAGATCGGCACCGCCTGCCGGGTGCACCGCATCCATCACCAGGACGGGCATCTGCAAGTCCTGGTCGAGTGTCTGCAACGCTTCAAGATCGAGGGCTGGGCGCATCCCGAGACCCCGTTTCGCGCCCGCGTGACCTATCTGCCCGAACCCGAGGGTCCGCCCAATGCTGAAGTCAAAGCCTATGCGATGGCGGTCATCAACACCATCAAGGAGCTGCTGCCGCTCAATCCGCTCTATGTCGAGGAGCTGCGCATGTTCCTCGACCGCTTTGGCCCCGAGGATCCCTCGCATCTGGCCGATTTCGCGGCCAGTCTGACCACCTCGACCAAGGATCAGCTCCAGGAGGTGCTGGAGATCCTGCCGCTCCTGCAACGCATGGAGAAGGTGCTGGTTCTGCTCAACAACGAGCTGGAACTGGCCCGCGCCCAGCAGAAGATCCGGCGCACGGTCGAAGAGAAGATGCACAAACAGCAGCGCGAGTTCTTCCTGCGCGAGCAGCTCAAGGCGATCCAGAAGGAACTGGGCATCGCCAAGGACGACCGCACCGCCGAGATCGACAAATTCCGCGAACGGCTCGAAAAGCTCACTCTGACCGAACAGGCTCAGAAGCGCGTCGACGAGGAACTCGACAAGCTCGGGATGCTGGAGACCGGCTCGCCCGAGTATGCCGTCACCCGCAACTATCTGGACTGGATCACGCTCCTGCCCTGGGGCAAGCATTCCGACGATATCCTCAACCTCAAGCGCGCGCGGCGCATCCTCGACCGCGATCATTACGGTCTGGAGGACGTCAAGGAACGCATCCTCGAATTCCTCGCCGTTGGCATCCACAAGGGCGAGATCTCCGGCTCGATCATCCTGCTGGTCGGCCCGCCCGGCGTGGGCAAGACTTCGATCGGACACTCGATCGCCGACGCGCTCGGACGGCGTTTCTATCGCTTCTCGGTCGGCGGTATCCGCGACGAGGCCGAGATCAAGGGGCATCGTCGCACCTATATCGGCGCCATGCCGGGCAAGTTCCTGCAAGCGATGAAGGAGGCCGAGACTTCGAATCCGGTGATCCTGCTCGACGAGATCGACAAGATCGGCGCCTCCTACCATGGCGATCCGGCCTCGGCGCTGCTCGAAGTGCTCGACCCGGAGCAGAACACCGACTTCCTCGATCATTATCTGGATCTGCGCTTCGACCTGTCCAAGGCGCTGTTCGTCTGCACCGCCAATCAGCTCGACACCATTCCGGGACCGCTGCTCGACCGCATGGAGGTCATCAAGCTCTCGGGTTACATCGCCGAGGAGAAGCTCCAGATCGCCAAAAAATATCTGCTGCCGCGTCAGATCGAACGCGCCGGAATCGGCAAGAAAACAGTCAAGCTCGACAGTGCCACATTACGCGCCCTGATCGAGGGCTATGCGCGCGATGCCGGGGTGCGCCGGCTGGAGAAGCAGCTCGGCAAGATCGTGCGCAAGGTCGCGGTGCGGATGCTCGAAGGCGAGGAGACGCCAATCCAGGTGCGCGCCCAGGATCTCAAAGACTATCTCGGAAGCCCCGTGTTTCGCGATGAGCGCAAGCTCTCAGGGCCGGGCGTGGTCACGGGGCTGGCCTGGACGGCCATGGGCGGCGCAACGCTCTCGATCGAGGCCGCGCACACCCACAGCTTTACGCGCGGCTTCAAGCTCACCGGCCAGCTCGGCGACGTGATGAAGGAATCGGCCGAGATCGCCTACGGCTATGTGGTCAGCCATGCCCAGGATTTCGGCGTCGATCCCGAGTTCTTCGAAAAATCCTTCATCCATGTCCATGTCCCGGCCGGCGCCACGCCCAAGGACGGCCCCTCGGCCGGCATTACCCTGGCCTCGGCGCTGCTGTCGCTGGCGCGCAAACAGCCGGTGCGGCGCATCGCCATGACCGGCGAGATCACCCTCACTGGCGAGGTGTTCCCGGTCGGCGGCATCCGCGAAAAGCTCATCGCCGCCCGTCGCGCCGGGATCAAGGAGATCATCCTGCCCGCCGACAATCAGGGCGACTTCGAGGAAGTCCCCGAGCATGTGCGCAAGGGGCTGGAAGTGCATTTCGCCTCGCGCTTCGAGGACGTGCTGCCCTGGCTGTTCAAGCGCTGAGACGGGCCGGCTGAACCGCGCCGCCGTCGCACCGGCTCAAGGAATCGCACGGCACGCCGATACACTCGCCATGTAGGCGGGTGCGGGTGTCGGCGATAGGGCCGACCCGACCCCAGGTCAAATCATCGGCATCTTGCCTGGAGTCAGCGGTGAACAAGAGACTGGAATGCGCCGCCCCCACAGCGGCGGGCACGAGAGCCGTGGTCGAGCCGATCGCGGCCCACTGGCAGGACGAGCGGTTGTGGCTGGAACTCGTCTCGGACCCCAAGACCCGTCACTGGACGGTGTGTGTTCGCGATGAGTTCGGGCATCGGGTGCAGCGTCATCTCGGGTTGGATCGGGCACTGGACATGCTGGCCTGTGGCGTGCGCGGTTGTGCCCGGCCCTTCGGCTGGAGGGGGGCCTGAATGTCGGTCGAGACGCCGGTTTTACGTCGGCAGCCGGGCTTGAGCGTCAGTGAGCCGTCGTTTCAGGCCCGGATCGGGTGCCATTCCGCTCAAATACAGCCTGGGAGTCAGTTGGCACATATTTCGCCTCGCCTGGAGCATGGCTCATCTTTCCGGGGGCGTCATGTGTCACCGAATCCGCAAACCGATCCGTCGCGACTGGCGCTCGTTCCCACGGCAGGGCCCAGCCGCCGTCAGCCGCCCGAGACGATCGACACCATCCGTTTTTTGCAAGCCGTTACCGCCTCGCTGGATCTGGAGGAGGTGCTCGGGGCGCTCAACGAGTTCCTGCATCAGGCGTTCGAGCATGGCGGCTGGGAGTATCATGGCCCGAGCGACGACTGCCGTCTGACGGGTGGTCAGTCCGATCGCCACCGGCTCGAATACAGCCTGACGCTCAACGGACAGGCACTGGGTGCACTCAGACTCATGCGCGGGCGACGCTTCTCCGAGGACGATCAACAGCGCATCGAGGGACTGCTGGCGCTCGCTGCGCCCGCCATCCAGAACGCCCTGCGTTTCTCGCACGTCAACCGTCAACTGGAGCGCGATCCCCTGACCGGACTCGGTAATCGCCGCGCCCTGTCGGTCCAGGGCGAGCAATGGCTGGCCGACAGCGTGCGTCATCACCACCCGCTCTCGATGCTGGCCCTGGATCTGGATCGCTTCAAGGCCGTCAACGACACCTATGGCCATCCGGTCGGCGACCGCGTGCTGTGCCGGGTCGCCGACACGCTGATGGCCGTGACGCGCACGGCCGATCTCTGCGTGCGTCTGGGAGGCGACGAATTCGTCGTGCTCCTGCCCGAGACCGGCCTGAGGGCCGCCCTGGACTGTGCCGAGCGCATCCGTAGCGCGCTGGCACAACACTGCATCACAACCGAATCCTGTTCGTGCATCGCAATCAGCGTGAGCATCGGTGTCGCGACCCTGCAACCCGACATGAGCCTCGATCAGCTCTACCACCAAGCCGATGCCGCGCTCTATGCGGCCAAGCAGGCGCGCGCCGCCGATCCGTCGTCCCCCGTCCAGCCAAACATCGAAGCGCTACGATAAGCGCTTGCGGGCGCAAGGAGTGATGGGATCGACACCGCTCGACGACGACTTCGTTTAGACTGTCCCGCCATGTTCGCCTCCTCATCCCTCCAAACAAGCCTCGGGACAGCAAGTAGCATGTTGAAGAACATTCGATTGAGCGTGAAACTGGCCGCCAGTTTCTTGGCGATGGCGGTGATCCTATTGATCCTTGGTGTCCTGGGCATCAGGGGAGAGCTGAGTATGCGTGATCATCTCGTCGCGATGAGCCAGGAGAGCCTGCCGGCGATCGTGCAGCTCAACCGGCTCAACTACGAGCGCGCTCAGATCCGCAGTCAGACTTATGAGACCAAGGGACTGACGACCTGGGGACCGCGCACACGAGAACTGCTCGAACAGGTTCTGCGCCAGCGTGTCGCCTCCTGGACCATCGTCGAGGATGCGCTCGCCCGACTCGAGACGCTTCCGCAGTCCGTCAGTGAGCAGGCCGTCTTCTCAGCGCTCAAGACCGATTACGCGAGTTGGCGCGAGCATTACGCCGAACTCGATCGCCTGACGCGCGGGATGCTCGACGCCCAGGATCAGGACACCTATTCCGTTCTGCTTGCACAATTTGCGCAACGGGTCGACGAGAGCTTCCTGGTCTCTGACCGGGTCGGCGTGCTCATCGAGTCCCTGGTCGCACTCAGAAACACGTCGTCCGGCGACAGGCTGACGCAGGCGCTCAAGGAGGGTGATGTCATGGTCATGCTCTATGGCATCGGCATGGCCGTGGGCCTGGCGCTGGCGGCCATCCTCGGTTTCCTCATCACCCACAGCACACTGCGCCAGTTGGGCGGCGAGCCGGCACGGGTGGTGGCCATCGTCAACCAGCTCGCCGAGGGCGATCTGACGACCCGTATCCAGCTGCGTCCCGGAGACGAGAACAGCCTCATGGCGTCCATGGCGCGCATGGTCGAGAGCATGCGTCGCGTCCTGCGGGACGTCTCCAATGCCAGTTCGCAGGTGTCCGCTGCGGCCGTCGAACTCTCGGCCACCAGCGAGGAGACCAACCAGCAGGTGCGCGTCGAGCAGTCCGAGACCGATCAGGTCGCCACCGCCATGAACGAGATGACGGCCACGGTCGAAGAGGTCGCGCGCCACGCCGCCGCCGCCGCGCGCGCCGCGCAGGACACCGATCGCGAGACCGAGGCCGGCGGCCAGGTGGTGGCACAGACGATCTCGGCGATCGATCTGCTGGCGCAGGAGGTCGAGTCGGCCAGTCAGGTGATCGCGCGGCTCTCCGAGGACAGCACCGAGATTGGCGCCGTGCTGGACGTGATCCGGGGTGTGGCCGAGCAGACCAATCTGTTGGCACTCAATGCAGCGATCGAAGCGGCGCGTGCCGGCGAGCAGGGACGCGGCTTCGCCGTGGTGGCCGCCGAGGTGCGGACCCTGGCCAGCCGGACCCAGTCCTCGATCCAGGACATCCAGGAGAAGATCGAGCGGGTGCAGAACGGCTCGGCGGGGGCGGTCGCGGTGATGGCCAAGGGCCAGGCGATGGCGCGCGAGAGCGTGGCCCAGGCTCAGCGCGCCGGCGAATCGCTCCAGGCCATCAGCGCCGCCATCACCAGCATCAACGACATGAACCGCCAGATCGCCAGTGCTGCCGAGGAACAGACAGCGGTGGCCGAGGAGATCAATCGCAACATCCACACCATTTCCACGACGGTCGATCAGACCGCCGCCGGCGCGGCCCACATCGCCAGTGCCAGCGAGGAGCTGGCGCGGCTGGCCAGTATGCTCCAGGAGCGGGTCGCGCGGTTCAGGCTCTGAGGCTGGAGAATCCCGTCACTCCGGCGGATCGTCACCGTGCCGGACGAACCGCTGGATCAGTTCCTCCAGAATCGTCGGATTGAGCGGCTTGACGATATGCGCGTCGAGACCGAACTCCAGGCAACGCTCGCGCTCGCTGTCCAGCCCCAGCGTACTCAGGCCGATGATGGGTGTGCGTCTCGCGCCCGGCTCCTCCAGGCGGCGCATGGCACGCGCGACCTCGATCCCGTCGACGTCCGGCAGGTAGAGATCCAGGAAGACCAGATCATAGGCCTCGGATCGGAACTGCTCGATGGCCAGTCCGCCGCTGTTGACGATCAGCGTCTCGTGCCCCCACTCCTGGAGCAGGGTGCTGGCGAGCTTCTGGTGCAGCAGACCGCTCTCGACGAGCAGGATGCGCAGACGCTGGCGGTACTCGACCAGCGTGTGCCGCGTGAGCAGTGGACGTGCCTGTCGGGACGCATCCAGGGGCATGAGCAGTCGTGTGAGCAGTTCGCGCAACTCGCGTGGCGAGGCCGGTTTGGTGAGGAAGGCGTCGATCCCGACCTCTCGGCAGCGCTGGGCGTCGCCGCGCTGTCCGATCGAGGCCAGCATCAGGAGTGCCGACTGTTCGGTCGGGCGTTCTTCCCTCAGACGGGCCGCCAACTCGAATCCGTCGAGTTCAGGGAGCGTGGAATCGAAGACATAGACATCGAACCCCTGGCCCTGTGCCAGGTCCAGGGCCTGACGCCCGGTGCTCGCCTCCTGGACCTCGAATCCCCAGTGTTTGAACCAATAGGCCAGTGTGCGGCGTGCGATGGTCTGATCGTCGACGAGGAGCGCGCGTCGGCCCGGCCAGCTCGCCAGTGGGCGTGGAGCGGCTTCGCTGGAGTCCAGGCGGATGAGCGGAAGCATGAGATGCAGGCTTCCGGAGTCCTGGGTCTCGATCCACATCCGGCCGCCCAAGCGCTCGACCAGGCGTGCGCAGGTGGTCAGACGCAATCCGCCATCGCTGAAGGCCGGTGTCTGTACCGCCTCGGTCGTCGCGGCAGGATCGATCAGACGTTGGAGTTCGGTGAGCGGACGTCTGAAGCCCAGGATCGAGAACTGGAGCCAGTCCAGCGACGGATCCTCGCTGGTGAGTCGCCGTGCTTGAACACTGAGCTTGTCGTCTTGACCGAAGACGAGCGCGGCATTCCAGAGCGTGGTCAGCACCTGGCGGATGCGGCCCGGATCGCCCTGGCTGTGGGTCGGCAGGGCGTCGAGTCGTTCGTAGTGGATCTCGCGTCCCTGGCGTCCCGCGTTGGTCGTGAGCGCATCGATCAGATCGGCGATCAACACCGATGGGTTGAAAGGAATCTGCTCGATGGTCATTTGACCGGTCTCGATACGCGCGAAATCGAGCAGTTCGTCGATCTGGCCGAGCAAGCGGGCGGTCGCTGAACGAATGAGATCGAGATAATGACGCTGGGTCTGTTCGAGTGACGTATGGAGCGTCAACTCGCTGAGTTCGAGGATGTCTTTGACCGGAACGCGGATCTCATGGCCGATGTCGGCGAGACGCTGGTTTCTGGCGCGATACGCTGATTCGATCCCGTGCTTGAGTTCGGTGCGACGGCGTGCGCCGCGCGCGGCCTGGGCCAGCGTCATGGCCACCAGGGCCAGTCCCTGCTGGAGATCGGATGTCAGCTCACCAGCTGTCGCCGGACGGGCGAGGATCAGGAGACCGAATCCGGGGAGCCGCGCGGCCAGCACATGGCCCATCTCGCCCGCACTCAGGATCGGGAGTCCCTGGGGACGCTCGGCCAGAGCCGTTTCCAGCGAGCTTGGCGACCAGTCGTCCCAGAAGGCGCCATAGAGCGGGTTGCGTGGCAGGGCTTCCGGGTGCAGGCAGACGAGAGGGGGCTGTTCCGGTGGGGTGGAGACCGGAGACTCCAGTACGGCGGCTCCGCTCGCATCGAGCAAGCGTACCATCTCGGCCAGAAAACGCTGGAGCATCGGCTCCAGTTCCAGTGAGTCATCGATCGCCCGCGACAACTCGCCGAGCAACTCGTAGGCATTGGAGGGGGTCATGATCGTCGATGGTCCGAGCGGGCGTTGCGCGATGTTCGGGTGACTCCGGGGGCGTAGAGCGCCCCCGTCGAACCCATTCAACGAGTCACTATAGTCAAGTCGCCCCGCTTCGTCATCCTGGGGCGATGGTGTTGGCGGTCCCTCGCCGTCGGATTCAGTCGGCGTCCGTGTCTGATGCCGGGCCGGGGGGCGTGCTGCCCGGAGCCGGTGTCTCGTCCGTCACAGGCGAGTCAGGCGCGGAAGATTCCGGTTGCGCGTCGGTGCCTGTCGTCGGCTCGGGCTGGACGATGAGCGTGGATCGATGCAGGTCGACCCATTCCATCAGATCGTATTTCGACAGTCTGAAGGCTTGGGGGCGCTTGGCGTCCTTGAGCACAGAGTCCTCGCTCCCGGCGAGTCCGGCGATCCGGTAGGTGCGCGATTCACCCTCGCTGAGTTCGATCTTCAACTCAAGCACAGGCTTTGACGCGTCCTCGGCTGGAGCCTCTGTCGCGGCGAAGACATCGCGATAGCTGAGGTTGGCCAGGGTACGCACCAGCTCGCGTGCCTTGTCCTGGTCCAGAGGCTCGTTCTCACCTGCATTGGCCAAACGCCAGCCCTCACCGTCCTTCTCCAGACGCCAGTCGGCGCCTTCGATGGCGGTGATCTGTGTCTGATCGATGTGTAGCTGCCCCTGGTCGAGCCAGTCGACACGGCGGTTGGAGACGTCCGCGATCGCCAGATCCAGCTCGTAGACGGCCGAGTCGTCTGCCGGACGGCCGAACAGACGCTTGAAGCGCGGTGTCTCGCCCAGGATCAGGGTCGCGATCGGTCCCTGTGCGCCTTCGAGTGTCAGGCGTCGGTTGAAGCCGGTGTCGGCGACCTTGAAGCGTTCGCGTGCCTCGGCGCTGGTGGCCACGGGCAGCGGGCGTTTGAGCGCGGCCAGCGTGGTCAGGAGTTGATCGGCCTTGAAGCCGGCGGCCGGGAAGTCGCCCAGTTCGCCGATCACCCAGGCGCTGCCGTCGCGCCGTTCGAGGCGCACCGGATCGGCGCCGTCCGCGCCTTCGATGCGGATCGCCGTCACCTGCGCCGGTTCGAAGTCGAGCAGCGGCGTTTGCGGCGCGAAGGCGTGCGTGCTTGGGGCGCTCAGGCTCTGGCCGAGCGCGATCAGCAGTTGCAGCGCGAGCAGGCCGGCCAGCCCCATGACCAGGGGCGTGCGCAGATCCGTACGCCAGCCGAGATCGGCCTTGGGCGTGGGGGATGCGTTGACGGTCTCACTCACCGGCTTCGCGAGGGATGTCGTGTTGGTCGCTGTCATGGTTCACTGACCTCCTTGACCCAGGATGGCGGCATGGTAGCGGGCGCGACGGGCGCAGGCGCGACGATGCAGCGCGTAGACGAGCGCCAGTCCGCCGAGTGCCAGCAGATAGTTGAGCGACTCCCAGAAGAGGCGCGCCTCGCGTCCGATTGGGTCGAGCAGACGTCCGAACTGACCCTGGCCGCGCAGCGACAGCAGTCCGCGATCTTCCAGCGACCAGTCGATGGCGTTCTGGACCAGCTCGAGCGGCTTGAGATAACGGCTCTGGGTGGCCTCGTTGGCGAGACTGATGGCGGTGTCGCCGAGGAAGCTGGACGAGCCGATCAGGATCAGCCGCGCCGACTCGGGCGAGCTGTCGATGACGCTCGAGATCACCGGTGGCTTGGAGGCTACCGGGCTTTCGGCGTCCTCATCTGCGTCGCTGGCGGATTCCGGCTTGGTCTCATCTGTGGCGAGCAGTGGCGAAGGCTGACCGGCGAACGGCGAATCGAACCGTCCTTCGACAGCCACGGCCAGCAACTGGCGCCCGCGATCCTCGCCCTTGGGGAAACCGAGCGAACCATAAGCCTCGAAATCGGGCTGCATGTTCTCCGAATCGCTGCTCCAGGCCGCCTCAGAACTCTGGATCAGGCGCGTGACCCGGCGGGCCGCGTTCTTCGTCGCATCGAGCGTGATCGGCGAGGACCAGTTGAGCGTGATCTGGCCCAGACCGGCCGTGATCGGGCTGTCCTCGGCCAGCCCCTCGCCCCGGATGTCGGGGAAGTAGGGATAGTCGAGCGTCTGGATCTCCTGGACCGTGAATCCGCCCAGATCGCGCTGGACCGGGATCGGGAAGGGCGTGTTGCGCGGATCGAGCACCAGACTGGATTCGAGCGTCAGGCCATGATGCGCGAGCCAGTCGCCCAGTCCGGTATCGATCTTGCGCGCGCCGATGGCGCCGCCCGCCAGATCCAGGTCGAAGCTGGAGGCGGCCAGGATCACGGTCCCGCCCTGCATCAGGAACTGATCGATGGCGAAGCGCTGTTTCTCGTCCAGCGACTCGGGACCGACGACCAGCAGCAGATCGGCGTCCTCCGGCACCTGCCCCGAGGTGAGATCGGTCTCGCGCAGGTTGAAGCTGTCCTGGAGCGTCTGACGCAGCAGGCTGTAGTCGTCGCCTGTCGAGCCGCCCATGCCGAAGGGGTTGGGCGCGGGAGCCGGCGCGAAGAGTGCGACGGTGCGCAGCATGCCGGGCGCGAAACGCTTGATCGCCGACTCGATCGAACGGCTCAGCCCACTGCGGTCGAGCGATTCGGGCAACGGTACCGGAACGCTGCGTGCGCCATCTTCCAGCACCAGATAGAAATAGAAGGGTGTGGGATCGAGCAGACTGACCACCAGCGGCTCGAAGCCGTATTGCTCCTGGATCGTCTTCGCGAGCGCGCCGTCGCCGGCCGCCGGATCCTGGATCTCGAAGCTGAAACGGCCGTTCGACTTGGCCTGCAACTCACCCAGGATCGACTCCAGATCGGTGCGCAGACCGGGTAGCGGCTCGGGCAGCGTGTCGGGCGCCGAGACGAACGCCTTGAGCGTCAGCGGCTTGGACAGATTGGCGAACAGATCGCCGCCGCCCTGATAGCCCTGGAGCACCTTGCGGATGGTGCGCGTCAGGTCGTATTCGGGATGGCGCAGACGCACGTCGAGATCCATCTCGCTGCGCACCTTGACGTCGATCAGATCCTGGAAGCTCAGGGTCTCGTACTGATCGCCGTACTTGATCAGGATGTCGAAATAGGAGTTGACCACGGCGGCCTGATACTTGGAGGCGGTCTGGAAGGCGACCGGACGGATGCCGTACTGCTCGCCGGCCTCGCGTTCAAGCTCGGGCGACTGCTGCGGATCGACGATCTCGACTCGCACCTTGTCGCCGCCGGCGATCTGATATTCCTCCAGCAGGTCGCGCAGTTGCGGCACCAGCGGCGCGAGCAGCGGATGGGTCTGGGCGCTGAAATAGCCTCGGATCAGCAGCGGTTCCTGGAGCTGATCGAGATAGGTCCGGGTCGCCTCGGAGAGGCTGTAGAGCCGGCCCTCGGTCAGATCGGCGCGCGCGCCGGTCACGCCCTGCATCCAGAGATTGGCCGCGATCAGGTTGGCCACCGCCAGCCCCGTGACCAGAGTCCAGCGCCGATGATGACGCGGATTGGCCTCCGGCTCGGCCCAGCGCAGACGTTCCAGGCCGTGGACGGTGAGCGCCAGGAAGACGCCGGTCAGGCTCAGATAGTAATAGAGATCGCGCACATCGATCACACCACGCGTGATGGACTCGAAGCGCGCGCCACTGCCGAGCAGGCGCAGGAGCTCGCCGCCGCCGTGCCCGACCAGACTGGTGAGCGCCGGCGAGCCGATGACATAGAAGGCCGCGCTGACCAGGGTCGCGCCGATCAGGGCCACGATCGGGTTGTCCGTCCGCGCCGAGACGAAGAGTCCGATGGCGACATAGGCCGAGGCCAGCAGCAGCGCCGCCAGATAGGCGCCGACGACCGGCCCCCAGTCGAGCGGCCCGAGCAGCGAGACCGTGATCGGCAACGGCAGGGTCAGGGCCAGCGCCACGGCCACCAGACCCAGCGCGGCCAGGAACTTGCCGAGCACCAGCTTGGGTGTCGCCACCGGCAGGGTCAGCAGATTCTCCAGCGTCCCGGCGCGCCGCTCCTCGCTCCACATGCGCATGGTGAGCGCGGCGCACAGAAAGATCAGCAGGATCGGCATCCACTCGAATAGCGGACGCGCGTCGGCGATGTTGCGGGCGAAGAAGGCGTCCACCCAGAAGAAGACGAACAGCGACACCGCCAGAAAGGTGCCGATGAAGATATAGGCCACCGGCGAGCCGAAGAAGGCCGCCAGCTCGCGGCGGGCCACACGGACGATCTCAGCCATGGGTCGTCTCCATCCGTTCCAGGGTCACGGCGCCGAACAGCGCCTCCAGGTCTTGGCGCTCGGTCTCCAGACCGTGCAGCGACCAGCCGCGCTCGCAGACGGCGCGGGCGACGCCGGGCGCAGCCGATTGAGCGTCGTCGGTTTCGAGCGCGAAGCGCCGGCGCGTACCGTCCTGATCCAGCAGGACCGCCGAGCCGATACCGTCCAGCGCCGAAAGCACCGGCAGCGCCTCGTTCGGTTCGCGGTCCAGCGTCACCACCAGGCGTGGCCGGCGTCCGATGGCGTCGAGCCGACTGTCGAGCGCCAGCTGGCCGCCGCGCATGATGAGCACCCGCCCGCAGACCGCTTCGACTTCTTGCAGGATGTGGGTCGAGATGATGAGCGTGGCCTCGCGAGCCAGCTCGCGCACCAGCGCGCGCATGTGCTGGATCTGCGCCGGGTCGAGTCCGTTGGTCGGCTCGTCGAGGATGAGGATGCGCGGCTCGTGCAGGATGGCCTGGGCCACGCCGACGCGCTGACGGTAGCCGCGCGACAGGGTGCCGATGGCGGCGGTGGCTTTCGGGCCGAGTTCGGTGCGCTCGACGGCACGGCGGATCGCTGCCGGACGTCGGTCGGGTGCCAGACCCAGCAGCGACGCCTGATAGTCCAGTGAATCGAGCACCGTCATCTCGGGATAGAGCGGACAGTTCTCGGGCAGATAGCCGATGTGGCGTTGCGCCTCGCGGCGTTGTTCGGCGATGTCCAGTCCGTCGATCGTGATCGTTCCGGCGCTCGGTTCGAGATAGCCGGTCAGCATCTTCATGATGGTGGTCTTGCCCGCGCCATTGTGGCCGAGCAGACCCACGATCTCACCCGTGTCGATGCTGAACGAGACGTCCTGGACCGCCTTGAGCGCGCCATAGTGGCGACTGAGGTGGCGAACCTCGATCATTGAGTCTCTCCTGTCTCGATTGCTCGCGGTGTCTTGGAGGGTAGGGCGCGGCGGCCCCATACGGGCGCGGATTTCAACCAAGCCGGTCGTGGTACGCAAGTGGGCGCTGGTACAGGAATGGGCGCAGCGCCTGAGCGCTTGATAAAAAAATCAACTCAATCAGCACGTTGAGCGACATAAATCAAAGCTGGACGCTCGGTTAAACTTTGTTAAGGCCGGCCTGACGGAAGGTGCGCTTTCGATCTCAGTCGTCCGCCCAGCAGAAACGACCTCGCCCTGCCTCCTTGGCGCGATACATGGCCATGTCGGCTGTCGTCAGCAGGGCATCCAGGGTCCGTTCGCCGTGATCGAGCACGAGACCGATCGAGGTGCCCAGACGGCAGCCCTGGTCCTGAATCCGAACCGGACGCTCGAAGACACCCAGACATTTGCGTGCCACCAGTTCGGCGACCTCGCGGGCCTCATCCGGGTCGAGATCCGCCAACAGGATGACGAACTCGTCACCGCCGATGCGTGCCAGCGTGTCCTCGCCACGGATCACGGCGCTCAAGCGCTTGGCCGTCTCGCACAGGGCGGCGTCACCGGCTCCATGCCCGAGACTGTCGTTGATGGCCTTGAATCCATCCAGGTCGAGATAGAGGATCGCCAGGCCGTACCCATGGCGCTGTGCACGCGACTGCGCATGCTGGACATGGGTCGCCAGCAACTGGCGATTGGGCAGCCCGGTCAGGCCGTCGTGCCGGGCCAGATACTCCATCTCGGCGCGGCTCTCCAGCAGTTTCTCCAGGACGCGATTGAAGGCGGCGGTCAAGTGACCGACCTCGTCGTCGCGTGCCACGGGCAGAGGGGCGAGCGGGATCTCACCGCGTGTCATGCATTCGGCATGATGCGCCGCCTCGCGCAGCGGACGCAACTGATGGCGCAGTCCGATCACCATGACGAGCAGGAACACGCATGCCAGGATGGCGCTGATCGTCAGCATGAAGTCACGTAGACGCTCGATCGGTGCGAACAGCTCGCGGGTGGGGAGGCGCGCCACCAGGAACCAGCCGCTCGCAGGCACCGAGGCGATGGCGGCCAGCTCCTCAATGCCGCCGGCGTTGACGTCGATGCCCACGCCACGAAAGCCCTGCATCGCCAGGTCGTGCTGACGATGCCGGCCCTCCTGGGGTGTCGGCGTCAGCGTGATGTCCCGAAACGAGGCGCCGATGAACAGATGGTCGCGCGGTGAGACCAGGATGAATCCTCCGGAGACGCCGACCCGGGTTTCATAGAGCGCCTGGAGGAAATTGGGCGATTTCAGTCCCGAGACCCCGACCAGCACGGCCCGCACCTGCCCATCGGCGTCGCGCAGGGGCACGGCCATCGGCAGGACCGGCGCCTTGGATGCCGAACTGAACAGAGGGCGGCCGATCGCGAACTCGCCCTGGATCGCCTGACGGAAGTAGTCGCTGTCTCCGAGCGACAGGGTGTCCCGGCCGGGCAGGGACGGATAGTTGGCCACCACCCGTCCGGTGTCGTCGAGCACCACCAGTCCCTCCGAGAACAAGGGATTGACGGCCTGATGTTCCGCCAGCCTGTCGCGCAGGGCGGTTCCATCCTCCAGAAGCGCCGGCGGCAGATGCCCGGCGACATGCCGGAGCAGGTCGCGACGATTCAGGATATCGCGGTCGATCTGAGCGGCGACATAGTTGGCCAGCGTCAGCAGTTGGTTCGAGGTCAGCTCGGTGAGATCCTGGCGCAGATGGCGGTCGAGCAGTCCGAACAGGATGAGCGCGTTGAGCAGGATGATGGCCATGCCTGACAGGATCAGGCGATTGACCATGCCCTTCGGATTGATGAGACGTGGCATGCGTTTGGATCGGTGCTCCGATAGGGGGCGTCGGCGACGCGCGGTTTCACCGCGCCCCGAACAGCGTTGCACGCCGCTCAGAGTCGGACCAGAATCCGTCCATGTGTCTGGCCGGCGAGCACACGCTCGAAGACCTCGGGCAGTCCGTCCAGCGCGACGGTTTCGCTCAGCAGCGCGTCCAGGTTCGACGGTCGCCAGTCTTCGGCCAGATGCTGCCACAGATCGGTACGCAGCGGGTTGGGGACATCCACCGAGTTGCAGCCGAGCAGACTCACGCCACGCAGGATGAAGGGCATGACCGTGGTGTGCAGTTCATGCCCGCCGGCCAGCCCGATGGCGGCGATGTTGCCGCCGGGAACCGTGGTGCGGGTGATCTGGGCCAGGAGTTCGCCGCCGACGTTGTCGATGGCGCCGCCCCATTCGGCCTTCTCCAGCGGTCGGGTCGCGCCGGTGAGGGCTTCGCGGCCGATGATCCGTGAGGCGCCCAAGGCCTTCAGCCAGTCATGCAGTTCCGGTTTGCCCGAGAGTGCCGTGACCTCATAGCCGAGGTGGGCGAGGATGGCCACCGCCATGGAGCCGACCCCGCCGCTGGCGCCTGTCACCAGGATCGGTCCCAGCTCGGGGCGCTGACCATTGGCCTGCATCCGCTGTAACGCCAGCGCGGCCGTGAATCCCGCCGTGCCCAGGATCATGGCCGCGCGTGCATCGAGTCCCGTCGGCATGGGCACCAGCCAGTCGCCGGGGACACAGAGGTATTCGGCATAGGCGCCGTCGTGGTCGAAGCTCAAGCCCCAGCCGGTGGCGATGACCGAATCCCCGGCCTTGTAGTTCGGATGTCGGGAGACCTCGACCTCACCGGCCGCATCGATGCCGCCGACCAGGGGAAAGGTCCGCAGGATCTTGCCGCGACCCGTGCCGGCCAACGCATCCTTGTAGTTGACGCTGGAATAGCGGACCCGGACCAGTACCTCGCCCTCGGCCGGTTCCGGTCTGGGTAGCTGTTCGATGCCGGCGTGATGGCCCTGGTCGTCGTTGTGAATGCGGAAGGCTGAATACAGATGCATCGGCTATGACCTCGGGATGATGATTTTTTAGAACTGCCAAGACACGAAGGGCGCAAAGCATTTGAAATCTTCGGCGCCCTCAATGGTTCTTACGTCTCCGCGCCTGATGTCCGGCGACCGGCGCGGATCAGGCCGCCGTCACCGGAATCCCCGCGATCCGTCCACGCCACTCGGCCGGTCCGGTCTGGTGCACCGACTCGCCCCGGCTGTCGACCGCGACCGTCACCGGCATGTCGGAGACCTCAAACTCGCGGATCGCCTCCATCCCGAGATCCTCGAAGGCGACCAGTCGCGAGGACTTGATGGACTTGGAGACCAGATAGGCCGCACCGCCGACCGCCATCAGATAGACCGCGCCATGCTGCTTGATCGACTCGATCGCCGCCGGTCCGCGCTCGGCCTTGCCGATCATGCCGATCAGCCCGGTCTGGGCGAGCATGACCTCGGTGAACTTGTCCATGCGTGTGGCCGTGGTCGGTCCGGCCGGTCCCACGATCTCGTCGCGCACCGGATCGACCGGGCCGACGTAATAGATGAAGCGATCGGTGAGATCCACGCCCTCCGGCAGGGCCTCGCCGCGCGCCAAGAGATCCGCGATGCGCTTGTGCGCCGCATCGCGCCCGGTGAGCAGCCGGCCCGAGAGCAGCAGCCGCTCGCCGGGACGCCAGCTCGCGATCTCATCGCGCGTGAGTCCGTCGAGATTCACGCGCCGCGCCGCGCTGTCGGGCGCCCAGGTGATCGCCGGCCAGTCTTCCAGGCGCGGCGGTTCCAGCTGCACGGGGCCTGAGCCATCGAGAACGAAGTCCAGATGCCGGGTCGCGGCACAGTTGGGGATCATGGCCACCGGCAGCGAGGCGGCATGGGTGGGATAGGTGAGGATCTTGACGTCCAGCACCGTGGTCAGTCCGCCGAGTCCCTGAGCGCCGATACCGAGCGCGTTGACCTTCTCGAACAGCTCCAGACGCAGTTCCTCGACCGGATCGGCGGGGCCGCGTGCCTGGAGTTCGTGGATGTCGATGTGTCCGAGCAGGGATTCCTTGGCCAGCAGCATCGCCTTCTCGGCCGAGCCGCCGATGCCGATGCCGAGCATTCCGGGCGGACACCAGCCGGCGCCCATGGTCGGCACGGTCTTCAGCACCCAGTCGACCAGACTGTCGCTCGGGTTGAGGATGGCGAACTTGGCCTTGTTCTCCGAACCGCCGCCCTTGGC
>ERZ1673962.460-NODE-460-length-28286-cov-9.261521_pt1 | contig 28286 bp, 42 predicted proteins | sample MGYA00580188_ERZ1673962 | MGnify/ENA primary metagenome ERZ1673962 (study PRJEB41334, sample SAMN05608104) | rock metagenome | biome: terrestrial subsurface; feature: shale formation; material: shale | place: USA: Pennsylvania ... | reverse complement strand
CACAATATATAAGCAACTACGCTATCGCTTCGCAGCTCATATATTTCCTACGTTAGAAAAACATTGCCTACCCGCGTTTGTACCCATTATTTTTAAGCATTTTGTCTATGTTTTTTATTTCTTTTTTCATCTCTGTATCCCAATCCCCTTCTTCTTCCGGCCCAGCTGAACACCCATACATAGCCTCAATAGTGTCAATAATATTTAACATACTTTTGAGTTGCTTATCTGTAAATTCTAAAACTATTTTTCCCATCGCTCTAAAACGTTTTCTAACAAGCTTGTAATATGCCATGCCTGTTATTGTTAGTGCCGTGAAAATTTACTTTGTTCGGCTTGCACGGCACATACAAGCCGGGACGTTAGCGTTCATACTAACGATGGTATTTATAAGGTCGTTCATGTCCTTTTTTACAATGCTTCGCTCTTGGCACGAATGGCATATCAATTAATTTAGGTATCTCAATTTTTGTTGGCTGGATAATTTTATCAAAGTTATCAATCTCACTAATGGGTATTTCATCAGCCTTTTCAATAAAAACAATATTGTCGTGTCCCAACTGGTTTATTATTTCTCTTGCTGTTTGTGTACCAGCTCCGCATCCTACTACTAATACTTTCATATCTGGTAAATAAGCCGTACGAAACGCTAACAACAGCTATAAAAAATAGCGGTTTAGTGCTGTACGGTCGGTTAATATTTCAATTTTACTTAATCTCATTTTGATACTTTTTGTGCTTCGATTTCCGCTACTTTTCATAGCTTCGACCGTTACAGGCAGTTCGGTAATCCCGAACAACCACTCCCTAAAACAACCAGGCAAAAGGCACAATAAGTTTCCACACCGTTGCTTTTTTCATACCTTGATGTCTTGCAAAGATGTATAGAACAGGTTCTATCAAGATAATTCCGTAAATAATGCTCATTAACAACATACCTTGTAAAATTTTGAAGTTTAAATTCGATTCAAAGTCATGCGCGACTCATACGCGAAGGCTCTTTCAGTTATCTTATCCAATAGCGAATAATCTACTTCGTAGAGGTCAGCAATCATTTTCTTATCCTCACCTTTTGCAATTGCGAAACGAGGAGCTGCCATTGCAATTCGCTTGACGTGTTCAGGGTATTCGCTTCTGAAAATGTCAATCTCAGAATCACTTATTGAGGTTGATTCCTTGATGTCGCCAGAACACGAATAGTAGTGTAACTTAACTTCTTTCATACCTTCAGACCTTTATCCTGTTGCCACATATTGAACATTCGTACATCACATAGTTGTGGTCGTGACCTATCTCGCAATAGTCGTGTTCGCATAGGTCGCGAACTAATTTAATAGCTTCGTGCATTTGCTCCTCTTGCTGTTGAGCGTGCCGGAGGCGACCTTGCAAGTCCTCAACGAGCGCGCGGGTTTGTTCTTCTGTCATGGTCATGGTTCTATTACGATATTTCGGTTGGACTTACTTGACTTCATCTGATATTTGAATCCGTAAATGGTTGTAATGTAAATTTCTTTGATACCTACATACACCTCCCGGATTTGATTGTTATCTCGCAGCTGAATAACTCTTTTTGCGATTGCTCTTTCCGGATAAGACCGAATGCACTGGCTCATATTGTTCCTTTTGAATATTTATTTGTTCCGTTAATTCGCTGACAATACCAGCTTCGAGGTGTTTGATAATCCGCTGCAGGGAGTAATCATTCCAGATTTGCGGATATTGAGATAGGTGCTTCATCTTATACACCATGGCTTCGGCATACACTGCCGGTGCTTTATTGGTTCTATCAACGGGGTCAGGAGCGGCGTTCTTTTGTTCGTGCTGACGTTGACGGCTTCGCTCTTCGGAGAAATTGAACAGCCAGGACTGTATCTTTTGAACAGTGACTTTTGAAGAAGTGATTGTGTTGCGGGAATACTGCCCTATCTTCCCCCTTTCGAGTGCGAGGTCAATATCTCCCCAAGTCCAGTATCGGTACTTTGAAGAAATCAACTCATAGGACCGGTTGACTAAGTAATACAGTGCCTCTTGCTCTGTGGTAGTTTCAATCTTCTGACCGAAGTCGAGGATTAATTCTTTAATCTTTGTCTTTATCAGTTCCCGCATATCCTGTTTGTTAATATTCGATATGCGGAAGCTGTCGTAACGTTGCGTGAGAGTTCTTTCTGACATAATGATTGTGGTTAAATGTTATTCATTATTTCGTCGAGACTTTTTGCGGAAGTCTGTGATGTGGTCTTTAATTCCTCCTGCCAGTTGCGGGCATTCCACCCTCCATCTTCGTAATACTTATCAGGAGAGCCAAGGAACCGTGCAAAGGTGTGTACCTTTTCGCCTGACTCTGATTTGTAGCGCATGTAACCATCCAGTTGATTTAAGAAGTAGTCTAAGCGGTTGCGGTGTTCGAGGACAGAGACGAACTGTGTGGCTTCGCGTAGCTTATCGAAGTTGTTGGCTTCGGTAAACTTAAAAAAGGTCATAATTTTTTCAACACACGCACCTATATGTGTATTCTTCTCTTCTCTTTTCTTCTCTTCTCTTCTCTTCTCTTCTCTTATAGCATCACTTTGCATTGCATCCGCATTGCTTGTGCATTGCTTGTGCATTGCTTGTGCATTGCTTGTGCATTCGGCTTTTTGGGGTTTGTTGTTTTCATTTAACGCCTTGTCCCACCGTGCTTTAGCTGCTTTTTCTGCCCTTTGTTTACTGATTTGTTTTTTAACATTCCAGTTTTCCATGCGTCGAACGAGTGAAGGAGAGAAGAAAAATTTGCCATCTTCAATTTCAAAAAGTCCAAAATTCTCGATGATTGTCTTTAAAATCTGTTCGCTTATGTTATATTCATAAGCCAACGCGGGAATAATTACAACAGGCAGGGAATAATCCTCCTGCTCTCTGAGGTCCTCAATCAGCATCCAGTAAATACCATAACCCTGAGCGCCTAACTGGTGACGAAGCAACAGTAATTTAGGATCGCGCTTTGCATTGCTGTCATGAGGAAAATAATATGCATCTTTCTTTGTCATACAACTGCCAATTTTGAGTGTTTGATCACTTTTTTTGAGAGTAGATTCTTTGCTTTTTGAAAAGAATCGAACGGGACGTAATGACATGGTTGCCATCCGAACAGTAATGTTTTCCTCTGCACCTCATAAAAGGTTGTGAATTCATCGAGAGGAAATGTTGCGATTCGGAATTTACTCCTGACTCGCTTTAATAGTTGTGTTTTCATAACCTACCGTGGAAAAATGTTAACAATATTCTCACAAATAACCTCTCCTGAACCGCCACACACTTCACAATCAGGATTGCGGCCCTTGCAGTTGTTACATTGCTGAATTCTTTCGCAAATGACTGATCGCGTTGCGCCCTTTTTTCTTATCAGTTGTCCGCGGTATTGTTGGTCTGGTGTTTGAATTTTCTTGAATAGATTAAACATGCTTGAAGTAGTTTTTAATGCGTTTAAAAATGTTTGGTAATGTGTCTTTAGCCAGGTGCTTTTTCACACCGGATGGCTCTGTGATGTATAGGTGCCAGGTTTGTTTCATTCGATATCAAACCTCCTTAATACATTTAAGATGTCATTAATGGAATTGTCGTGAGTAGAGAACAGAGTAAATTCCAACCCTTCGAAATGATCACTTGCATTGACAGTCAAAAAATTATCGTCAACAACAATGTGGAGATTATGCATAAATGGATGATTGATTTCTTTTACCCACCAGTAACCTGATTTATCGTCGGAATAGACTTTTTTAAATCCAGAACTTTTTAATATATCAGCTTTACTGGGAAGAGTTATTTTAGGTGGTTCAGGCAGCAAATCCTCAACAGAGGATAATTCATCTTTGGTTCCTGAAACCCAATCCCAATCAACAGGACTCCACCCATGAAACCGATTATCCTGGTCAACTTTGCGTTTATTACAATTACTACACACGTAATAATCATTGATACCCATGGTTTTAATTAAAATCCATTTGTGTAGTCCTATTTTACAGAGTAGTTTCATCATGCCTCCACAAAATTTTCCTTGTACCACTTCATAAAATTATCAACACTCATTTTGTAGCGTGTACCACCTTCGAGTGTAACTGGTATGGTGCCGGCTTCAACGCGGCGGTAGAATGTGCGAGTTGACCAGTTGACCAGTTTGCAAATAGCAGAGGCGCTTAGCATGCCATTTTGCGAGAGTGCATCGACACGTTGCCGGAGCGTTGTGTCGGTTTCGATTTCTTCCACAACCGCTTCTACCCTTGCGAGGCGGCTGATCAGTTCTTGTAAGTCGGCCTGTTTGACCATTACTGTTTCCGTTGATATTCCTGTCATGATTACTGATTGTTTGGATGTTGGTAGGTATTTTTGTTCTTCTCTATCTGAGAAAGAGAGTAATCCAGTTCAGCATCTTTGTCCTGAACGGTTGCGCCGATTGCCCTAATTCCTTCGGCTCCAAAATCTTTTTTTAGATCGTCCGGGATGGTTTTGAGAAAGTCAATTTCGGCCTTTGCAGTGTCGATAATTGTGTTCAACAGCCCTCTGACTTCCTGCGCTGTTTTAACGTCAATTTTGCCATCTTTCAGCATTCCGATAGCTCCCAGAGCTTCGGTTCTGACATCGGATAATGTTATTTTACTCATTGTGCTTTCTTTTGATTATTAATAACTCTTGTTAATTCCTTCTTTACACCAATAAGCTGCCTTACTTCGGGAGGATAACGAAGCCAGGAATTTCGGAGAACATTCTCGGCCCTGGTAATCATTTCAAGATTATTGATGTTGAAATTCCGCTTGTTACCATCTTTGAAAATCACTATACAATCAGGCGGGATTGGTCCGTTGTGCTCTTCATATATCTTGCGATGAAGGAGGACGAACTTTCCTTTTTCAACCCTTACCTCCACATATCCTTCTTTACTGACTCGCTTGTAACCGTTGTAAGTGGTGTTGTGTGGCTCATGGCCTTTTTTAAACCACCCCTTTTCGCTTCCGGGGTGTCGCAATCCTTTCATGCCCTTATTCCAGGCAGGCAAGCCTCTTAATCCCTCACTCTTTCGGCGGCAGAATTCCGGGTCTTTGTGAAGATCCTTTGTTATTTGTGACTTAAAGGCTTCGCTTTTCTTCAATCCTAACTGAAACGCCATATTGCGAACCTGCGACAATCTAAGATTAAGTACTGATGCAATGTCAGCGGTAAGGGTATCGGCATAACATTTGCGCAAATATTCCTTTTCTTCTTCCGTCCAATAATGTTTACCAGGCATACCTTACTTATTTTTATACATCTCAATAAAATCTCTAACTGTCTTAACCCCGATATACAGGGTGGTCACTACCATTGTAGCCAGTATCAATATGTGAATGATTGCATTAAACATGGTAATCCTCCTTTCTTCTGCCCTGTCGGGCTGTTCGGTTTATATTGCGAGAAGCCACCGGGCGCGCTGCCCTTACGGCAGGAGTATCGAAAACAACCTGAACACCTGTTATCATCAGGAATGCGAATATTGCAGGAGCGGCATGATGCCTGATTGCTTTTGATAGTTCGTCTTTAGTGCAGATAGCGTGGTAGATGAACCACTCGCGAACGAGATCCGTTTCCTTGCGGATGCTTAATTTATCGTAGAGGTTGCGATACAACTGATTGACTGTGTGATAACTTCTGTCCAGCTTAACCGCTATCTCTTTTTTTGTGTATCCCTGCACTACGAGTGCCCAGATTTGAGCTTCGCGGGGTGAAACAAGTGCTTTCATAGCTTTCCGTCTGATTGTGCCACCAACCTTGATAACCGTTGGTGTAATTGAATTCGCTTACTGAACTTGGTTGTAGTCTTAAGCTGTTGACGAACGTCTCTGATTTCAGCATTAAGGGGCTTCACGATAGCCTTTTCGATGCGTGGCCTTGATATAGCTTCGAGACAGTGAGCGGGCATAAGTAGGACAGACCGGAGTTCGCACTCATTAGGTTCTAACCTTACATTGTAAAGTCTGTGGTGGTCTTTTTGATTGACATGAGTAATGCGGCCTTTTGTGCCGATTATTCCTGAAGGGATGTCTTTCGTTTCAGGAATGGCGGTTACTCTTACGAGGTCGTGTTTTTGAAACATAGCGTGAGGTGTTTAATTGATTATACATTAGGCAACCTCTTGACCGAGTTGCTTTAGAATTGCTTTAATTTCATTGCACTGGTTTTTTGTTAGCCACAAATCGCCACGCATAGCGAGATAAAAGGTATTGGGTGCTGTCCAACCCTGACTGGCCATTACTGCGTGACGGAATTGAGGTTGAATATTGCGGGGGAGACTATCGTAAACCTCCCTGAAATCGTACTTCGCTTTGTGTTGGAGAATCTTAATCATTGGCCTTGTCTTTTAATTTAAAATCTAACCTAATTCTGTCGAGTTGTAGTTTAACTATATCATTTCTTTGCTTTAGATATCCGCTGTATCCACACTACATTTTAAGATGTGTTACACCGGATGATCGCGGAGTATCTCAATAACCACCGCTGTATCCACACTACACTTTAAGATGTGTTACACCGCCATCTTCAAAGTTTTCCTCTGGCCGCCCGCTGTATCCACACTACACTTTAAGATGTGTTACACCTCGGAATTTTTTGAACTAAAATTTAAACCCAGCTGTATCCACACTACACTTTAAGATGTGTTACACCGAAAAATGCTTTCGGTAGGTAATTTGCTCAGCTGTATCCACACTACATTTTAAGATGTGTTACACCGTTTGGCGTGAGGTTTAAAGAAAGGGCCTGCTGTATCCACACTACATTTTAAGATGTGTTACACCATAGGTGGACGTAACTAATTGAAAGTGTGGTTTTCGAGTGGGATTATACCCCTCAAATCGAGGCTGTACAGCCAGCCCTTTAATATTTGTTTTCATATAGCAAATTCGTGTTATTGCACACATTCAAAGAATGTGTTACTTTTGAACTGTGAATGTGATACAAATATAGGCCAAATTTGTCTGTATGTCCAAATTTTTTGGACAAAAAAAGCAGCCAAATTTGACAAATTGTTTTTATATGGCTATGAATGAACGCTTTAAAAGAGTGTTAAAATCGACAGGGATGTCGAAAGACAAACTGGCAGATGTTTTGGGAGTAAGTTCCAGAACACTAAAGAGAATAGAGGCCGGAGAAGTAAGTACGGTAAGCATAGAAATGCTGGCAACCTTACGTCAGCAATTCAATATTGATTTAAATGCTCTTTTCTCTAAGGAGTATAACAACGATGACAAAAGTGTCCCTCATCAGGCCAACGATAATCCTATAAAATATGGAAGCATTCCGGATCGATTTGCAAAACACCTTGAAGAAGAAAACAAGTGGTTGAAAGAACAAAATGAGAAGCTGTTGAACATGATAGCTAATAAGGGGGCAGACGAGAAAACACATGTGCGCAACTCCGGATAGTGCATACAAGATATTGATTTAACATTTTAATACAATAGAACAATGAAACAATTATTTCTAATATTATTGTTTAGCATTGCAATAGTCAGTCATTCAAATGCTCAGGATGCACCTAAAAGAAGTACTAAGGCAATAATCGAATACAACAATAAAGGCGAAGCACTTCAAGAAATAGCCTGGATATTATCTGAGAAAGGATTTTACTTTGAGGAAGTGAATGAGACAATCGGAATAATGTCAACCGGAATATTAGCGGATGGAAAAACAGAATACAGATTGAATGTAGTTGTTGACGGCGAAGGCAATGCAATGATAACAGGTCAGTACCGCGTTGATGTAATCGATAACAAGTTCACCATCATAGAAAATAGGGGGATGAATGGCAGTCCTGTAAAGAATGCCTGGAACATATTAGAAGAAGTGGCAACAGAAACAGGCATGCCTGTAAGATATGAATAACATTACTTCGTGACCACTTGCGTGAGGTTGTGAAGAAAGGGCCGGCTGTGTGGTTACAGTCGGCCCTTGTTATTTCTTATCAGTTAACTTTTGAGTTAACCGGCTCATATCATCAGCAAGCTTTTGGCGAGTGATACGTGCGTAAATCTGCGTTGTTGACAGGTCGGAGTGTCCCAGCATACGCGAAACTGTTTCGATAGGCACACCGTTTTCGAGTGTTACCGTTGTGGCGAATGTGTGACGCGCCACATGGGTAGTGAGTTCGATAGGTATATTACAGAGTGCCTGTATCTCTTTAAGGTAACTGTTCATTCGCTGATTGCTGGGGATTGGCAACAGCCGGTCGCTCTCCTGGTCGTTGTGCTTCTGAACAATTGCGGCGGCTTGTGGCATTAAGGGTATGGCGCTTTCCTCTTCGGTCTTTCGGCGATTGGTAATGATGAACATGGTGCCGTTATGGATATAGAAGTCCGTAGGGGCCAGCTTGCGCACATCGGAATAAGCAAGTCCGGTAAAGCACGAAAACAGGAACATATCTTTTACAACCTGAAGCCGGTGGTTCGGCATATCCTTTTCAATAATTGACTGAAGATGTTCCCAACCGAGGTACTTTCTTTTTACTTCAACAGCTCGCGGCATCTTAAAGCGGGTGTACGGATTCTCATTGATGTGCCCGGCATCTATGGCCTTATTGATAAACCGCCGCAACAGGGCGTGTTTCTTCCTTATTGTATTGACGTTGTAATTCTTACTGAATAACCACGCGTCAAACTCCCGGATGGTTTCAATATTAATCTGATTGAACTGCTCAATCTTTGCGAATGACTGCATCAAATTAACGAAACTGGACAGCTGCCTGTGTGTTTCCGACCTCAGTCGGGCATCATATACGATGCTACGGCAAAAGGCCGTAAAACTGCCGTAATTTTGATTTTTGAGAATTTTGGTGACGGCATCGAGAGAGAGTGACAGATTATTCTGCCTGCAATGATATTCGTATTCGTCCAGTTTGGCAACCATATCGCGCAACTGGTTGTTGTACTCAACCTTTTTGCCGACCTTGGTAAAATGGTATTGCGGGTGCCACTGTTCTTTTGTGACTGAGATACCTGTACTGAAGTACCTGGCCTTTCGGTTAATGGTTACGCGTAGTTGTACCAACGCGGTGCCGTCCTCCTTATACCCTTTGCGGGCATGGATGAATTTGTAGTGCAATCGTTCATTCATAGTTGTACCTTTGAGTTATTAAGTAATCCTTAACAACTGAAATACGGTACAACAAATGTAGATTATATTTCTATTCGGTACAACACGGGTACAACTTTTGTGAAAACAACTGTCTGTATGTTCGATGTCACCATTTTTGAGAATCTCCACTTATGTGACGGTTATGTGATTGAGGGTGACAAAAAAAGCCTGTCGGGGGTTGACAGGCTTGTGATCCCGGGAGTATAAGAACCACCCCCTTATTCATTGGCTTGCGCTTACATCGGTACAACAAAAGTACAACAATCAGGAATCCTTTTTTTTATCATCATCAACACCTAATTTGTTTCTGAGGATGTCGGATATACTTGTAAGAGGTTCCCATTTTGTTATTCGGTAACCGTTTTGGAGGATTGAAAATAATAGAATTCCTGCGATAAACCAACCAATAATTTTGTAGGTAGATACCAACTCCTGACTGAAGACAGTATCCCAGGCATACGCACCGAGGATGAGAACGAGTGAAAGTACCATGCGCGGGATTGTGGTATTCCATACAATCCGTGCGCTGAAGCGTTGGCCTTTTAACTTTTTTGCAGCGAGGTATCCAAAGACCGTATCTGCAATAAAAAAAATGATAATGAGATGAATAATGTCTTTTACGGGGAGAAAGTAACCCAGGAAGGATGCGAATAATCCTGTGAGGGCGGCCCATATCTTTGAGCCAAGTTCTTCGAGGATTTTAAAAAACATAAGTGCGTGAGGTTTTGTGGTTATTTAAAAAGTTTAAATGCGGCGAATCCGCCGTATATCGTTTTATCACCTATCTTCATGACATCAATTCCATACATGGCCCGGCTGTTGGGCATGTATCCCAACCCTACTCGGCCGACAAAGCCTTCTCCAAATCCAATCCCGCCGGTAGCATATATCCCGGATGCCTCTGTGGTTACTTTAATAGGCTTTTCAACGATTACCGGATAGGGCTCGCGGATGGTTGTGAATTGCTTTTTAAGGACCGGTTGATACTCCCACTCTATATTGAAAAGCTTGTCTGCGTATATGTCTGCCCATATGCGCACTTCATCATTTACAATGCTATCCCGGTAATGGTTAACGGAATCGTCCGGTTGTGGCTTTTCAAACTCCCTATCCCGGTAAATTATTGAATCCTTGTAAATGGTTGTATCGCGAACGATGGTCACGGTGTCCGGGGGCATGGCTTCAATGGCGCTGATGCTGTCAACTACCGCGTTCATTTTCGCCAACTCCTTTAAGTTGTCGTTGTACAGACTCCTAAAAGTCAATCCCCAGGCTACCACGGCCAACACAACCAGTGTGGTTATTATGCTACTTAGGTGCTTCATTGTCCTGCTGTTTTGCTTCGTACTTCTTTTGCCATACCTTACCCCCAATTACTGGAGAAATGAAAACCCCTATGGCTCCGGTCATTATGGCGATGCCTTGCCAGTTAATTTCATTGCCTTTGATTGTTGCGACAATGATAGATGCGGCGGTGGCGAGTGTAAGGATTGCCGCGAGTGCGATAACTGAATACATTGCGCGGCGCATACTGGACTGTGTTAACTTCATAGCTTAATTATTAAGGGGTTAAAAAATCTTTGTACCCGTAGTGGTCGCATAGTTGGACAATAGAGTACAACAATGAATCTACATACCTTTTAAAAATGCTTTCCTTTTTTAAAAGGTCGAGGTCTGATACGTTGTCCATGAATCCGAACTCAACGAGGACTCCTGAATAATTCGGCTCTACTTTACTATTCCCGGCAATTACTGTGAAGTTGGCTTCTTTGTATAATTTATCGGGAGAATACTGCCTCCACCCCATTTCCGGAAAATCCTTTTTCAGGTTTTCTGAGAAAGTATTGGCTACGAGAATGTCCTGCGCTTTTGGATTTTTGCGGACAAACAACTCGTTACCGGATGCCTTGCCTCGTATCACTTTAGGTGCTGCATTGTTATGCAAGCTGATGAGGATAGGATGCTTTACTTTATCGCTGTGATGATTCGCGATGTTTACGCGAGTAGAAAGGCCTGGTTCGCGGTCGGTGGTTGCTGTGAAAGCATACGGAATATCCATATTGGATAATTCCCTGGCAAGTGCATCAACAACTTTTTGAGAATATTCCCACTCCACGAAAGAACCGTCCGGGGATGCTTTACCCCGAACATTCTTTCCATGTGCGCGATCTAATATGAATAAGAGTTTACCCATTTCCTTCAATCATTTTAACGGCCTGTCCGCAATAGAGGATAGGCATAACCGCAAGTGATTTCTTAATAATTGTCACATCTTCGGCGGGCACATCAATAGCACCTTTCGCCTGACGGATCTTTGAGGCCAGTTCGTAACGCTGTAACTTTTCTTCCCAGCTCATTTTCTCCTGTTCGCCTCCTTGTAACAGGGCGGCTGAACATACAAATGCGAGGGTTACATTGTTCTTTTTGCCTTCCTCGTACTGCTCAACAATAGGGTTTCCGGAAAGGTCTTTGAGTTGCTTTGTGAAATTTACTTTCATGGTTGTGTTGTGTTTTAAAGCCCCTCTAAAAAAAGAGGGGGTGTGGTTAAAAAATTAGTGCTGCCAAAATGGCTAATAGAATTACACCGCCTATGATATAAGGGGTGTAGTTGGTTTTACTGTCTTTGGATTTAGAACAACTCTCGCCTTGCGGTTGTCCGTTGTTGTAGTGATGTTGCTGTCTCATAATCTCTAATGTTAATTTTATAATTGTATTGTTTCTGTTATTGGAGAATAGCCAATAGCTTCACCATTATATTCAATTCTAATCCTATAATTATTCCCTGCTTCTCTTCTATTAAGGTCGGTTGTTATTGAATGTGTTATATAAGAGTTTGGTGAAATTGAAACATTAAAATATCCACTTTCTAAAACTCCTTCAGGGCCGTAATCTTCCCAAGTAAACTGTTCAACTCTGGTCGTATCACTTGTATTATTTAGTTTAAATTCCCAATGTATTGATGCGTTTTCATATGTTTTTCCTGGTCTAACATCAACTGTTGCTGGTGAATGTGTTACCGTAGTTGTTGAAAAAGGAATGGGTAAAACATTAACAGTAACGGTCACACTTCCATCTTCAATTGGATTTCGCTTAGTCCAATCGTGAGTAATGGAAGAACGAGTATAATAATAAGGTTGAATATTGATTACTTCATTTGTTCTAAAAATGTAATTTATATTTTTTGTTAGTGGAAAATTTGATAATATATACTCTGTAATACTGCCATCTTCCACACCATCAATGACCAATCCAACGCCAAGAAGACTATCACCAGCACTATTTTTATAAACATGATGATTTCCATTTTCATCTAACGGGGACATTTCACCAATTTGCATTGTCACTAATATAGTTGTATTAGTGTTTTTTTCACCTTCAATTGTTTTATTTTGTTGATGTTCATATATGTAAGTAGGGGGTTTAGCCTCGTGATTATACAAACAGAAATCTCCTATACTAAATGGGGAAACCCCATTTGGCTTAAATAAAGCCCATTGATTAACATTAGGAGAAGAGCAAAGAATTGTTGCCTTGAGACTACCTTCACCTAAGACATTCCCGATTAAACTAAAGGGCAAAACCTCAGCATCTACTTTCATTGCATCTACCTTGGTAACAAGTGAGGGTAATTCGTAATTTGCAATAAAGTAATCTGCATCCCTCAGTGTTTTTAAGGGGTCGATTGTTATTGATTTAACCGCCATATCACTCTCCTTTTACTCTTTTAGAATTATTCTTTTCATAGTAGTCATCCAGAATTTTATCTGTGTCAGCGTAGGCGACAACGTTATCGAAAGGGCCGCCATTCACTGTCATAACATCGATAGGCTCTCCGTGAAACATTATCTCTTTATCGGTCAATAATTCAACCGACCCTTTGTTATCCATTTCGATAACTTCAATTTGGCCTTTACATACTATTATCTTCATATCAATTTACTTTTTTTTTCAAGTTCCTGAATCCGTTTACTTTGATCTTGTATTATTGCGTATAACTCCTGAATGCCTTTTGTTGCTACCGTTGCTGCATACTCGCTGTAATTGATAGATAGATAGCTGTCTTTTCCTTCCTTACCTGATACGAATTGAGGGAACTGCTTTTGCAAATCCTGAGCGAGTAGTCCTGTTCTTACCTTCTTATCCTCGTTGTCGTTACGTGTGTAGTCGTATATTGTGAGGGCGTTGATTTTTTCAAGGGTACTTTCGGTTGGATTGATAATGTCTTTCAGGCGTGCATCGGAGTAGGCGGTTACTTCGCCGGAGGCAAGGATGTTGCCGTTGACATCGAGTGCTTCGGTGGGGGATAAATTGTCACCGACTCTTAATCCTGTGTTATTTATTCTTGCTTTATATACACCATTTAAATAAAAATCAATTTTTTCCTTCCACAAAAATACCGCCGCGCGAGTTGCATTGTCAGCTAGATTACGTATACTAATACCTGTAAAATGAGAATCACTATCTGAATTTATTTGTAAAATATTATTATTACCTAATTTAATATTCCCGTTAACGTCTAATGCTTCAGTAGGTGATAAATTGTCACCGACTCTTAATCCTGTGTTATTTATTCTTGCTTTATATACACCATTTAAATAAAAATCAATTTTTTCCTTCCACAAAAATACCGCCGCGCGAGTTGCATTGTCAGCTAGATTACGTATACTAATACCTGTAAAATGAGAATCACTATCTGAATTTATTTGTAAAATATTATTATTACCTAATTTAATATTCCCGTTAACGTCTAATGCTTCAGTAGGTGAAGTTGATTTTCCAACAGACAACCAACCACTTGTATAGTCGTTTGCATCGGAACGTAAAAACTGACTACCCTGTAACCCATCTAATTTATCACTGTCGTCACTATAACCACTCCTTAACTTTCCCCACGCAATCCCTGAATAATACCCTGCGTAATATGATGATACAGTGCCCCCAGCTAAAGAACCTTCAATTGCACCACCTTTAAAGACTGAATAATTTGTATCAGAATAATAACACATTAAAGGTGACGATTTTAGCATTAATTCAGAAGCTTGATAGCCGTCTAATTTATCAGAATCCGCAGCCTTAGCCGTCTTCCCCAGATAATTCAACCCAACCCAACTCTCCGTAGCAATGTTATCTCCACCTATTTTCCAGCGATTGTCTGTTCCGTAAAGCAACGAACTCACTACACTCGTGCCGTCATACACATCAATACCGCTTGCGACAGTTGCAGCATCCTGTGTTCGATTTAATTGCAGACGTGCGTCATCTACTGTGATAACATCTGCTACCCAATGATTTACAGTGCCGTGAATTATTAAATCATTGACTATAAAATCCTGATCACTTGCTCCTCCTTTTACGTGATAGTTATTGCCTACCCATGTCTGAGTTGCATATCCCTGAGAAGCATGGTCTCCCCACCCGTATGCAGTCTGGCCGTTATTTATCCTGCTGTCGTTGCCTTGTGCCACTGTGCCGGAGGCTGTGCCGAAGTTTTTATTAAAGGCTGTGTTTTTTGTGAACTTCGCTTCAAATTGGCCGGTCGCCCAACTCTCCGTTGCTACTGCATTGCCTCCTTTTTCAAGCAATCCGGTGAAATTCCAATCTCCGGAGGGATTGTAATTGGCTGTTTCATCAAATCCCTGACCAACTGAACCATCTATCTTTAATACACCGTTGTCGTTGATAAGGCCAGTGCCTACGGGTATGGCTTCGAAAATTGAGGGTAAATTCAAACCTGCGGAAGCAAAAGCTACAACATCGTAATTACACACAAAAGGAAGCTTTGCGCGAATAAGAGGATTGCCTCCATTCTCTTCGTAAACGAACATATCAGAAAGTCGTTCAATCTCAGATATCTTATGCGTGTGCTCGAGAGGTGGATACAAAGACGGTTTATTTCTTACATTTTCCCAGGTCGGCAGTACTGTGCTACCTGATGCATTCAGCGTGTCGGAAGATATCTTATTGTCGTTGTCGGGGTCTGCATTATAAGATATAACCACATTACTTACAATCGATTGTTCTTCATACTCAAGAATCTCTACAAAGTCGCCGGATACGGTATTCTCATATAAATCCCAGGTACCTGTTTTGGCCCAAAAGTTTGCTTGATATAAACCCTGATTTTCTACATAGATAGTATTCAGGCGATGGAATGAATGTTTCAATTGACCTGAAAGAATCTGCCTGGTCTTTCTGTTGTTGGAAGCGACGGTGCGAAGCAGTATTTCAGAAAGGTCATAATTCTGAGTATCATTAATATGCCTCCATTCGGCAATAATCGTCCCGTCCGAAGCCCTTTTGGCAGCAGGGAACATTCGTTCTCGGTTAGGTAGGTCAGGAGCACCTGCAACGAACTCTTCTTCCAGTTCGTTAATCACATGGTCTGCGAGTTTGAGGTCGTAGTTAACGAAGGCAGGGACCGAGATACTATCATTCTCAATGTTTGGGAAAACATTGATTTCATTTACAACAAAAGTAACAGGCTCGCTGTACATATCGACAGGCTTGTACCAATCGATTCTTAAGTTTCCGGTTATAGGTATTTCAGAGAAAATGAAATTGTGTTCAATAACCGTATCGCGAACGAACGTGACATCGAAGTAGTATTCTGAAACGGCAGAGCTCCATCCATTTTCAGTAAGATAATAAGTAGTTGTGCCGTCGCTGATGGATATGGTTATCTGAGAAAAAAGCTGATTGATAAGAACACCGTCTGAGCGCTTATCGAATACCGCCTTAAGACTGTGCCTTAATCTTGTTTCTTCGGTGGATGCCTCTACAGGTACACTCATATAAGCAGCAATGCCCGGTGTGGAACTGTCGCCTCCAAACAGGATATTGATAACATCAGAGCCGGCACCTGACTGGAATGATGTATGCTCAGTAACCGGATGGAAATAAATCAGCGGTTGATTCTTTCCGAGGTCTTCAGGAAGAATATTATCACGCCTGTATAACTTATTCGATAACTTGATGTGATGAATCCTACTGTCTATCTTCCGAGAAAGATAACCAACAGGCCAAGCACCATACTCCACATCAATAGTGTACTTGCTGAAGTGTGTATTCCCGGAACGGATATCAACAGGTCGAAGCAATACCCAATCTGATTCTATCTGAGTAATGTATGTATCTTCGGGGCCGTAGGAATGCAGTAAGCAATTGATAACTTCATAACACTTCTTAGGGCCTTTGTCATCATAGAATATATCACAATTGGAATATGAATTTTCCAAAGCAGGCATCATTACGCCGTCAATATCTACACTGATATCGATGTAATTGACAAGCGGAAGTGTAAGACCTGTCTTTGAAAGGATGTGCGAGATAATATCAATATCTTTGTGAAAACCTTTAAGATCGAAATCGGCTTTTTTTAGCAAGCCAAGTCCATCGACCGCCGACAATTCGATATCGAAAGGCGGATAAATGTAAGGATCTTCGTACTGCTCCGGAACCAGGAACCCTGAAAACAGTGTAATTAGATTTTGCACACCGTATTCGATTGCCACTTCAACCTTAAAGTGACGCGGATCTTCGGAGAAGAGAGAAATCATTCCATCCACTTCGTCGGTTTCGATAGAGAAGTTAAGCGCCGAACCGATAAAATGTTCGTTGTTGCTCTTCTCAATAGTCGGCGGGTTGTTGCCCATCTTTAATTCCACAGGCGTATTAGTTTCCAAAACACCATTTTCAGAAATCAGGACAAACCCATAACGACTATATTTATCGCGAAAAGGAATTCTATATACCGGACCGTAACTCATATCTTAAGTTCTTACATTTTTTCTCTGATTCTCAGTATCGATAACGGCAACTAATTCTCTGCCCTGCCCTTTAAGCGTACCACTTACATTAACATTAATTGGCTTCGCCTCGGCTCTTTGAGTTGTTCCGCGAACATCTACTGTACTGGATGTATTACCATATCCTCCCGAAGAAGAAGGAGTGGCACCCGAAGAAGCTCCACTGGCAGCACTCTTTAAGCTTGACTTAACAGCAGTACCAAGGGCCACAAGTGCAACACCGGCGGCAATGGCAGCAATAGGGTTAAGAGATTGCAATGCCCGTTTAATTCCTTCAACAGCCACACCGGTAGCAATAGCCGTCTTACCTACATTAATGGCAAGGTCGGCAAGTGTACCCATCACGAAATTTCCGAAATCGGCAAGTGAGCCGGAACCGGCAAGCATAGCCCCGAAGCTTTCAGCGAAACCAACAACCAGGTCGGTCATTGTTGCATTAATCATTTCAGAGAGATTATCAAATATGGCACGCACCTGTCCGGCACTCTCTTCGAGCAAACTGGTATCAATAGCAGGCATGGGGGCAAGTGACATGGTATCAATAGAACCGGTATCCACCGAAGTACCTGTGGCGGTCATCATACCGGCAGCCTTAATCTGGTCGTACATGGCCATCTCTGTTTCGCGGATTGCCTGTTGCTGTCGTTCGTACTCCCTGTTGAGGCTTACCATTTCAGAAATCATTGTTCGCTTCATTTTAAGCGACTGCATCTCTAATTGATTCACCTTTGCTTTTGCTTCAGCCAGTTCGCGGTCATCTTCCCGAAGATTGTTTCCGAGTGCTTTCTGCTCTTCAACTATTTTAGCCCGTTCACGGGCAATGCGTAGTTCATCCTGTAATCGCGCCTGCTCTATGTTCATTGCCTGTTGCAACGCCCTTCGGCTTTCTTCCACATCCTTATCGCGCAACTCCTTAGAGCGTGCCCTGAAATACTCAATCTGCTTCTGCCTTTCAGAATTAACTTCGATAAGTTTTATCTCTTCATCTTCGAGCTCCTGCAAGCGTTTACGAAGATTACTTGCTGCTTTGCCTTCCTCCTTAATTTCCTTAGCAACACCCTTAATGCTGTCACCCACTTTTTTCTGTTGCTCAGGAGTGAGACCGGTACCAAGCTGGGTCATAGCCCCAGCAAAATCGGCGGCGGCTTCTTTGGCAGTACCGTCGAAAATACCTTTAACAATATTCCAGGCACTTTGAATAAGCTTAGGAACAGCGGCAATGCGGTTGACGAATTGCGATTTAATGAACTCCCACAAATCTTTAACCGTCTGCTTTGGGTTTGTGAAGGCATCAACAATAGACTTACCCAATGCCGAAGCCCTGTCAACGATAACAGAGAACACGGCACCGATGGCATCCATGGCGCGCTTAAGCATATCGGAACCCTCTTTAGTGCGCGTGAAGTAAGACATTAGAGAACCGAGCGCAACGATAAGCGCCCCTATACCAGTAGATACAAGGGCAACTTTAAGAATCTTAAGTGCTTTGGTAAGGACACCTGAACCAGTGGCGGCACCTGTCATGCCTGCCTTCATGGCTCCGAGTCCTGCGGTGAATGTTTGTGTTTGTGCGGTAATGGCATCGACATTGACACCGAATGCCTGGGCGAATTGCGAGAATGCGGAAGAACCTTTCTTTTTGAAATCCTGAACCGCACGGTCGCCCTCCTTCATTCCCTTCTTGAACTTAGAGGTATCTGCACCAAAGCGGACTTTCAGATTTGTAATGACGTTGCTCATTGCTTAAAGGATTTCAAAAGGTTCGTTAATCTTGCCGCCTGCTGTTCTTCCGTAACTACTTCGCGCGGCTTGTGAGGTTTGTTCTGTTCTTCATCCCATGGGAATTTCCAAAGGTCTGAAGGTTCTTTTATCCGGTCCTTTCTGTTCACCTGAATATTGAATAGTTCGATAGTCTGAAGCCTGATGAGTTCTGCCCGTTCTCTGCGGTTCATTTCCTGCTCTTTGCGAAAACCATGAAGCTTTAGGAAGAAATCGCGAAGCCTCATTTTTCCGAACTCCACAGGCGACAGGTTGAGAACACCAAATGCCAGTGCTTCAAAGTATTCTATTCGGAATGCTTCCGTGTTGTGAACATCTTTATCAGGCTCTTTTTTTTTGTCTGATATTCCTGAGGTATCTGAGCATATACCTGCTTACTGTATATCTCAAAGAATACACCTACCAAGATGGGATTGAGTCGCTTCGAAATATCCTTAATGCTCAGGTTGAATTTATTCCCGTCAGCTTCTTCCCCTTCTTTGATGCAAGCCCATATAAGCACTTTCACTTCATTGATACGAAAGCCTTTAATATCATCGAGAGCCGCAAGATCTGACCTGCCTGTCAAATCGCAGAATGTGACAAAGGAATCCCAGTTCGCCTCAATTCTGAATTTCTGACCGTTTGGAAAATGTAAATAATCTGGTGTCATGGTTGTGTTGTGTTGAAAGATTGAAAAAAAGATTCCACCGACCCCGGTAGCTGAGGCCGGCAGAATATTGATATTATACTCCGGCAACTACAGTATCAGGAGTGAAAGCCTCTACACCACGGAAGTTGACAGAATAAGTGGCTTCGTTCTCACTGTCTGAATTTTCACTGTAACCGGTAACAATTACCTTCCCTTTAAGAACAGCGTCACCATCCTGGTCACCTCCGTAAATAAAGTTCAACTCACCTCCGGCGGTTGCAAGGGAAATGATGTCTGCTTTAGTCAGTTCATCTCCCGTGTCTCCATCTTCGGCAAGCATGACCAAGCCTTCAGCAGAAAACTCATAACCATAACCGGTTACTTTAGCTTTCTTGAACCCCTTGTCGACTTTGGTGATTGACTCTTTAACCTCAGGAGTAATATTGAAAGTATTGGCAGTAGTCCCTGCCAGGTACTTTTCGACTCCGGCATCATCGATGCGGAATAAGATGTTGTATCCAAATGCGGTTTTCATGGCTTACAAGTTTTTGGTGTTAAATGTGAATTGCAGTTCGCTGAAATATGCGTTATCCTCCGGATCGTAATCGATGTTAATCTCTCCGGTGTGGAGCTTTTTAAAAGTGGTGCCGGAAATGGTTGACCCGGCTATATCGTTAAGCGCACTCACAACCTGATTGGAAAGTGTGAGCGTCTGTTCGTAAGTGCGACTGATAACAGAAAGCATACCTGAACCCTCATAACCCACAACTCCCCGCTTGGTGCGGACAGGGTTGTGACGTTCACCAACTACGCACACAGGTAGTGTTTCGGACAAATCAGCATTGAGCGAGTAGGCCGGAACAATAGGATTGATGGTTGCTATGAGTGCTTCAATTATCATCTGACTGCGTGTTTCTGTAAAAATTTCACGGTCTCCGCTTCGAGTTCGTTCTCGATAGTCTGCTGTACCTGGTCTTGTGTGGACTCCCAACTGCGCTCAACAAAGAATTTCGGGCGGATGCCGCCTTTCCAGTTGGATGAAACAGTGCGGCGACCACGCTGAAAACTGTGAGAAGCAGCCCTGTTATTGAGTGTTCCGTAGTTCTGCCAGTATGCTTTCATGTATGCCGACATGTGCTTGCCACCACGAAAACCAACCGATATAGAAAGATTGCGACTTCCTCTTCCGGCTTTAACGCCAATGCCTTTGCGCGTTTCTCCCGTATCTTTAGGCGTGTTCTTTCTAAGCGTGCGGGTGAATATGCGGGCACCTTTTCGGAACGTGGAAACCATCGGTTTCTTGGCATACTTAGCCGGGAGCTTTTCGAAGATATCTTCGAGGCTTTCTGCTCCTGTGAATTCCAGTTCTGTAAATGCCATTACTCTACAATTTGAAGCGCCTGAATTTCGAGCCAGGTGCGCGATTTGTTGTTGATATTCCTGATGTCGTAATTCTTTCCATCTACCACAACGCGATGACCGGCTGTGAGTGTTGGAATGGGGCGACAGGTGATAGTGATACTTGTTTGAATGACATCGCGGTCGTGCCCGGTATCGTCTGCCTCTTCAGCAATCACCTTTGCATACATTGTCTTAAGGTCTGTCCATGATTCTATCTTCTGCCCGAAAGAGTCTTTCGTTGCAGTGCGAGTCTGGAATGTGACTAATGTTCGCTGTTGGATTGCATCCATTACCTTACATCTTTGAATTCAAACATATTGATGACCAGTTGCGCTGAACTTGGAACGATGCTCTTTTTTTCAGCGCTTACCTCTTCGCGATTCTCATACATGTGAGCTACCATGGTTAATATTGCCCACTCTATCAACTTCGGTACGTCTGCGAGATTGGCATGGCCGGCGGTGAAAGTAATCTTTACATTGCCGGGTGTTCCGTCTGTTCTGGGCCAGTCCTCACCGCGAAGTGTTAATCGTGCCGGGCGAGATACGCTGTCAATAACCAGATTGGAAATGTCAACAGTCTGCTCAGTGCCTTCAGTATCGCGATACTTTATTGAAGTGACTGCGGAAACGGGGGACCGGTACAATCGAATGACATCATCGAAAGAATCAGTGCTGAACTCAATAGATGATTCACCAATAACAATCCCTGTCATCTCAGTGAATCGCTGGCAAGCGGCTGCGATGTACACCTGCAACAAAGTATCATCATCAGTGCCGTAGATGAAGCAATGTTTCTTTACTTTATCCAGGTCAACGATTGATGTCGATTGTGTAACAGTCCTGTAACCCATTATTCAGACTTCAAGAATTCGAGAATATTTTTTTTCATGGCATCACCGATACCCTTCAGCATTGTGAGGTCATCGTGATTGAGAACATCCTCAACAGTTGTGAGGCCAGCTTCAACGAGGATATCGTGAGCGGGACAGTCGGCGGGCAATTCATTACCGCTATCAGATGGAACAGCAGGTGTTGAAGTTGCCGGAGCGGGGTGAGTTATCACCACATCAGCAGGAGCCGGACTGTAATCAGCAGCAATACCGAGACGAATTAGAGAATTCGCTTTTGCCTTCTCCATCTTCACAATCTCATTAATGGTATAACTGAAGTTGAGACCTGCGTACGACTGATTAAATTTTACTGTTTTCATAATTAACGATTTTAGAAATAACCCCCCGGCACGTTTGCCAGGGGAATTATTTACCTATAAATGAACGATGAATAAAAAAGAAAATTAAGCAGCGGCGTGCAACAGGTGCTTAATAGGATTGGTTCCTGCATCCAACAGGCGACCATCCATGCGGACAAACAACAAGAATCCTGTTGAATTCTGGTCGGCATAACGCTCGGTTAAGCGCTTAACGCTATATCCTCGAACCCTGCGAATGAGATACTTGCTAAAATCACCAAAAGCAACAGACTTGGCCGAAGCAGCGATGTCAGGCATGTCGTTGTTCACAACGAATGCTTTTCCGAGAATTGTGGAAGGCTCACCATCTCTCATGCTCTCCTGGAAGATTGGACGTTGCTGTCCGTCTTTCAGTTTCTTGATTGCCTTCAGTGTATTATCGTTGAACATCCATACGGCATTCTTACGATAATTGGCATCAACACTGTGATACAAGTCAACAAGATTGTCATAAGTGATACCATCGACAGCGGCATCAGCGCCCTTGGCGGAACCTACGGTCACACCCTGAGGTGTTGAAGCACCTGCACCGGTAGCAGCATGTTCAGCAAATGCCCTCATTACGCGAGTAACAAGCATATTACTGATAACCTGGTCGAGGTTAACGGCATTGTCCTGAAGCAACTGGTTACTGATAATAACCGGCTTACTGGAATAAGTGAACGCCTTCAGCGTTACTGCATCGAAAGTAGGATCTACAGAGGCACCGGCATCAGTATTCTCTCCCAAGATGGCACCTTTGTTCGCAGTGTCGTTCATGGTAGGATACTGAATATCATTACCGGTGTTGGTGTCCAGAATCTGAGCCACGGACATGATACCACCGAAACTCAACATAGCCTGTTCGAGAGTGTTGCTGAATCCTTCAGGAACAGTGAACCCACCTTCGGCATCGGTTCCGGTATTAAGAGCGCGTTGCTCTTCGAGGAATTCCCGTTGTTCTGAACTCAAAGCACTCATACCGCCGCGAAGATAAGACCGGAAAGCAGCTTCAATCTTTTCTTTCCGCTCTTCGGCAGAAGTCTGCTCCTGCTTCCGTTTCTCTTTGCCGGCTTTGCCACCCAGGTCGCGTTCGGCCTTTTCGAGACGGTCGATATTTTTAGTAAGTTGATCGTGTCGCTTTTCGAGGTCTTGATAATTCTTATCTTCCTCATCCGTGAAGTCGCGGTTTTCGGCCTCAGCGGTATTGATAATACCACGCATTTCGGCCTTTATACCAGCGAGAGTTTCGCGCTTCTCCTTAATAGCGCTACTATAATCAACATCGCCCAGGGCGGGAACAACAGCGAACGACAGTCCGCCAACAGCGGCAGCGATGAAGCTACCAAACAGGGCACCGACTAAGATGGCACCAATCATGAAGAATAACATCTTCTGAATACGAGAAAGTTTCATGGTTTCAAAAATTTAAGTGATTTACAAAAGGTTTAATTTTCGCCGCGCCATCTCGCGACGGTGGTATGTTTCAGCCTTTCGGACTTCCTCCTTAAAGGCTTCATAGCTTCTTTGCGCGACAGTAGTGTCGAGGTAGGCCGGTTTGGTGACGGGTGAGACATCGAGAATCTCTTCTCCTTTAATCAGTGTCCTCTTGTCGTGTCCATCGTCATCGTACTCCCACTTATCCTCTTTGCATATAAACGAGAAACTGGAATGCTGGATATCGCCCCGACGAACACTTTCAAGGAGGTCATTCCCGGTCGTGTTGTTTGGGGCTTCAAACCTGTAAAGCAATCCGGTCTCATCGTTGGTGAGTGTGAGAGTTCGGCTGATTGTCCGTGCCAGCACCTTATCGTAATTGTGATTAAACAATGCGAGGATGTCGGCTTCATTTAAGCGAATATCATCGAGAAAGCCGCGGGCAATCTTTTCGTAGAACCATCCCATAATCAGGCGGCTCCACACGTCATACTTGAAAGCGTACCCCTCAATGATGCGGCCTTCTTCTTCCGGCTGATCCGGCAAAGCGCGAACGTGAACATCTGTAGAGAAGTAACGGCGCTCGGTAGCTGGTTGAAAAGTGTTTTTATTCTTCATTGCCTTTGGCTTTAAGTTGTGATTCGGTTGTTGTATTAAGCGGGTAGTGCAGTTCGTCTGCCATTCCGCCTTTAGCGTTTAAGTCCTCTTTGGCGCGAACTTCATCAGGCGTAATAATACCGGCACCTGTAAGCTTGCTGTAATATTCACCACGGGCGGCGGCATCACCACGAAGCAGACCAGACACGTTGAACTTGCTGTACATGGGCATCCGCTTTTCTGCTTCGGTAAACAGCTTGCGGTCGAACTCACTTTCAAATCTTCGTATCCACGGAAGCAGGCTGTCCTGAACGAACTCAATCCCCTGCTGTTCGATATTGCTGAAAGTGGCTTTTTCGAGGTCGTAAATTTTGTGAGGTGGAACGCCGAGAATCCGGGCAATGTCTGACACGGAATGTTTCCGGCTTTCGAGATATTGCGCTTCATCGGGGGCAATACCTATCTTGTTTAGTTTAGCGCCGCCCTGGAGAATTGCTGTTTTGCCTGTATTCTGAGTTCCGGTATAAGCGCGATCCCAACTTTCGCGAAACCGCTCGTATTGTTCCTGAGTCATTTTGCTGGGATGCTCAACCACTGCTCCTACGTTCGCACCATTTTTGAAGAACCTCTGAGAGAACTCCTGAAGGGTGAGACTATATCCGAGACTTTGAGCGTGATACTTCAGAGGGGTGAGACCTACGATTCCATCGAACGACATTCCGAGAACGTGAATCATGTCGCGTGCCGGGAATGGTTCGCGAAACCCGTTGACGAAATAGAACATTTGTCCATCGGTCATTATCGGGCGCACCTGCTTAGGGTCACATATCCACAACCGCTTTGGCATGTAGTTACCATCGCGCTCAATGATTGAGTAAAAATTTCCATCCTCAACTAAGAGGTGAACCATGGCGGTTTGCCGGAAAACAAAAGAGGTGTATAGGTGATTTGGTTCGGTGTGTAATAGTCGGTTAACCACGTGGTCGGCAGCTTCGAAACGATTGCCGGAAGAATCTTTTTTGTAAACAGTCAACGGAAGTGCGGCAATTTGTGAAGAAAGAAGATCCACGCCGCGGAAGAAAGCTGAAACCCGCATGGCCTTGGTTGGGGTAACAGACTGACCGGAAGAGCTGACAAAACTGTCACCTCCGGTAAAGGCATTAACAACATCGGGGTCGCTGAGTGAGTTCGCCGGGTTCTCCAAGCTGCGATAACTCACTATCTCTTTCCCGAAAATGTTTAAAGAAAATGCCATATCTGTCAATTTTGATATGACAAATATGGCAGGAAATAAAGTTTATACGCAAATTATTTGTTGCAAAAGTTTTGCAAAGTGCAACTTTGGCAGGGGGGAGGGTGTCAGGGGGTGACAGGGTTATTTATTAAAATAAACAAAACCTATTTGTACAAATCCTGAATCCATCTTTTTAAACTCAATGCCTCTTATATTTCCCATCAAATTAAGAGACTCTTCAGATATATTATGGTTCAACTCATTGGGGATGATGTCTTTTAAACGGAACCGATCACCATCCATCAATCTTAAATTCCAATGGGTCAATGCAATCTCCAATCCTCTTAAGTCTCTTATATCCTCTGGAGATATAAAAGGGTCTGTCATAATCATTAAGTGTGTTTTCATAGTAACTATTCGTTTAAAGATTTTTCAATCGTCTGTAATTTTATTTCATCAAGCAGATTCATAACTCGAATGATACCAAGATAGTGAACTTATTCCGGCAACGGAAACAAAGTGAGTCCAGTATCTTTTGGCGTACCAGGTCTTTTTCCGGACTTCGGCAACGTACCCTTGCGGGTATTTTTTTATGCGGAATGCGGGAGAGGTCATTGCTTTCTATCTCTCACAGTTCTGAAACTATTGTAATTCTTGTACTTGCGCTTTCCAAAGGCGCGCTTGTACTTGCGTTCGACAGCTTCGTAGGCCTGTTCGTAAGTGGAATAATCCTGAATCATTCGGTAAAATTCGGCTGTGAATCCTTTGGCGGTGTCTAATATTTGATAATGTTGTTCCATGATTGCGTGAGTGTTATGCGGTTAATACTTCAAAAATATCATCTGATTCCGGCTGTTCGGTAAGGTATTCGCCCAGGGCCATCACTCCGGCGACTGGTCCGTCAACCTTTTCTTTACTTGCTCCTTTGTCTATCTTTTCATTGCCTCCGGCATCCCGTTTTATCTCAACGTTTGAAATCATCCAGGTGAGTACTGGATTTCCGCCGTGGTTGACTTGCTTCTTCAATACAAGTTTTTTAAACTCCTTGGTCGGAGTTGACATGCTTACAAATCCCTGCCCGAATGCTGACATCTCAATGTCATCGGACATTAAGTTGTTGACCAGCTGTGAAGAGTTCCACCGGTCGAAAGCAATCGAGGAAATAAGAACGTGGTCAGCAACACATGATTCATCGTGCTTCACTTCGCCATCTTCGACATAGTAACCAGACAGGCGGCGGCGGATGTAATCGTAATCGACAGTATCGCCGGGTGTTGTTTCAATCCAACCTTCGCGCACCCATTGTTCGTAGGGTACCTTGTCGCGCTTGGTGCGCTCGCGTACTGTCTCTTCCGGGATGAAGAACAGCGGGTAAAGATCGTGGTATTCTTCGCCAGGAAAGAACAAGAATGCGCAGGTAATATCTTCCACACTGGAAAGGTCAAGCGCACCGAAGCATTGACGGCCTGCCAGGTCTTCCCACTTTATTGGTTTCAAATTGCAGGCATCCCAGCGCTTTGATTGAATCCAAACTTCGGAGGCATCAGTCCAGACATTAAGATTTTTGGTAAGGAAGTCAACGTGCTTCGATGGGTCGTTCTTTACCCGTTCGTAACGAGAATGGAGAAAGTCTCGGGTGGTATCGATGCTATTCATTGACGGATTGGCCTTGATCCAGTTGTCGGAATTCTCCCAGTCATCCTCTTGGTCCATGCTGAAAATCATGGCAAAGATATCATCCTGCTGAATGATACCGTTCAATATCTTTTCACAAAGGTCGCGTTGAGTTTTGCAAGGGCCTAACTTATTGAATCCGGCTGTTGTTATGACAAACATCATCGGGTTTTCGCGGGCACCCATACCGGATTCAATGACGTTGTATAGACCATCATCTTTGTGAGCGTGGTACTCGTCAATGATTCCGCAATATGCGTTAAGGCCATCCTCTGTGTCACTGTCCTGACCGAGCGGTTCAAACTTCGCCATCAGTTCTTCGCTGTGCAGGTTGTTGCGAAACGGGATAACATACTCACGAAGTTCAGGCGACTTCTTGACCATGTTCTTTGCTTCATCAAAAGTAACTTTGGCCTGCTTTTGCTTGGTGGCACCGACGTATATTTCCGCGCCCATCTCGTCATCAGCAACCATCATGTAAAGGCCGGTACCAGCTGCAAAGGTTGACTTTCCATTTTTCCGGGCAACTTCAATATAAGCTGTGTGGAATCGGCGCTTACCGTTGGCTGTGTACCATCCGAATATGTTCCAAATGATGAACGCCTGCCATGGTTCCAGTTCGAAAATTTTACCGGACCATTTTCCTTTCGAGTGACGGAGATACTTCGGAAAGAAGCGGCAAGCCCGTGCGGCTTTCTTTGAATCAAAATATAATCCACGGTCGATGCCTGTTTCAAGGTCATCTAAGTAACGCTCAACAGCTTTCTTCACCAACTTACCGGTAACAATCTCACCGGAACGGACTTTAAGCGCGTATGTGTGTGCAGGGTGTTTCATCAGAAATCAGAAAAAGGTTTGTTCTTTGGTGCATCAGGAATCTTTACTTTGTGAGCACTGGCAGGAGTGATACCAAGTTCAACAGCATAACTCTTTGCATTAGCCAGGTGGGTGTTGGCATTCTTAACTCTATCTGAAATAACTGTTCGCTTATTCCCTTGCTTATCAAAAATTGTTTCATACTGTCCTTTCTCCTGAATATCAAACTGTGCCTCCCAGTATAATCCCATCTCATTAGCATACCCAACAACCATTGGCAAGTTGACTTCGTTAAGTATTCGCAAAGCAGCTAACTTTTCAGCAGTGGTTTTGTAGAGCTTCTTTGAGTGCTTATTCATGTACTTCGGTGCCGACGGTATTTTTGTAATCATTCCAAAATCCAACTCTTTTTTTATTCGGCATGGCTGGTCGGTACCGGACAATTTCTTCATTGCGTTTGGCTTCGGTGGTCTTCCTCCTGGCATATCAATATTGTTTTAATAGGTTTCCCATCTGATGAGTTTTGCATGAGTGTGCAGAAAAC
>ERZ1673962.456-NODE-456-length-28342-cov-3.940397_pt1 | contig 28342 bp, 27 predicted proteins | sample MGYA00580188_ERZ1673962 | MGnify/ENA primary metagenome ERZ1673962 (study PRJEB41334, sample SAMN05608104) | rock metagenome | biome: terrestrial subsurface; feature: shale formation; material: shale | place: USA: Pennsylvania ... | reverse complement strand
TGCTCTTCCGATCTACAGGCTGCCAAACGTGCGCGCAAAATGGCGCGGATGAGCAAACGCATCGGTCGGTTTTAACGCCGAGTTAGCATCTCTGCACCTGATGCGCGCCAAAGAGGCGCTAAGGCCGAGTGACGTGAGGTCACAGAGGATCGGGTGAGGCAACGGGTACAAACGCATGATTTCCCGCCAATATCGGCGGGAATGTGCTTATGTCCTGCGACATCGGGTATATTTTTACGATTTATTTACCACAATTAAGAGACCATTGCACAGTTCCTCTGAGCGGACTCATGTTGTTACGGTCTCAGGAATATTGGTGATGAATTTAGGTGTTTGGGTATGTTGTTTCCCGCAAACAAGGGGAGAGTGAGGCATTGATCCTACCTTCCGGCTTTCAATCTGACAAGACGCGGCCGTCTTTTGGCCCGGCCTTGATTGCGTTTCGGTTGCAATCCTTGCTGGCGCTTATTGCCGGTTGTCTGGCTGTGATCATTGCCGGGATGGAACTGTTTCACTATGGCGGCGATTTGCTCTACCCGGCCGGAAATGGTCCCAACCCGCTGACGCTGATCTGTGTCCTGTTGTTGAGCATCGCTTTGATCTACAAAACCCTGTTTCCGGTGGTGCACCCTTGGCGGCGTGGGCTGTTTGCTTTGGTCTTCGTCCTTGCGCTGTTTCGTTTGGCTGAGACCTACCTCTTTGCGGTCACGCCCCTGTCTGATGTGGCTGCGCTTCTGTTCAACAGATACCCGCGCGACGATATGACCATGAGCACGGCCATCTCATTGATGTTGTTCAGCTTGGGTGCATTTCTGCGCCCCGTCGCGCCGGTGTCAGGATTCGTGATCACCTTGTCGGGCCTGGTGCCCGTGAGTTTTGTCTTTTTGATTTACTCATATGGGCTGACAGCGGCCAGTGTCGACATGTCTCCCGCGACACTGGCTTTGCTTATCCTGATTGGGTTTTCCTCGATTTTTTCTTTTAGCCGCAGCGTGATTTTGCGACCGCTTCTCACCACATCGGCGTGGGGACGGATGGCGCGACTACAATTGTTCGGCACGATAGTAGGGGTTTGGATCGTCGGCGCCGTGTCGCATCTGACCGAAACCGCCATGATGTTTGAGGCTATTCTGGCCTCGGCCATGTGGCTCTTTGGCATGATCATTTTGGTGTCCGGCTCTGTGTTTGAACGGATCGAACGCGACAGGCGGGCGTTGTTGCGCGAGGTCGAACATCGGGCGCGCCATGATCCGCTGACCGGGCTTTTGAACCGCCATGCGGTGGGCGACTATGTCGCCATGGTGCAGCATATGGCCCGTGGTCGACGCCGTGATGACGGCGAGATCACGGTGGGGGTGATTTTGGCCGATATTGATTTGTTCAAACGGGTGAATGACACGCTGGGCCATGAAGTGGGGGATCGGGTGTTGCAAAGCGTGGCGGGCGTGTTGCGGGGCAAGCTGCGGTCTTCTGATATGGTGGCGCGCTGGGGCGGCGAAGAATTTTTGATGCTGCTGCCCGAAGCCACGTTAGATCAGACGATGAACACGGCGCAGGTCTTGCGCACAGCGATTGCGACGCATGTGAGTTGGAAAAATGGGGTGGAGGTTGAACCGATCACCATTTCGATCGGCGTGGCCTGTTATGACAGCCGCAACGGGGCTGAGTCGTTGGAGCAGACGATTCAACACGCCGACACAGCGCTTTACAGTGCCAAGACGCAGGGGCGCAATCGGGTCAAATGTTTCAAATCAGAACGCGGTAAGACGGTGCGCTCCACCGATCTTTTGCCACCGCGTGATAGGGTTCACTGAGCAAGAGCCGGGGAGCGCTACGCAGGGCGGCATAGATTATTGCGCGCGGAAATGTTTCGACAGTTTCAGGCCCTGTCCCTGATAATTGGACGCCAAATCCGCGCCATAAAGCCGCTCTGGACGGCTGTCCATCCGCTCATAGACCAAACGGCCGACGATCTGCCCGTCTTCCAACACGAAAGGCGCTTCGTGACAGCGGACTTCCAATACCCCGCGCGAGCCCGCGCCTCCGGCATTGGCGTGACCAAAGCCCGGATCAAAGAACCCGGCATAATGGACGCGGAATTCCCCGACCATTGCCAGATAAGGCGCCATTTCGGCGGCATAATCGGGCGGGATATGCACCGCCTCGCGGCTCACCAAAATGTAGAACGCACCGGGGTCCAAAATGATCCGCCCGTCTTTGGCGTGGATCGGCTCCCAGTATTCTGAGGGCTCGTAATAGCCAATATTGTCGAGATCAATCACGCCGGTGTGCGGTTTGGCGCGGTACCCCACCAGATCACCCGACGCGGGTTTGAGATCGACCGAAAAGCCAAGCCCTTGATCAATCATCGCAGTCCCATCGACCAGTGGGCTTTCACTGTGCAGCGCTTTCAACTCCGTGTCACTGAGGATCGCTTGTCCGGCCCGAAAGCGGATTTGGTTCAGCCGCATGCCGGGACGCACCAGAACGGAGAAGGAGCGGGGGCAAATTTCGGCAAATAGCGGGCCGTGATAGCCGGGGGCGATGCGGTCAAATTCAACGCCCTCATCGGTGATCAGCCGGGTCAAAAGATCCAACCGCCCGGTCGAGCTTTTGGCATTGGCCACCGCCTGAACGCCCTCCGGCAGGGCCAAAGATTCCATCAAGGGCACGACATAGACACAGCCCTTTTCCAGCACCGCGCCGTTGCTCAGATCAATCTGATGCATTTCGAATTCGGCCAACCGATCCGCCACTTTGCGCCCGTCGCCCGCCAAAAAAGACGCGCGCACCCGCCACGCACGGGTGCCAAGACGCAGATCGAGAGAGGCAGGTTGCACCTGTGCGTCGATCACCTCTGGTGTGGCGGTGATTTCGCCTCGTGCCACCATGTCGCGGATCGCGTGATCAGCCAATACACCCATGTTTATCCCCTCACGTCGCTTTGGCCCCACTGGGCGCAGTTTATCCCCCTTAACGCAAAACCGCCCGCAAGCCCAGAGGCTTACGAGCGGTTTTAAGGGTGTTTTGGTCGGGCTAGCAGGACTCGAACCTGCGACCTTCCGTCCCCCAGACGGACGCGCTACCAGGCTGCGCTATAGCCCGAACTGGAGCCTTACATAGTGATTTTATGGGCAGGGGCAAGTGGAATTTCGGCAAATCTGATGCGAAACCGCATGAGAGAGGATTTCGCCACCGTACCTCCGGGCATGGCGGCAGGTCAGGACACCAGCCGCGCGCGCAGGGCTTGCGTGCGCGCCAGAAGAGTGGCGATGTCTTGCGGCGGAATCCGGATCAGATCGCGATGATTGAGCCGGCCCAAAATACCATCTCCGACGACCAAATCCGCCGCCGCCTCATCCGGGTCGTCCGGCAGGTCCATCCCGACCCCAAGCGGCGGGAGGTGCACGGGCGCAGTGGGGGCAGGAGCCTCGGCTGCGATGTCAGGGCTGACATCTGTGGACCTGTCTGGATCGGCCCCTGCGACAGGCTCTTCGCCCGGTTCGGTGAAAAGGGCCGGGCCATCTGACGGGGCCAAATCGGCCATATCCCCAGACCGCTCATCCGCCGCCGCCTCGTCTGCCACAAAGTCATCGGTCAACGTCGGCCGCGGGTCGGCGGTTGGCGTCAAGGGGTCTGGCGCGGAGGCCGCCGGTGTCAGTTCAAAGTCAAAGGTCCGCTGTTCGGTGGTCTGCAGTACGGCGGGAAGCTCCGGCGTGTCTGCCGCGACAGGGCTGTCCTGACGCGACAATGGTTCGTCGGCCTCAGCCAGATCGGTCAGCGCCTCTTCGGCCCGCATGTCAAACACCGATTCCGCTGTGGACTCCGATTCCGCCATGGACTCATGGGGCGCTTCTGGGATCGCCTCTGGCGTCAGCTCGGGCGTGGTGGGCGCCATCGGAGTCGGAGCCGGGGTTGGTTCGGACCGGGCGTGCGGCGCAGGGGAAGAAGGTCGCGAGAAATGCACGATTTTCTCTGCCGCAGGGAGGGAGATGTCAAAGGCATCATGCGGCACGTTTTCGGCCATGGGCGCGTCGGCTACGGGAGGCACCGTGGGCGCAGAGGGAGTCACAAAGGGATTCGTCGTGGGAATCGCGTCATGCGTCGGTGGGGCGAGGGGACTCGGTGATCCGCTGGCCTGTGCCGAGATCGGATCGACCCCCTCAATATGCGGCGACAGCGAGGCGACGTATTTCACCCCATGTTCGCGCAACAGTTTTTGCACGCCCCGAATGGTCATCCCATCGTCGTGCAACAGTTTTTTGATCCCGCCCAAAAGCGCCATATCGGCAGGGCGGTAATAGCGCCGCCCGCCCGCGCGTTTCACGGGTTTGACTTGGGTAAAGCGGCTCTCCCAAAAGCGCAACACATGCGCAGGCGTGTCGAGCCAATCGGCGACTTCGCTTATTGTGCGAAAGGCGTCCGGTGATTTATCCATTTAAAACAAACCTTTACAAGAGTTTGTAGGCCTCGGATCAGGCCTTGTTGCCGTCTGCCACGCGATCTTTCATCAGATGCGAGGGGCGGAAGGTCAACACCCGGCGCGCAGGGATCGGGGCCTCGTCGCCGGTCTTTGGATTCCGACCCACGCGTTCGGATTTGGCGCGCACAGAGAAGGTGCCGAAAGAGGAGATTTTCACCGTCTCGCCGCCGATCAGCGCGTCGGACACATGCGCCAGAACGCTTTCAACAAGGGCGGCGGATTCATTGCGGCTCAGGCCGACCTCGCGAAACACGGCTTCGCTGAGATCCATACGTGTCAAAGTTTTGCTCATCGGTCTCCCCCGGGTGGATTGAGTTGCCAATGAGAGTGGCAGTTTGCAAAGCAGGCGTCAATATCAATGACTTGGCACAGGGTGTTGAGAGAGGCGAACGGGCGGATTTTGTCGCAAATGCGCTTGTATCTGCCCCAATTTACCAGCGCAGAACCACAGCGCGCATGATTACCAGCGCAGAACCACTGCGCCCCAGGCCAAACCGCCGCCAATCGCCTCGGCCACGCAGAGATCGCCGTCTTTGATCTGACCACGGGCACGGCCCACAGACATCGCCAGGGGAATCGAGGCGGCGGAGGTGTTGCCGTGGTCCTGAACGGTGACAACGACCTGATCCATCGCATGACCGAGCTTTTTCGCGGTGCCTTCGATGATGCGGATATTGGCCTGATGCGGAATGATCCAATCAATATCGGCGGGGGTCAAACCGGCCTTGGCAATGGCGGTTTCTGCCGTTTCGGCCAGTTTTTGTACGGCTTGGCGGAACAAGGCATTGCCCTGCATCCGCAATTTGCCAGAGGTGCCGGTGGTGGAGACACCGCCATCGACATAGAGCATGTCTTTATAGGTGCCATCGGAATTGAGATCGACGGAGAGGATGCCGCGATCTTCGGAGGTGCCAGCCCCCTCGCGCGCCTCAAGCACCAAAGCCCCTGCGCCATCGCCAAACAGCACACAGGTGGAGCGATCGGTCCAATCCATGATCCGGCTAAAGGTTTCGGCACCGATCACCAAAACGCGTTTGACCTGACCGGAAACGATTTGGGCATTGGCATTGGAGAGGGCATAGATGAACCCGGCACAGACCGCTTGTACGTCAAAGGCAAAGCCGCAGGTCATGCCCAGTTCTTTTTGGATCATCGTCGCCACAGAGGGAAAGGTCAGATCCGGGGTCGAGGTGGCCACGATCACCGCATCAATGTCGGCGGCCGTCAGGCCCGCATCGGCCAGCGCAGCTTTGGCGGCGGTGGTGCCCATCATCGAGGTGGTTTCCCCCTCGGCGGCAAAATGGCGGCGTTCAATGCCGGAGCGCGAGCGAATCCATTCATCGGAAGTGTCGAGGGTTTTTTCGAACTCGGCGTTCTCAACCACACGTTTGGGAAGGTAGTGGCCCACCCCCGTGATAACTGCCCGGATAGTCATGGCTTTGCCGCCTTATTTTGGTTGTGACGTTCCGTCATTTTGCGCTGAGGCGACGGCAGATGCAACCCGTGCCGCCAAACGTTCGGAAAAACCCGAGGCGGAGAGTTCATAGGCCAATTTGATCGCGGCAGAGACGCCGGTGGCGTCCGCCGAGCCATGGGATTTGACCACGGTGCCTCTGAGGCCAAGGAACACACCGCCATTGACGCGGCGCGGGTCGATTCGCTTTTGCAGGCGTTTGAGCGAGGTCAACGCGAGCAGGGCGGCGATGCGCGACAGCGGCGTGGCTTTGAACGCTTCTTTGAGGAAATCACCCACGAGTTTCGCCGTGCCCTCGCCGGTTTTCAACGCGACATTGCCGGTGAACCCGTCGGTGACGATGACATCGACCTTATCGCCGGGAATATCGCCGCCTTCGATGAATCCCATAAACTCATAGCCACCAATGCCAGAAGCGTTGGCGATCAGATCCTGGGCCGCTTTCAATTCGGCGCGGCCTTTGTGCTCTTCGGTGCCGACGTTCAAAAGACCGACGCGCGGGACATTGAGGTTGAGACCGTTGCGGGCATAAGACGCGCCCATCATCGCATATTGCAAAAGGTCGCGTTCATCGGCGCGAATATCCGCGCCGACGTCAAGCATGACGTTAAAGCCCTGCGGATTGCGCGAGGGCCAGAGGCAGGCAATGGCGGGGCGGTTGATGCCGTCGAGCTTGCGCAGGCGGATCATCGAGGTGGCCATCAGCGCGCCGGTGTTGCCACAGGACACACAGGCCTGCGCTTCACCGTCTTTGACGGCATCAATGGCGGAGCGCATCGAGGTATCGGCGCGGCGCATCGCTTGTGATGGTTTTTCATCCATGCGCACAACGCCGGGCACATCGCGGATGTCCACACGATCTTTCAAAATCTTGCGCTTGCGCACAAGTTTATCAAGCTCGTCACCGGGCCCGTGCAAGATGAAATTCAAATGGGGGTTTTTGGACGCAGAACGTGCAATGCCGGCGACAATGGTCGCCGGCCCACGATCGCCACCCATGGCGTCGATAGAAAGCGTGACCTGAAGGCCCCCGCGCGCACCAAGCCGCCCTTTCGTCTCATCAATCCGACCCGGAGCATCCGAGTCGGTCATAGGAGAGGAGGGAACGGGTGTGCTCATGCTCTTAGCGGCATCAGGGCAGTCAAACGCGCTTATGCTGCGTCGTCGTCGAGATCAATCTCGTCGGCTTGTGCAACGACTTCGCGGTCGTCGTAGTGGCCACATGCGCCACAGACGTGGTGCGGGCGTTTCAATTCGCCACAGTTCGGGCATTCTGCCGGATTGCCAGCAACCAATGCGTCGTGCGCGCGGCGCATGTTCCGCTTGGAGCGGGTGACTTTATTCTGAGGAACAGCCATGTCTCGACCTCGGGTTCGTGGGGATCTGATCCGCCTTTGCTGCGGGCCCCTAGGTGGGCGGGGCCGTGGCCCCATATACATTCGGGTGTTATCCCGATCAATTCTCGGCGCTTCATAGGGCTTCGCGGGCAGAGTGTAAACCATGCAGTTTGACCCTGTCGTTTCACATGGAGAGGCGCATAGTCTTGGTCCATGACACTGTCAGGACCGATCTCATGCGCCACACATGCCACAGGCAAAACCGTTACGGGAAGCGAGGCCGGGAACATACTCGGAATCTTGACGCGTGCAACCTTTTTGTTTGGTCTCGGTTTACGCGCCTTTTTCTGGGCTCAACTGTCGTCTTTTCCAAGCATATCACGCAGCGCCTTCAGGCTGGCAAAAGGCTTTGTATCCTCATCGAGCAAAGGCGCTTTGCCCGGCTCGGTGATCTGGGCACTGACGGTTTCGACCCCTTCGGCGCGGGGATAATCGGGCGCGGCAAGCGCAAGCGCCTCTTCGGCCACCAAAGACAGCAACAAGGTTGCGGGCAAAGGTTCGATCGTGTCGTCCTCAGGCGCTTCGATTTCTGCATCAGCCACGTCGATCTCATCTGTGTGATCGGCCAGATAGGTGCGCGAGAGCGGCGTATCAATCCGCGTGGTGACCGGCGCAAGCGTGGCCACACAGGGCTGAACCACCGTCGCACCCAGCGTTCCGGTCAATTGCCAGTCGCGTTTGCCGATGGGGGTCAGTTTGCCTTCAAATCGCAATTTTTTCACCGCGGACAGGCCGAGTGCCGTGGCCAGCACCTCCATGTCTTCCGAGGTGGGGATGAGGCGGAACGGGTGAGCGTGGGCATTTGAGAGATCGCGCAAGCGCAACTCAGTGCCCCAGCTTGTCAAACCGTCGTGTCCCATGTTGGATGTCTCCTTGATCGTCGGGCGCTGTTTCTATAAGCCGGATACGAGGCGCGCGCGCACAAGGCAAGAGGGGGCACATGTCCACACGCATTTTCCCAAAAGGACCGACCATGAGATTGAACCGCATTCTAGGGCTCTCTTTGGGTGTTGTCTTTGCTGTTGTTTTGTCCGGCTGTGTCGCGCAATACCGCAACCATGGCTATGTCCCCTCTGAGGAGGTTTTGGCGCAGGTTGTCGTGGGTGTGGACACCAAGGACACCGTCTCTGATGTGATCGGCGTCCCCGGCACCGAGGGCATTTTGGACAGTTCCGGGTGGTATTATGTCCGCTCGCAATTCCGTCACATGGGGGCGTTTGAGCCCAAAGAGGTGGACCGTCAGGTCGTTGCCATCTCCTTTGATTCGCGTGGTACGGTCAGCAACATCGAACGGTTCGGGTTGGAACAGGGCCGCGTCGTGGTCTTGTCGCGTCGTGTGACCGTGGCCAACACCAAGGGCACCACCTTTATCAAACAGTTGTTTGGCAATTTGGGGCAGATTTCCGCCGATCAATTGTTGCAATAACGGGCTGTTGTATCCCGCATGAAAAAGCCGCCTTCTGGGCGGCTTTTTGTTTGGCGGACTGTTCGGGCGTTTTCGCCTTATCCTGCCTTATCCCTCGGCGCCCTCATTCGGTTCAAACCGGATCGACACGCCGTTGATGCAATAGCGCATCCCGGTTTTGTCCTGAGGCCCGTCGGGAAACACATGGCCCAGATGCGCGCCACAGTCGTCGCAATGCACCTCGACCCGCACCATGCCATGCGACAGATCGCGGGTTTCGGCCACGGGCGCGCCCTCTTTGGTGGCGTAAAACGCGGGCCAGCCACAGTGACTTTCATATTTGGTCTCTTGGGTGAACAGCTCGGCCCCGCAACAGGCGCATTTAAACGACCCGGCCGATTTCGGAAAACCGGGATGCGAAAATGGCCGCTCTGTGCCCGCAAGTCGCGTCACGCGAAAGGTCTCCGGGTCCAATGAGTCGCGCCATTCGGCCTCTGTTTTTTGAATCTTCGCCATTGGCGCACTCCTTTTGCTCTTTGGTATAGCAGATAGGGGATTGCCCGCGTGAAGCAAGCCAAACCGGGTTTCAAAAAATCGTCATGTCTTGCGGGCAAGAAGGGGAGACACCATAGTCTATAGGGTCCCTTGTTCGGGGCTTATGCCGATGGTGAGGCTGAAAAAGGACCAGTGCCATGATCCCGTTGCTCAAGGGCCGTTACACCGCCCGTTTTGCTGAGACCCGTCCCGACATCGAAGCGGCACAGCGCCTGCGTTACCTTGCCTTTATCGTCGGATCGGGCGCACAGGGCGCAGGTCTGCGCGAAGATGGGCTTGAGGCCGATGATTTCGATGCGCTCTGTCGCCACGTCTTGATCGAAGAGCGCAAGACCGGGCGGCTTGTCTGTACCTATCGCTTCCTCGATCTGGCCGGAGGGGCCGAGATCGCCCGCAGCTATTCGGCGCAGTTTTACGGCCTCGACGGTCTGGCCGATTTTGAAGGCCGGATGTTGGAAATGGGCCGGTTCTGCATCCATCCCGAAGCGCGCGACCCGGATATTTTGCGCGTCGCCTGGGGGGCAATGACCCGCTATGTCGATGAACAAGAGATCGCATTGCTGTTTGGCTGTTCGTCCTTTCACGGCACCGAATGGAAGGACCATGCCGACGCTTTGGCCATGCTCAAACACCGCCATTTGGGGCCGAAACGGTTCCTGCCCAAGGTCAAAGCCCCCAACGTGTTCAAATTCGCCGCCCGCCTGCGCCGCAAACCCGACGCCCGCCGCGCCATGTTGAAAATGCCGCCCTTGCTGAAAACCTATCTGATGATGGGCGGCTGGGTGTCAGATCACGCCGTCGTGGACCGTGACCTCGGCACCATGCATGTGTTCACAGGTGTGGAAATCAACGCCATCCCACCCGCGCGTAAGAAGTTGTTACGGGCTGTGGCGGGGTGAGGGGGGCGGTTTGAAGGGCTGATTTTAGCCCTTTGCGTTACGGCGTTACGATCAGAGAGTGATAGCGGAGCTTCACAGTGTTGCGCTTTGATGACGGCAATGCAGATTTTGTTGCCGTTGGTCACGATGCAACCAACGGCAGCTTTTCAAAGCAAACGGGTCGCCATGCCGCCGTCAACGGCCAACGGGGAGCCCGTTACAAAGCTGGCTCTGTCGGACAATAAGAATAAAGCAGATTGAGCAATTTCCTTAGGTTGAGCCATACGTTTCATGGGGTGTAAACTGGCGATGAAATCGTGCGTTTCAGGATCATCACCAGCCATATCGGTTTTTGTGCCACCCGGTAGAATGGTGTTGATGCGAACACCATTTGCCGCATGATCTGATGCCAAAGATTGCATGAGCCCAATCAAGCCTGCCTTCGAAGCGGCATAGGCTCCCATGCCGGGCATACCCCCATTGCTGAAACCAACAAAAGTGCCCGTGAATACGATAGATCCTCCTCCACGTTTCTCAATTGCCGGAATCTGAGCCTTTGCCGCGAAGAACGCGCTGGTTAGGTTTGTCGCAAGAACTGATTGCCAAGTACCTGAATCCATTTTTGGAATTGGCCCCATATCGCCCATAATGCCGGCATTGTTAAATGCGCCATCAAGACCGCCAAACTGCTTTTCAGCCAGGTCGACAAGATCTCTGGAATAGGTTTCGTCCGTCACATCGCCCGCAAGGCAAACGGCACGTCCATTGCTTTGTGCAATTTGCCCGACGAGTGTATTCAGTTCGGGCTCACGGCGAGCGCCCAGCACAACATTTGCCCCCTCTGCGGCAAACAAAAGCGCTGCAGCAGCACCTATGCCGCTACTCGCCCCTGTGATGATAATTGTCTTGTCTTTCAGTTCCATGGTCATGCCTTTCTATATTTGCATGCCAAACAAATAGGGAAAGAGGTGCCGCCAACTCGACCCGTTTCTTGCGCGTGTTGAGCCAACTGAATCGAAATCGCAAGAAACGGGTCGGCTTATGGTCTGCAAACTGGAGCTGCCGCTCGCGCCTTGCAGCATCGGATACATGGACACTCAACGGCCAGACGCCGCACCTTTGCCCAAGGGCGGCTTTGGTGCGACGGTCACAGTTTGCAACGCCTGCTCGTTACTCACTTCGGCCCTAAGTCGCCGCGCCACATCCCCATCCCCTCCGTTCCCCGTTGACCTTTCGTGCGGCGCACAGTAGCGGTGCGGCATGGCACGCGCACCCGTCTTACAGCTCTCCGACATTTCCCTCACTTTTGGGGGAGATCCCGTATTTGATGGCCTTGGCCTTGTGGTTCAGGAGGGCGATCGTGTTGCCCTTGTGGGGCGCAACGGGTCGGGGAAATCGACCTTGCTCAAGGTCATGGCCGGGCTGGTTGAGCCGGATCGGGGATCACGGGTTTTGGGGCCGGGGATCACGGTCGGCTATATGGAGCAGGACCCGGACCTGTCGGGTTTTGCCACCTTGGGCGACTTTGCCGCCTCACAGCTTGATCCGGCCGAGACCTATAAAGTCGATATGGTCGCAGAGGGCCTTAAATTTAATCCCGAGACGCCGGTGGACACCGCCTCGGGGGGCGAAAAACGCCGCGCCGCCTTGGCCAAACTATTGGCCGAAGCGCCGGGGTTGATGTTGCTCGACGAGCCGACCAACCATTTGGACATTGAGGCCATCGCCTGGCTTGAAGACGAGTTGAAATCCACCAAAACCGCCTTTGTGCTGATTTCGCACGACCGGGCGTTTCTCAATCACCTGACCCGCGCGACGCTTTGGATCGACCGGGGCGAGGTGCGGCGCCAAGAGCAAGGGTTTGAAGCCTTTGAAGAATGGCGCGACAAGATTTGGGACGACGAGGACATGCAGCGCCACAAGTTGGATCGCAAGATCAAGGCTGAGGCGCGGTGGGCGGTTGAGGGCATTTCAGCCCGGCGCAAACGCAATCAGGGCCGGGTGCGGGCCTTGCAAGACCTGCGCGCCGAACGTTCCAGCCAGATCCGCCGTCAGGGCACGGCGGCGATGGATCTTGAAGTGGCGGAGAAATCCGGCAAACGCGTGGTCGAGGCCGAAGGCATTTCCAAAAGCTTTGGCGACAAGGTGATCCTACGCGATTTCTCGATCAAAGTGGCCCGCGGCGACCGGATTGCCTTTGTCGGCCCCAATGGCGCGGGCAAAACCACGCTGTTGAAAATGCTGACCGGCGAGATGGAACCGGACAGCGGCACGATCAAACTTGGCACAAAATTGGACATGGCGGTGTTTGACCAAAACCGCTCCAACATCCGCGAAGACCTGACCCTTTGGGAGGCGATGACGTCGGACAAAGACATGCGGGTGTCGGGCAAGGCCGATCAGGTCATGGTGCGCGGCGTGCCGAAACATGTGGTCGGCTATCTCAAAGAATTCCTCTTCACCGATGCCCAAGCGCGCGCGCCCGTGCGCTCGCTGTCTGGCGGCGAAAAGGCGCGGTTGTTGCTGGCCAAAATCATGGCGCACCCCTCGAACCTTTTGGTGCTCGATGAGCCGACCAACGATCTCGATATCGAAACGCTCGACCTGTTGCAGGAGCTTTTGACCGATTTCGAGGGCACGGTTCTGTTGGTCTCGCACGACCGTGATTTCATTGACCGGGTGGCGACGCAAACCGTGGCGATGGAAGGCGATGGCTGGGCCACGTCCTATCCCGGCGGCTGGTCGGATTATCAATCGCAACGCGGGGCTGTGGCCAAGGCGCGGGAACGCGACAGCGCCAAACAGGCGGAGCGCGCCGCGAGCAAACCGGCGGATGCCAAGCCCGCAGCGGCATCGCAAGCGCCTGCCAAGGCGAAAACCGCGCTGACTTTCACCGAAAAACACCGTCTTGAGGTTTTGCCCGACGAGATGGCGCAGATCGAAGCGCAGATTGGCAAATTGTCCGAGCTTTTGGCCGATCCCGACCTGTTCACCCGCGAGCCGGTGAAGTTCAAAAAGGCCACGGATATGCTGACCGAACGCCAGGAGGCGCTCGCGCTGGCTGAGGAAGAATGGCTTACGCTTGAGGAGAAAAATTCCGGCGCTTAAGTCGGGATTCTTCTTTGAAAGGGCCAATTTCGGCGGCTTCCTGCCAGAACGCCCAAATTTTTCGGCGTCTTTTGTCCCATCACAGAGTCATCACGCGGGCGTGACCTTAACCCCTCTGTTTGTTTAGGAAAAAACCATTATCTCCCTGATTGAGGTGTCGCAAACGACATCACCTTTGGACGATCCTGAGGCAGTTAAGGAGACTATTATGAAACGTATGACAACTTCCGTTCTGGTGCTCGCGAGCATGGCTCTTTCCGCCCCTGCATTTGCAGGTGGCATGACAGCCCCCACCCCCGAGCCCACTGTTTATACCCCGGCACCGATTGTTCCGGTTGGGGCCGATTGGACGGGCGCTTATGCCGGTGGTACGCTCGGCTACGGCTGGGGCAATGATGTGCTCGATAACGCCGATGACATGACCTACGGTCTGTTTGGCGGTTACGATTACGACTTCGGTCAGTTCGTGTTGGGTGGCGAGCTTGAATATCTCAAATCCGAAATGGAAGATGGCACCACCAAGCTTGACGACATGACCCGTCTGAAATTGCGGGCTGGGTATGACTTGGGGTCTACCCTTGTCTACGGTGTGGTCGGTGCAGCCTATGCCAACGCTGACATCGGCGGGACCTCCTATTCCGACACGGGCGTGACCTACGGTGTCGGTGTCGATTACGCCGTGACCGACAACATGAACGCCGGTGTCGAGCTGTTGCAAAACGACTTCAACGAGTTCGACGACAGCGGCTCTGATCTTTCTGCCACCACGCTTGGTGCACGCGTCTCGTTCCGTTTCTAAACCTCGGATTGAGGGGCGGCTTTCGGGCGGCCCCAGAGTTCCCCCAGTGACGAGAGGTGTTCCCCGCGCTTGTTCTCGTCACAGCCCCCGTCCCGATCTCAGGGCGGGGGTTTTATTGTGCGGATCAGAATTTCGTCGCATCCGATTGCCAAGCCCGCGCGCCACGCTACAGTGGGGCGAAGCAAAGGGAGGCCCGTGCAAAATGGCATTGGAAGACGCAAAAACTCAGATTGACATGGCCTTCACCGGTTCCGGGCGCGGGCTTGCGTTTGAAAACGCCTTTGGCGGTGCGCTGTCCGCCTTTCGCCGCCGTTATACCAAGGATCTGAGCGGGGTGGATTTGGCCATCACCGGCGTGCCGTTTGATCAGGCCGTGACCAACCGTCCCGGCACCCGCCTTGGCCCGCGCGCGATTCGTGAGGCTTCGGCGTTGCAGGCCTTTGATGCGCCCTATGGTTGGGGCTATTCGCCCTTTGATGAGTTCAACGTGGTGGATTACGGCGATCTGGCCTTTGATTATGCCAAAGTCTCCGATTTTCCCGACGCGCTGACCGACCACATCCGCACGATTTTGGCCTCTGGGGCTGGCAGTCTGGTTTTGGGCGGCGATCATTACATCAGCTACCCGATCCTCAAAGCCCATGCGGAAAAATTCGGCCCCCTCAGCCTCATTCATTTCGATGCTCATTCCGACACCTGGGCCGATGACGACCTGACCCGGATTGATCACGGCACGATGTTCTACAAGGCGGTGAAAACCGGATTGATTGACCCGAAAACCTCGGTGCAAATCGGCATTCGCACCGACAACCCGGATACGATGGGCGTTAATATCATCGACGCGCGGATGGTGCATGAACGCGGGGCGGCCTGGGTTGCCGCCGAGGTCAAAAAGATCGTCGGAGAGCGCGCCTGTTATCTGACCTTTGACATCGACTGTCTGGACCCGGCCTTTGCGCCGGGCACCGGTACGCCGGTGTGGGGCGGTTTGAGTTCCTGGGAGGCGGCCGCCATACTGCGCGACCTCGCAGGCGTGACCCTAACCGGCGGCGATGTGGTCGAAGTCTCACCGCCCTATGACACCACCGGGGCCACGGCGATCGCGGGCGCTCATGTCGCGATGGAGATCATCAGCCTGTTTGGTTGGGCCCGGCGAAAGGGCGTTTGACGTGAAAACCGCGCTCCTCCTCCTCATTGGCCTTTTTGCCCTGTTGCAAGCCGTCGTGCGTTTGGCGCCGACGGTGCCGTCGCGGTGGCATATCGACCCGTTTGCGGCGACAGACCCGGCGCCGGGCGGGGTGTTGGCGATCTTTACCGTGCCGATGGAGGCGGATGAGGCCCTCGCGCGCCTTGCCGCCATCGCCGAAACCGAACTGCGCACCCGCCATGTGGCCGGATCGGTGGAGGAGGGGCGGTTGACCTATCGCACTCGGAGCGCGTTTTGGGGCTTCCCGGATTTCACCACCATCGCCGCGCGATCCACGGAGACCGGGGCAGAGGTGGCGATTTTGGCGCGGCTGCGCTTTGGCCGCTCCGACATGGGCGTCAATGGCCGCCGGGTGGCAGCATGGCGGGCGGTCGCAGGATTTTGAGGCGCGCTGTGCCGCCCTCTCTTGACCCTGCGACATTTGCAGGGCAACAGATCACCCCATGATACCACAGGACCGTTTGCACCAGATCGTTGAGCGTTTTGAATTCCTTGAGGCCTCCATGGCGCAAGGAACGGGCGATATTGCGGCTTTGGGGCGGGAATATTCCGATTTGAAACCCGTGGTGGATCAAATCCACGCCTATCAAAGCCTGTTGTCCGATCTCTCAGAGGCCGAAGAGATGCTCTTGGACCCGGATATGCGGGCTTTGGCGCTTGAGGAAATCCCTGTGCTCAAAGCCAGGCTTCCTCTGGCCGAAGAGGCGCTGCAAATCGCGCTTTTGCCGAAAGATTCCGCCGACACCGGTTCGGCCATCGTCGAAATTCGCCCCGGCACCGGCGGGGATGAAGCGGCGCTGTTTGCGGGTGATCTGTTGCGGATGTATCAACGCTACGCCGAGGCGCGCGGTTGGCGGTTTGAAATCATCGAACTGCAGGAAAGCGAATTGGGCGGTGTCAAAGAAGTCATCGCCAATATCGCCGGGCAGGGCGTCTTTGCCCGGATGAAATTCGAGAGCGGCGTGCACCGGGTGCAGCGTGTGCCTGCGACGGAATCCGGCGGGCGCATCCACACCTCGGCGGCGACGGTGGCGGTGCTGCCCGAGGCCGAAGCGGTGGAGGTCGACATACCTGCGGGCGATATCCGCATCGACACGATGCGGTCCTCCGGTGCGGGCGGACAGCACGTCAACACCACCGATTCTGCCGTGCGCATCACCCACATTCCAACCGGGATCGTCGTCACCTCCTCAGAAAAATCGCAACACCGCAACCGAGAGATCGCGATGAATGTGCTGCGCGCGCGGCTCTATGACGCAGAACGGCAAAAACTGCATGATGCGCGCTCAAGCGAGCGCAAATCGCAGGTCGGCTCCGGCGATCGCTCCGAGCGCATCCGCACCTATAATTTTCCGCAAGGCCGGATGACCGACCACCGCATCAACCTGACGCTGTATAAGCTCGACGCGGTGATGAACGGAGATTTGGACGAGGTGATTGATGCGCTGATTTCCGATCATCAGGCGCAGTTGATGGCGGAGATGGGCCAGTGACATCGAGTGTGACATCGGGGGTGAGCACGGCGACTACCGTTCAGCAGGCGCTTGTCATCGGCACCCGCACGCTGGCGAGGGCCGAGATTGACGGCGCAGGACGCGATGCGCGGCTGTTGATGGCACATGTGCTGGGGATCGCTTTGGATCGGCTGACTTTGGTGCTGCCCGATGCGATTTCTCCAGAGGCACATGCCGCGTTTGACGCCGCCATTGCCCGGCGCGTGGCGCGCGAACCCGTGTCGCATATTCTGGGCCGCCGTGCCTTTTATGGTCGGGAGTTTCTGGTCAGTGCCGATGTGTTGGACCCGCGTCCCGAGACGGAGATATTGATCCAAGAGGCGCTGACACAGCCCTTTGCCTCGGCCCTTGATCTTGGCACAGGATCGGGTGCTATCCTTTTGACATTGCTTGCGGAATGCCCTATATCTAAAGGGATTGGCACGGATTTGTCCGAGGCGGCTTTGGCGGCGGCGCGTCAAAATTGCGCCGCCTTGGGTCTTGGCAATCGGGCGCGGTTTCAACTGGCCAATTGGTGGCAGGGGGTCGAAGGGACTTTTGATCTGATTGTCTCCAACCCGCCTTATATTGCCGCCTCTGAAATGCCGGATCTGTCGCCGGAACTGGCCTATGAGCCGCGCATGGCGCTGACCGATGAGGCGGATGGATTGACGGCCTACCGTGCGATTGTGGCCGAGGCGCGGGCGCATTTGGCACCGCGTGGGCGCATCCTGTTGGAGATCGGCCCGACGCAGGGCGCTGCCGTGTCCGATTTGTTGCTGGCGCAAGGGTTCAAGGCGGTGCGGGTGATTGCCGACCTCGATGGCCGGGACCGCGTGGTGTGCGGGCAAGGGCCCAATCCGCATCCGCGCAACGTGGGTAAGTGACACCGGGGTTGATCCATGAGCCGATGCTTTCGGACAAGCGTCAGGAAAGTCGTAACTCTTATGCGCCATGATGCCCGCAGGAAATCTGTCGCGGGCTTTGCAGTGTGGTGCCACGTTGCTATGCTGTGACGTGATCTTGTGATGTGATCCTGGGGCGTGATCTTGTGACATTGACCTGACGCTGGAGCATCGGCAAAGGGGCCATCGGACGCATTTAGCCCGTGAAGAGCGCAAAAACTGCTTGTCAACAGGGGTGGGACATGATTACTGAGGACAGCGTTTGGCAGGACTTCTGTCCCCAGCGCCGTTACCCAACACAGCTTAGACGTTGAGGGCTCCCATTTCGGGGAGCGCATGGGACAGACAAGCCCGATCTAGCATAAGCCGGTCCGAAGAACCCGGAAGACAAAGGCTCGAGAGAATACTGTATGAGATCCTCTAAAAACCGTTCGCGGTCCAAGACCAACAATCGCCCCCGTACCGTCGGCAATATCGTCAACCGTGTGTTTGACAGTTCCGGCCCGGAGGGCAAGGTGCGCGGTACGCCGCAACAGATCATCGACAAATACAATCAGCTGGCGCGGGATGCACAGCTGTCCAATGACCGGGTGGCGGCTGAAAACTTTCAGCAACACGCGGAACATTACCTGCGCTTGTTGAGCGTGGCGCAAAAAGAAATGGATGCGCAGCGAGAACAGCAAGAGCGCGAGCAACAAGAGCGCCGGGACCGTCAGGAATCGGAACGTCTTGAGCGTGCAGAACGTGCCGAGCGTCATCGCAAACGCGAAGAGCAGGCCGCAGAGACCGCACCGCAACCGGCGTCCCAGCCCTCTTCGGTGGCCGGCGAGGGCGATCAGCCCGATGTGGTCTTTGTCGATCACAGCACACAAGATCAGCCCGCAAGCGATGACACCGGACTGGTGGAAACACCGGAAAGTGCCGCACCTGCGCCGAAAAAGCCCCGTGCCCCGCGCAAACCGCGCGCGCCGCGCAAACCCAAAACCACGGACGAGACGTCTGGCAATGCAGGCGGTGATGCTGGTGGTGATACTGGCAAGGGCAAAGCTGAGGCGGCCAGCGCCGACACAGGCGACAGTTCCGAGGCCGCAGAGTGATTGCATAAGGTGACGGGCCTTTGGGCGCGGTGCTTATGACCAAAGATAAAACCCGCACCTGGTTGTGCGGGTTTTATCTTTGAGGTTGGTGCAGTCCGAAGCCGATCAGGCCCGATCGGAGGGGGCGTGTGAGGGCGGGGCCGTGTCGATCAGCGTATCAATCAACGCCGACATCATCTCGGCCCGGTTGCGGGTCGCGGATTTGCGATAAATCGCATTGAGATGGGCCTTGATCGTGCCCTCTTTGTTGCCGCGAAATGCGGCGATTTCACCAATGGTAAAGCCTTTGACCAAAAACCGCGCCACATCGCGTTCAGAGGGTGACAGTTTCCACAAGTCAAAATGGCTTTCGATCACATCGAACACTGCCTGTGACGCCTCATGCAGGCTGTGTTCCAAGCGATCTTTGCGCTGTTGCAGGTCGATCAGATAGCCCAGTTCCAGCAGGATCGCCAAAACCAAGGCCGCCGCCGCCACCGCTTCGATCAAGAGATGCGTGGTCGGTTTGCCACCGGCCTCTTGCAGATCGGTGAAGACATCGAAGACAAAGAAAACCGCACAAAAGGTCTGGATCGCAATCAGGGCAATCATCGCCGCCGGGGCTTTGGCCGAAGTGAAACGCGCCATGGCGGGTCCTTTCGAGGGGAAGAGGTGACGCCGCCAGACATATCAATGTTGTGGGCGTTTTGCCATAAACCCGTGAAACAGGTTTATGGCGGAACACTTTAGGCGCGACGTTTGGCGGGAGGCGTATCGGGGCCTTATCGGGTTGAACGATCCGTCAGATCGTCCCAAAACTCGGCGCGATGCACGATATGGATTTTATTGCCCGAAGGATCACGCAGATAGGCACCGTAATAATCCGGCGCATAATGGGCGCGTGGCCCCGGCGCGCCAGCATCCGTGCCGCCGTGCAAAAGTCCTTGGGCATGGGCCGCGTCCACCGCCACGCGTGACGGTGCGATAAAGGCCAACATTGCGCCATTGCCGCCGTGCGCGGGGGCACCGTCAAACGGCTGATAGACGTAAAACCGGGGATAGGGCGCCTCTGGCCGGACCCAACAGCGCGCGTCAGGCCCGCCATCCGGCTCAACCATCCGCTGTGTCATGCCAATTTCGCCCAAAACCGCGTCATAAAATGCCGCCGCTTGGGGCAAATCATCGGCTCCAACTGTCACATGCGAAAACATGGCGCTCTCCGGTCTAGGCCTTGGCCACTTCGCGCGCCAAGGCACACCACCCCTCGACCGAGATTTGTTCGGCGCGGTCGGTGGGTTTGATCCCGGCGGCATTCAGGCGATCTTCGATCTCGGGGGCCGCGGCTTTCAACGAGGCGCGCAGCATTTTGCGACGCTGGTTGAACCCGGCGGCAACGATGCGTTCCAAGACTTTCGGATCGGCCTCGAACCGCGCTTTGGGCAGGGCTTCGAAATGCACCACGGCGGAATGGATTTTCGGCGGCGGTGTAAAGGCCTCGGGCGGCAATTCCATCACGATATTGGCCCGCGTGCGCCATTGGCTTAAGATTGCGAGGCGTCCGTATTTCTTGCTGCCTGGCTGTGCCACGATGCGTTCGGCCACTTCGCGTTGAAACATCAGGGTCAGCGAGGACCAATAGGGCGGCCAGCTTGGCGGGGTCAGCCAGCGCACCAAAAGTTCGGTGCCGATGTTATAGGGCAGGTTGGCGATGATGCGCACCGGCGGCGTCAGCCGCTCCAGCGGGTCGATCTCAAGCGCATCGGCGTTCAAAACCTCCAACCGTCCGGGGTAGATCGCGGAAATTTCATCGAGGGCTGCAATGGCGCGGCTGTCTTTTTCCACCGCCAAGACTTTGCGCGCGCCTTCGGCCAAAAGCCCGCGGGTCAAACCGCCGGGGCCGGGGCCGACCTCCAAGACATCACATTTTGACAAATCCCCCGCCAAACGGGCGATTTTCGAGGTCAGGTTGAGGTCGAGCAAAAAGTTTTGGCCCAAAGACTTTTTGGCCACCAACCCGTGCCGCTCGATCACATCGCGCAGCGGTGGCAGCCCATCAAAACTTGTCATCCGTGGTCCTTTTGCCTTTTGGCATGGCTCATTTCATGCGCCATCTTGAGCGCCGCAATCAGGCTGGTTGGGTCGGCTTTGTCTTGGCCCGCGATGTCAAAGGCGGTGCCATGATCCGGCGAGGTACGGATAAACGGCAGGCCCAGCGTGACATTGACGCCACCAGCGAAATCAATGGTCTTGATCGGGATCAGCGCCTGATCGTGATAGGCACAGAGCGCCACATCATAGTTTGCCCGCGCAGCGGCGTGAAACATCGTGTCGGGCGGCATCGGACCTTTGAGATCAAAGCCTTCGCCCTTGAGGCGGGTGATCAGCGGGATCATCCACTCAAGCTCCTCATCGCCCATCGCCCCGCCTTCGCCGGCATGGGGGTTCAGCCCGGCAATGGCAATGCGTGGGGCGGAAATGCCCCAAAATGTGGCCAGATCGGCGGCAGTGATGCGGATTGTTTCTTCAAAAAGCTCGGGCGTGAACGCCTCAGGCACATCGCGCAGCGCGATGTGGATCGTCACCGGAACCACCCGTAGTTCGGGGCAGGCCAGCATCATCACCACCCGCTCGACGCCGGCCAGATGGGCCAGAAATTCGGTATGGCCCGGATAGGCAAACCCGGCCCCGTCTTTGAGTACTTTTTTATGGATCGGCGCGGTGCACAACGCCGAAGCCTGGCCGGTTTGCACCAAAGCCACAGCATGGCGCAGCACGTCGATCACCCCTTGGGCATTGGCAAAATCGGGCACCCCCGGCGTGGCGAGGGCATGAAACTCATGGCGCAACACCGCCAAACTGCCACTGGCAACATGATGCGCCTCGGCGGGATCGGAAATTTCGGCAAAGCGGGCACCATGGGGCAAATGGCGCGGATCGCCGAGCCAGAAAAACGGCACAGATCCGTCCAAAGCCTGCGCCGCTTTCACCGCAATCTCAGGCCCCACCCCCGCAGGTTCGCCACAGGACAGGACGATTGGTGCGGTGGAGGCGGATTTGCTCATGGGATCACAATCGTCGCATCTGCGCGCAATTCGGCCACGAAACTGTCGGCCAAGGCGCCGATGCGTTGCGACAAAAGCTGTTGGCGGATTTGGTCGCGGTCGGCGCTGTCGTTGGCCTCATAGCTGCGGCCACACATCATCAAAAACACCAAAGTTTGCCCATCCGCGCGGGTCAGCGCAGTGGACACTTCGCCCGGATCGAGTTTTGAGAGTTCAATCGCCACATCATTGGGGATGTCTTTGACGGGCAGGGTGTCGATCTGCAACACAGTTTCGGGTTCACCTTTGGCGATGCCGTAGAGATCATCACAGGTGTCTACTGAAGCCTTGACCTGAGCCGCACGTTTGAGCGCCGCCTCAGAGCGGCCCCCGGCAATGTAATAAGCGGCATATTCGATGGCGTCGGCGTTGGGCGTTGCCACATCGGTCTCCGCGATTTGGCGCAGTTGGAACACGCCAATGGCGTTGCCTGTTGACAAGGGCGCGGTCATTTCGCCCGGTTTGAGCGCGATCACAGCGGCGCGCAGGGGGGGCGGCAAATCGCCAACCGCGACCCAATCCATGCGGCCGGATTTTTCACGGCTCGGGGCAACGGAATATTTTGCGGCCGCCGCGGCAAAGTTTGGGATCGTCGGGTTGGCGGCGATTTCTTTGACCAAAGCTTCCGATTTTGCCGTCTCTTCCGGGGTGCGCGCCGGCAGGAACAGTTCGGACAACAACACGCGCAGGCCGCCGGAGGGGCCATTGTTTTGCAGGGCGCGGTCGATCTCGGAGTCGGAGACCTGTGCCTTGGCACCAAAACGGCCACGGGCATAGTCGCGCCAGATCAACCCGGTCGAGAGGAAATCACGCACGGTCTGGGCCGAAACGCCGTTTTTGGCCATCAGGCTGAGGAATTGTTCGGGCTTCAATTGGCCACGCGCCGCGAATTCCTGAATGCCTTGGGCGATTTGTTCGTCGGTGATGCGCAACCCCACGCGGGCTGCGGCTTCGGCCTTGAGACGTTCGTCGATCAGCGCATCAAGCGCGTCTTTTTCCGAGGCCGCCCCACCCAAAACGCGCAAAAGTGCCACGCGTTGGGTCAGTTCATAGCGGGTCACCACCTTGTCATTCACATAGGCGACAGGGGCAAACATGTTTTGCGCCAGCACGGGAGAGAGGGTCACAGACAGGGCCGAAAGCGACAGCGCCGCAAGGGCTGCCATCTGCACCATGCCGCGCGCCAAGCTATGCAACGCGGCAGACATCCGACGCGCGCCGTGGCGCTTGATTGCTCTGCTCTGCGATGTGTCGAGTGCCCCGAATTTACGTCTCATGCCCACCCTCGTGTGTTGCCTGCTTATGGCGTCTGACCTCTTTCTAAGAGGTTTCGACGCGCGGGCCAAGCGGATTGCGCGGCCCAGTTTGTCCCACCCTTTTGTTCCAGTGGCATGTGCCCGCTGATGCCCGCCCGCGCGCGCGGATTTAGAGCGCCCCAAAGCCACAGCTCGTGTCTTTTTTACCGTTCGCGCCATAGGCCCCAAAGCCGATGGAGAGGGAATAGCTGGTGGTGGGATCAAGGGCTTCGGTGTCGGAATAGCGCCGCGAGACCTTGAAGCGGACACGGGCGCATTCATTTTCGAATTGAAGACCAAGCCCGGTGCGCGTCGCCTCATCCTCGGTGAAATCGTAAAGATATTCGAGGTTGGCGGACCAGTTTTTCGCCAATCGGAAGGAGCCATCGAAGCCGAACTCATTGAGCGCCGTGTCGCGATGTTCCATCGCATCGGCCACCACATAGGCGTAAGACGCGCCGAGAGTGTAGCGAGGCCGCATGTAATCGAGACGGGTTTCCCATTTGGCCAAATCAAACGCATCATCAAACAAGGACCGGGTTTGAAAGGCGAGGCGGGTATCAAAGCCCGCGTCAAAGGCGATAGAGGCACCCAAAAGCCAATCCGATTGCGTGGTGGACAGCCCCGAGGCGTCGGAATATTCGGCACTGTCATCCAGATAGAGCACCCGACCGAGGGTGATCTCATATTGGGTGGTCTCGGCGTAATGGGCAAAATGCAGACCCGCCGCCGCCGTAACCCCGGTGGCGCGGCGATCCGCGCCGGGAAAGCGGGCGAGGGTCATCAGATTGCCCTCGTCAAATTCCACAAGGGTCGAATCGGTGTTTGGGACGTCGCCGCCGATGCTGTCAGACCACCCGAGTTGGATCATCGGTTCGATCAGTTCGGAGGCCCCTGTCGCCGTGGAGCGGGTCAAGGGCCAGCTCAGTTTGCTCTCAAACGATCCGGTGAACCGCGCGACGGTGTCTTCATAGGTTGAATTTTGATGCATGGCATAGGCATCGACATAGGCGGCGGCGGTGCTGTCCCATTTCAGCCCCGGCCCGAACACTGCGCTGGTGATCCAGGCCGCCTCGGCACCCAGGCGCAAGACGTCATAGCCGTCAATATCGACCTCTGAATCGCGATAGGAGGAGGAGGCGGAGAGGCCAAAGGTCAAGGCACCGGGAATGGCGCCCGGATCGACCCGGCGTTCATACATGACCTCGCCCAAAAAGAACGGCAACGTGTCTTCGATCCCCAAATCGGCAGCGCGCAAAGTGCGCATGTGGATCAACTGCGCATCAAAGGCCTCGCCTTTGGAATAGCGCGTGAGGGTCAGTTTGGAGGGTAAAAAATCGCCGTCATAAATGCCGTAATCCACCAGATAGGCAATGTCGGAGGCGGCGCGCAGATCGGCCCCGAATTCAAACCCATTGCCCAGATGCCATGTGCCTTCGGCAAAGAGATAGGCGCGGGTGCCATCGCGGGTGTCGTCCGCACTCACCGCGCCGTTCACTTCGATCTCGCCGCGGGCAAAGGCTTGGCGATAGCGCAGGCCCAGCGTGGTGGTTTTGGTGGCAATATAAGGCGAAATCGTCAGATCGCGGCTGTCACCCAATGGAATGAAATAGGGGGTTTCAATCCCGGTGCCCAAGGTGGAATCCGTGCGCAGCTCTGGGATCAAAAACCCGCGCGCGCGTTTGAGAGTGGGATCGGGAACGCGCAGATGTGGCAACCACAACACCGGGACATCGGCGATGCGCAATTGCGCGTTGGTGAAATAAAGCTGATGCGCCTCACTGTCGTGGATCACCTCGCTGGCGCGGATTGCCCACAAGGGCACAGGATGGGCGGCGCACACTTCACAGGTCGAGGCGACCGTCTTTGAGAGCCGCAGATAGCGCCCGTCCACGACATCAAGCCGGGCGGCGGCGAGTTGCAATTGGCGGTCGACGACCATCCGCGCCGAGGTCATGATGCCGTTTTTAAGCCCGGTATCGAGATCGGCGCTTGAGGCCAAGATCACCGTGTCACCGCCGCTTTCAGTCAGACGGATCGGGCCGTCGATCTGCAATTGCCCGGTGCTTTGGTTAAAGGTGATCCGGCTGGCGGTCAGACGCACGTTGCCTTGGATCACTTCGACCGCGCCCGTGGCGATCAGCACAGTGCCATCGAAGCTGACGCTGTCGGCCAAAAGTGCTGTGGGCAGGGCTTGGTCCTCTTGACTGTCTTGGGCCAAGGCGGCGCCGATTTGCGCGTCCGGCAGGGCCAGACCAAAGCCAAAGCTCAGGGCCAAGGCCAGAGCCAAACGGGCAGGGCGCAGCGGGCGCTCGGGAGGAAGAGGTGAGACAGTCATGGCCTATCCATCCTCCAAATGCAGCAGCAGCGCAAGAGAGGCAAAAATCACCGCCATCGGCGGGCCCCATGCCGCCAAAGAGATCGGCAAAAGCCCGTTTTGCCCCAAAATGATTGCGAAAGAGCGTAGAAAGAAAAAGGCAAAGGCTAGGATGATCGCTGTCACCACCAAGGTCGAGGTCCGCCCCAGCCGGGTGTGACGCATGGTGAACCCGGCCCCGATCAACAGCATGGCGACAAAGGTAAAGGGCAGGGCCAATTCGCTTTGCAGCCACATTTTATAGCTGCGCGCCGAAAAACCTGCGGTTTCCAACTTTTTGATATAGCCCGACATATCCCAGATCGACACGGCTTGCGGGGTGCCAAAGCGGTCCTGGATTTCCGCAAGGGTCAGCGTGGTGTTGAGTGTCAGTGTGTCGTGATAGGTCGCCGCCGCCTCTGGGTTGGCGGCCCCCAAAAGCGGCCAGCGTTTGGCGTTCACAAGCTGCCATTGTCCGCCTTTGATGCGCGCCTCTTCCGCCTCGATCCGATAGAGCGGCAGGCCCGCTTTGGCAAAGCCGATAAAGCTGACGTCGAACAATTCGGAGCCATCCAGATTGGACCGCGTGGCGCGGATCACCATTTGGCCGTCTTGCGAGCCTTCCCGCAGCCAGAGCCCTTCGTCCGAGACCGAAAACACCTGACGCTCGCCTTTGAGATAAAGCGCTGAGCGGGTTTCAAAGCTGCGCGCGGTGGTCGACGCCACCGGGTTCAACACCGCAACCGACAAGAGACCAAACAGAAAGACCACCACCACCAGTGGCAGCAAGGACCGCAACGCCGAGCGCCCGGAGGCCCGAGAGACGACCAGTTCCGAGGAGCGCGCCAGCCCGAGAAACAACACCAGCGTCGCAATCACCACGATGATTGGCAGTATATCATAGATCGTGCGCGGCAGGCGCAGCAAAGCCATGGAAAAAATCGCCATAGATCCAATGTCGAGGCCAGAGAAATTGCGGATTTGATCGAGGCTTTCGACCATCACGATCAGCCCGGCGAAAATCGCCATGACGATCAGCAAAGCCCGCAAAAACCGGCGGGCGAAATAGAGATCAAGCCTCATGATGCGCTCCCCAAACCGGGCGCGCGGCGCAGGCGCGGATGGGCGGCTTTCCACAGCAAGGCCCATGACATGCCAAGTCCCAAAAGCGTGGCGAAATATCGAAACGGCCAAAGCCGCGCGTCATTGTCAATCATCCCTTCGAGCGTGTTGTCGATGGACTTGACCACCACCAAAAGCACGATGGCGACCAAAATCTGTCGCCACAGGCCAAAGCGCGAAAATCCGCCGACGATCAGCGTGCCAAAGCCGATCAGGCTGATCGCTATGCTCTGAAGGGCTTTGTTCATACGCATATTGGCCTCGGCGATCATGCCATCTTTGCTGACTCCGGTGTCGGCCTGAAGCGCGGGGTTTGCGCGCAACAGATCAAATGTGGTGGTCGCGCGGATCGAACGTGTCCCGGCCACATCGGTGTTTAGCAGGCCACCAAGCCCATAGGCGAAACTGTCAAAACGGGTGACGGACAGACGTTTGCCGCTGAACTCATAGGTCTGCGCCATGCCATCAAACATCAACAACATCGGCGCGCCGTTTTCGGTGCTGCCATCGCCTTTGACGATCAGGGCGCGCGACGCCATAAAGCTTTGGCGCTGGCTCGCATCACGGCTGTTGGACAGGTAGATATCTTCCAATTCGCCCGCCGCCGAAATGTTGCGCACATAAAAGGTGATGCCCTTGGTCGGGTGGACAAATGTGCCCTCGGTCAACAGCCGCGCGGTGACATCGCGGGCAATCTCGCTGCGGCGCATGTCCAGTTCTTGCACGGAAAGCGGCACCAACACATGGGCCAAGATCGCCACCATCGCGGCCACGATAAGGCTAAAGAAAAACACCGGGCGCGCGAGGCGATAAGGCGAATAGCCCGCCGCCTGAACTACCACCAACTCCGATTCTGCCGACAAACGGTTGGTGACATAGACCGTGGCGGCAAAGGCCGCGATCGGTAACAGATTGACCAGGATCGTTGGCAGGGACAACAGCGTGAGTTGCAAAAACACCGAGGCCGATTGACCATCGCCCATCAGCCAATCCAAAAGGCTCACCGCCTTGTTGACCCAGAACACCAAAGCCAGAACGAGCGAGAAAAACCCGAACAGCATCAGCAATTGCTGAAGCATGTATTTGTCGAATCTTCCCAAACGCGTTCCCCAAGACCACTGACAGATTGCGCGGACTTTATCGCGCCGAGAGGACGGGAGAAACCCGTAATCTCGCTCTGGTCACCGCCGCCTTTGAGGTCTACCTATAGTGCGAGCGCCAAAGGGACGGTGAGCTGTCCCATCGGCACAGACGCGACACATTCGACAAAGGATTCCCGATGACCCAACCCGTTAAGCCGACAGTTGCTGCCCTTGATCTTGATGCCATCGCCACCGCAAGCGGGCGTGTCGCCGTTGTGGTGAGCCCGGAGGGCACGCTGAGCCAAGCCGCCCGCCGCATCAACCGTTTGAGCAAAGGCGCGCTGGCGCGGTTCGTGGAAAGCGATGCGTTTGAGGAGATGGCCGAAGGCGAGGGCAAAGATTTGGCCTATCCGGCGGGCATGGCGGCCGAGGCGATTCAGGTGGTGAAACTGTCCAATCAGGCCTCTGTTGAATTGGCGCGCAAGGCGGGTGCTGCGATTGGGGATGCGGTCACAAAAGCGGGCGCTTTGGTGCTGCCCGGTAGTGTCAAACGCGTCGAAGAACTGGCTTTGGGCGTGGCGCTCAAACATTACAAATTCTCCGATC
>ERZ1673962.454-NODE-454-length-28357-cov-38.363261_pt1 | contig 28357 bp, 22 predicted proteins | sample MGYA00580188_ERZ1673962 | MGnify/ENA primary metagenome ERZ1673962 (study PRJEB41334, sample SAMN05608104) | rock metagenome | biome: terrestrial subsurface; feature: shale formation; material: shale | place: USA: Pennsylvania ... | reverse complement strand
ATGCCATGGGCCCTGATGCCATGGGCCCTGATGCCATGGGCCCTGATGCCATGGGCCCTGATGCCATGGGTCCTGATGCCATGGGTCCTGATGCCATGGGTCCTGATGCCATGGGTCCTGATGTCATGGAAACGAAAACGCCAGCCCCTTGGGGCTGGCGTTTTCGTTGCTGGATGCTGCTGCTCGGCTCAGCGGCGATCCACCAGGGCGGTGGTGTAGCGCTGGCTGACTTCGCGGTCGCTGACCACCTTGACACCTTCGCTGGTGCCCTTGGCCAGGCTTTCGAAGATCACGCGGTAGGCCAGCACGGCCTTGACGTATTCGCGGGTCTCCTTGAAGGGGATACGCTCGACGAAGCGGTCGTATTCGCCCGGGGTGTCGGCGAGCCAACGATCGACGCGCCCCGGCCCGGCATTGTAGGCCGCGGCGGCGGCCAAGCGGTTGCCTGAGTAGCGGTCCAGCATCTCGCGGATATAGGTGCTGCCAAGACGGATATTGGTGACCGGATCACCCAGCGCCGCGTTGCTGGGCGTGGGCAGGCCCAGGCCGCGACTGACCTGAGCGGCGGTGCCCGGCATCAGCTGCATCAGACCGCGTGCGCCCACCGGCGAGGTAGCGGTGGGGTTGAAGGCGCTCTCGCGACGCGCGAGTGCCATCAGCATCCACGGGTCGACGCCGGCATCGGCACCGAAGCGCTGGAAGTCATGCTGCCAGGCCGGCGGGAAGCGCCAGGAAAGGCCATCCCACAGCTGGCCGCGGATGGTGGCGAAGACGGTCAGGTCATACCATTTCTGCTGCAGTGCATAGGCTGCGAGACGGCGAGCATCGGCGTCATCCGCCTGGGTGACGGCGTTGAACCATTCGGAGCGTGCCAGACCGATCTCATCGATGTTCATCAGCGCTCTGACACGCTTGACGGCCGGCGTCTCGGCGACCTCGGCCAGTTCCGCGTCGGAGAAGTCCTGGTCATCGCGATTGAGCGAATACGCCTGCCCGATTCGGTCGGCGGCCAGGAAGCCGTAGAAGTTGCGTTCGGTCGCGGCGCGCGTCCAGGCGGCGCGTGCTTCCTGCGGGCGGCCCAGGCTGTCATCGGCACGCCCCAGCCAATACTGGTAGCGGGCTTCGTTGCGGAAGCGGTCCGGCATCTTCAACACCCATTCACGCACCTGCGGCCAGTCGCCATCGCGCACCGCGTTGCGCATGCGCAGATCGAACAGCTCCTCGTCATCGAGGATGGTCAGGCGCTGATCGACCCAGCCGCGGTTGTTGGGGATGTCGCGCACCAGTGAATACCAGGCCAGGTCGCGCTCGACGGTGTGGCGCTGTTCATCACTCATCGGCATGTGCGGATTCACCTTGCGCCAGGCTTCCAGCGCGGCCTCGGTGTCGGCACGCACGAAGCCATGCATGGCGGCGACGCTCAAGGCGGCGAAGGCATGGCCGCCGTGGCCGAGGTTGGTCGGCAGGCGCGTGATGGCGGCAAAGTTGCCCTCCAGCTGCTCGCGTGCCGCGATGGCCCGCTGCCAGCTGCTGGGCAGCTGGCGCTCGAGATAGCTGACCATGCCACCCTGGCCGGCAGCCCAGGCGAGCATGGCGCGCTCCCAGATGGCTTGATCATCGATCACGCCACGCTCGCGCAACGCCGAGAACAGCGGGTCACAGGCCGAGTCCTGCGAGCCGGACACATGCCAGAGCTTCAGGCCGCCTTGCGATGCGCTCGCGACATCATTGCTCAGCTGCGCCGTGTAGTAATAGCACTGGCGCTGCGCGCCCGCCGGCACGCCATCGCTGACTTCCAGCAGGGCATCCTGACGGCCGGTACGCCCGTAGGCGGAGATCGCCTGGCCTCGCATCCACTCGGCCAACGGCGAGTCTGCGTGACGTTCGATGAAGGACAGCACTTCCGCGGCGGTGGCGTACGGCAGGCGGGCCTTGAGCTGGTGATACTCGATATAGCCCTCCAGCACGTGGCCATTGACGGCGACCTGCTGAATCTCGTCAAAACGCTTGGCGCGCGCATCATCGAAGGCGGCGCGGAAGCTCTGGTCGCTGGGGGTGGCGGCCTGCAGGGGCAGGCTCAGTCCCAACAGCAGGCCTAGGCCGGTGAGGTGCCGCAGCGCCGCGAAGCGACGGCTGCCACGGGGTCGGAGTGTTTGCTTGCCTGGTGTCACCTGGGACTCCTGCGACTGTCGGTAAAGGGGGCGTGGACTGGCTGCGACCTTGTGGTGGCGGTTCAGTGCCCCGATGTTGAACAAGTGCCCCGATATTGGCTATCAGGGGTTGCCGATTCAGTAACGATAGTGGCTATCGTGGCAGTGGTCGGCGCTGAATAACAGCACCATCTGATACTGATAGTGAATTATCCGAGAGTGATATCGCGGCTGTGCTGCCGCGAAGATGAAAAGCTCAGTAAACGAAATTTGTGCTACCCGTGAGGAGTCCACTATGGGCAAGGCATTATGGTTGACGCGATTGTTTGGCCGCCGACATGTGCTGGGCAAGGCAGGCGCCGCCTTGCGCACCATGGGGCCCTTGCTGCGCGACGTGGTGAGCGGACGTTATCGCCCGGTACCGTGGAAGGCGCTGGGGTTGGCGGCCGGCGCCTTCATCTATCTGGTCTCGCCGCTGGATCTGATCCCGGATCTGCTGGTGGGGCTGGGGATTCTCGATGATCTGGTGATCGTGACCTGGTTGCTTGGCAAGCTCGATGATGCGCTGGCCGGCTATCGCCTGTGGCGTGGCGAGATCCCCGAACCTGATCCCTCCGACCCGCCGACTCCCTGAAGGCGTGCAGCGTGGAAACACCATTCCTCTATCAGCCCTGACGCCTGGCACTGGCCATTGGCCGCATGGCAGGGACGCCGCGACCCTGCCATGCTCGTGACACGCTATCAAACACCAGTTTTAATTGGCGTGCCGTCAGTGTCTGATCTGCTGTTTATCACAGGGCGGCGCACCGTTTGTTCACAAACGAGGCGCGCCGCTGTGGCAACGCCCTGAACAACGCCTTTCAAGGAAATTCTGCATGCTGATCTATGCCTGCCTGCTGTTTGCGGCACTGATGCTGGTGCTGACCAAGGTGCCGGTCGCCTGGGCGCAACAGCGAACCGGACGTTACGACAACCATGACCCGCGCGCGCAGCAGCGTGAACTGACGGGCTTCGGGGCCCGTGCGCTCGCCGCGCACCAGAACACCATCGAAGCCTTTCCGCTGTTTGCCGCCGGGGTACTGGTCAGCGTGATCACCGCGCCGGGCGCGCCCATCGCGACCACGCTGGCGGTGATCTTCGTGCTGGTACGACTGGGCTATTGGGGCTGCTATCTGGCCAACATCGCCACGTTGCGCTCCCTGCTGTGGGGCGCCGGCTATCTGGTCTCCCTCGCATTGATGGCGATGCCGCTGTGGATGTGATGCATGCAGTGCCGCAGAGCCTGCTGGGGCTGGCCGTCAATCCCGCTGACGAGCCGGCTGCGGGTGGCGTATTGGATGACGCCAGCTGGGCGCGGGCGCTGACCGGATTCCTGAGCTTCATTCCGCACACGGCGCGCTTGAACGTCAGGGTCGAGGAGGTCGCCGCGCCGGCTATCCGCATGCAGCTGCCGTGGCAACCGGCCTTGATCGGTGATCCGCACCGCAGGCTGGTGCATGGCGGTGTGCTGACCATGTTCGCCGATACGCTGTGCGGCAGTGCCGTGCTCACGGGGCTGTCGGCACCGGAAGTCTGCCCGACGCTGGATCTGCGCCTCGATCACTACCGACCCGGCGTCGAGGGCCTGGCGTTGGTGGGCGAGGCACGCGTGCTGCGGGTCACGGAGTCGATGGTGTTTACCGAGGCGCAGATCTGGCAGCAGCCGGGCAAGATCCTGTGTCGCGCGATCGGCAACTTCGTCAGGCTCGGCGAGCGCAATACCCCCAGCGGCTTTGCCGAGGCGCTGCTGGCGGCGGCCAACGCTCAAGCCCCCGCGAATCCTTCCACGGATGAGTCGGAACCGCTGGGGTAGTCAGCACAGCCAGCACAGCCAGCAGGCGAGAAAACCGAGCCGCAGGCGCTGCGCGACGCCCAGGACCCGCGTGGCCTGCTCAGTGCGCGACGTTTCGTCGAAGGGCAGCGCACTCACGCCGACCTGGCGGCGCTGCTGGCGAGTCTGCCCTACGCGCAGGCGATCGGGCTTGGGCTGTGTGCCATTGATGGGCAGCAGGCGGGCGCGGCCAGTGATGTCGAGCTGCATCCTGAGCAGGCGCTGAGCTATTCCATGGCGGCGATGCCCGACAATGTCGGCAACCCGATGCTGCCGGCGGTGCATGGCGGCGTGCTGGCCGCAGCGATGGAAACCGCCGCGACACTTGAGGTGCTCAGGCGGCATGGGCGCGGCGGGCGTGAAGCGCGCCTGCCCAAGCTGATCGATTTCTCCATCGACTATCTGGCCACGGCGCGCGGCGATCAGGTGACGCGCATCGACTGCGAAGTGATGCGTGAAGGTCGGCGCATGACCAATGTGCGCGTCAGCGCCTGGCAGAAATCCCGCGAGCAACCGGTCGCCAGCGCGCGCATGCACTTCGTGCTGGAATCACTCACCTCCCCGTGATGGGCAGGCGATGTCTGCTCCGCAAGCGTCATACCTCAAAGCGCCTCCCTGATGGCTTCCTCCCCGTTGGCTTCCTTCGTTGGCTCCTTTCGTTGCTACCCCAGGGAGCCGCCTGGGTGTTTCTGTGCCATGCGTCAGGTGGGCCGAGCGCAATCATCTGTCGCTAGTGCCTTGAAATCCCTCACCCTTGCCCCATATCTGATCCACGAGTGCTTCCTTCGATCTGCCGCCCAAGAAAGGCAGGCGTCGGCGAGCCGGTTCCATTGTTGCGGGGGCGCTCTGGCCACCGCGAATCTTCTTTTCAGGCATCCACGACATAGAGGTCCTTTTCGATGACGACCGCCACTCACACCGAAACGCATGGCTTCCAGACAGAAGTGAAGCAGCTGCTTCACCTCATGATCCACTCGCTGTATTCCAACCGCGAGATCTTCCTGCGCGAGCTGGTCTCCAACGCGGCGGATGCCTGCGACAAGCTGCGCTACCAGGCGCTGGACAACGATGCCCTCTACGGCAACGACAGCGAGCTGCGCATCGAGATCGAGCACGATGCCGAGGCGAAGACCATCACCCTGCGTGACAACGGCATCGGCATGAGCCGTGACGATGTGGTCGCCAACCTGGGCACCATCGCGCGCTCCGGTACCGCCGAGTTCATGAAGAACCTGTCGGGTGACCAGCAGAAGGATTCGCGTCTGATCGGTCAGTTCGGGGTCGGCTTCTACTCCGGCTTCATCGTCGCCGACGAGATCACCGTGCGCACCCGTCGCGCCGACCTGGGCGCTGACCAGGGCGTCGAGTGGACCTCACGTGGCGAAGGCGAGTTCAGCGTCGCCGACATCGAGCGCGCCGAGCGCGGTACCGAGATCGTGCTGCACCTCAAGGACGATGCCATCGAGTTCGCTGACGATCATCGTCTGCGCAACCTGGTCACCAAGTACTCCGACCATATCGAACTGCCGGTGCGCATGAAGCGCGTCGAGAAGGATGAGGAAGGCAACGAGCAGGTCCACTGGGAAACCGCCAACTCCGCCACCGCGCTGTGGGTGCGCTCCAAGTCCGAGGTCAGCGACGAGGAGTACAAGAACTTCTACAAGCACGTCTCGCATGACTTCTCCGATCCGCTCAGCTGGAGCCACAATAAGGTCGAGGGCAAGCTCGAGTACACCAGCCTGCTGTTCGTGCCGGGTCGTGCGCCGTTCGACCTCTACCAGCGTGATGCCGCGCGTGGCCTGAAGCTCTACGTGCAGCGTGTCTTCATCATGGACGACGCCGAGCAGTTCCTGCCGCTGTACCTGCGCTTCATCAAGGGCGTGCTGGACACCAACGACCTGTCGCTGAACGTCTCGCGTGAACTGTTGCAGCAGGACCCGCAGGTCGACAAGCTCAAGTCCGCGCTGACCAAGCGTGGCCTGGACATGCTCAAGAAGCTGGCCAAGGACCCCGAGCAGTACCAGACCTTCTGGAACCAGTTCGGCTCCGTGCTCAAGGAAGGCCCGGCGGAAGACTTCGCCAACCGCGAGAAGATCGCCGAGCTGCTGCGCTTCTCCACCACCGAGACCGACAGTGCGACCCAGGACCAGTCACTGGCCCAGTACGTCGAGCGCATGAAGGAAGGCCAGAGCAAGATCTACTACCTGGTCGCCGACAGCTTCAATGCCGCCAAGTCCAGCCCGCACCTCGAGATCTTCCGCAAGAAGGGCATCGAAGTCCTGCTGCTGACCGACCGCATCGACGAGTGGCTGATGAGCCACCTCACCGAGTTCGACGGCAAGTCCTTCGCGGATGTCGCCAAGGGCGATCTCGACCTCGGCGATGTCGAGAACGAAGAAGAGAAGAAGGCCCAGGAAGAGACCGCCAAGGCCAAGGAAGATCTGGTCAAGCGCGTCAAGGAAGCGCTGGCCGAGAACGTTCAGGAAGTGCGCATCACGCACCGCCTGACCGACTCCCCGGCCTGCGTGGTGCTGCCGGAGCACGAGATGGGCTACCAGATGCGCAAGATGATGGAAGCCGCTGGCCAGCCGCTGCCGGAAGTGAAGCCGATTCTCGAGCTGAACCCGGAGCATGCTCTGGTCACGCGTCTGGAAGGCGGTGAAGGCGCTTACTTCACCGACCTGGCACACGTGCTGCTCGATCAGGCCATCATCGCAGAAGGCGGTGCGCTGGAAGATCCGGCCGCTTACGTGCGCCGCCTGAACAGCATGCTCAGCGCCTGATACGGCGGCACGATCGAGCCACTGGCTTGATCAAGCATGTCCGCAACGACGCCCTCGCAGCCTATGCTGCGGGGCGTTTTGCGTTGGGTGTATCGTCAGCGATAGCGTCCAGTGCGAGGTGCAAGGTGTGCAGGGCAGGAAGGCGGCAGGGTAGGAAGGGGAAAGGGGAAAAGGCGAGGAAGCGCAGGGAGCACTGAGAGCGCGCCGCGTCAGTGGCGCGAAAGGCGGGCATCGCCTGGCGGTCTGTCGGTGACAGACGACAGGGCTTGCCGTGTCTTTCCTCGCTTGGCCGACCGCGCCATCTTCTCGCCCACGCGTTTTTAGGGTTTCATGCAGCCTCATGAGATACGCTGATGGTATCTCGCGTCTTGCTACTGCATCCTTCTCGATGAGCGCAGCACATGACTTACCTACCTTTCTCTGCGGATTGGCTGACTGGCGGAGTGCGTGGCCTGCCACGCCTGTCTGCGTGGGCCTGGCCGCGGCGCTCGTGGCGCCTGAGCCCTGTTCGTCTGGGTTCTGTTCGTCTGGTCAGTGCCGCCTTGCTGCTGGTGATGGGGCTGGGCTCCATGGCGCAGGCGGCGCGGCTGGATGATGAGCTGCTGGCCCGTGACAAGACCCATAAGATGCCGGATCTGCGGCCCTATCCCGCAGGCAACAAGCGCAAGGTCGCATTCTTCGAGCTGATGATTCCGCTGGTGGTGGCCGAGAACCAGCGCATCGCCGAGCAGCGCGACTGGTTGCTGGCGATGCGCAAGCGCGCCGGTGACGGAGGGCGTGACTACAGCGAGCGCGAGCAGGAGCGCCTCAACGGCCTGTGTGACCAGGCCAATCTGCCCTGTGACGTCACGCGCGAGGACATCGGCGTCAGCTGGACGCGCCTGCTGCTGCGCATCGATACCCTGCCGCTGGACATGGTGCTGGTGCAGGCCATCGAGGAGTCGGGCTGGGGGACGTCGGGCCATGCTCATGAGGGCAACAATCTGTTCGGCATGCGCTGCTTCTCGCGCGGCTGCGGTATCGGGCCGCCGGGGCGTGAATATCGGCGCTTCGAGAGCCTGGAGGCCGGCATCGCCGCTTATTTCGACAATCTCAACTCCCAGCGCAGCTATGCCGAGCTACGTGAGCTGCGCGGGCGTCTGCGCAACGCGGGCCAGCCGGTGCGCGCCGAAGACCTCATCCCGACGCTGAGTGCCTACTCGACGCGGGGCAATGCCTACTTCACAACGCTCTATGATCTGTTGCGCTGGAATCGTGGCCTGATGCGTACCGTGCGTGAACGCCTCGCGGCCAATGGCGCGCTGTCCTAGTCATGATCGCGCAGCGAAGGTCTTGCCCCCCGCGCTGACAGGGGGGATCATGCCGCCATGCATCTGAGCAATGATCAACGGCGAATTCTCGCCCATCCCTTTCCCTCGCGCCTGCGCGATCGCACGCCGGCCAACAGCGCCGAGCACAGCGATTGCGTGGTGGTGCGTGCCTGTGCCGGCAGCGGCAAGACCGTGCTGATGGTCGAGCTGGCGCGTACCTATGCCGATGAGACCCTCATCTACACCTCGCTCAACCCGGCGGTGGCCGGGCGGACTGCCAGCCAGCTGCCCGCCAATGTCCAGTCGCTGTCGCTGCATCAGCTGGCACGACAGGCCTTGATGGAGGAGTACGGCGACAAGCTCAAGCGGCAGCCCGACATCACGCGCCGTCTGGCGCCGCAGAGTCTCAGCTGGCTGGGCAGTCTTTCCAGCCAGTCGCGCAGCCTGATCGCCCAGGGCCTGAACACCTTCTTCGCCGAGAGCGACGCGGTGCCGATGCCGGAGCATCTGCCCGACGGCGTGGCACAACGGCTGAGCGCCAATGAGCTGCGCCAGCTGGTCGAGAGCATGCGGCTGGTGTGGGAGTGCCTGCTGGACCCCGCCGATCATCAGCAGAGCCTGTCGTTCAACGCCCTGCTCAAGCTGTGGTCGCAGCATGGCCAGTCGCTGGAGGCCGACCTGGTGATGCTGGATGAGGCGCAGGACGCCACGCCAGCGCTGCTGGCCATGTTGCGTCGCCAGCGCTGCGACCTGCTGCTGATCGGCGACCCGCATCAGAGCCTGTCGCGTCAGGTGGAAGGCATGAGCTCGCTGGATTCGCCGCTGCTGGCCGATGCCACCGTCTACTCGCTGCCCGGCGCCTGGCGCTTCGGGCCGGCGTTGGCGGCGCTGGGCACGCGGCTGGCGGCCTGTTCGCCCACCGCCCGCGAGCAGGCCATGAGCGGCCTCGGTCCGGCGACCCGTCTGGCGCTGCCCGCGGTGCGTGAGGCATTGCTGCACTCCGGCAAGCGCCATGCGGTGATCAGTGCCGGCCCGGTGGCGGCGCTGGGTGAGGCGCTGGCACTGCATCAGCGCGGCATCGCGGTGGCCTGGCTGGATGGCATCGAAGGCTATCCGCTGGCGGGGCTGCTGGATCACTGGCGACTCTGGCGCGCGCATCAGATGGCCGAGCAGGGCGACAGCGCGAGTCAGCGTGAGTGGTGGCGACTGCTGCCTCCCTCACTGACACGGCTCGGTCAGACTCCGGCGCAGGTGCTGGGGGCTCTGACGCGTCTCGATGATCATCAGGCGCGCAGCCTGCATGAGCTGGCCTCCTGGTATGCCCAGGCGCCACTCGATCAATGGATCGGGGAGCTGCGCAAGCACGATGGCGACCTGCAGGCCGCCATCGTCAGTGCTCACTCGCGGGGACAGTCGGTCGAGCTGCCCACGGTCATGCTGGGGACGGTGTTCCGCGCCAAGGGTCTCGAATTTGATTGCGTGGTGCTGGCCGATGATCTGGCATTGCCAAGCGCGCGCCAGCAATTGCCCAATCAGGTGCTGGTCACCAATCTCAGCTACACCGCCGCCACGCGGGCACGCCAGCTGCTGGTGCTCAATGAGCGCCTGAGCCACTGGTGGCAGGCGCAGGGCGAGAGTGAGCGCTTCCCTCTGCTCGAGGCACTGCCGCAGGCCTGGCTGAGCGAGTCCACGCATGGCGTGCAGGCACCGCACCCGTGGTGGGGCAAGGCACGCCTGTCGGAATTGGCGCTGACACCGCGCAAGCGCCTGCTGCTGCGCCGCCATGAGAGCTCGCTTGAGAAGAGCTCGCTTGAGGGCACGTTTGCCGCGGTGTCGCCCGCGGCTGGCACGCGCGATCAGGCGCCAGCCTCGGGCGCTCCTGCCAGCCATGCTCAGCACCTGGCTCATGATCAGCACCTGGGCCATGCCTGGGACTCCGACGATGCCCTGCAGGCGCTCAAGCGTCAGGCACGCACCGACACGACGGCGCGCAAGCTGTATGAAATGGCCAGCAAGCTGCCGCCCGGGCGGCCCTCCGGCGGCCTGCGCAGCCTGCTGACCCCGAGCGACGCCGCCGCGTCCATTTCTTCCCCCAGCGAGTCGCCGACCCCCGGCGGCCCGACGGAGCCTCTTGATGAGTGAGTTTGCCCCTACGCCCACCGCGCACGTGCACGACCTGGCGGCGCTGCGCTTCAACAATCGCTATGCCCGCCTGCCGGAGCACTTCTTCACGCGTGTCGCCCCGCAGCCGCGACACGGCACCCGCCTTGCCGATGTGAGTCCTGACTGCGCCCGTCTGCTGGGGCTGGAGGCGCCCTTGACCTCTGGCGCCTCCAGCGAGGAGGCGCTCGAGCAGCTGCGCCTCTTGATGGCCGGTGAGCAGTTGCTGCCGGGCATGGACGCATTGGCCCAGAAATACACTGGCCATCAGTTCGGTCACTACAATCCGCAGCTCGGCGACGGGCGAGGCATTCTGCTCGGCGAGCTTGAGACCGACCACGGCAAGACCTTCGATCTGCATCTCAAGGGCGCAGGGCGTACGCCTTACTCGCGCTTCGGCGATGGTCAGGCGGTGGTGCGCTCCAGCGTGCGCGAGTATCTGGCCAGCGAGTACATGGCCGCGCTGGGCATTCCCACCAGCCGCGCGCTGGCGCTGGCGGTGAATGCCGAGCGGGTCCAGCGCGAGACCGTCGAGCCCGGCGCTACCGTGTTGCGCGTCTGTGAGAGCCACCTGCGCTTCGGGCACTTCGAGTGGCTGGCCCACTCCGGCCGGCATGAAGACCTCAAGACGCTGATCGATCACGCCCTGCGTGAGCACTTTTCCGAGTGTCTGCCCGAGGAGCTGACTGAACCTCTGTCTGAGCGTCTGCCCGAAGAGCTGACAGAACCTCTGCCGGAAGGCGGCGTGCAGGCAGCGGCGGACCAGCCGCTTGTAGACCACCCCCTCACAGACCAGGTGCGTGTGACCGCTGCGCTGGCCATGTTCGAGACAGTGATCACTCGCACCGCAAAGCTGATCGCGGCCTGGCAGGCCTACGGTTTCGTGCATGCGGTGATGAACACCGACAACATGTCGCTGCTGGGGCTGACCTTCGATTACGGGCCCTACGCCTTCCTCGATGGCTATGAAGAGAATCTGGTGCCGAATCATACCGATCAGGCCGGGCGCTATGGTTTCGCCCAGCAGCCGGGCATCGGGCTATGGAATCTGGAGCGTCTGGGGATCGCGCTGTCGCCGCTGATCGATGTCGAGGCGCTCTCCGCTGCGCTGGGCGCCTACGAGGGCGAGTTGCAGCGTGAATATGCCCGCCTGATGCGTGCGCGTCTCGGGTTGCCGGATGCGCGCGATGAGGACATGACGCTGGTGCAGCAGTGGCGCGAGTTGCTGGCGGCCGGCAAGGTCGACCACACCCATGCCTACCGTCTGCTCAGTCATTGGGATGTCACGCAGCCCGCGCCGGAAACGCTGGTCGTGCGCCTGGCGGGTGAGCGTGGGCCGCATGGCAACTCGGCCCAGGCGCGCGATGAAGCCTCGGCGTGGCTCGCGCGCTATCAGGCGCGTGTCATGGCCATCGGACTCTCCGCCGAGGATGAACGCCAGCGTCGTCTGGCCATGCTCGGCTGCAATCCGCTCTATGTGCCGCGCACGCATCTGCTGCTGGAGGTGATCGCACGGGTCGAGCAGGGTGATGACACTACGCTCAAGGCCTTGCGTCAGCGTCTGACGGCGCCTTTCTTCCGCCCCGAGGAGGGCAGTCTGGAGGCGGCGCTGGAGCTGGGGCAGGCGCAGGGCGTGGATGCCGAACTCGTCGATGACTGGACACGGCCACCGGCGGCGAATGCAGCGCCGATCTGCATGAGTTGCTCGTCCTGAGCGGTTCTCATGGAGGGTGCTGATCTGCTTCGCTGACAGCGCAAGCCATGGCCGAGCATCCGCTTGGCGCAATGCAGGAAACACGCGCTGACACTCAAGTCATCGTCACGAAAATGGGATACTGCTGCGGCGGTATCCCATTTTTCATGGCAGACGCTGTGGCAGCCATAAGCTCGAGATTATGCGATGCATAACACAAAGCTGAGCTATTCTTGGTGAGGTGCCTTTTGTAAACTCATTGCAAATCAGTCACTTGGTAGTGCCGCAAGGCGCCTGACAGTATAAGGCGGCTGTTATGGCTGCCATAACGATAGCTTTATGCTTGATTTTATTGCTTTTTTTGCAATGCAGCGCTTGACCCTGATGCACCGACAAGAAAAGACTGATGCTGGACACTCATCGTGTCGCGGGTGATGTCAGGCCTTCTGGCCATGCGTGAGTCACGGCTTGCGATTCAGGCAAGTCTCACCTGTGACAGGCAATAACGTCGCTGAAAGCGCCTCCGGCAGGCAGGATGGCGCGAATCAGCGCTCAACAGGAACGACGCCATGAACCTTTCAAGGCTGGCAGCCTCAGGCATGAACACGGACGTGAAACGAGGTGCGCGATGCTGAATATTCTAGTCGTGCGCGAGATGCGTGCACCGGACCTGGTGACACCCGACGAGGGTGTGAGCAGCACATTGGCGCGCGGGGAATGCCGCGTCGCGCTGGACCCGGTGACGGCCGGCAAGCTCGCGCGTCACCTGGACAGCAGCGTCAGTGACACCAGCGATGCCATCGTGCACGTGGAGAGTGGTGCCGGACGTCATGCACACTTCGACGATGCGGCCTACGCCGCCCAGCCCGGGGTGGCGGTCGTCGCCGAGGCCGATATCGCGGCGGCGCGTGCCGCCGCGGATCTCGTGCTGTGCGTGCGCACGCCCAGCGAGTCACAGATCAGCGAGTTGCGTGAAGGCGCGGTGGTGGTGGCATTGATGACGCCGTACCAGAACCCGCAGCTGATCAGCAAGCTTGCCAGCCAGGGGCTGACCAGCCTGTGCATGGAATTCGTGCCGCGTATCTCGCGCGCCCAGAGCATGGACGCCTTGTCCTCGCAGGCGGGTGTCGCGGGCTATCACGCCGCGCTGCTGGCGGCCAACGAGTCCTCGGTATTCTTCCCGATGCTGACGACTGCCGCCGGGACCGTGCGTCCTGCGCGTGTCGTGGTGGTCGGTGCCGGCGTCGCGGGTCTGCAGGCCATCGCGACCGCCAAGCGTCTCGGCGCCCAGGTGTGGGCCTATGACATCCGCGCTGCCGCGCGTGAGCAGGTCGAATCGCTGGGCGCCAAGATGATCGATACCGGCGTCGATGCCTCCGGCGAGGGCGGCTACGCCCGCGAGCTGACCGATGACGAGCGCGCCCAGCAGGCCGATGCGCTGGCACGTCACATGGGTGATGCGCATGTGGTGATCTCCACCGCCGCGATTCCTGGGCGTCCGTCGCCGCGTATCATCAGCCGCGAGATGGTCGAGGGCATGAAGCCCGGCGCCGTGCTGGTCGATCTCGCCGCCGAAGGCGGTGGCAACTGTGAACTGACCGAGCCCGGCAAGCGTGTCGAGCATGCCGGCGTCACGGTACTGGGTCCGCTGGACATGGCCTCGAGCCTGGCGGTCAATGCCAGCGAGATGTACGCCAAGAACCTCTTCAACCTGCTGACCCCCTTCATGAAGGACGGCGAACTGACGCTGGACTTCGAGGATGCGGTGCTCGGCCCGATGCGTCTGACCGAAGGCGGCCGCATCACCCACGATGACGTACGCGCTCGCGCGGAGGACGCCGCATGATCGAAGGACTTTCTGCCGTATACATCCTGATGCTGGCGGCCTTCGTCGGCTACGAGGTCATCTCGCGCGTGCCGGTGATTCTGCACACGCCACTGATGTCCGGTTCCAACTTCATCCACGGCATCGTGCTGGTCGGGGCGATGATCGCCCTCGGTCAGGCCGAGACCGGCATGCAGCAGTTCATCGGCTTCATCGCCGTGCTGCTGGGCGCCGGCAACGCGGTCGGCGGTTATGTGGTCACCGAGCGCATGCTGGAAATGTTCAAGACCAGTGATCGCAGCAAGGGCACAGACGCTGCCAATGGCATCAACGACAAGGAGGCTCGCTGATGAACTGGCTGGTCGAAACAGGGTATTTCGCGGCGGCGGTGGTCTTCATCCTCGGCCTCAAGCGCATGTCACATCCTTCCACGGCACGCAGCGGCATCCATTGGGCCGGTATCGCGATGGTCGTGGCTACGCTGCTCACCTTCCTGCATCCGCAGATTGATGGTCGTTATGGCCTGATGCTGCTGGCCATCGTCATCGGTGGCGGTATCGCCTGGTACTCCGGCAACAAGGTCGAAATGACCGACATGCCGCAGATGATCGCCATCTACAACGGCATGGGCGGCGGTGCGGCAGCGGCGATCGCCGCGGTCGAGCTGATGCGCATGAGCGATAACCCGGCACTGATCGAGCAGCACGGCTCGCTGGCGCTGTGGTTGGGTGTACTCGGGGCGATGATCGGTGCGGTGGCCTTCTCCGGTTCCATCGTGGCCTGGGCCAAGCTGGATGGGCGTCTCAAGAAGGCGTTCAACTTCCCGAGTCAGCAGCTGATCAACATGATCGTGCTGGGCCTGACGGTCTATCTGGGCATCGTGATCGCGGCGGTGGAACCATCAAGCTCGCTGGTGCTGGTGTTCTTCGCGCTCGCGTTGCTGTTCGGCGCGATGTTGGCTCTGCCCATCGGTGGCGCCGACATGCCGGTGATCATCTCGCTGTTCAATGCGCTGACCGGCCTTGCGGTGGCGATGGAAGGCTTCGTGCTCGGCAATGCCGCGATGATCATCGCCGGTACTGTTGTCGGGGCGGCCGGTACGCTGCTGACCCAGCTGATGGCCAAGGCCATGAATCGCCCGATCCGCAACGTGCTGTTCAAGCAGTTCGGTGGCGCATCAGGTGTCGAGCAGGGCGAGATCGAGGGCAGCATGAAGGCTTCCGATCCGATGGACGCCGCCGTGCAGCTGGCCTTCGCCGAGCGCGTCATCATCGTGCCGGGCTATGGCATGGCGGTGGCACAGGCGCAGCACAAGGTCTGGGAGATGGTCGAGCTGCTGGGTGAGCGTGGCGTCGAAGTGCGCTTCGCGATCCACCCGGTCGCCGGTCGCATGCCGGGTCACATGAACGTGCTACTGGCGGAAGCCGGCGTGCCCTACGACATGATCGCGGACCTGGACGAGATCAACAACGACTTCGAGACCACCGACGTCACGCTGGTCATCGGCGCCAATGACGTGGTCAATCCGGTCGCCAAGAACGACGCCTCAAGCCCGCTGTACGGTATGCCGATCCTCAACGCCGACCAGTCACGCAATGTGCTGGTGATCAAACGCGGTCAGGGCTCCGGCTTCTCCGGGGTCGAGAATCACCTGTTCTATCTTGACCACACGCGCATGGTATATGGCGATGGTCAGAAGGTGGTCGGCGACATGATCACGGCTCTCAAGACACTGTGATCTGACGCCTCGGTGTGATGGGGCAAGTCTGCCGCCATCACGCCAGTGCCGAACAGACCGGTAATTTCTGCGCCTCAGGGGGCAGGAATTGCCGGTTTTTTTGTACATGTCGAGAGTTCATGCATATCGAGAGTTCATGCGTATCGATGGTGCATGCCGGTCGATTGCTTGCGAGGCGCGCGCGGCAGGCGCGTCACTCAGGCGCAGCCCCCTGCGTTGGCCACGAGGTCTGCGCAGACATCTCTTGTTCAGCATTCTCTGACAAACTATGAGTACAATGCCTGCCATTCACTGAGCACATCGTCATCCAAGGAGTCAGCATGTCTGCCACTACCCCTTCACCTCGTCGGGCCATTCGTGATCGCGAGGTAAGCGAAACGACCCCTCAGGCGGTGGGACTCAATGTCTGCGTGCTGGGTGGCGGCAGCTTCGGGACCGCTATCGCCTCGATTGCCGCCGACAACGGTGCCAGCGTCACCCAGTGGATGCGTGATGCCAGCCAGGCCGAGGAGGTCAACACCCGGCACCGCAATTCGGGCTATCTGCCGGGCTTCGAGATCAATGCCTCGGTGCGTGCCACCACCGACATGGCCGATGCTCTGGCCGAGGCCGAACTGGTGTGCGTGGCGATTCCCTCCAAGGCCTTCCGTACGGTGGTCCGTCAGGCGCGCGCTCACCTGCGTGAAGGGCAGATACTGGTGGCCACCACCAAGGGCATCGAGAGCGAAGGCTTCACCCTGATGAGCGAGGTGCTGGAGCAGGAAACCGGCTTCACGCACATCGGCGTGCTGTCTGGCCCCAATCTGGCGGCCGAGATCGCCCAGCGGCAGCTGACGGCCACGGTGATCGCCTCCGATGATGCCTACACCCGCGCTCGCGTGCAGACGGCCTTCGGCTGCGACTATTTCCGTGTCTACGCCAGCAATGATCGCTACGGCGTCGAGCTGGGCGGGGCGCTGAAGAACATCTACGCCATCGCGGCCGGCATGGCCGCGGCCCTGGGCATGGGCGAGAACACCCGCGCCATGCTGATGACCCGCGCGCTGGCCGAGATGAGCCGCTTCGCCGTGGCCAAGGGCGCCAATCCGATGACCTTCCTCGGCCTTGCCGGCGTGGGCGATCTGATCGTGACCTGCTCCTCGCCGTTGTCGCGCAACTATCGGGTCGGCTACGCACTGGGAGAAGGGCGCACCCTCGACCAGGCGGTCGAGGTGCTGGGGCAGGTCGCTGAGGGTGTCAACACCGTGCGATTGGTGCAGGATGAATCCGAGCGACTGGGCATCTACATGCCGCTGGTCAGTGGCATGGCCAAGGTGCTGTTCGAGAATGTCGACCCGCATCACATGGCCCGCGCGCTGATGGGCGGTGAGCAGTCCAGCGATGTGGAATTCGTGCTGTCGCGTGAGTCGGTGCAGCAGGCGCGGCAGTTGGAACCCGACGGCTCCTGAGGACTCATAGCAGGTAGCGGGTGATGGAGCGTGTTTCGCCATCCCCTTGTCTGACTCGTGCAACGCTCCGGTTGGCGAGTCCCTGGTCATCGGCCGCAGCGACAGAGCGAGTGATGTAGCGCTTGCGCTGCGGCAGTCATCTTTTCAGGAGAATGTCATGAGTGTACTGATCATGCGTCACGGTGAGGCCCAGGCCGGCACGCCGGACCCCAGCCGCGAATTGAGCGAATATGGCCGCGAAGAGGCGCGCCGCATCGGTCGCTGGTTGGCCCATCAGCTGCCCGCCGAGCGGCGTGCACGCCTGACGCTGGTCGTCAGTCCGTTCACCCGCGCCCAGCAGACCGCCCAGGAGATCTCCTCGGCGCTGGAGTTGAGTGGTGAGCAGCAGACCACGCTCGAGATCATCACCCCGGACGACCCGCTGACGCCGGTGCTCGACTGGCTGCAGACCCATGTGCCGCCCACCTCTGAAGGGCGCGAGCCGCGTGACTGGCTGATCATCAGCCACAATCCGCTGGTCTCGAATCTGGCCAGCGCCCTGGTCGATGGCCCCGGCAGTACCCAGCTGGCCTTTGCCACCGCAAGTCTTGCCTGGCTGGACGCCGATGTCTGGGCCGCTGGCCTGGCGGATCTGCACCAGTTCGTGAGCCCGGCGGAACTGGCGTAAGTCACGCGCGGTGGTCATTGAGCTACAACCATTGAGCTACAACCATTGAGCCACAACGAAACGCCCCCGCCAGTGCAGACTGGCGGGGGCGTTTCGTTGTGACCTGCAGCCAGACCGCTGCTGCTTGATCAGACCGCTGCTACTTGATCAGACCGCTGCTACTTGATCAGACCGCTGCTGCTAGACCAGACCGCTCAGCTTGAGCACGAAGATGCCTGCCGTGATGGTGATGCCCGCCATCAGAGTGCTGATGGCGATGATGTTGGCGGCCAAGCGGTCATTGCCGCCCATCGCCCGCACCATCACGAAGCTTGCCGCCGCCGTCGGCGAGGCGAAGAACAGGAACAGCACTCCGAGTTCGGTGCCGCGGAAGCCCAGCAGCACGGCGACGGTGGTCGCCAGCAGCGGCACGCTGATCATCTTCATCAGGCTGGCACTGAGGGCCAGCTTGCGGCCTTCACGCAGCGAGCGCATCGACAGGGTGCCGCCGATGCAGATCAATGCCAGCGGCAGCGTCATGCGCGCGAAGTAGTCGCCGGAGGTCTCCAGCCACTCGGGCAGCTGCCAGCTGAATGCCGCAAAGGGCAGGGCGGCCAGCACACCGAGAATCAGCGGGTTGGTGATGATGCCGCGCGCGATGCCACTCCAGCTGGTGCGGCCATCGCCGAGATAGCTCGACAGCACCACCACCGACAGCATGTTGTAGGACAGGATCACGACGCCCATCAGGATGCCGCCCATCGAGAGGCCGAGATCGCCATAGAGATTGGCGGCCAGTGCCAGCCCGACGATGGCGCAGTTGCCGCGAAACGAGCCCTGTACCACCTCGCCGCGTTCCTTTCTCGGCACGCGCAGGATCGCCCAGCCCCACAGCAGCAGGAAGGTGCCCAGTGTCGCCAGCGCGAAATAGGTCAGCATGCCCGGGCGCAGGGCGTGATCCAGGTCCGCGCGCACAATGGAGAGGAAGACCAGCGCCGGCATGGTGCCCTTGAACACCAGCGATGAGGCGGTGCCGATGAAGGTGTCATCGATCCAGCCAAGACGTTTGAGGCCCAGGCCCAGAAATACCATCGCGAAGACCGGAACGGTGACGTTCAGGGTCGCGACGAACAGCGCCAGCATGTCGTTCATGAAGTAGTCTCGCTCATTTCCGCCCTTGTCCTGTGAGTGTTGCGGTCTGTCTGGTGAGGCTTTTGGTCAGTGTCTGGCGAGCGTTGCGCTACCGCGGCGGCCCGTTGCAGCCCCGTCGTGAACTGCCGCGGCGGCCTGGCTCAGGCCAGCCAGAAGCCCGTGATCAAGGCCGCTGCCAGCAAGGCCCAGAACAGGCCATTGCGCAGGCGGGTATCGCGACGCGGCCTGGAAGACGGCGAGGAAGTAGCGGACTGCTTGTCATGCTTGGGCATCGAGGGGTCCTGTCCAGCAAGGTGAAAGGTTGGCTCAGCAGGTGAAGGCTCAGCAGGTGAAGGCTCAGCGGGTGAAGGCTCTGGCAGCCAGGCGGCCGGCCAGCAAGGCGCTCTGACAACAGCGCGTGCCTGTCATCCGCCCAGCATATCAGGCTTTCCTTAGATTTAGGGATAGTCGTTCAGCTCGGGCATCAGCCCCGGTGCTAGTTCCGCTATCAGGTCGCGTTGAGCGCATGCCGCCAACCAGGGGCGCGGGGGGCGTGGTGGTAGAGAAGACCGCCGCCGAGACCTGCCTTGAGGGCCGGCAAAGGGCGGAATAGACGCCATAACCGCGCGAGTGGCGACTGTGCGCGCACTCCTGCTTGGCGAGCGCAGGCTGTCCGCTTACCCTGTGCGCTGCATTGTCATCTGTCACGGTTAACTGCCGGGGCCACGGTTATCTTCCGGTCTCATGATCACCTGCCGGAACCATCAGCCTCGGCAGCGCATTGCCCCTATCAAGAAAAGTACAAGGAGCGGGTATCTTGCAGGACCCATACACGACCTCTGCGTCATCTTCTGCCGCGACGCCCTCTGGCGCGACGCCCTCTGCTGCGACTCGCCCTGTGGCAACCCGCTCTGCGGCAGCTCGTTCTGCGGCAGCTCCCGCGCGCGCGTCTGCCGAGCCGTCCGCTTCCCCGGCGCTGTTGGTCAGTCGCGGGCTCGGGCGTCAATTCGGCCAGCAACAGGCTGTCACCGGGCTGACCTTCACGGCCTCGCGTGGTGAAGTCATCGGTCTGCTGGGCCCCAATGGCGCCGGCAAGACTACCAGCCTGCGCATGCTGGCGGGCACGCTCGCCGCTACCCAGGGCCAGCTGGAGCTGGAAGGCGAAGCCTTCGATGGTCGCGCCAGTCAGCGCCAGCTCAATCGCCTCAAGCGTCGCATCGGCTATCTGCCGGAGGGCGCGCCCCTGTGGCCGCAGCTGACGGTGCGCGAGAGTCTCGAGTGCGTGGCAGGTCTGCATGGGTTGTCGCGCAAGGTGCGCAATGATCGCCTTGCGGCATTGATGGACCGCCTGGATATCACGCCTTTCGCCAATCAATTGTGCGCTGTGTTATCCAAAGGCTATCGACGTCGCGTGGCGCTTGCGATGGCGTTGACCCATGATCCGGACATCCTGCTGCTCGATGAGCCCACCGATGGGCTGGACCCGCTGCAGAAGGACAGCGTGCGCGCCTTCATTCGTGAGCTGGGTCGCGAGCGACTGATCATCGTCTCCACCCACCTGCTGGAGGAAGTGCCTCGTATCTGTGACCGCGTGCTGGTCATGGCCAATGGCCAGCTGGGCTTCGATGACACGCCGGAGGCGCTGGCCGCGACCTCCGTCAGCGAAGGCATCCTGGGTGGCAGCCGTTCGCGCTACGGCGCGGGGTATGGGGCGAGTTCTAGCCTGCCGGTATGGCGTGTGACGCTGAGCCGGGCCCTGAGCGAGCGCGAGCTGGCCAGTGTCTCGCGTCTGCCGGGCGTGGCGGCCATCACGCCCGTCAAGCCCGGCGATGCCATGGCGCGTGACAAGTCGCCGCTGGTGGTGTCGACCGGTGCCGTGCTGCGCCTGGCCGGGCGGCTCCATCAGGACCCGCGCCCCGCGCTGGCACGCTGGTGCGGTTACATGGAAATCCGCCTCGATGAATGCGTCCACGAACGGGGCGATATCGAGGTCGCGTTCCGCCAGCTGGTGACGCGCATGGCGGAGCAGCCCTCGCCGCTGCCGATGCGCAAGCAGACACCGCGCGCAGATCAGGAGGTGTCGTCATGAGGGCCGTTCTCGCGCTTGTCCGCCGTGACCTGCATCAGGCACTGACGCAGGGTGCCAGCTGGTCGCTGCTGGTGGTGATGGCGGTGCTGGCCCCGCTGGGGGCCTTCGAGGTGGGCGATCTGCTGGCACGTGATCGCGCCGATCTTGGCTCGCTGTGGCAGGTGTTGCCCTGGCTGCTGGTGCTGTGGACGCCGCTGCTGGCCCTGCGTGGCTGGCCGGAAGAGCGTGCCAACGGCCTGCTCGAATGGCTGTCCGGCCTCGGGCTGGGGTCGTGGCGACTGGCCAGCGCACGCCTGATCAGTGCCAGCGTGCTGGGCTGGCTGGGGCTTGCGATGACGGCGCCGCTGGTGGTGCTGATCCATTGGCTGGGCACGCCGGATCTCGGCCTGATGCTCAGCGGCTATCTGGGCATGGCGCTGCTGGTGATGGCGCTGGCCAGTCTCGGTCAGGCGCTGGCGGTGCGCGCGCCTTCTGCGCTATCGGCGTGGCTCGGGGCGCTGGTGCTGGGCCTGGCGCTGATGCTGCCAGGCACACCCGCGGTGACGAGCCAGCTGGCTCAGCATCTGGCGCCGCACTGGGTGCAGCTGCTCGATCTGATCAGCTTGCCGGCGCATCTGACGCCTTTCAGTGAAGGCCGGCCGACCTGGCTCGATGCCAGCTACTTCCTGCTGCTGACTCTGGCCGGGCTGGTGCTGCAGGCGCGCGGCCTCAGTCAGGAGCGCCATGCACGCAAGCAGGCGCCACAGTGGCTGGTCACGGCGGCACTGGCGGCCGCGGTCACCGCGCTATTGCTGGCCGGTGTGCGCCTGCCGCCGCTGCTGACGGCCGACGGCCACAATCCGCTCACTCGCGCGCATGATCTGACCGCCACGCGTCAGCACAGTTTGAGCCCCGCCAGTCGTGCGGTGCTCGAAGACCTCGAGGCTCCGGTGACGCTGACCTTCGCCTACAGCGAACGCTTCGCCGCCGATCTGCCGCAGCTGCGTGAACTGGCGACACGGATCGAGACGCGTCTGGCCGCCTTCGCGCGTGAGCCGCAGATACGTTTCAAGCGTGTCGACCCTGCACCGGATAGTGCCGACTTCGCGGATCTCGAAGCGCAGGGCCTGACCGCGCTGTCATTGCCGGGCGGCGAAGAGATGCTGTTCGGGCTGGTGGTGGATGGCCCCTACGCCGAACGCCGCGCCATTCCGCTGCTCAAGGCGGCGGATATCGGCGGGCTGGAAGCGCAGGTGACACGCCAGATCCAGGAAGTCTCGCGCACCGAGCCGCCGCGCCTGGGCGTCGTCTCGCGTTTGCCGGTAATGGGCCAGCCCAGTCTGGAGCAGGGCAGAGCGCTGGGTAGCTGGGGCCTGATGGAGCATCTCAATGCACGCCTGCGCATCGACTGGCTGTCGGCCGGTGATGATGCCGAGCGTCCGATCGCCGATCAGGATGCGTTGCTGGTGATCGCGCCGCGGCTGTTGCCGGTCAAGACGCTGGAGGGCATCACGGACTATCTCGAGCGTGGCGGCCGAGTGTTGATGCTGGTGGACCCGCTGCCCGAAATGCTCGATCAGCCGGCGCCGGCTTCCGAGGCGCTCATGACATTGCTGGCGCGCGCCGGGCTTGAATCGCGCGCGGGCGAGGTGGTGGCGGATGCGCAGCTGGCCTTGCCGATCGGCTTGCTGGACGGCACGCGTGCGCTGAGTCCGACGTTGCTCAGGCTAAGTGCCGCCCAGCTGTCGGGCGCCGCGCTCAACCTCAATGTCGAGCAACTGGTGATGTCCAGCGCGGGCTGGTTGGCGCCGCTGTCTGATGCAGCACAAGCATCATCGAAAGGCCCAGGGGCGCAAGGCGCGCCGTTGCAGTGGCTGATTCGTGCCAGCGATGAGGTGCGCCTGATTCCGGCGGTGCGTGTCCACGAAAGCCGCATGGACCCGCGTCCGCTGTCGGGACTGGCGGGGGAAACACCGCCGGCGGGCGGGCTGGCCGTGCTGGCGCAGTGGCCGGCGGCGGGCGCCAAGGGCGGCCAGTTGCTGGTGGTCAGCGATGTCGACATGGCCAGTGACCGTCTGTGGCGACGCACGGCAGCGGATGGCAGCGAGCAGGCCCTCAATGCCAATGCGCGCTGGCTGGGAAATGCCGTGGACCTGCTGGCAGGCAGCCCCGAGCTGGTCGCCCTGCGCGCGCGTGCCCATCAGGTGCGCGAGTTGACGCGCCTGCATCAACTGGCCGATCGTCAGGCCGCCGAGGAGACCCGGTTGCGCAATGATTGGCAGACGCGTCTGAGTGAGCTCGGCGCGTCGCCGGTGTCTGGCAAGGCCGAAGCCGCGCAGCAAAGCGACGCCCTGGCGGCGATGCAGCAGGACTTCGAGGATGCGCTGTCACGTCAGCAGCGTGAGGCGAATGCCGAGCGTGATGCCCTGCGTCGCGAGCTGCGCCTGTGGACGCTGCTGGCCTTGCCGGTAGCGTTGAGCCTGCTTGGCGAGCTGATCTGCTGGCGCCGTTATCGTGCCAGCCGTCGCGCGGGCTATCAGTCGACAGGTCGTCTGTCGGGGCACGGTCAGCCCAGCGGGAAGCGCAGCGCAGAACGAAATGAGCAGCGCGATAAACAGCGCAGTGCACAGCACAGCGCCCGCTCCGCGAGTGACGCCGCCACAAGCGCTTCGACAGGCTCGGGCAATGCAGCCGCAGGCAAGGCAGCTTCAGGCAAGGCGGCTTCAGGCAAGACAAGACCGAGCGATACTACCCAGTCGGGAGGTGATTGATGGGGCGCTTCAATCGGACGGGATGGGCGCTGACGGCGCTGGTCTCCGTGGCCGCGGTGACGGCGCTCACCGCAGGGCCGTCACTGCTGGAATCGCTGCGCTCAGGCGCCGCCACGGGCGGGGCAGACCCTGCCCAGTGGCAAAGTGAGTCGTTGATGAGCGAGGCGCTGACGACAGTGGCCGCGGGTCAGTCAGGCATCTTGCAGCCCTTGCCGCTGCTGTCGCAGGTGGCCGCCTCGGCGCAGCGCATCGGCATTCGACATGGCGCAGAGGCCAGCCAGGACTGGTTGAGTCTGGCGCGTGGGCCCGCAGGCGACTGGCAGATCACCTCATTGGCCGGCTGGCCTGCCCGCCAGGGCAAGGTGGAGGCGCTGGTGAGTCAGCTGGGCGAGGCACAATTGCGCACGCGCAAGCCGGCCACGGACAAGGCACTTGAGGCGCTGGGCTTCAGCGCGCAGTCACCGCTGCTGAGCGTAAAGGGCAATGGCGCTCAGGTGAGTCTGCAACTGGGCGCCAGGCCCGCGGCGGCAACGCAGCTGAGCGGTGCGGGCAGTGCTGAATTGGCGGGTCGCTACGTGCGGTGGGTGCCGTCACCCTCGGATGCGAACGTGAAAGGCTCCCACGCTTTGGCTGGCGCGAATGGCGCGAATGGCGCGCCGATCTGGGAGCTGACGCGCGATATCGGGTTGCCGGATTGGCGCGGCGGCATGGCGCCCAGCGAGGTGCTGGATGTCATTCAGCTGCGCAGTGACGCCGCGGTGTACAAGCCGCTGAGTCGCATGGACATCTCGCTGGCGGCGTCTGCTCAAGACGCCTCAGCACGGCAAGGGCCGCTGGTGCGAGGCCTGGCACCTGACAGCGACGCTGCCCATCAGATTCTCGCTGCGTTGTCGCCGCTGACGCAGAATGACCTGCGCTCCCGTGCCTCCACGCCTGAAAGCGGCGCAGCCCAGCCAGACGCCTGGCAGCCTGCCGTGACGCTGACCCTCAACTGGTCGCGCCCCTCGCTCTATTACCGTCAGCATGAGCAGCTCAATGATCGCACCCAGCTGGTGCTGGCCATCGCCGCGGGCAGCAAGCCCTGGGCGCGGCTGACGCTCTCCGGCAAGGGGTGGCCACCTGAACTGGTCGCGCGCTTGAATGCCGTCGAGATACAGGTCAATGGCGCGCTGCGCGATCATCTTCTGGCACTGGGCGCGAGGGCGTTGCAAGACGAGCCCGTTGAGCTCACGGCTGCCGCGGTTCAGGCGGTTCAGGCGGCGCTGGCGGTCAGTCGTGCCTTGGCGCTGCCTGAGGAGGGAGTGGGAGCAGCCGAGCCCAGCACGGAAGCAGCCGCTGCGCTGGTGCCGGCGGGCATGGAAGGGGAGTGAGGTGCTCCATGGGCCAAAGGGAGGAGTAGCGCCCATGGGGCGGGGCTGGCATGCTGTTGACTATATTTAAACAACCGTTTGTCTGGGCGCGTCAGGGACGGCGGCCCGTGGTAAGGAGACCTTGCGATGAATGCCACCTCACGGCAACCCCGGCCCGGGCAGGACTTGTCCGAACGTGCCTTGTCCGAACAGGCCTTGTCCAAGCAGGGCGACGCTAACCCGGCCAGCCTGAATACCGACACCGAGCGCCCGGTGCTGGCCTTCGCGCATGCCAATGGCTTCACCGGTGCCTGCTACAAGAGCCTGCTGGCGCCGCTGGCCGAGCACTTCAATCTGTTGCCGGTGGACCGACTGGCGCACGACCCTGCCTATCCGGTCGGCAACAATCTGATCTCGCTGCGTGATGAGTGGCTGGCATGTCTGGACGCCGCGCTGGGGCCGTTGCCCGCGGCGGGCGGCACCGGGCGCAAGGTGATCGGGGTCGGGCATTCGCTGGGAGGCATCGTCAATTACATGGCGGCGCTCAAGCAACCGGAACGCTTTCACTGCCTCGTGCTGCTCGACCCGCCGTTGATGCTGGGCCGCGATGCGCTGGGCATGAAGGTCGCCAAGCGCTTCGGCTTCATTGATCGTGTCACGCCGGCAGGCCGCACTCGCGGGCGTCGCGCACGCTGGGACTCCCGTCAGGCCATGCAGGATTACCTGCGTCGTCGTTCGCTGTTCGCCAATTTCACGCCAGAGGCGCTGGACGACTACGTCGACAACGCCACCCATCGTCACGCGGATGGCAGCCTATCGTTGAGCTTCGATACCCGTCACGAGGTCGAGATTTTCCGCCACCTCAGCGATCACCTGTCAGGCTCGCCGGCGAAGCTGGCGGTGCCGGTCAGGATTCTGGCCGGCGCCCAGTCTGATCTGCTCACGCCGGCGCGTCAGGCACGCCTGCGCCGCGCCGGGCTGACGGTGGAGCATGTCCGGGGAGGACATATGTACCCCTTTGAATACCCACAAGAGACGCGCGCCGCGCTGCTGGCGGCCATCGCGGACCTTGCGCCGCCGGATGTACTGCCGCCAGGCCTGCTGGCCGGGAGGCAAGCATGAGCACTGATCAAACCGTTCAAGACATCGCAGAGGCTCCCCTGAGCGCCAACGTCTCGCTGCGTGAGCGTCGCTTCCCACGGCGCACGGGCGGAGAGCTGGCGGCCCTGGAGTGGGCGCCTGCCGAGCACGCCGAGCAGGCACCGACGTGGCTGGCGCTGCATGGCTGGCTCGACAATGCCGCCAGCTTCAGCCGCCTGGCGCCGCTGTTGTGTGAACGGCTCGGCATTCGTCTCATCGCCATCGACATGGTCGGTCACGGGCGCTCGAGCCCGCTGGGTGAGCACGGTGGTTATGCGGTGTGGGATTACTGTCACGATGTGATCGAGGCGCTGGAATGCCTGTATCACGAGGGGCTGCCGCGCGCGCCGGTCACGGTGATGGCGCACTCGCTGGGGGCGGCGGTGTCGGGGCAGGTGGCTGCGGCGCTGCCGGAATATATCGCGCGACTGGTGCTGATCGATGGCATCGGCGCACTTGCCACGCCAGCCTCGGAGGTGGTCGATCAGCTGCGCCGCGGATTGCTGGCACGCCACGCGCAGCCGGTCAGGCGCGCCGCGACGCGACGTGCCCATTATCGTCATGTCGAGGACGCCGTGGCGGCGCGGGTCGCGGGAGGTGTCACGCCCATCGATGCCGACACGGCGCGGCCGATCGTCGAGCGCAACCTCGAAGTACTGGAAGACGGTGGCCTGCGGCTGAGAAGTGACCGTCGCCTGCTGCGGCCTTCATTGATGCGCTACACCCCGGAGCAGGTGCTGGCGTTATTGGCGGCGTTGACCCAACCGGTACTGCTGATCGAGGGCGAGCAGGGTATCCTGACCATAAGGCACGAGGCACAGCAGGCGCGCGATGCCGTGAAGAGGCTCGAGCGTCGCGTCTTGCCGGGTGGCCACCACCTGCATCTGGAGCCGCCCCATGTGGCGGCGGTCGCCGATGCCATCGTCGAGTGGATCAGCTCGCACTGAGCGATGCACCGCGTGCCGCGTCCGTTCATCTTTCATCATCTGCAGCGGGAGACATGCCATGGCCAAGCGCAAGACCATCGCCCTGGCACTGGGGAGTGGCGGGGCCCGAGGCTATGCCCATATCGGCGTCATCGAGGAAGTGCTGGCGCGCGGTTACGACATTCGCGCCATTTCGGGCTGCTCGATGGGCGCACTGGTCGGGGGCATCCATGCCGCCGGCAAGCTGGATGCCTATCGCGACTGGGTCTGTGAGCTGGATTACTTCGACGTGCTGCGGCTGGTGGATGTCACCTGGAGCCCGATGGGCGCCATCCGCGCGCGTCGCATCATGGATGAGCTGGAAGCCCTGATCGGCGACACGCGCATCGAGGATCTGCCGATTGCGGTCACCACCGTCGCCACCGACCTGATTGCCCAGAAGGAGGTCTGGTTCCAGAGCGGCAACCTGCTCGAGGCGATTCGGGCCTCCATCGCGGTGCCCGGGGTGATCACGCCGGTGCAACGCGACCGCAAGGTGCTAGTGGATGGCGGCCTGATGAACCCCTTGCCGATCACGCCGCTGGTCGCCGCCCATGTTGATCTGGTACTGGCGGTCAACGCCACGGCGCATTCGCCGCGCAACCAGACACTGGAGCAGATGCTGCCGCCGGCCGATGCCGCCGAGGAAGAGGCGCGCGAAGCCGCCCTGGAAGCGCGCGGCGGTGGTTTCAGTGACTGGCTGCGGGGAGTGCGTCGCGGTGCCGAACGCATCTTCTCTGCCGAGAAGGAGCAGGCGCTGGAGGACCAGCAGGGCATGGCATTTGCCAGCCCGGTCGGCGGCGTCCCGCTGCCGCCGGGCGATGCCTCGCGCCTGAAGTTCGAGGCACTGAAAAGCAGCGATGCCGAGCCAGCGCCGGGAGAAGAGGCGTTGGCAGAGCCGCAGGCAGAGACCGGCGCTGTCACCCAGGGCAAGCAGCTGCCGCCAGCGTCCGCAGCCGAGCCTGAGCGGGTCGATGAGAATGCGCCGGAGCTTGCCTGGGGCAAGCTGGACATGATGATGCGTTCCTTCGATATCACCCAGGCGACGCTGGCCAAGTACAAGATCGCCGGCTATCCGCCGGATATCCTGGTCGAGATTCCCAAGACGGTGTGTGGCGCCTATGAATTCCACCGCGCCGCGGGCCTGATCAAGCTGGGGCGTCATCTGGCCGCCGAAGCGCTGGATCGCTACGAGAAGGGCAGCGACGGCTAGCCTGTCGTGAGTTGCCCTTGTCTAGTCCTGAAATAGGTTGACCCCGCCTTATTCACGAGTGCCCTGATCGGGCGGCTTGAAGTGGCTGGCCGTTGGG
>ERZ1673962.451-NODE-451-length-28614-cov-9.011800_pt1 | contig 28614 bp, 29 predicted proteins | sample MGYA00580188_ERZ1673962 | MGnify/ENA primary metagenome ERZ1673962 (study PRJEB41334, sample SAMN05608104) | rock metagenome | biome: terrestrial subsurface; feature: shale formation; material: shale | place: USA: Pennsylvania ... | reverse complement strand
TTAAATTTACATAAAATTTATACTTTAATATTACTATTTCAGTATATAAGAAATTATGTAAAGGATAACAAATGAGTAGTAATTATACAAGAAGAGATTTTCTTAAAGTTACTTCATGCTCGACTGCTATTGCTGGGATATCTTGTATGACAGGAACTCTTGGGAGTTTAGGTGCTCAAACTATAAGTGGAAGCACTAAATTTGTCAAAAGTTACTGCGAGATGTGTACTAGTAGATGTCAGATTGAAGGTAAAGTAGTTGATGGTAAAAGTGTATTCATCCAAGGAAACCAATATTCAAAAGGAATGGGTACATCAGTATGTGCAAGGGGTGCAGCAGGACACTCACAACTTTATGATCCACAAAGATTAGTTAAACCACTAATTCGAGTAGGAAAAAGAGGTGAGGGAAAATGGAAAGAAGCAACTTATGAAGAAGCATTAAATTTAATTGCTAAAAAAATGATGAATATCAAAGAAGAGTATGGTCCTCAAGCAGTTTTATTTTCTGCAAAAACAGGTGAACATTTTTCTCATTTGAGTACATTTTCAAAAGCATTTGAAAGTCCAAACTTATTTTCACATCATAGTCACTGTCCAATAACATATAAAGTTGCTTTTAAACATACATATGGAACAGGTTTAAAAAGAGACTTTTCTAAATCAAAATATATTCTAAATTTTGGGCATAATTTATTTGAGGGTATTAATGTAAGCTCTACAAAAAAATTAGCAAATGCTGCTGCAAGTGAGAAAACAAAACTTGTAGTTTTAGAACCTAGATTTTCAATAGTTGCAGCAAAAGCAGATGAGTGGCATAGTGTAAAACCTGGAACTGATTTAGCTTTTGTATTATCTTTAATGCATGTTTGGTTAAGAGATGGAAAATATGATAAAGAGTTTGTACAAAGATATACAGTAGGTATTGAACATTTAATTGAAAGTACTAAAACTACAACTCCTCAATGGCAAGAGAAAATTACAGGTATTAAAGCAGAGGTTGCAGAAAGAGTTGCAAATGAATTATATAAAGCAGCTCCAAATTGTATTATTGACTGGGGACATAAAACAACAACAGCAAAAAGTGAATATCAAAGAACAAGAGCTATTTTAATAGCAAATGCATTGATGGGTAATATAGAAAAAGAGGGTGGATTATTTTTTAAGAAAAAAGCAAAAACATGTAATAAACTTGCAGGTATTGATATTGCGCCAACTATAACAAACCCTGATAAACATTTCCAAACTCCTAAAACATTAAGAGTTGATAGAGCTTCACAAAAAGGTAGTGACAATGCTTTTATAGCTCGAAATCAAGGTGTATTAATGGATATACCAAAAGCAATTTTAAATAAAGACCCTTACGAAGTAAAAGGGTGGTTTATGATAAGAACAAATCCATTAATCACACTTGCTGATCCTAAAACAATGAAAGAGGCTATGAATAAATTGGATTTTATTGTTGTAACTGATATTTATATGTCAGAAACTGCATTAATGGCAGATGTAGTTTTACCAGAAGCAACTTATCTTGAAAGAGATGAAGGAATTACAGATAAAAGTTCATCTAAACCAACATATATGATAAGAAATAAAATTGTTGATCCTATTAATAATACTTTAGCAGGTCATGAGATTTTTAGAACATTAGCTAAAAAAATGGGAATTGATAAAGACTATAAATGGGATAATATTTTACAATATAGAGTACAACAAGCAAAAGGTAATGATAAATTACTAAAAGAGCTTATGTCAAAAGGATATATATCATACTCAATTCCAACTTTATACTATAGAGAAGAAAAATATGTAAAAGATTTTGTAAATAAATATCCAAATGCTAAAAAATATTTAGATGAAGATGGATTAATGGGAAGTATGTTAGATAACTTAAAAACTCCAAGTGGAAAAATTGAGATTTTCTCACAACAAGTAGAAGAAGAGTTTAAAGGTTATGGTGTACCAAGAGATGATAATAACATGGATGTAACAAGAGGTTATCCTTATATTTTAACATCAGGAAAAAGTGCAATTCATACAAATGGTCATACACATAATGTACCTTACTTACATATGTTAATGAGTGATAATCCTGTTTGGGTAAATCCTCAAACAGCTAAAAAAGAGAATTTGAAAAATGGAGATAAAATCTATTTAGAAAATGATATAGGAAAAGAGAAAGGTACAGTTTTTATAACTGAGGGAATTAGACCAGATACATTTTTTGTTTATATGGGATTTGGTAGAGAGTCAAGTGATTTAAAAAGAGCTAATGGTGTTGGAACAAATCAATCTAAACTATTACCATTAATTAAAGGTCCTGTTTGTTCGACAATGGTTACAAATGTGGGCGTAAAAATCACTAAAGCTTAAGGGGTAAGTTATGAGTAAAAAATATAGAATGATTCATGATGAAAATTTATGTATAGGTTGCCAAGCTTGTAGTGTTGCATGTAGGAGTGAAAATGATGTTCCTGATGATATTTTTAGACTACAAGTAAGAGTTGAAACAAAAGGAACTTTTCCAAATTTAAAAATGGATATGAGAAGACAATCATGTGTTATGTGTGAAGATGCACCATGTGTTGAGGTTTGTCCAACAAAAGCATCATTTCAGACAAATGATGGAGTTGTACATATTGATGAAAGCACATGTGTATCTTGTAAATACTGTATTGTTGCTTGTCCTTATAATGCAAGATTTATGAATCCTGTTACTAAAGCAGTTGATAAATGTACTTTTTGTTACTCAAATAGAGTAAAAAAAGGTTTAGATCCAGCATGTGTAACAGTTTGTCCAACAGATGCATTAGTATTTGGAGATATAAGTGATACAAGTTCTGAAGTTTATAAAAAAGCAAATGAGAATAATTTATTGTATCCAAAAGCACATTTAGGAACTAAACCTAAAGTAGCATTTGTTCCTAATAAAAGAGGAGTAAGTTATGAATAATATGTGGGGAAGCACAGCTCAATATGAGGTTATAAATTGGCCTTGGCCAATTGCAGTATATCTATTTTTAGCAGGACTTAGTGCAGGTTCTATAATCATTGCACTTCTTGTAAAATGGAATAGACATGAAAAAGATAGTTCATCTATTTGGGATGCTATGGTTAAAGCTGGTGCGATAATCTCTCCTCTTACTATTTGTGTTGGATTATTGCTTTTAATTGTTGATTTAGGGAAACCTTTATCTTTTTATTGGTTATTAATAAGTTATAACTTTACATCAGTTATGACACTTGGTGTAATAGCTTTATTTATATATACACCTTTAGCATTTGTTTTTATGGGATTGATTTTTGAAGATACGATTAAAGAAAATAAACTTTTATCTATCTTTTCACCAATAATTTCATATATTAAAAGTTTTGAAGTTTATGCAAAAAGAATTGAGTATGTATTGTTTGGATTGGCCTTAATAGTAGGAGCTTATACAGGGTTCTTATTATCAGCTAATATGACATATCCATTGTGGAATTCACCTGTACTACCTATTTTATTTTTAGCTTCTGGTATAAGTGCAGGTATTGCAGGAAATATTTTGGTTGGTATGCTTTTCTTTAAAAGTAGTATTAATAAAGAGAGTATTAAATATTTACTTATTTTAGATTTAAGAGTTATTTTATTAGAAATACCTCTATTAATTATACTTTTTGTAGGTATGCTTTATGCAGGTGGAAATGCAGAGGTTGCAGCAATTCAAGCCTTAACTGTTGGAAAATGGGCTTCTATTTTCTGGTTTGGGGTTATTGGTTTTGGATTGATTTCACCTTTATTAATAGCATTTACAGCATTAAGAAATCATGCTTATAAAGTAGGATTTATATTAGTAAACTCTATGATTGTACTAGCAGGTGTTATATTACTTAGATTTTATGTGGTATATGCTGGACAATTGTTTACAGGAGCTTAATCACTAGAGAGGTTTTTAACCTTTCTAGTTATATAATAACATATGAAAATATTACTTTTAGAAGATGATTACAATTACAATGAAAGTATCACTGAATACTTAGAAGATTTAGGGTTTCAAGTTGATAGTTTTTATGATGGGGAAGAAGCATTAGATGCTATTGTAGAAAATAGTTACTACTTATTGATTTTGGATATTAAAGTTCCAAAACTCAATGGTCACGAATTAATCAAATACTTAAATGAAATGGGAAATGAAACACCAATACTTATAATGACTTCTTTAGTTGATATTGATAATATGACTATTGGATATGAGTTAGGTTGTGATGATTATTTAAAAAAACCATTTGAATTAAAAGAGTTAGAATTAAGAGTTACCCAATTAATAAAAAGTAAGTATAATACAGATAAAAACTCAACATACAAACTAAAAGATGGTTATACTTTTGAGTTTATTTCAGGAGTATTAAAAAAAGATGATATTGAAATTGAATTAACATCAAAAGAGATAGAGTTAATAAGATTTTTAATAAAAAATGCTAATTATTATTGTGAAATTGAAAACTTAAGAGAAAATGTGTGGGAAGGCAAAGATATACATTATGCAGATATTAGGATGTATATTAGTAAAATAAGAGTCAAAACTAATAAAGAGTTTATATTATCTTCACGAGGATTGGGATATAAAATTGAAATACCAAGTTAATGAAAAAAAAGTAGCCTATTTTTATACTTTTTTAGTGATGGTACTTTTTTCAATACCTACATATTTTGCAGTTGTTTTCTCTTTTGAAAAAGAGCTTATATTAAAAGAGTTAGCCCTTGAAAAATTCACAAATAATTTAGAAAGAAAGATATATTCTGAAAATATGGATTTATCAAGAAGTGTAAAAATAAGATTTGCACTTTTTGATGAAAATATGCAAATAGTTTCTTCAAGTTTATCTGAAAAATTAGATTATTATGATTTTAAAACATATATTGACTATCCTTATATGTATTACAAGCAAGAAATAGAGTATAAAAATAGATATAATGCAAGATATATAATTAGTGAAATACAGATTAATTATGCAAAAATGATTTTTATAGCTATTTTACTCTTTTTAGTAATACTTGCAAATATTTATATTTTAAATAAAGATATAATTAAAAATACAGCAAGGCCTTATGAGTTAATGCAAAAATACACTAACTCTTTTTTTAATGATACTATGCATGAATTAAAAACTCCTTTGGGTGTAATAAATATAAATTTAGATTTGCTTGTTCAAAAAAGTGAAGCAAATAAATATACTAAAAGAATGAAAACTGCTTTAAAACAGATACAAATCACCTATGAAGATATAGAATATCATATAAAAAATAAGAAAGTTAAATATATAAAAGAAAAACTTAATATATCAGATTTATTGCATTCAAGAATAGATTTTTTTGAAGATGTTGCAAATTCAAAAGCTATCTATTTTGATGTAAATATTGATAATGAATGTTATGTTTTTATGAACTCTTTAGAGTTTCAAAGAGTAGTTGATAATACATTAAGCAATGCAATAAAGTACTCAAATCCAAAAAATAAAATTGAAATAAAATTAGAAAATAAAAATGATATATCAAGACTTAGTATTAAAGATTATGGGCATGGTATTAAAAATATAAAGAGTGCTTTTAATAGATTTGATAGACAAGATGAAGCCCAAGGTGGTTTTGGACTGGGGCTAAATATTATAAAAAATATTGCAAATAAGAATGGAATAAAAATTGATGTTGAAACAAAAGTAGATGAGGGTAGTACTTTCATATATGAATTTAGAAATTATAAAAAGAAGTTTTTAGATGGAGTTGAAGATGACAGTTAATAGAAATTTTATTTTTTTAATACTATTTGTTGCAATTAGTTCATTTTTTCTATTTTGGGCATTTAATAATTATATGATTTATGAACAAAAAAATAGTAATGAAAATCTTATGGATGTTTATCTAAATGATTTAGCAAAAGAGATAAAAAAGAATAAAGAGTTAGTGTTAACTTCTGCTGTTTTAATTTCAAAAAATGATGATATAAAAAGATGTTTAAAAACAAATAACAAAGAAGACTGTATTAAATATTTACAAAAATCAAAACAAAGCTTAGTAAGTACTTCTTTGTTTAAAGATATAAAGATTCATCTACATAAAAAAGATTTAAAGAGTTTTTTTAGATTATGGGATTTAAAAAATAGTAAAAATGACTCATTACAAGGCTTTAGATACTGTTTAAAAATAGTAAAAAATGAAAAAAGACCAAAATCCTGTATCGAGATAGGGCGTTTTTCTATGTTAATTAGAGGAGTTAGTCCTGTGGTTGAAGATAATGAGTATTTAGGATCAATTGAAGCAATTATAGATTTTAGTTCAATTATTGAGCATTTTAAAGAAAAAGATATCAAGCTTTATGTACTTATGAAAAAAGAGTATTTATCAATACCTACAAAAGTCAAATTTAAAAAAGAACAGATTTTAAATGATTATGTGGTTTTAAATAATAAAATAGAAGATTTTTCTTTTTTAGATAATGAAAAATTTGAATACACAGGGTATGAAAAAAAATCAAATTATTATTTATTATATACTCCAATATATAATATTAGTAAAGAACAAATTGGTACATATGTATTAAAAATATATATCTAATTAAAGAAGCACGCAAACTCCATTTTCTACTTTGAATATAGAGTTTAATTCATATTCAAAGATTTTGTCATTATATTTTATTAGTGCTTCTTCATATGTAGGTTTTGTTTTTAGATATTTTATAACTTCATCTTCTTGTTTTAGATTTTGATATTTAAAGCTATTTACAAAATCATCAATGTTGTAAATTACTTCGATTAAACCCTTTTTAATATATTTGATAAGACCTTTATTGTCCTCAACTCTATGTGCGATTGTGTATACCTTTTTGTTCATTTTAAGAGCATACTCTAAACTTCTAATACTTCCTGAGTTTTCATCTGCTTGCATTATAATTAATATATCACTTAAAGCTACTACTATTTCATTTCTATGTACAAAAGTGTATCTAGTAGCTTTAAAATCATCTTTATAAGTACTTAAAAGTAAGCCTTGCTTTTCAATAGAGTTTAGAATATTTTTATTTACTTTGGGGTATTTTATATTAAGTCCATTTGCTAATACACATATAGTATTATCAAAACCTGCTCCTTGGTGAGATATAGCATCAACTCCCATTGCTCCTCCACTTACAATACAAAATCCTCTTTGAGATAGTTTTGAAGATATTTCATAGCATAACTGTTTTGTATAGTTTATGGGTCTTCTTGTCCCAACTATTGAGATGCTGGGTTTATTTAATAATTTAGCATCTCCTCTAAAAAATATCTCATCTGGATATTTTTTTAAGGAGTCTAGTTTTTTTATATGAAAATCTAAAATTTTAGTCATAAAACCTCGATAATAATAATTTATATTATTATATCAAGGTTTTGGTAAAAATGGAAGTTCACTCAAATAAATTAGCTCTAAATCTTTTAAAAGAGGTTTTGACTCTTTTAATACTTTTAATGTAATACTATAAGGATGTCCAATGGCAATTGAATAACCACTTTTTTTAGAGATTCTAATAGCCTTTTTTAATTGGTTTTGAATATAATTAAAATCTTTTTTATTATCAATAAATATATTTCTTGCAATATATGGCATGTCATATTTTTTCGCATACTTTTTAGCTACTGTTTTAGCTGTTGTTCTACTATCTACAAAAACTAAATTATGTTTTTTTAATGCTTTAAATAAGTAATCCATACTTTTTTCATCTGAAGTAAATTTACTTCCAGTATGATTATTTGTATAAATAGCATCTGGATATGCTTGCTTTAACTCTTTAACTCTTGTTTCAATTTTTTCATATGAGTCACCCACATGTAAGGTGTTTTCTTCTTCAAACTTAAAAGATTGTGCTTGCATAGGAAAATGTATCATATAAAATGGTAAGCCTTTTGCAACTTTAGCTGAATATGGATGTTGCTTTGTTGGAGGTAAAAAAGACATTGTAACTTTATATCCAATATCTAAAATTTTATCAACTTGTCTTTGAAGTGTAACATCATCAATTATTATAACTAGTTTAGATTTTTTCTCTTTTTTTGACTCTTTTTTTATTGTTTTTGAAACTTCGTTTTTAGTCTCTTTTTTTTCTAAGTGTTTCTCTTTTTTATGTATATACTCTTTATCAAACTCTTTTGTATACTCTTCATATTTTACATTATTTGATTCATCCATAAAATATTTTTCTATTTTTTTATTTGTATAATTGTTTAAATCTAAATCTTTTTTTATCTCTACTTGCTTTGTGCTCTTAATCTCTTTAGTATCTTTTTTTAATAAAAAAAAGTAGCTTAATACAGTTGTAACTAGTGTAAGTATTAATATTAATAAAATTAGGTTTATTGTTTTTAGCTTATTATTACTTTTTTGAGTCTTGTTTTTTCTATTTTTTGGTGGAGTGTTTTTTCTTGCGTTATTTTTTCTTGGTTTTCTTTTTGTCATAAATATCAGTCAACATAAAAGTAAGGATAACCTTACTTTTATTAGTTTTTCTCTTGATCTACAATTTTATTTGCTTTAATCCAAGGCATCATATCTCTTAATCTTCTACCAGTTACTTCTAGTGGATGATTAAATAAGTTATTTCTTTCAGCTGTCATTCTTGGATAACCTGACTGTCCTTCTAAAATGAAATCTTTTGCAAATTTACCATTTTGAATTTCAGTTAAAATATCTTTCATTGCTTTTTTAGACTCTTCATTAATAACTCTTGGTCCAGAAACCATATCACCGTACTCAGCAGTATTTGAAATAGAGTATCTCATATCATGAACTCCACCCTCAAACATTAAATCAACAATTAATTTTAATTCGTGTAAACACTCAAAGTATGCCATTTCAGCAGGATATCCAGCTTCTGTTAATGTCTCAAATCCAGCTTGAACTAATGCAGAAACACCACCACAAAGTACAGCTTGCTCACCAAATAAATCAGTTTCAGTTTCATCTTTGAAAGTTGTTTCAATAATACCTGTTCTTCCTCCACCAATTGCACTTGCATAAGATAATGCAATATCTTTAGTGTTTTGTGATGGGTCTTGATGAATTGCAATTAAATCTGGAATTCCTCCACCTTTTTGAAATTCAGATCTTACAGTATGTCCTGGTGCTTTTGGAGCAACCATCATTACATTGATATTTTTAGCAGGAGCAATTCTTCCATAATGGATATTAAATCCGTGTCCAAATGCAACAGTTGCACCATCTTTTAAATTTGCTTCAATCTCATTTTTATAAATATCTGCTTGATTTTCATCTGGTAATAAAATCATTACAATATCAGACTCAGCTGTTGCTTCAGCTATAGTTTTTACAGTAAATCCTTTAGCTTCTGCTTTTGCCCAAGATGAACCACCTTTTCTTAATCCAACAATTACTTCAACACCTGAATCTCTTAAGTTTTCAGCGTGTGCATGACCTTGTGAACCAAATCCAATCATTGCTACTTTTTTTGACTTTATTAAATCAATATTACAATCTTTATCATAGTAAACATTTAATGCCATAGTTTTCCCTCTGTATTTTTAGTTTGCGTGCATTATACTCAAAAGAATCTAAAGTTTTGGTAATGAGATAGTAAAACAAGCGCCTTTATAAGTAGTGTTATTACTGTTTATTATCCTATTTTCAACACTTAATAAACCATTCATATGTTTTTGTATAATTTCTTTGCTCATATATAAACCAATTCCCGTACCTTGTGTTTGATGTTTTGTTGTAAAGTAAGGGTCAAATACTTTTTCAATATTTTTTATATCAATTCCACCTGCATTATCTACTATTTCAATGATATTGTATGCACCTTTTTTGAAAATATTTATATTAACTTGAGGATTTTTTATTTTTTTATTTGTAAAAGCATCTTTTGCATTACTTAAAATATTTAAAAAGACTTGTGAAAGTTCATTTGGAAATCCAAAAGTGATGTTTTTTTCTTCTTTGAAGTTTGTTACTACATCTATATTTTTATCTTTATATGATGCAGCTGTTATATTAAGACTATTGTTAAGTATTTTTTGTATATCAAATTTGATTTTTTCTTTATCTTCTTTAAAAAAGTTTCTAAAATCTTCTATTGTTTGTGTTAAAAACTCTACATATGTAATTATAGATTCATATGACTTTTCAATATCTTCTTTTTGATTAATACCAAGTTGCATTTGAAGTTGCATTGATGAAGCTGTTGAAGATATAGCTGATAAGGGTTGTCTCCATTGATGAGCAATATTTCCTATCATTTCTCCAAGGGCTGCAAATCTTGATTGCTGAATCATTTTTTTATCTTTTGCCCTATTTTTTTCTAACTCTTCTTGAACTTTCTTTTCTAAAGTTTCATTTAATTCTTGAAGTTGTTTTGTTTTTGAATCAACAATATTTTCTAAATTATCATTTAGTTTTGCTAATTGCTCTTGCACTTTTATCTCTTTTGAAATCTCATTTAGTGAGATTATGATTATAAAGTTTTTATCATTTAATATTTTCTTTTTGGCAACTATTGAAAAATAGTGTAAGCCACTTAGATTTTTCATAGCTACTTTATGAAGTTTATTTGGATTTTGTAAAATATATTCATACCACATCAATCCATCATAATCAATATCTAATATAAAGTCTTCTTTTTCTACATCTTGAAAAAAATCACAAATGCATGCATGTTCATTTTTAAAATCATCAAAAGAGTTATATCCATTGAAAAAATCTACTAAGGCACTATTTGCATCAATCATCTCTTCACCATTGCTTACAACTACTATATTAGGTTGTCCATCTAATATACCCCTTGTTGCAGCCTCTTGCATTTTTAATTCTTGCATTTTCTTTTCTAATTGTGTATTTAAATCAAAAAGTGTTTTTGCATTTTTATTTATTTGTTTTACTATAAAATATGTAAGTATTAAGACAATAAATATAATTGAAGCAATAAGAATTAGCTCTAACTTTTGATATTGTTTTTTTTCATATTTTATTTGATTTTGTAGTTTTTTAAGTGTAATCTCACCTTCATATTGTAATCTTCTTGTATTTTCTGTAATTCTAATAAAAAAAGCAGGTGTTAATTTATAAAATCTTTTAATTTTTTTTGTTAATTTCTCAAACTCTTTATGATTTTCTAAAGATCTGTAAAGTTCAGCTTCATTTAAAAGTAGTTTTAATTGATTTGTCATATTAATAAGTTCTTCTAGTTTTGGTCTTAAATCAATTGATTCTAAAGATACAATACTTTTATTCTCTTTTATATATTTTACTGTTCTTATTGTATTGTTATGTCCTACAATATTAAGCCTAATTACTCTTTTTAGTTCTCCTCCATTTTCTAAAATATCAAGGGCAGTTTTTATTGTTTCTACTCTTTGTTTTAATCTATTAGAGATTAAATCTCTACTTCTTTTATTTGTTGCAGTCGTTGCTATTTCATAAAAATCTGAACGAATTTTATATAAATCATTTACTATATATTCACCAATTTGTATTTTTGCTTCTTGATTTTTTGTTTTATTATCTAAGTTTTCTAGTAGCTTTAAAAAGAAAAGGTGAAGCACTATTAAACTTATTATTCCTATTAAAAATATACTAACTAATAAAATTAGTTTTGAAAGGGTATTTTGTTTATTTGCAAGTGATAGTTTTATCAAAATTTATCCTAGTTTAAAATCCATATTCTTTCATTATTTGTTGACCTTGTTTACTTTTTGCAAACTCCATAAAAGCTTTTGCAATCTCTTTATTTTCAGAAAAGCTTAAAAGATTTATTTCAAGTCTTTTTTTAGGGGCATATTTTTCATCAATTTCAATTACATCTATATATTTTGAGTTTTCATCCCATGTTGCAGTTGCTTTCCAATTAATAGTTACATTTGTTCTTTTTTCAATAAGAGATCTATTTAAGTTTCTTGAGTCTGTTCCAATCTCAATTGCATTATCGTAAGCTTCATTAAAAAACTTTTCTCCTTTGTATGCAAGAAATATTTTCTTTGTCATTTTTCCAATGCTACCTGAATTTGGATTACATAAAATAGAAGAGTTCATAGAGTTAATAAATGCTTCTAAATCTTTGATTTTTAAAGGATTGTTTTTTTCTACAAAAATTGCTGCTTGGTTATGTCCTATAAAAACACTATCAATTATAAGTGAATCTTTTTTATTTTTGATTCTATATGAATCACTTCCTGGAAGATATAAATCACCTTTTTTTGAGTACTTTAAAGCATCATATAAATCTTTTGAACCACCTTGTGAAATTTTGATATTACAATTATATTTTTCTTCAATAATTTTAGCCATTTGTTTAATTGGTTTAACCATTGTTATTCCACAATAAAAAATTAAAGTTGGTTTTTGCTTTGCCATTAGTGTTGAGTTAATTATAAAAGTAGTAAGTATTAAAATAAAAAATTGTTTAAACATTACAATAAGCCTTAAAAAGATTTTAGATAAGATACTATCATAACATACTTAAGGAAAAAAATTGTATAAACAACTATTTGAAAAGATAATAAATTCTAATAATACTTTCAATAAAGAAGAACAAAAAGTAGTTGATAAGCTATTAAAAGATTCAATTTTAATAAAACAAGAAGATAAATTTGAAATAAATTCGAAATTCAAAATTGCAAAAGTTAAATTTGAAAAAAATTATGCTTTATTAGAAGATATAAGCAATGAACATAAAAATATAAAATTAGAGTTTGACCTTTTAAATGGAGCATACGATGGTGATTTTGTAGTAGCAAAAAGAATTTTTAATCCAAGAAGTAAAATTAAAGCAAAAATAGTGCATGTTTTCTCTTCAAAAGTAAAAGAGCTTTTAGTTTATGTTCAAGATAATAGTTTTTTTACAGTAAAAGAGAGCATTGAATTAGATTTTAAAGTAAATAAAAAATATCAAGATGGGCAAATACTTCTAGTAAATAGTAAAGATTTTGAAACTATAAAAGATATTGGTCATATAGATGATCCTAAAGTTGATGAGTTTATCTCTTTGTATTTATATCATGAATTAATAAGATTAGAGCCTGAGCTTGAAATTGATGCAAAGATGAATGATACCAATAAAAGAGTAGATTTAACACACTTGAATTTTTGTACAATAGACCCAGCTAGTGCAAAAGATCATGATGATGCAATCTATTATGATGAAACAAAACAAATAGTATATGTAGCAATTGCAGATGTTTCATATTTTGTTAAAGAGAATTCGCAACTTGATAAACTAGCATATATGAAATCAAGCTCTATATATCTTCCCTCAAAAGTTTTACCAATGCTTCCAAGAAAACTAAGTGAAGATATGTGCTCTTTAAGAGAAAATGAGAAAAGATATGCATATGTATTTGAAATCCATTTAGATATAAAAAATTTAGAAATAAAAAGTTCAAAACTATATGAAGCAATAATTGAATCAAAAAGAAAGTTCTCATATGGAAGAATCGATAGAGTTTTAGAGGGTAAATTTGATAAATATACAACACTAGAAAAGCAAATATTTGACTCTGTTGTTAAATTATATGATGTGACTAAAGCATATAGAGCAAAAAGGCTAGAAAAAGGTTATGAATTTAGATCAAGTGAATTAAGATTGAAATTAAATCATAATAGTGAACTTGAATCTATTGAAGAAGAAAACTCAACTGCCTCACATCAATTAGTTGAAGAGTGTATGCTTTTTGCAAATATTGAAGCTAGTAAAAAAGTTAATAGTGTAGGTATATATAGAATTCATGAAGAGCCACCTTTTAAAGCTATTACAAAACTTGTTGATGAAGTAAATAGTTTAGGTGTAAATGTAAAGTTACAATCTACAATTCATGAAACAATTAATCATATTCAAAATAAAGCAAAACATACTACTTTATCAAAAGAGATTGATGAGCTTATAATTCATGCTCAAACACAAGCAAAATACTCTTCAAAGAATTTAGGACATTTTGGTTTAGGATTTAGCTCATATTCTCATTTTACAAGTCCAATTAGAAGATATTCAGATTTAGTTTTACACAGAATGTTAAAAAGCAATCAAACACCTGATAATATAGATGATATATGTGATTATATCTCTATTCAAGAAAGAAAAATTGATCAACTTGTTTGGGATTTTGAAGATAGAAAATATGCTAGATTTGCAAAAAAACATATAAAAGATGAGTTTAGAGTTTATATTACTGATAGTGAAAGAGGCTTAGCAAGAGCTTATGATAAAATGCCAGGAATGAAACTTGTTTTAGATAATTATAAAGGACAGGTAATATACTCAAAGTTAAAAGTTATTATAAAATCTGTAAATATAATTACAAAACAAATTGTAGCTTCTATTAAATACTAAGTTCTGACATTGTAGTAAAAAAAGAGGTAGATTTTTTTATAATATATTGTCCTAGAAGTTTCTTATCTTCATTTACAACTATTGGAGCAGTTAAATTAACAACTGAATTTGCAACTGGATTATTTATAACAATAGAGAAATAAAAAGAGATTTTTGTATCTTTATTGATCTGCATCTTTTTTAAGAAACTCTCATCAAACTCAATATCAAAACTTTTTATTGAGTTTGATGAAATCATATGCATATTTGTATTGTCTTTTTTATCAATTTGTAAAATAGAGAAATCTTTGTCTAATTTTTTAATATTCATGTATTTGATTTTATCAAAACCTAAAATGGGAACTTTTACTTCATACAACATTATGCCTTTTTAATTTTAAGCTTAAAGATTTTATTAAAAAATAACTTAATCTTAGATATTATATCTTTATGTATAAAAATGAATTTGATAACTTATTAAAACAAAATAAAAAGTTTGATGCGTATATGTTTTATGGGCAATCTACTTTCTTAATTGATTATTATAGTAATTTAGTTGCAAAAAGTATTGCACATGAAAATGATATTCAAAGGATATATTTTGATGAGTATGATTTTAAGTTTATAAAAGATCAACTTTTACAATCATCTCTTTTTTCATCTACTAATTTAATAATTATCAAAACAGAAAAAAAGATACAAAAAAAAGAAGTTACAGAATTAATAAATGCTTGTAATATTAATCCTGATTCTACACTTATTTTCTCTTGCCTTGGAGATCTTGATTTTAAAACAATGAGTAGTTCATTTAGTGCAAAAACAAATTCAGTTAGTGTTAGGATGTTTACACCTTTTATAAATGAAGCTTTAAAGCTTTTGGAAAAAGAGGCAAGATTTATAGGTTTAGATTATGATATGTCTGCATTAAATCATCTATATTTTATGCATAGACATGATTTGAGTTTATGTATAAATGACTTGAAAAAATTAGCTATTTTAGATAAAAAAATAAATACAAATCTTATAAACTCCCACTGTTTTGGTATAGGAAATGTATCTTTTGAGGATTTTTTAAATGATTTAATAGTAGGAAATGATATTTCAGAAGAGTTACAACTTTTATTAGAAGAGGGAATGAATGAAATTTATTTATTAAATCAAATTACATCCTTTGTTCAGCAACTATTTATGATAAGTGCCTATACAAGAGCATTTGGAGCTCCTAATGCAAAAGAGATTTTAGGTTATATTCCTCCTAAAAATATTTGGGAAAAAAAGAGTAAATTGGCAATTTCAATAAAACCAGAAGTGTTTCAAGAAATGTTTGAATTTCTACTTGATTTAGAGTTAAAACTAAAATCTACAAAAATTAATAAAGAAAATCTTTTTTTACAAGCAAGCCTAAGAAAATTTACAGTTATGTTTAGATAAAATCACGAACTTTACAAAAAATCCTTGCTGATATTTATGTAAAGATACCGGCACAAACTATAAGGAGCAATTAAATGTCAAAATTAAAGCATTATGAAACAATGTTTATTATTAAGCCAACTCTTACTGATGAAGAGACTGTGGCAGAAATCGAAAAAGTTAAAGCTAACATCGAGAAAAACGGTGGAGAAATCGTATCTTGTGATGATATGGGTTCTAGACAACTAGCTTATGAAATTGAAAAAAACAAAAGAGGTTACTACTTCGTAATTTACTTTAAATCACCTGCAAGTGCTATTTTAGAGTTAGAAAGAACTTTCAGAATCAATGAGCAAATCTTAAGATTTTTATTTATTAAATATGAAAACAAAAAAGAGATTACAGCTTGGACAAAAATGAGTGACGAGGCAGCTAAAAAAGCTAACTAATAACACATAAGGACCTTCAAATGTATAATAAAATAGTAATGGTAGGAAATCTTACAAGAGATATTGAGCTTAGATATTTGCCAAGTGGTGCAGCAATAGCAAAATCTGCAATTGCAACTAGTTATAAATACAAAACATCAAGTGGTGAGCAAAAAGATGAAGTTTGCTTTTTAGACTTTAATATCTTTGGAAGATCTGCAGAAGTTGCTAATCAATATTTAAGAAAAGGTTCAAAAGTACTATTAGAGGGAAGACTTGTATTAGAACAATGGACTGCTCAAGATGGAACAAACAGAAGTAAACACTCATTAAGAGTTGATACTATGAAAATGTTAGATTCTAAAAGTGACAGTCAACAACAAGGTGGAATGGACAATGGTTATAATAACTATAATGCAAATGCATCAAGTCCACAGCCTCAACAAAATCAATACAACCCATCAAGTACTCAAAATGATTATGGACAAAAGAATAATTATGGTGGTATGAACTCGGCACAAAATAGTGCTCCTGAGCATAAAATACCTGAAATCGATATTGATGAAGATGAAATACCTTTTTAAAAAACAAGGATAAAAAATGGCAGAAAAAAGAAAATACGGAAAAAAATATTGTAAATATACTGAAATGAAAATTGATTTCATTGATTATAAAAACACTAACTTATTAAAGTTATCAATGAGTGAAAGAGGTAAAATTATGCCTAGAAGACTTACAGGTAACTCTAAAAATGCTCAAGAAATGGTAGAAAAAGCTATCAAAAGAGCTAGACATATGGCATTGGTTCCATATATTGTTGATACTAAAAAAGTTACTGAACCAGCACACATTAGCTACAAATAAGTAATTTTAAAAGAAAGAAGTAAAACTTCTTTCTTTTTTTATGATTTAAAAACTATACCTTTTCCCAAACAACACCATTTGGTGTGTCCATTATTGATATATTAAAGCTACTTAATTCATCTCTAATTTTATCGGCTTGCTCAAAGTCTTTATTCTTTTTAGCTTCTACTCTTTTTAAGATTAACTCTTCAATTTTTTTAATTTGTTCTTTTGAAATACCAAATTGAAAATATTTAAAAGCATCATTTGATGCAACACCTAAAACTTCTTCTATAAATTCAAAGTTTGCAACAAGCTCTTTTTTGAAAGCTTTATTTTTAGGCTCTTTGTCAAGTGTTTCATTTGCATTTGAAACCATTTCATCAACAATTGAAATTGCTTTTGATGTATTTAAATCATCATTTAAAGCATCTAATAAATTCTCTTTGAATTGCTTATTCGCAGAAGATTTTCCAAGTCCATAAACTCTTTTTTTAACTCTATAAAGTTTATCAAGTCTTTTTTTACTTACAATTAAATCTTCTTCATTAAAGTTAAAATCAGCTCTATAATGAGCACTTAAAAGATAATATCTTACTACTTCACCAAAATATGATTTAAGTATATCTTTTAAGAAAAACGAGTTTCCAAGTGATTTACTCATTTTTTCACCATCAATATTTACAAAGCCATTATGCATCCAATATTTAGCAAGATGTTGATTAGAAGAACACCTAGTTTGTGCAGCTTCATTTTCATGATGAGGAAAAATTAAATCAGCTCCCCCACCATGAATATCTATAGCAAACTCTTTATCTTTATATGCTAGATGTTTATCAATCATTGCTGAACATTCAATATGCCAACCAGGTCTTCCTCTTCCAAAAGAAGCAGGGTATGAAATCTCATTTTCCTCTTTTTGAAATTTCCATAAGGCAAAATCTTTAGAGTTTCTTTTCTCACTATTTGTTTCTACTCTTGCTTGTGAATTTTCATCACTTGCTCTGTGGCTAATATTTCCATAATTATTATCTTTTGAAGTATCAAAATAAACACCATCACTAATGATATATGCTATATCTTTTTTTTGTAGGTTTTCTATCATCTCAATCATAATATCAAGGTTTTGTGTAGCTTTTGGTTCTAATGTATTTTCTAAGATATTTAGTTTATTCATATCACTTTTGTATGAATTTATATAATATTGTGTAATTTCTTCAAGGGTTTGTTTTGTTTCATTCATTTTTTTGATGATTTTATCATCAATATCTGTAAAGTTTTTACTCATTGTTACATTGTAGTTATTTGCTTTTAAGACTCTATGTAATAAATCAAATGCAATAGCACTACGTGCATGACCTAAATGTGCATCATCATACACAGTAGGTCCACACACATAAACTTTTACATCATTATTTAAAATTGGTTCAAAAAGTACTTTTTCTTTTTTTACAGAGTCAAATAGATGTAATTTTCTCATTATTTAAATAGTGCCTCCAAATCAACAGGTGCAGCTGATTTATTATCATTTTGCTGGTCATTGGCAAAACCAGAAAGTGCATTTGTAGCTTCAATCTCTTTTAATTCAATATCTGTTTTTGTAAGCATTGAAGCTAATCTAATATTTAGTCCAACTCTACCAATTGCTTTTGATTTTTGATCACTTGGTATTGTTACAACAGCTTTTGAATTTTTTCCTGGAATAGCACTTTTATCAATAACCACACTTGATATAATAGCAGGTGATAAGGCTCTTGATAAAAACATCTCTGGAACAGTAGAGTATTCAACACAATCTATACTTTCTCCATTTAATTCTTGGCTTATTGAAGAGATTCTAACACCTTTTACTCCAACAACTGAACCAATTGGATCTATATTTGGCTCTATTGTAGAAAGGGCAATTTTTGCTCTACTTCCTGGTATTCTAGCACTTGCTTCAATTGTAATTCTATTATCTTTAACTTCTGGAACTTCTAATGCTATTAGTGCTTCTAAAAATTTTGGTGAAGTTCTTGAAATCTCAATAATTAATCCTAAAGATTTATCTATTTTTACAGCTTTTACAACAGCTTTTAAGTGATCTCCCACTCTAAATATTTCACCTTTGATTCTGTTTTTTCTTGGTAAGATTGCTTTTACTTCGCCAATTTCTATAAATGTGTTTTCAGCTCTATCAACTCTTGTTACTGAGCCATTTACAATTTTCCCAATTTTATTTTTGAATTTTGTTACAAGATTTTCTTCAATAAATCTTTGTATTTTATATTCAAAATTATTATGAAGAATTGTTGCTGCATTTCTTCCCATATTTTCAAATTCTAAGTCATAATCTACTGAATCACCAACTTCTAAATCTGAATCAATCTTTTTTGCTTCATCAATGCAGATGAAATTTTCAGGGTTAATTAAGTTGTTATATTGATCTAATGAATTACCAAGTAATCTTTCATCATTATTTTCAACAACTTCTAACTTTTGAAAAAGTTCAAGTTTTTTATTAACTCTATCTATTTGTGCATCAAAGTTTAGTGATGGGTCAACCATCTTTTGAGCAGTTTTTATCAGCGCCTCTTTTAATGCCTGCTCTACATCTTCAACTTTTAGACCTTTTTCATAGGCAATTGAGTCCAAAATATCAATAATCTTATCCATTAAAACCCTTTGTTTGTTGACATTGAAATGAATGTTTTGATTTTCAATGTTGTTGTTAGACTCATATTATATCTAAAACTTCTTTTATACAAGTTAAAGCCATTTTAAGCTAAAATATATAGCTAATTTAAAAGATAAAAAAGGTTTAGTTATATGGAATTATTATTTGCAAGAAATGAGTTAAATGAAAAACCAAAAAAAGTGCAATTAGACAAAATTAAAGAAGAGTTACAAAAATCTGGTGAAAAAATATTTTATTTTGATAGAGACAACTCTCATAAAGATATGATGGCTTTGGTTGATGCTTTAGAAGATGAAGGGTTCAATGTATATTTTAGAGAAGTAAAATATGGCTTGGCTGATGATGAGTATATGTATGAGGTACATGCACTTTTAATTAAGTAGGCAAATAAATGAGTAAAGAAGAATCAAAAAAGTTATTTATACAAACATTAGGTTGTCAGATGAATGATACTGACAGCCAACATATAGCTGCAGAATTAAAAAAATATAAAGATTATGATAAAACTGAAAATATAGAAGATGCAGATTTAATTATTATCAATACATGTTCAGTAAGAGAAAAACCAGTACAAAAACTTTTTTCTGAAATTGGACAATTTAATACTAAGAAAAAAGATGGTGCAAAAATTGGAGTATGCGGGTGTACTGCAAGCCATTTAGGAAAAGATATTATTAAAAGAGCTCCTTATGTAGACTTTGTTGTTGGAGCTAGAAATATCTCAAAAATTAAAGATGTTGTTGATGTAAAAGGTGCAATTGAAATCTCAATTGATAATGATGAATCAACATATGAATTTGCTCCTGCAAAAACAAATAAATATAGAGCAAGTGTAAATATTTCTATTGGATGTGATAAAAAATGTACTTATTGTATTGTTCCTAGTACAAGAGGTGAAGAGATATCTATTCCTCCTGAAATGATTGTTGATCAAATAAAAAAAGCAGTTGATGATGGTGCTGTTGAAGTGATGCTTTTAGGGCAAAATGTAAACTCTTATGGAAGAAGATTTTCAGATAAAAGAGAAAAATATAGTTTCACAAAACTTCTACAAGATGTTTCAAAAGTTGATGGATTAGAAAGAATTAGATTTACTTCTCCACATCCCTTGCATATGGATGATGAGTTTATTGAAGAGTTTGCAAAAAATCCAAAAATTTCAAAATGTATTCATATGCCATTACAAAGTGGTTCAACTGCTATTTTAAAAGCTATGAAAAGAGGTTATACGAAAGAGTGGTTTTTAAATAGAGCTAAGAAATTAAGAGATTTAGTTCCAAATTTAAGAATTACAACTGATATTATTGTAGCATTTCCTGGTGAAACACAAGAGGATTTTGAAGATACTTTAGATGTTGTAAATCAAGTAAAATTTGATCAAATATTTAACTTTAAGTACTCTCCAAGACCAGAAACAGAAGCTTTAAAATTAGAGCATTTAGAAATAGATGATAAAATAGGTAGTCAAAGATTAACAACTTTAATTGAGCTTCATAAAAGATATTTAGAAGAACAAATGCCAAAATTAATTGGAAGTACAGTAACTGTATTAGTTGAAGCATTAAAACCAAATGGTGAAATTTCTGGATATACAGATAACTATTTGCAAGTGTTTGCAAAGGGAAGTGATGAGTATTTAGGGAAGTTTGTTAAAGTAAAAGTACTTAATGCTACAAGAACAGCATTAAAAGGTGAGATAATAAAATAAATATGAAAAAAAGAATTAAAACTTTTATTTCAATAAAAATTATACCTTTTATTATGCAATTGCTTGTAAGATTTATTTATCTTACAAATAAAAAAGTTTTTCACCATGCTCAAATCAAAGCAGATGAACCTATAATCGTTGCTTTTTGGCATGGTGAGTTATTAATGCAACCATTTAATTATCAAAAGTTAAGACCATCATCACTTGTAAAAGCAATGATTAGTCAACACAAAGATGGTGAAGCAATAACTAGAACTGTACAATATTTAGGTATTGGTTCAATTAGAGGTTCTTCTTCAAAAGGTGGAGCTAAAGCATTAATTAGTACAATTAAAGAGTTAAAAGCTAAAAATGATATTGCTATCACTCCTGATGGGCCAAGAGGACCAAGATTTAGTGTTGCAGATGGAATAGTTGCAATTGCAAAAAAAAGCGGTTGTAAAATAGTTATTTTTAATTGTAAACCAAGTAAATATTGGCAAATGAAATCATGGGATAAATTTGTAGTTCCAAAACCTTTTGGAACTATTGAATTTTTTATTCAAGAGCCTTTAGATGTGACAAATTTAGATAATGAACAAGCAAAAGCATTAATAAAAGAAAAAATGCTTATTAATGCAGTAGTGTAGGAATAGTAATGTTTAATAAACACTCTTTATATATAAATGCTATTAAAAATAATAACTCTTTAAAACTTAACTTTAAAAAGTTAGAAAAAGCAGAAATAATAGACTCAAGTCAATCAGTATTTTTATCTAAAGATGAAATTTTGCCAAGGGATGCTGTCCATAAAATAAATGCATTACAAAATGAAATAGATAAAACATATATTTCAGCACTTTTGCTTAGTGATGATACAAAGTTAGTTAAAAGAAATGTCTCTAAAAGATTAAAAGAGTATGCAACTACAAATTTAAATAATGAATATGATGTTGCTGTTTTGAAAAATAAGCTTTTTGAAACAAGACACTATTTTGAAGCTACTGGCATTGATTATATTTATTCAATTTTTCATGTATTAAATCTTTTTATTGAAAAAAATCCTTATACAAACTCTTTAATATCACTATTTTTTAATAATAAAGCATATATTGTAATACTAAATTCAAAAGGTGAAATTGTTTTCGCAAAAGTTGTTAAATTTACATCATTTGAAGATGTAAAAAATAGCAAGTTTTATGAAAGTGATGTAATTGGCCAAAAACTATTTGATGAGATTCATTTTTTTGAAGTTTTAGATAATATACATAGCATAATCAATGAATTTTATTCTAATACAAATGATATATTTATAGAAGAGATTAGATTACTATATACTGTAAAGCAGTTTGATGAAGAACAGATAAAAAAAATAAAAGATCAATTAATGCTTGATGTTTTTTATCATCCAATTTCAATAAATGAAGAGTTATTTGAACTTGTAAAAGATAAACATCAGCATAAAAGTTTTATTGTACCACGAAAAAAGCCAAGTAAAAACAGTTCAAAAATTTGGCTTACAATTTTATCAATAATAGCTGTAGGATTAATTGCTTATTTAACTATTCCCATAAATGACTTATTAAATGAAAATAGAAAAAAAATCCAAGAACAAACTGTTAAAGTAAAAAAGAAGTTTAAACTACCAAATCATATTGAAAAAAACTTAATAGCAAAAAAAAGAGTTCAAGATATATTTGATATTATACCTTTTGATGTAGTTTTAAAAGATTTAGAAATAAGAAAAGATGGTTCTTCATTTCATGCAAACTTTTTAAGTGATGATACATACATAAAAACTATGCAACCACAACTTTTAAAACTTTATAACAAATCTTCTGTTGAATTTGTTGAAAATAAAAATGTAATATATGAGGGAATTGTAGAAAATATTGGGGCTAAACCAATATCTAGTTCTATGAAAATCTATAAAGAAACATATATTATAGATGAGTTTATACCTATTATTAGAGTAACAGAACAATTAAAAACACTATTTCCAAAAAATGCTAAAATTAATTTTAAATCAAGTTTTAAATCTGATGTTGTTACTTTTAATTATCTAATAAATATGACAGTTACTAGCCCAATGGCATTTTATGATATTGTTGATATGTTAAACAATGAGTTATACTCTATTCATATCTCATATCCAATTAATTTTGTAAAAACAGAAGCTGGAATAGAGATGGATTTTATTTTACAATTTCATCAACCAAAATAAATTTAAATTAATTTGCTAGAATTTTTTTATTCTAGCAAACTATTTACCAAATTTTTAGTTCATTATAGATTGAATCTCTTTCAACTGGAGTAAATCCAGAGTTTTTAATCAAATCAACAAACTGCTGAACTTGTACTCCATGAGCACTTTGAGCACCTGCCGCGCTTTGTATTGACTCTTTTTCTATTGTTCCATCTAAATCATTAGCACCAAACTCTTGAGCTATTAAAGCAAGTTTTACTGTTGATGTTGCCCAATAAGCTTTTATATTTGGAATATTATCAAGTAAAATTCTAGCAATTGCATATGTTTTTAGAATCTCTTGTCCTGTAATTGGCTCTTTAACTTTTAAGTAGTTATTTTTAGTTTGAAAAACAAGAGGAATAAAAGCATTAAACCCACCTGTTTCATCTTGTAATTCTCTTAATCTTAATATGTGATCTACTCTATGTTCTCTTGATTCAATATGTCCAAATAACATAGTTGCATTACTTTTCTTTCCACTTTTATGCCAAAGTCTATGAATTTCAAGCCATTGTTGTGAAGTAACTTTTCCACCACAAATTCTTTTTCTTACCTTTTCATCAAATATTTCAGCTCCACCACCTGGCATTGAATCAACACCATGTTCAAGCATTTTATTTATAATATCTTCATAGCTTAGATTATATTCTGTTACTAAAAAGTGAATTTCAGCTGCTGTTAATGCTTTTATATGAATATTTGGGAAATTATCTTTTATCTTTTTAAATACATCTAAATACCATTGTAAACCTGTATTTGGATTATGAGCTGATACTATATGAACTTCTTTAATTCCATTTTTTGATGAATTGTCAACTACATTTAAAATCTCATCATGACTCATAGTGTATGGACTAGGATTTTTCCTACTTGCACTATAAGCACAGAATTGACAAACATCTTTACAGATATTTGTTGGATTTATATGTCTATTTATATTAAAATATGTTTTTTTACCATGTTTTTCTTCTCTTCTTTTATTTGCATAAAAAGCAAGATCAAAAAAATTTAAATCGTAAAGTTTTAATGCATCTTCGTAATTTAATCTTTCATTATTTTCTAATTTTTCTAATATTTTCATTTATACCTACTATTTACAATCAAAATCTTCGTAATATTGATTTGAACTATCTTTATGTAAAAAACCAATACACTCTTGATTTGTTTTATCATTATAAAAAAGGATTTTATAAACTGAACCCTTTCTTCTTGTCTCTTTGTTCTCAACACTTAATTTATTTATTACAGTTACATTACTAATTTGTTTATAACCAAGAGAGTTTAAAATCCCTGTTACTTTTAACTCTTTTAAGTAAGTTAACAATAAAAAGCATATAATAGCAATAAGAGCTAAAATTAAGATTATGATTTTACTTTTTTTTGGTATTTTTCTGACTTCATTTTCCATTTATACACTCTTCTAAATTTTTAAATTTTTGAGTTTCTTGATCATAACAATCAATTGAACCATCTTCTAATTTATAATACCATCCATGTATTTGTAAACTTCCATTATCAACCCTTCTTTTTACATCAGGATATGTTAATAAGTTCTTTAATTGGTAAGTTACAGATATTTTTTCAGTTAGTCTGTAAAGTTTTTCTTTATCATTTGGGTCTTTAATCAAGCTTAATGTTCTCTCTTTTGCTTTTGAACCAAGCTCTAACCACTTTTTAACATGAACAACTTTCTCTTTTTCTAAAGGAATTTCAGTGTATAAACTTTGACAAGCACCACAATGAGAATGACCACAAACTATTATGTGTTTAACTTCTAAAACTGAAACAGCATATTCAATAGCAGCAGCACTACCATGATAATCTTCATCACACTTAAAAGGAGGTACAAAATTACCAACATTCCTTAAAATAAACATATCCCCTGGATTAACATCAAGCATTATATCAGGAGTAACTCTACTATCTGAACATCCAATAAATAAAACTTCAGGTTTTTGACCATCTTTTACTAATTTTTCAACATTCTCTTTTAATTCTGGGAATTTTTTTTCTCTAAATCTTTTATTCCCTTTTATTAACTCTTGCATTTTAGTCTCTTTTTTTTATTATAATTTTGCTGTCTTGTTTTGTTAAAACAGTTATTTGTTCCATATTATCTTCATCATCTCTTCTTGCTTGTTTAGTTTGAACTATATAATCAAGTTTATGACAAGAAACTAAAGTTGTAAAATTTGAAAGCTTTACAATCTCACATTTTTTAGGTTGTATTATATTGTCTTTAGCATAAGTGAAAAGTGTGATAAAACAAAGTAAAACTATTTTTTTCATCTATTCTCCTTTAAAAAGTTACATACAAACTTTAAATTTTTCTCATTAATATCAATTTTTGCAATAAGTCTAATAATTGCACTTTTTACTGTAGGTTGGCGAATCGCACCAACTAAGAAACCATGTTTTTTAAGCTCTTCTTGAATTTCTAAAACTTTTTTATTATCACCTATGTCAATTGGAATAATTAAACTATTTGAGTTTATATTTAATACATCTTTTACAATATTAAGTCTTGCTTTTATAGAAGATTTTAAATTTACTTTATTATTTAAAATATATTTTAAAGATTGTAAAGCTAAGCTAATATCAAATAGTGAGGGAGCTGTTGTGTAAATAATGGCTTTTGCTCTATTTTGTAAATACTCAATTATATGAAAACTTCCTAAAATATAAGCACCATAACTTCCATAAGCTTTTCCAAGAGTTCCCATTTTTATATGATTTTCTTTTGGCTGAATTTTATAGTAATCAAAAATACCTAGTAAATTTTCTCCTATTACTCCACTTGAATGAGCCTCATCTACAATAAGTAAAGCTTTTACTTCATCAGCAAAATCAAAAATCTCTTTTGGTGCTAAATCTCCTTGCATAGAGTAAACACCTTCAATTGCTATAATATTTCTGGAATTTGAAAACTCTTTGAATTTTTGTTTTAAGTCATCTATATCGTTGTGTTTAAAAGTTATTACTTGGTTTTTATTTAAAAGTTTAGTTGCAAGTATTCCACTTGCATGATATTGTTCATCTATAAAAAGTCTATCTTTTTTTCTAACTAGTGCTTCAATAAGTGAAATATTAGCTAAAAAACCAGAACCAACAGTAATTGCACTTTCAAACTTATTTGCTTTGCAAAGTAGGGTTTCAAACTCTTTATGAATTTTATTGTAGCCATTTACTAATTGAGAAGCTTTTGGTGCTGTGTAGTTTTCTTCTAAAACTCTTTCATAAGCTTTTTGAAAAAGTAGTTTATTTGTAGTAAGACCTAAATAATCATTTGAAGCTAAATCAATTAGACTTTCATCAAAAATCTCTCTTGTTCTAAAACGATTAGATTTTTTAATAGATTTAAGTTCTTTAGAGTACAAGGCATCTCCTAAAAGTTTTAGTATTATATTTAAAAATACTCAACTTTCGCACATAGATTCTGCTAAATCCACGAACGAAACCTGAATATTAAAGCCCATAAAGAGGCACTTTTTAGTATAATTTCATAACGACAATCAACTATACAAAGGTGTTTTTATGGGACTTGACAATTATATTCAAACTGCTATGAAGAGCTTATTAAAGAATCCAATTTATGAAGTTTTAAAAGAGATAAAAATAATAAAGATACTTCAACAAAGTAACTTTGTAAAAAGAGAAGTTGGTTATGCTCCATTGCAAATAATTCTTCACTTCTTATATATGCTGATTATGCAAAAAAGACAATCAACTTTTATAAAGAAGAGTCATAGTGCCTTTGGTAAAGATACCTATTACAGATTTATAAAAGAGAAACGCTATAACTGGCGGAAGTTTTTATTGCTAAGCTCAACAGAACTTTTAAAAAAGATAAAACCACTGCATAAAAAGGGTGAGTATAAACTTTTAATTATTGATGATACCGTAGAAGCTAAAAGAGGTAAGTGTATTGAAGGCAGTTGTAAATATGTTTGGAGCAATAAAGAACACCGAAGTATCAATGCCTTAAATATTGTATCTCTAAATTATGCAGATTCACATTCAACTTTTCAACTTGATTTTTCTATTAAGATGAATGATAGCTATCGTAAAAATATATCTGAATTTACAACGAAACTGCATCATAGAAGTAATGCTTACCAAAGAAAGAGGGAAATTATAAAAGGTAAAAACATTCTTGCATTAGAGATGCTTTCTCGTGCACTTGATAACGGTGTAGAGGCGGACTATTTGCTTGTTGATAGCTGGTATGCCAAACCAAATTTTATAAAAGAAGCTAATGATTTAGGTATGCCCGTTATTGCCAGACTTCCAAACAATAAACTTATTTGGAACTTCAAAGGCAAACATAAAACTCTCAATGCAATTTACAACAGTTTGAAAAATGTCCGTCATACAAGCATTGGCAAGCATGGAAAAATATCGTATCAATATTTCGATGCAATTGTAGAACATAGTGTGCTTGGTAAAGTAAAATTAGTATTTCTTCATACTGCCAAGGATTTACTTGTATTTATATCAACGGAGTTGATTTTATCAGGCAAAGAGATTTTAGCAACCTATAAAAAGCGATGGAATATCGAACAAGGTTATAAAGACCTCAGAAGCCTATTTGGCTTAGGAAAAGAAGAAAATCGTATCTATGAAGCACTCATAGCAAAAATTACACTTTCTATGTTTACCTACAATATTGTTAGTTATATTAATCGTATAAAACACGAACCACAAACACTTGGAGAACTCTTTAGAGATTTAGAATGTGAACTTGAAACATTGGCAATTTCTATGCAACTTTTTATTCAAATATTGACAAAAATCTGTGAAATAGGAAATGTTGTAAAGGAGAATAAAGATTTACTTCAAATTATCGCTGTGCTGAGTACTTACACTCAAAAAGAGTTAGGGTTTATGTGCGAAAGTTGAGTAAAAATATCTAAATTTCACTTAAAATTTTCATGTGCTACTGTTTTGCAATAGTGCAAAGTTATAATATTTTAGTACTTCTCCTCATATTAAAGTAGC
>ERZ1673962.450-NODE-450-length-28722-cov-4.161161_pt1 | contig 28722 bp, 25 predicted proteins | sample MGYA00580188_ERZ1673962 | MGnify/ENA primary metagenome ERZ1673962 (study PRJEB41334, sample SAMN05608104) | rock metagenome | biome: terrestrial subsurface; feature: shale formation; material: shale | place: USA: Pennsylvania ... | reverse complement strand
CGCTTTGGCGGAGCCATTGGTGACCTCAACGGATTTGAGAATTTTCAGCGCGCGGGTCGGACCCTCCTGTTTGACCAGACCCACAGCCAGCAAGCCATCCACAAAAGGAGCGGCAGAGCCATCAACGATCGGCACCTCAAGCCCATCGACAAAGACCGTGGCGTTGGAGATGCCACAGCCCGCAAGCGCAGCCATGATATGTTCGATGGTCGAAACCTCTGCGCCATCTTCGTTGCGGATCAGGGTGCAGAGCTGCGAAGGGACAACATGGTCCCACCGCGCCGGAATGATCGCACCACGCGGATCAGAGGCGTCGGCGTGAATATCAGAGCGCACAAAGGTGATGCCGGTATTGGCCGGTGCAGGCACGACAACCATACACACAGGCGCACCGGAATGGAGACCCACCCCGTCGAACCGAACTTTTCTTGCTACCGTGGTCTGCACCAGAGGCCTCACATTCATTTTCCCACGCAGATGGCGTTTCTCGCAGGTTATAGTCTTGCCGATCTCGCACTGCGCTCGGCGGGAAGTCCCTCACTTGGCTGCAGATACCGGCGCCTCACACCACCCCGGTGCTTGGTTTACATCCTCCTAACCAACAATGGGCCATGGCCTCAACTCAATCTTTGTAACGGATTGAAACATGAGCACCCCCTGAAAGGCAGATTTTCGCGCACATTCACGCCGCATCGCAGCAAGACACTGTTATAAAAAGAAAAAGGCCGCCAAAAGGCGACCTCTTACTTTCATGATTTTCTAAAAATGTGACCTGAATGATGCGCTTATCAGACGCGCGATCACAGATTTATGTCAGTTGGCCTGACGACGCAGGAAAGCCGGAATCTCGATCTTTTCCGCTTCGGGATTCGGATCCTGATCTTCATCATAGGCCTGATGGACCTGCGGGCGGACCTGCGGCTGCGCGCCAAACCGGGCTTGCGGCTGAGCCTGAGGTTGGGGGACCGGACGCGCCTCGGCTTCTGAACCATGTCCGGTCATGCGACCAATCAGGGAGTTGATGCCAAAGCGGCCGGCTTTGCCCGCGTTCGGATCAGCCTGCGGATGCGGGTCAGCCCGCATATCAGCGCGCGGTTGTTTGGCCACAGCGGCTTGCAACCGGGCCAGAGCTTCGGGGGACGGCGTGCCCGCAGAGGGGGCGCGCGGCGCGACAAACGCATCGGCTTCGGGTTCATACATTGCCGGTTGCGGCGCGGGTTGCGGGCGCGGCTGATAGGCCGGAGCCGGAACATCGTCTTCCATGGCACGGAAATCGGCCTGACGCTGCTCATAGCGGGCGTCATGTTGCGGCTCAGCGCGCGCGTTCACTTGCGGGTCGAACACGTCGAGCGTCGGCTGGGCCGGTTCGTCCATGGGCGCAACCTGTGCGGCGACAGGTGCCGCAGGAGCCTGTTCGATTTTCTCTTCAACCTCTGCCGGGGCGGCCAGCGGTTCGGCCAGGCGACGACGTGCCACCGGCATTTCGCCATAAGATTGGTTGGCGTCGATGCCCGTTGCCACAACGGACACGCGCATCATACCTTCGAGAGTGGAATCCATGGTCGAACCAACGATAATATTGGCCTCCGGGTCCACCTCTTCGCGGATGCGGTTGGCGGCTTCGTCCAATTCGAACAGGGTCAAATCGTGACCGCCGGTGATGTTGATCAACACGCCTTTTGCACCGCGCAGGGAAATCTCGTCCAACAACGGGTTGGCAATGGCTTTTTCTGCGGCTTCGATGGCGCGGTTCTCGCCGGACGCTTCGCCCGTGCCCATCATCGCCTTGCCCATCTCGTCCATCACCGCGCGCACGTCGGCGAAGTCGAGGTTGATCAGGCCCGGACGGACCATCAGGTCAGTCACGCCTTTGACGCCCTGATACAGCACGTCATCTGCCATCGAGAAGGCTTCGGTAAAGGTGGTTTTTTCATTGGCCAGACGGAACAGGTTCTGGTTCGGGATGATGATCAACGTGTCGACCATCTTTTGCAGCGCTTCAACGCCCTCTTCGGCCTGACGCATGCGTTTTGCGCCTTCGAATTGGAACGGTTTGGTCACAACACCCACGGTCAACACACCGAGTTCGCGCGCCGCTTGGGCGATGATCGGAGCGGCCCCTGTGCCCGTGCCCCCGCCCATGCCGGCGGTGATAAAGCACATATGCGCGCCAGCAAGGTGATCGACGATTTGCTCGATGCTTTCCTCGGCAGCGGCAGCCCCAACGGAGGGACGAGCACCTGCGCCCAAGCCCTCGGTGACCTTCACCCCCATCTGGATGCGGGCCGCGGCCTTGGCGTGTTGCAAAGCTTGCGCGTCGGTGTTCGCAACGACGAAATCGACCCCCTCAAGCTCTTTTTCGATCATGTTGTTGACCGCGTTGCCGCCGGCCCCGCCCACACCAAACACTGTGATTTTCGGTTTCAACTCGTCCCGATCGGGCATCGTCAGATTCAAAGCCATGATCTACCGCCTGCTTTCCTATGCGAGCGCGCGTGCTTCTGCCCGTGCTGCCCGTATAACTGTCCCCGCCCCTGAATCGGGGCAAAATTTACCTGTTCACGTTGAATCTTAGGGGGTTTATGACGGTTCGTCATCCCAAAAACATGATTTCGCCACAAAATATAGGGTTCACCCCGCCAAACTCGGCGGGATTTTGCGCAAAACCCCAGATTTAGGGGCAAATGGGACGATCATACCTATGGAACGGACCAAATCCGCTCCAGACCTCTCGAAAAGAGGCGATCTTGTGCGCGTCGCGCTATCGTGTCGGGGCACTGCTCGGTGCCACTTTTGCCGTGTCTTGCCTTATCCGCGCCGGTTTCATGGCGTCGTTGACGTCAAAGGGTCTCGTTTCTGCCTCTCGGCGGACGTTGACTCGCCCGCTCTGCTTTTCAATTAGCATAGCCCCGTAGGGCGCTGCAATCCGTTTACCAATTGTCTTTGAACCACCGCATCGCCCGCTTGAGCGAGCGTGCCGGATAGCGTTCGGTCGGGATCTCGAAATCCCACCATTCGTCTTGCGGATTGGCCGCAAACAGACACAGACCAACAGCCGAGGCAAAGGCCGCCCCGGTCGCCGCCTGCGGCAGGCCTTGGACGCGCAAAGGCCGCCCGATGCGCACCTGTTGGCCCAAAATTTTCGGCGCCAACGTATCCAGCCCCGGAATTTGCGAGGCCCCGCCCGTCAACACGATCTGTTGGCTCGGCAGATGTTCAAAACCTGCGGCGTCCAGACACTCGCGCACACCTTCCAGAATTTCTTCGACACGCGGACGGATGATCCCGATCACTTCAGAGCGGCTCACGGTGCGACGATCGCGCTCCCAATCACCACTGTCGCCCCCGACTTCGATCATCTCGCGGTCGTCCATCCCGGTGGCCACGACGCCGCCGTAAAAGGTCTTGATCCGCTCCGCCGTTGCCGCCGGGATTTGCAATCCCATCGCGATGTCGGAGGTGACATGATCGCCGCCCATCCGCACGCTATCGGCGTAAATCATGTGTTTCTTCATGAAGATCGACACATCGGTTGAGCCGCCGCCCATATCGACACAGGCCGCACCCAGCTCTTGTTCGTCCTCAACCAGCGCAGAAATGCCCGACACATAAGCGCCAGAGGCCACACCCGCGACCTCAAGATCACAGCGTTTGATGCAATACAACAGGTTCTGGATCACCGCCCCATCGACGGTGAGCATATGCATATCGACGGCAAGGTTTTGCCCGGCTTGACCGCGCGGATCAGACAAACCCGAGCGATGATCGAGCGCAAAGTTGACCGGCTGGGCATGCAGCACCTCACGATGAGGACCATAATCGGGCACCTCAGAGGCGGCCAAAACGCGCGCTACATCTTGTTCGGACACGATGTTTTGTTCGACTTCGACCTGACCGTCCAAGCCATAAGAGCGCGGCTGACCGCCGGAAAAACAGGCGATGACGTGATCGACGCGGGTCTGGGCCATCTTCTGCGCCGCCTGCACGGCGGTGCGAATGGCGCGCTCGGTCTCGGCCATGGCGTCAATCTCGCCAAAGCGTACCCCGCGCGAGCGCGTGGTCGCAGCCCCGATCACCCGAAACGACGATTGCCCGGCCAAAGCACCGACGCCCTCGCCGCCGACAAAACCGTCGCCATCAAAGCGCAACACGAGACAGGCGATTTTAGAGGTGCCAACATCCAAAATGGCAACGACCCCGCGTTGCAACGCGGCTTTGCGCATGTTCCGCATGGCCCGCTGGGCTGCATAAAGATCCGTCATCTGAACGACACTCCAAGTTCCACGCTCTGAAGCCTGCGCATCTCGTCTTGCGCCGCCTCAGTCAATTGTAACGTCGGCCGATTTGGCCGACGCATATCCACCGCTTTGACATCACGGCCCAAAAGGTCTTTGGCCTGATCCAATGCCATCACCTGCGCCATAGCGCCCAGGGGGTTCTTCTCCGGCAACATGATGACTTGATCGCGGTCCAACACCACATTCCAGCGCCGCTCGCCAACCCGCACCAGCCCGCGCAAACGTGGCATGATCGGCTTTGCCGCATTCAAAATCGCCAGCGCTTCGGCCACGTCACGTTCGGCACCAACGCCTGCAATCAACGGCAGATCAGGCCGATCCACCCGGTGCTCCAAAGCCGCAACCCGGTGGCCATCCACGTCGAGCATCTCAAGCCCATGCGGCCCGCGCCAGACCACGGCGGGGGTGCGTTCGGTGATGTCGATCTGTAAAATCCCGCCCGCACGCACCCGAAGACCCGCCTCGGCCACGGCATCCAGGCTTTCGATTTGCTCCAACATCCCCGGCAGGTCGAGATCAAAGGAAGAGAGCGGGAAATCCAGCGAGGTGATCTCACGAATATCCTCGGACAGCTCCCCCGATGCGCCATCAATAGCCATGAGTTTGACCATGAATTCCGGGCGGTTTTGGATGTCGCGCTTGACCTCGGCCACGGTGTCATTGAACGCCATGCGGTTGTCGGCATCGGCAAACCACATCCCAACACAGCCTGCAATCGCCAAGACTGGGGCGATGCGGCGCATGAAAAACCGGAAAGACGGGGTCAGCCAAAGGCGGTTGAACCGATAAGCCGCGCGCGAAGGTGCGGGGTCGCGTGGACGGGCCGGAGCATGTGATGACGTGTCGCCCAGACGCGCGCGCAAAGCCCGCGCCACGGCTTCGGACACGCGCGCCGATCCGCCCATGGTCGGCGCTTTGGCAAACTCAACCGGGTCTATCGGTCGCATGAGGCGTCCTCCACCATCCAGGCCACAAACTGACCGAATGTCATACCGCATTTCTGCGCTTGCTCGGGCGACAGCGACGTCGGCGTCATCCCCGGCTGGGTGTTGGTTTCCAACAAGATCAGCCCGGCAAGGCCTCTGCTTTCGTCCCAGCGAAAATCGGTGCGCGACACACCACGGCAGCCCAAAGCGTTATGGGCGCGCAGCGCGTAGTCTTGACAGGCTTGGGTGATCTCGTCGGGGATTTCGGCCGGGCAGACATGGCGAGACCCACCCTCTTTGTATTTCGCGTCGTAATCGTACCAGCCATCGGTGAGAATATCGGTGACGCACAGCGCACGATCGCCCATCACCGAACAGGTCAACTCGCGTCCGGGCGCGAATTGTTCGACCATCACAACGGGCGGCATGTCGGCGGCGAGGCGCGGGGCATTTGCGCCCTCATGGACCAAGTAAACGCCCACGGAGGAGCCTTCGTTATAAGGCTTCACCACATAGGGCGGCGCCATCACATGACCGGCCTCAACCTCTTCGCAGCGCGCCAAAACGGATGCCACGATGGGGAGGCCCGCACGGGCGTAAATCTCTTTGGTTTTTTCTTTGTCCATGGCCAAAGCCGAGGCCAGAACGCCGGAGTGGGAATAGGGAATGCGCATCCATTCCAGAATGCCCTGGACACAGCCGTCTTCGCCATAGCGGCCATGCAGCGCGTTGAACACGACATCGGGCTGACAGGCGGTCAGTTGCGCGCAGAGGTCTTCGCCTGCGTCGATCTCGATAACGTCATATCCTTCACCCCGAAGTGCATTGGCGCATTCACGCCCGGAGACCAAAGACACCTCGCGCTCAGCCGAGGGTCCGCCTTTGAGTACCGCCACTTTCGGGGACTGCCTGCTCGACATGCCCACTTGTGCCTCAAATATCTGGAGCCTTATGGTGGCCCCTTTAGGTGTGAGATCTGTTGCGATCTCTTTTATAAACGAGCCCTATGTTTGGCCCTGTCTTTCAGGGGCATATGTGACCCCTGTCATGAAAGAGCCTGATTTTGCGGCTCTTTTCAACTCCCCGTTTGTGGGGAATGCTGTTTTACGCGTTTTGCTCTGTGGATGATTCGGATGCAAGCCCATCTTCGACAGGATCGCCTAAAAATTCACCAACGCGCTTGATTTCCCATTGTAACGCGAGACCGGCGTTTTGGAATACTTTTTTTCGCACCGTCTCTCCCAAAGTTTCAAGATCATGCGCGGTGGCCACACCGGTGTTGATCATGAAATTGGAATGTTTCTCGCTCATCTGCGCGCCGCCAATGGCAAATCCGCGCAGGCCTGCGTCATCAATCACTTTCCACGCCTTCAACTCATGGCTGTCATCCGCCTGCCCGGTCGAGGAAAATCCTGCCGGATTGCGAAAGGTTGAGCCGGCCGAGCGCTCTTTGACGGGCTGGCTCGCATCGCGCTTGGCCAATTGATCCGCCATGCGGGCCTCCAACATCTCTGGATCGGCAGCTTCGGCGTCAAACGTGGCCTCAACGATCACCCAGCCCTCGGGCAACTCGGTTTGACGGTACTGAAATTGCAAATCATTGGCCGTGAGTGTGACCAGTTCCCCTGCCCGCGTCACCGCCTTGGCAGAGACGAAATGATCCGCCACATAAGACCCGTAACAGCCTGCATTCATCCGCACGGCCCCGCCGATGGCCCCCGGAATGGTGCGCAGGAAGGTCAGGTCCAGCCCCGCCGCGGCGGCTTTACGTGCCACATGGGCATCAAGGGCGGCGACCCCGGCGGTGATGCGGGTGCCGTCGATGGCGATGTGATTAAAGCCACGTCCCATGCGGATCACCACAGCGCGGATGCCGCCATCGCGCACGATCAGGTTGGACCCCACCCCCATCGGAAACACCGCCACAGCGGGATCGAGAGCGGCCAAAAAACTTTGTAAATCCGCCAAATCCGCCGGTTGAAACAGCGCATCCGCTGGCCCGCCGACGCGCAACCATGTCAGATCGGCCAAAGCGCGCTGTTCGCTCAACGTGCCACGCACATCAGGATAGGTCATTCGGCAGGGCCTTTTGTCATCGCGCGTTTGATCCTCCGTTTCATTCCCCGGCCCAGATAAATCACCGGCCAGCGCAGGATCGACACCCCCGCCGCAAAGACGATGAGCCCGATCCACGGGCCGTTTTCATAGGTGACATAGCCCAAAAGGGGAACCCCAAGCACGGTCAACCCACAGGCTGCGGGCCAATGGGCGCGTTTGGACGGAAACATGGCGATCACATTCGCCAAAATAGCCCAAACACAGGCCAATATGAGGGAAGTCGTCATCGTCATAGCCAAGCCACTTTCTGTCAGCTTTTCCGGAACCATCGCTGGGCGCGTTTCGCAAGAACGCTCAGCGGTTTTCGAAACAAAGACACGGCAGCAGCACATGCACACACAACAGGCCAAGGTCCGTAAACCCGACCTGTCCAAATCAACAGCACGGGGAGCACCAGCAGAAGCGCGAATCCCGGACCGATTTGGTGGCGCAAAGGTAACGGAGCAAGGGCCATGGTGGCAAGAGCCCAAAGGCACAGCGCCACGATCGGCGTCCATGGCACGACACCAAACAGCACCAGCACCATCACACGGCCCCGCCCAAAGCAAAGGCCATCAACGCCAAGAGCGCAAAGATCAACCCGACCCAAGGCACCCAAGGCGCGATACAAAACGGCGCTTTGGGCGCGTGGCGTTTGAGCAAAATCAGGCTGGCATTGACCGAGGTGAAGACCAGCAACAGGATGGTCGAGGTCACCCCCGCCAAGTTTGATACCGGCAAAGCCAAGGCCGCGCCGATGACAAAACCGCCGATCAGCACCGTGGCCAAAACCGGGGTGCCAAAACGCGGATGGGCATGGTGAAAGATGGACAAAACACCGCCGCTTTTGCCAAGACCAAACATCACCCGCGCGGCCATCACGATCTGCGCCAAAACACCGTTGAGTGCTGCGATCACCGCAATGGCCGACAACAGCGCAATCGGCCCGCCCCCGGCCTCAAACACCAGCGCAAGCGGGCGTTCAGAGGCGGCAAGGTCTTCGATCGGAACGGCGCGCACAGCGATCACGGTGACCCCCGCGTAGAGCAATGTGGTGATGATCAGCGAGGCGATGATGGCAATCGGCAAACTGCGCTCGGGGCGCTTGACCTCTTCGGCCATGTTGACGATGTCCTCAAAGCCGATAAAGGCAAAAAACGCCAGCGTCGCCGCCACGCCGATGCCCGGCACATAGGGCGCGGCGGGCATGGACCAGTCCGGCGACACCGGCGCGTGCCAGCCGGTCCAGACGACCAAACCCAGCCCCGCCACTTCGATCACCGTGAAAACAGCCGCCAGAGCAAGGCTTTCCAACACGCCAATCACGGCAATGATCACAAGAAACACCCCAAGACCGACGATCGCCCAGATCAACGGAATATCCACAAAGCTGGTCAGATAGCCCGCCCCACCGCGCAAGACGGCGGCGGCGGACACAGCGCCCCCCGCCACAATCGCCAACCCGACAATCCGCCCCAACCAACGCGCGCGAAACCCGGCCTCGACATAGGCGGCTTCGCCCGCTGCCTCGGGGATGCGGGTGGACAGTTCGGCATAAGAGAGGGCCGAGGGCGCCGCGATAAGCCCCGCCAGCAAAAACGCCAAGGGCGCGTAAAGCCCTGCCTCGGCGGCCACCGCGCCGACCAAAACATAGATGCCCGCCCCGACCATGACGCCCACGCCATAGGCCGTAAGCAATCCGGGTCCAATGCGCCGTTTGAGGGTCTCAGCCATGGTGACCTCTTTCATGCGATGGGCATTGTTACTGTCATAAGCCGCAAAATAGCGCCGCCCGCGCCAGGGCACCGTGACATGGCCCCGTGACGCGGATCAAGACAGCGATCTTTGGTCTTTGATTTATGCTTTTTCGAGCCGCGCGGGCAAGCCATGTGCCCAGGTCGAAATCGTCCCTGCCCCAAGACAGACAACCATATCGCCGGGCCGCGCCTGTTCGCGCACCAGCCGTTCAAGATCCTCCTCGGAGGTCACAGCGCGGGCATGGCGGTGGCCGTGACGGATCAGGCCTGCGACCAAATCATCGCGGGACGCACCGGGGATCGGCTCCTCACCCGCGCCATACACTTCGGCGATACCGACCACATCGGCCTCGTTGAAACAGGTGCAGAAATCATCGAACAGCGAATGCAGACGCGAATAGCGGTGCGGCTGATGCACGGCGATGACGCGGCCCTCAGAAGCCTGGCGTGCGGCTTTGAGAACGGCGGCGATCTCGACCGGGTGATGGCCGTAATCGTCGATGATGGTCACGCCGTTGACTTCACCCACTTTGGTAAAGCGGCGATTGACCCCGGCAAAATGCGCCAGCGCCGCTTTGATCTCGGCGGCTTTCATGCCCAGATGCCGCGCCACGGCGACCGCAGACAGCGCGTTTGAGACGTTGTGATCGCCCGGCATTGGAAGAGTACAGCCCTCGATCACCATATCCTCAGCGGCCAGCACCACATCAAAATGCGCGACCCCTTTTTTATAGGTCAGATTGATCGCGCGCACGTCGGCTTGGGCGTTGAACCCGTAGGTCACAACCCGGCGGTCGGTGATTTTACCGACCAACGCCTGCACTTCCGGGTGATCGGTGCAACACACGGCAAGGCCATAAAACGGGATGCCGGAGACAAAATCATAGAACCCTTGGCGCAGATTTTCGATTGTGCCCCAATGTTCCATGTGCTCCGGGTCAATATTGGTGACAATGGCGATGGTCGCAGGCAGGCGATTGAACGTCCCGTCCGATTCATCCGCCTCCACCACCATTCATTCACCAAGCCCGACGCGCGCATTCGAGCCATAGGCGTGGATGATCCCACCGTTGATCACGGTTGGGTCCAAACCGCCCGCATCCAACAAGGTCGCGACCATCGTGGTGGTCGTGGTTTTGCCATGGGTTCCGGCGATGGCGACGTTGGATTTGAGGCGCATCAATTCGGCCAACATCTCGGCGCGGCGCACCACGGGCAGGCCTTTGAGACGGGCGGCGTCCAATTCCGGGTTGCCCGGTTTGATCGCGCTTGAAATCACCACGACCTCGGCATTGTCCAAATTCTCGGCCCGCTGGCCCTCGTAAATCACCGCACCAAGTTCTTTCAAACGGTCGGTGATTTTGCTGGCTTTGAGATCGGAGCCCTGCACCTGATAGCCATGGTTGAGCAAGACTTCGGCGATGCCCGACATGCCGATGCCGCCAATGCCGACAAAATGGATGGCGCCCATTTCAATGGGAAGTTTGGTGGCACTCGCGTTCATCTCGGTCCTCGTTTCGTCACTTGTCTTATTGTTATCGGATCAGGTCTTATTGCGGGCGGCTGGCGAGATGTTCGACCATATCGGCCAAATCATACGCCGCCTGTGGTTTGGCCACGGACAGCGCCGCCTGCGCCATCATCAAAGCGCCCTCAGGATGGCCCAGAACCATTTCGATCTGTTCGCTCAATGTCTCCGCCGTCAACTGGCTTTCGGGAATCATGATTGCGGCATCCGCCTCGACCAGACCGCGCGCATTGGCCGATTGGTGATCGCCTGCTGCGGCGGCATAGGGGATCAGGATCGAAGGCCGCCCGATGATGGAAACATCCGCCACGGTCGAGGCCCCCGCCCGCGAAATCACCAATTGCGCCTCGCTCATCCGTTTCGGAATGTCGTCAAAAAATGGCCGCACATCGGCTTGGATGCCTTGGGTCTGATAAAATTCCACAACCCGGTCGAAATCCTCGGGGCGGGCCTGTTGGCTGATCCGTAAATTGGCCAACATTGCTTCGGGCAAAGCGGCAATCGCAGCGGGCACCACGTCTGAGAGGATGCGCGCGCCCTGAGAGCCGCCGATCACCAAAATCTCCATCGGATAATCGCCCGGCGCAATATAGGGGGCGGCGTATTTGTCCAGCACACTCGCGCGCACCGGATTGCCAACATGTATGCCCTTGATCCCCTCGGGCAGGTTGGTTGGCCATGTGCCACAGGCGACGCGGTCCACCCGCTTGGCAAAAACCTCGTTGACCCGGCCCAAAATACCATTTTGTTCGTGGATCATCCGCGGCAGTTTCATCAGGGTCGCCGCCGCCACCGCCGGGATCGCCGGATAGCCGCCAAAGCCGACCACAACGGCGGGTTTGTCGCGCAGGAATTTGGTCATGGCGGAGAACACCCCGCCGACAAGGCGCACAGGCACCATCGCCTTGGCCAAAAGACCGCCGCGCGCAAAGGTGGCGGAGGGCACGGTGTCGATTTCGACGTCAGGCGGGAAGGCCCCGGTGTAGCGCGCGCCCCGCGCGTCAGTTGACAATTTGACCCGCCAACCGCGCGCCAACATCACCTCAGAGAGGGCTTGGGCCGGGAACATATGGCCGCCGGTGCCGCCAGCGGCGATGACGATGAGGGGGGCAGATTGGGTCATGGTCTCTCTCTTTTCAGCGACCGCGCCGGAGCAGGAGGTCCCCGATCTCGCCTTGCGGCCGCGTGCGGGTAAAGGCCAAAAGCGCGCCAAGTGCAATGCCAGAGGCGATCACAGATGAGCCACCATAGGACACAAATGGGAGTGTCATGCCTTTGGCGGGCAAAAGCCGCACGGCGACACCCATGTTGATGAACGCCTGAATGCCAAAGGCACAGGCCAGCCCGGTGCCAGCCAAGCGAATAAACGGATCGCGTTCGCGCAACAACCGCCACAGCGAGCGCACGGTGATTGTGGCATAAAGCGCAATGATGATCAGCACGAGGATCAGACCGTATTCTTCGGCGGCCACCGCAATGATGAAATCCGTATGCGCATCGGGCAGCGACCATTTCACCGTCCCCTCGCCCACACCGACGCCAAAAAAACCGCCCTCGCGGATGGCGTTGGTGGCATAGCCGATCTGGGTGGTGGGGTCGATGGCCGGGTTCAAGAACCCGTCGATGCGTCGCGCAAAGTGTTCGGAATTGTTATAGGCAAACATGCCGCCCAAGACCACCATCCCAGCAATGCCCGCGAGCAACATCATCGGCGCGCCCGCGACGAAATACATCACCCCCCAAGCAAAGAGGATCAGTGCGGCTTGACCAAAATCGGGCTGGAGCGCCAGTGCCACAACGATCACGGTCGCCAACATAAAGGAATAGAGCCGCCCCGGAGGGCCACCGATGTCTTGGGACGCGGCCATCAGCCAGGCGGCGGTGATGACGAAAGCGGGTTTGAGAAACTCAGAGGGCTGCACCGAGGCGAAGCCAAAGGAAAACCACCGGGTCGCGCCTTTGCCAAAATCCGTTCCGAAAATAGGCAACAACAGCAGCGACACAAAAGCGGCCACAAACCCCAACACGGCGAAACGACGCACGCGGGCCGGGTCCATCATGGTGATCAGGATCATCACGGCCAAGCCGATTGAGCCAAAGAACGCCTGACGTTGAACGTAATAGAACGAGGCAAAATTGTTTTTCTGCGCCAAGGGCGGTGAGGCCGCTAGCCCAAGCAAAAGCCCGATGCCGAACAAGATGAAGACGCAAGACAGCGTCCATTTGTCGATTGTCCGCCACCAACGCGGAAGAACCGGCTCGCCAACCCGATCCGGGATGGAGCCATACACCATTTCTGTCATGGGACCGCCTACTGCCTCGTTTTTGCTCATCTGCCCGATTTTTCGGGTCTATCCGCCTAATCTAGCGTGTTTTGGCGCCCCGCGCTACTACAGATTGCGCGCTTTGGCGGCGTTGTGCGATCCTTCGCTGACGCCAGATGGCACCTTGGCACATATCGCGGACTGCGAATTGATCCCGGTCATTGATCCGATGGCAGAACCGCCCCATGGTGGCGCTAACAGGCATTTACAGTGATGAAATCGGAGACAGACATGAAAATCGGCATCGTCGGCGCGGGCATGGTCGGATCAGCGGCAGGCTACGCCATTGCGTTGAAAGGCACCGCCAGCAAAATCGTCTTTGTCGATTACAACGCCGCCTTGGCCAAAGCGCAGGCCGAAGACATTGCCCATGCCGTGCCCTTTGCCTCCTCCACCGTGGTGACCTCCGGCGACTATGCCGATCTTAAAGGCGCTAAAGCAGTGATTTTGGCGGCAGGGGTCGGCCAAAAGCCGGGTGAAAGCCGATTGCAACTGTTGGCCCGCAACGCCGAGGTGTTTCGGCAAATCATCGGCAAAGTCTTGGACGCCGCCCCCGATGCGGTGCTGTTGATCGCCACCAACCCGGTCGACATCATGACCCAGATCGCCACGGACCTCTCCGGCCTGCCGCCCACCCGCGTGATCGGATCGGGCACGATTTTGGACACGGCGCGGTTTCGGCATTTGATCGGCGAACATCTGGGCGTCTCGCCCCGTTCGGTCCATGCCTATGTGTTGGGCGAACATGGTGACAGCGAAGTGCTATGCTGGTCGTCTGCGCGCGCGGGTGCTTTGTCGGTCAAAGAGTTTTCCGCCCAGATGCGCGTGCCTTTGACCGAGGGCATCAAGGCCAAAATCGACGACGGCGTGCGCAACGCCGCCTACACCATCATCAACGGCAAAGGCGCGACATGGTATGGCATCGGGGCCGGGCTTGAACGGTTGTTCCGCGCCGTGGCGCGCGATGAACAGACGGTTTTGTCCGTGTCCATCGTGACACCAAAAGTCGAAGGCGTGTCCAACGTCGCCCTCTCCATCCCTCGCATTGTCGGGGCGCAGGGCGTCGTCGCAGACCTGTTCCCAGAGTTGGATGACGCCGAACACGAAGCCCTTGGGGCGTCGGCGCGATTGCTCAAAACCACATTGGATGCCTTGGAGTATTGAGAGGAATGCGCCGAAGGATGATTTGGCGCCTTTTTACAAACAGCCAGCGCATCGGCCTGCACCAGTCTCCGCAAAAGCAGGGCGACAGGTGCAGGGCGGTTCAACGCGCTTGGGCCAAGGCAACCGCATCGGGACCAGCCGGGAAGTGCAGGCGCCCCGTCTCGTCAATGGCCGCCTGCCACACGGCCTCGGCTACGTCGCTTTCCTTAGTGGTCAGAGCGGGTTTGGCGTAGGCCGCGAAGATCGGCTTGGCAAAATCGGCATAGGCCTCAGGGATCAGGTCAGCGATGTCGAGTTCGGTGTTCTGGGCAAACCGCGTGCTGGGCGCATAGCCGGGCTCAACCAGCTTGGCACGAAGACCAAAGGCGGCAAGCTCGTGCGACAGGGATCCGGTAAACCCCTCGATGGCCTGTTTGCTGGCGGTATAGGCCGCCGCCAGAGGCATTGCCGCCAGCGTTGTGCTGGAGGTGACGTTCACGATCACACCCGACCGGCGCGCGCGCATTTGTGGGATCACCGCTTGGACCATGGCCATAGCACCAAGCGTATTGGTCTCGAACACCTTGCGCACATGGGACATCGGCGTGGCCTCAAAGGCGCCGACAACCCCGATGCCCGCATTGTTGACCAAAACGTCGATCGGCCCGGCTGCGGCAATGGCGGTGCGGATGCTGTCGGGATCGGTCACATCCAGTGCCAGTATGCGGATCCGCTCAGAGGTGGGAAGCACCCCGTCGCGTGGGGTGCGCATCGTCGCAATGACGCTCCAACCCTGAGCGTGAAAGTACCGCGCGGTTTCAAGCCCATAGCCAGATGAGCAGCCCGTGATGAGGACAGTCTTCATGTCAGTCTCCTATGTTTGGTGTTGACGAGACCGATATAACCCGCAACATTTGGACGATCATTGGCCTTAAGTCCAAAAATAGTTTGCAATAGTCCACAATGTCCGATCCTCTCGAACAAATCATCCGACTGCTGCGCCCGCGGGCCGTCTTCTCGAAAGGGATCAGCGGCGCGGGGAATTGGGCCGTGCGCTATGCCGCCTTTGGCCATCCCGGCTTTTGCGCGATGACCCTTGGCAGTTGTCTGCTCGCAGTTGACGGAGAAACGACGGTTCTGTTGCAGGAGGGGGATTTCGTCCTGTTACCGGCGACACCGGCCTTCACCATGTCAAGCCTTGAAGTCGCGCCAGGGCGAAAGGTGGAGCCAGCCCGCATGTACACGCCCGGCGTGGAGCTGAGGCATGGGCAGCAAAACGGGCCATCTGACATGCGGCAATTCGGCGGCTATTTTACGTTTGAGTCGCCAGATTCTTCGTTGCTCGTGTCGCTTCTGCCGCGCGTGATCCATATTCGGGGCGCCCCGCGATTGACCCAATTGGTGCGACTGGTCGGCGATGAGGCAGAACGAGACGATGTCGGCCGCGACATGATCCTGGAGCGATTGGTCGAGATTCTGTTGATCGAAACGCTCCGGTCGGTATCGGGCAGCACCGCACAACCGGGCCTGTTGCGCGGCTTGGCAGATGACCGGGTGGTGACCGCTCTGCGCCTGATGCATGGCAATGTCGAGCGGAGCTGGACTGCAACTGAGCTTGCCCGCGAAGTCGGCATGTCACGTTCCGCCTTTTTCGACCGGTTTTCCAGGACGGTTGGCGTCACGCCGATGGACTATCTCTTGAGCTGGCGCATGGCCGTTGCCAAGTCGCTGTTGCGGGCGGGTCAGCTTACACTTGACGAGGTGGCAGGCCGGATTGGCTATGGCTCCGCCAGTACTTTCAGCACTGCGTTCAGCCGCCATGTCGGCCAACCGCCGGGCCGCTTCATGCGCAGCGCGTCTCTTTCGAACGACATAAGAACGGCCTCTGCGGTGTAACGGCCGATCGGCATCCTGTCCGTACAGCGGTCCTGCCCCATCTCCACAAGATGGCCCCTTCACGGCCTGAAACCACACCAAAAGCCGAGGGCGGGGCGACCCCGGCCCCCGTCACATCAGCTTTTCTACCTCAGCGACAAAGGCGTCGCCACGTTTTTCAAAATTCGGGTATTGGTCAAATGAGGCCGCCGCAGGGGCCAGCAAGACCGTATCGCCCGGCTCCGCCTCGGCGCTCGCTTTGGCCACGGCCACCTCCATGGTTTCGCAAATCTCATAGGGCGTGTCGCCAATTTGCAGCGCGAAATCACGGGCCGAAAAGCCGATGAGATAGGCCTTGGCCACTGCGCCCAAATGCGGCTGCAGCGCCGATATGCCGCCGTCTTTGCCCATCCCGCCTGCGATCCAGCGGATGCGGGGAAAGGCTTGCAACGCTTTGGCGGCGGCGTCGACATTGGTCGCCTTGCTGTCGTTCACATAGCGCACATTGTTTAACTCACCCACAAGCTGCGACCGGTGCGGCAGCCCCTTAAAGGACGCCAGCGCCGTTTCGATCACCTTAGGCGGCAGATTCAGCGCCCGCGCGGCGGCATAGGCACAACAGGCGTTTTGATGGTTATGCGCGCCGGGCAGACCCGACATCTCGCGCAGATCAATCGAGGCCGCCTGCCGCCCCTTGCGCCATTCAGACAAAAACCCTTTGCGCGCAAAAATATTCCACCCCGGCCCAGACAGTTTTTGCCCCGAAGACACACGGATCAGGCGGCTGTCCTCAAACCCTTCGACCAATTGATTGGCCAAATAACGGCCCTCATTCTCATCGACGCCAATCACCGCGCGGTCCGGCCCGCCCTCGGCAAACAACCGGCGTTTGGCGGCGAAATACCCGCCCATCCCGCCGTGGCGGTCCAGATGATCCGGCGACAGATTGGTAAACACCGCCACATCGGGGGTGAGCGAGCGGGCAATATCGGTCTGATAGCTCGACAGCTCCAACACGATCACCTCACCCTCCTCCGGCGTCTCGATGTCCAACACCCCTCGCCCGATGTTCCCGGCCAATTGGGTGCGATGACCTGCGCTCTCGAAAATATGGTGAATGAGCGCCGAGGTGGTGGATTTGCCGTTCGACCCGGTCACCGCAATAACGCGCGGCGGCGTGTCATTGTCCATCCAATCGCCCGCACCGAGCGAGCGAAAAAACAGCCCGATGTCATTATCGACCGGCACGCCCGCATCCCAGGCCCGCGCGATGATCTTGTTCGGTTCTGGATAAAGATGCGGAATGCCGGGCGAAACGATGAGCGCGGACACGCCCTCGAACGCATCGGCCTTGGTCAGGTCATGGATGGTCAAACCTTCGGCCTCAGCCGTCTCGCGCGCCTCCACCGAGTCGTCCCAACACAGCGCTTCGGCCTCTCCCGCCTCAAGTGCGCGCGCCGTAGCAAGACCAGAGCGCCCCAACCCCAAAACCGCCACCTTGCGGCCCTCATATCCATACACAGGAATCATGTTTTCACCGTCTCTCTCTTTGCGCTGAACTATGTCGCGCGCCAGCTCAAATGACCAGTGGCACAAGAGATCAAAGCCACGCAGCTCCATAAGAAAAGGGCAGAGTTGCCCCTGCCCTTCTTTTGTCCGAAAATATCCTGGGGTGACTGCGCTTTGCGCAGAGGGGCCGTGCCCCTCCCCCTGAAATCAAAGCGGCCTACCGCAGTTTCAGCGTCGCCAGACCGATCAACGCAAGCACCAGGGAAATGATCCAGAACCGGATCACGATGGTCGGTTCGGACCAGCCTTTTTTCTCGTAATGGTGATGGATCGGCGCCATCAGGAACACGCGTTTGCCGGTGCGTTTGAAATAGAGCACCTGGATGATCACAGACAGTGCCTCGACCACAAAGAGGCCACCGACGATCGCCAAAACGATCTCGTGTTTCGTGGCCACAGCAATCGCCCCCAAAGCGCCGCCAAGCGCCAGTGATCCAGTGTCCCCCATGAACACGGCCGCGGGCGGTGCGTTGAACCACAAAAAGCCCAAGCCCCCGCCGATCAAAGCCGCGGTGAACACAAGGATTTCCCCCGTGCCCGGCACATAATGCAGGCCGAGGTAATCGGTGAAATCGACCCGGCCGACGACATAGGCAATCGCGCCCAGCGTCGCCGCCGCGATCATCACCGGCATGATCGCAAGACCATCGAGGCCATCGGTGAGGTTGACCGCATTGGCCGCGCCCACGATGACGATCATCGCGAAAGGGATGAAGGCGAAGGACATATTGACCAAGACATCTTTGAACACCGGAAGGGCCAATTGATAGGCCAATTCATCCGGGTGCACCATCGAGGCCCAGATTGCGGCAATCGCAGCAATCAGAAACCCAAGACCCAAACGGACCTTGCTTGAAACGCCTTTGGTGTTGGCTTTGGAGACTTTCGCATAATCATCCGCGAACCCGATCAGGCCATAGCCATAGGTCACGAACAGCACGATCCAGACATAGGGATTGTCGAGCCGCGCCCATAAAAGCGTCGAAAGCAACAGCGCGGTCAGGATCAAAAGCCCGCCCATCGTCGGCGTACCTGCCTTGGCGAAATGGGTTTCGGGACCGTCATCGCGGATCGGCTGACCCTTGCCCTGACGACGGCGCAGCAGGTTGATCAAGGGGCGGCCAAACAGCATCGCAAAGATCAAAGAGGTGAAAAAAGCGCCGCCCGACCGCATGGTGATATAGCGAAAGAGGTTGAAAACATCGCCCCCGTCGGACAGTCCGGTTAACCAATACAGCATCTGCGTTTACCTCTTATGCGTCGTTGGGCAGGCCGTGCCCCAATTTGCGCAGCGCGTCAACCAGTAGGCTGACTTTTGCGCCTTTCGAGCCTTTGATCAGGACGACATCGCCCGGCCCAACCAAGGTGTTGAGCGCCTCACGCGCCTCTGTCGCGGTCTCAAACCACGCGCCACGCCGCGCCTGTGGCAAGGCCTCATACAGTCCGCGCATCAGCGGCCCGACACAATGCACCACGTCCAGCGCAGCAAACCATGGCAGGGCTGCGAGGCCTTTGTGAATCGCCGTTTCTTGCGGGCCCAATTCCAACATATCGCCCAAAATCGCCACCCGCCGCCCGCCCGTGTTGGGCGTGGCTTTGGCCAAGACCTCAAGCGCTGCGCCCATCGAGGTTGGGTTGGCGTTGAACGCGTCGTCAATCAATTCAATCGGCGCGCCCATCGGCAAGCCTACCGTTTCGCGCGCGCCCCGGCCCGCAGGCGGAGCCCAAAGCGTCAAATCCCGTGCCGCCTGTGCCACATCTGCGCCAAGCGCATAGACCACGGCCAAACATCCCACCGCATTGGCGGCAAAATGACGACCGGCGGTGGAAAGGCGAAAGTCGAGGCTTTGGGTGTCGATCTCCGCATGGGCCAAGGTTGCCCCGTCCTCAAGATCGACAGAGATCAACCGCGCGGCACAGGCCTCGTCTTCGCCAAACCGGATCATGTCGCCGGACCAGGCCGCGGCCAAAATATCGGTGACCGCCAGATCACCATTGATCACCGCCACGCCATTGGGTTCCAGCCCCTCAAAGATCGCGGCCTTTTCATGGGCAATACCTTCGATATTCTCGAAGGCCGCCAAATGCGCCGGGGCCACCGTGGTGATCATCGCCACATCGGGGCGCGCCATACGGGCCAAGGGGGCAATCTCGCCGGGGTGGTTCATGCCGATCTCAAGCACGGCAAATTCTGTGTCGCGCGGCATCCGCGCCAAGGTCAAAGGCACGCCCCAATGGTTGTTGTAACTGGCCTCGGCGGCGTGGGTTTTGCCCTGTTGGCTGAGGATCGCGCGCAGCATTTCTTTCGTCGAGGTTTTGCCCACCGAGCCGGTGACGCCAATCACCTTGCCCGCCACGCGGGCGCGGGCGGCAACGCCCAGACGTTCGAGCGCGGGCAAAACATCCTCAACGATCAGCAATGGCGCATTCTCCGTGACGCCTTTGGGCAAGCGCGACACCAAAGCCGCGGCAGCGCCTTTGGCCAAAGCCTGCGCCACAAAGTCATGGCCATCGCGCACATCGGCCAGAGCGACGAACAAATCTCCCGGCTGGATCGTGCGGGTGTCAATCGAAATGCCTGTGATCTCAAAACCTTGCGTGGCGTGGCCGCCCGTGGCCGCCACCGCCTCATCCGAGGTCCATAAAACCCCGTTCACAGCGCGCCATCCAGCGCAGACACCGCCAATGAGGCCTGTTCGACATCATCAAACGGGAAAATATCGTCGCCAATCACCTGCCCGCTCTCATGGCCTTTGCCACAAATCAACAGGGCATCACCCGGCTGCAACGCATCGACACCGCGCAGGATCGCCTCGGCGCGATCCGCCACTTCCATCGCATCAGGCGCGCCCGCCATGACCTCGGCGCGGATCGCAGCGGGGTCTTCGGAGCGCGGGTTGTCATCGGTGATGATCACCAGATCGGCGTGCTCTTGTGCCGCGCGGCCCATCAACGGGCGTTTCGTTTTATCCCGATCGCCGCCCGCACCAACGATGGCAATGATCCGGCCCATGACATGCGGGCGCAGCGCCTGGATCGCGGTGGCAACCGCGTCGGGCGTATGGGCGTAATCGACAAACACCGCCGAGCCGTTGCCGCGCGTCGCTGCATGTTGCATCCGTCCGCGCACGCCTGTGAGTTCGGGCAGACAGGAAAACACTTCCTCCGGGTCGGCGCCCGAGGCCATGACCAAACCCGCCGCAGCCAAGACGTTTTCGGCCTGAAACCCGCCAATCAGATCAAGCCGGATTTGATAGATATTGCCCACGAAATCGACGCGCAGGTCCTGCCCCGTCGGGTCAAAGCGTTGCCCCATGACGCGCAGATCGGCAGCATCCGAACGCCCAACCCGCATCACATCAATGCCGCGCTCAGCACAGAGGCCCTCGATCTCCATCCCGCGCGCATCGTCAATATTGACCACGGCCACGCCGTCTTCGGGCAAAATCCGCGTAAACAACCCGGCTTTGGCGGCAAAATAGGCTTCGAACGTGGCGTGATAATCCAGGTGGTCTTGGGTGAAATTGGTAAATGCCGCCGCCGTCAAGCCGACCCCATCCAAACGGCGCTGTGCCAGACCGTGGCTCGACGCCTCCATCGCGCCATGGGTGACGCCCGCGTTTGCGGCCTCCGACAACATCCGGTGCAAAGTGATCGGTTCGGGCGTGGTGTGCGGGCTTGGGGCCTGCCAATCGCCTTCAACACCGGTGGTGCCGATGTTGATCGCGCGCATGCCCAAAATCTGCCAAATCTGCCGGGTGAAGGTCGCCACCGAGGTTTTGCCATTGGTGCCGGTGACCGCCACCATGACCTCCGGTTGGCGGCCATAATAAAGCGCTGCGGCATAGGCCAGCGCCTGACGCGGGTCTTCGACAACGACCAAGGCGGGATCATGATCTTTGATCGCATCCTGCGCGATGCGCGCACCTTCGGGATCGGTCAAAATCGCCCGCGCGCCCATACGCAACGCAATTTGCACAAACTCCGCCCCATGCGCGCGCGCGCCGGGCAAAGCGGCGAACAAATGCCCTTCCATGGTCTGCCGACTGTCAACAGAAAGGCCGGTGATCGTACACTCCCGCCCGCCCTGCGCGGTCAATCCAAGTTCGGATAGCGTTTTCATCATGGCAACACCCGCCCTTTTTGCGACTTTGGTTTCGATTTGATCCGCATAAAGACCCGAAAGGGATCAAAGCAAAACGCTTTAACGTGATGCGGTCAGTGTTAGCGCAGCTTGGGCACCGGTTTCAATCTCGGGTCGCAGCCCCATCAAGGGCGCGGTGCGACGGATCACCTCAGCGGCAACCGGCACGGCGGTCCAACCGGCAGTGCGGCGCGGTTTGGGTCCTGAGGTGTCAGAGGCCTCATCCATGGTCACGATCAGCACATATTTCGGGTTTTCCGCCGGAAAGATCGACGCAAAGGTGTTGATGTTGCGGTCGTCATAATAGCCGCCCGTCGGTTTGGGTTTGTTCGCCGTGCCGGTTTTGCCACCGACGTGATAGCCCGGCACCTCGGCAAAACTGGCCGTACCTGCCGGGTTTGACACCACTTGGCGCAGCATGGACCGCGCCGCGATTGAGACCTCTTCGCGCACGACGCGCGGGCCTTTGGGGGTAAAACCCGTGCGCTTGATCAAGGTCGGCTCCACCCGTGTGCCGCCATTGAGCACAGAGGCATAGGCGGTGGCCAGATGCAACGGCGAGGCCGACAGACCGTGACCGAACCCGATGGTGAGTGTCGAAAGCTCTGACCAATGCGGCGGCAAAAGCGGCTTGCCCGAGGGGGCCTCGGACAGTTCCACCGGGGTGGCTTCGAAAAAGCCCAGCGATTTGAGAAAGCTCTGTTGCCGCTCCACACCGATTTGTTGCGCCACATGCGCGGTCGCCACGTTCGAGGATTTGACGATCATGTCATTGAGGCTCAACATCGGCCCGTAGTTGTGGCCCTCGAATTCGCCAATGGTATATTTACCCCAGCGAAACGGCGGCTTGGCCTCAATCAACGTATCCGGGGTGGCGATGCCGATCTCCATCGCCTGAGCGGCGGCAAAGATTTTAAAGGTCGAGCCAAGCTCATAGACACCTTGCACCGCACGGTTGAACCGCGGGTTTTCGCCGTCTTTTTGCCCGGCAAAGGTCGGGCGTGAATTGGGGTCGAAATCCGGCAGCGACACCATGGCGATGATCTCGCCGGTCTGCGCGTCCATCATCACGGCGGCCGCACCCTTGGCATCCAACATCCGCATCCCGCCATAGAGCACTTCGCGCACGGTCGATTGCACCGTCAGATCAATCGACAATTGCAGCGGTTTGTCGCCATTCGACGGGTCGCTCAGATAGCTGTCGCGCGCCTTTTCAATGCCGGACTGGCCTACGATCTCGGCGCTCATCACGCCCTCGCGGCCAAATTTAGTGCCGCCCAAAATATGCGCCGCCAATTTGCCATTGGGGTAAAGCCGCTCTTCGCGCGGGCCAAACAACAGTCCCGGCTCACCGATGTCATGCACAGCCTGTTGTTGTTCAGGGGCGATTTTTTTCTTGATCACAGGAACTTACGCTTGCCGGTGAAATCTCGGATCAACCGATCTTGATCAAGATCTGGAAAGATACGCACCAATTCTTGTGCGGCATGCACCGGGTCGATCATCTCTTGCGGTTGGGCGTAAAGCGAATTGGTCACCCGGTTGGTGGCCAGAATACGCCCGTTGCGGTCCACAATATCGGCGCGCTGTGCCAAGATCGGTGTGCCCGAGGCTTCGGCGCGCGGTTCTTCGGGCACAGTGGCCGAGACCTGCCCCATTTTGAGACCGACGACAACAAAAGCCGAGACGAAACACAGGCCCAACACCAAAAGCCGCCCTTCGGCACGCAACCGCGAACTGTCGCGCATCTCTTCGTGGCGCAAACGCAGGTTTTCGCGCTCGATCGCGTCGGGGTTTTCGCCTTTGGAGCGGGCAGACAGAACACGGGCCAGAGGGCGTAAAGGGGTTCGTATGCTCATGGCTCAATCGCCTCCAAAGAGCCCACCACATCGACGGGATTGCTCAGTTCCAACAAAAGGTCTTCTTTGACCGGAAAGCTGATCTGATCGACACGACCGAATTGTTCGGGCAAAAACGGCAAAAGACCCAGCCGGTCAAAGTTGATCTCCGCCAGATCACGCAGACGTTCGGGACGATTCAGATAGGCCCATTCGGCCTTGAGCACGGCCAATTCTTCGCGCTGATGACCAATCTCACGTTGGATTTGGCTGACATCACGCAGCACCTGTTGCGTCGCATAGTTTTCCTGGTAGGCCCAAAAGGCCAACGCCATAACCATCAGAGCAGAAACGATAAAATAAAAGCTACGCATCTCTCACCGGGCCTCACCTTGAACTGACTACGGATTTCGGTAGCCCCAAATCGGACCGATCCACATCGAGGGCCGGCGCATCCGTGCGCCGCGCAACCCGAAGCCGCGCCGAGCGGGCACGCGGGTTGTCTACCAACTCGTCTTCATCGGGACCGATTGCCTTGGACAACTGCTCAAATCCGGGCGTTTTCGCCTCTTGAACCGGGGCATAGCGCGACCCGCCCCCGCCCGTCGAGGCCCTCTGTTGCAAAAACCGTTTGACCACACGGTCTTCGAGCGAATGAAAACTGACAACCGCCAATTGCCCGCCCGGTTTGAGCGCGCGTTCGGCCGCCTCTAACCCTTCGATCAGCTCGCCGAACTCGTCGTTCACGGCAATGCGAATGGCCTGAAACGTGCGTGTCGCCGGGTGGCTTTGACCCGGTTTCTTGCGTGGCAAAAGCCGCTCGATCAGCCCCGCCAATTGCAACGTGGTTTCAAACGGCGCTTTTTCCGTGCGATCCTTCACAATGGCACGGGCGATTTTACGCGACTGCTTTTCTTCGCCGTAATGAAACAGCACCGCCGCGATTTCGCCCTCATCTGCCGTGTTGACAAACTCCGCCGCGGTCATGCCGTCTTGCGACATGCGCATGTCCAACGGCCCGTCGCGCATGAACGAAAAACCGCGTTCGGCAATGTCGAGTTGCATGGAAGAAACACCCAAATCCAACACCACGCCGTCGAGGTCCGAGGCGTACTCATCAAGTTTGGAAAACGTGCCGAGGACCAATTTAATCTTGCCCGCATAGGGCGGCTCATTGATCCAGCTTTGCGCCATCTCATGCGCCAAAGGATCGCGGTCGACACCGTAAACCATCTCCGCACCCTCGGCGATCAGGCCTTTGGTATAGCCGCCCGCGCCAAAGGTGCCATCCAACCAACGGCCACGGATCGGCGCGCATTCGCGCAGCAACGGGCGCAACAGAACGGGAATATGGGGCTTTTTGTCAGGTGCTGCGACGGGAGGGAGGTCCGTGGTCATGTCAGACCCCCATATCGTCCAAAAGACTCAGAGGATCGAAATCATCCCCCTGCTCTTCCAGCCATTTTTCCGTCACAGCGGCATCGACCGCGGCATGGGCTTCGGGCTTCCAAATCTCAAATGTCTCGCCCAGCCCAGCGAAATAGGCGGTGCCCTCAAGTTCGATTTTATCGCGCAACGGCTGTGGCAACACCAAACGGCCATCGGCATCGACTTCGGTCGGGCGAGCGCGATTGAGGATCATGCGCTCCATGATCTTGCGCTTTTCTGATCCGCGTGGGAGCGCGGCAATATCGGCGGCAAGGCGGCGATAGCCGTCATAGGTGTGCACGATGAGTTGTTTTTGTTTGTCATGGCCATAGACAATGACCATGCGCGGGCGCCCGGATTGCGCGGCAAGGGGGTCGCCCTCTTCGAGTTCACGACGAAAATCGGCAGGGATCGACACGCGTCCCTTTCCGTCCACCTTAAAGGTGTGTTCGCCAATGAACATGCCGGCCACGCGGCGCTCCTTTACCTGTCCCACCCCAATGTCGGGGCCTTTGAATGCGAAACGGCGGACCGAGCTGCTGCCACTGCTCGATCCGCCGCCCTCGTCCCGGTATCCGGGCTGTCCGACTGCGCGCGCCATCTGGGGGGATGTCTGCTCGCATGCGCGTCGAATCTCTTTGTACGGATGAAAGCGGGGCCTGTATGAAACCTGACTTTGGGGTTTTGTTTGCGGTCTTGAATGCGCCGCTCATTCCCGTCTCATCTGATGTATTCAACTTGCCACGGGAATTCATGGTAATCAATGGATTTCTTACACACAGCCCCCAGATGTTGCCCACAGGGCTGGATGAAAACCAGATGTTGCACCCCGAGATCACAGGTATTTTACCGCATATTGGTTAAACAAAGATCAAACTAACTACATATAGACAAAAAGGAAGCCGTCGCCGCACAGGTCAGAGGAGCGAAAAAATCCACATACCCCCAGCGAAATCACAAAACTCCACCGAGTTATCCACAGGCAAGTGATTCGCCGTGAGGATGAACGGGGATAAGGCACCCGTGAAATGCCCTGAAATCCCAAAAGTGCCATGAAATCCCACCGCTCCCATGAAATCCCAAAAGGCGGCTGCGCAGCCCAAACAAAAACGCGCGGAGCCCTCGCCCCGCGCGCTTCAAACCCCATGAACGAGATGATCAGGCCATGCCACCCGCAACCAAGCGCTGCGCCAGTTGCATATAGGGTTCGGCCAGCGGACTGTCGGTCGCGGCAATCGGCACACCCTCATCCCCCGCAATCCGCGCCTCAAGCGCCAAAGGCAATTGCGCCAAGAACGGCACACCGATTTTTTCGGCCTCTTCCGCCACGCCGCCATGGCCAAAAATATGCGCCTCATGGCCGCAGTTCGGACAGATATACATCGACATGTTTTCGATCAGCCCCAGCACCGGCACGTTCAATTTGTTGAACATCGAAATCCCGCGCCGCGCATCCATCAAGGCCACATCCTGCGGTGTCGAGACCACAAGCGCGCCGGTCAGCTCGGTTTTTTGCCCCAGCGTGAGCTGTACATCGCCGGTGCCGGGCGGCATGTCGATCAGAAGCACATCCAGCTCGCCCCAAGCCACCTGACCCAACATCTGTTGCATCGCGCCCATCAACATCGGGCCACGCCAGACCACAGCCTCGCCATCCGGGATCATGAATCCGATCGACATCAAGGTGACGCCATGGGCATGCAGAGGCTCGATGGTTTCGCCATCAGGAGACGCGGGACGTTTGTTCACCCCCATCATCCGCGGCTGTGACGGGCCATAGATGTCCGCATCCAAAAGCCCGACCTTGCGGCCCATTTTGGCCAAAGCGACGGCGAGGTTGGCGGAAACGGTGGACTTGCCCACGCCGCCCTTGCCCGAGGCAATGGCGATGACGTTTTTAACGCCAGCGGGTTTGGTCTTGCCTTGCTGCGGCGTTGGGTGGCGGCCAATTTTCAGGCTGGGCGGCTCCTTGCCAGTCGCGGCGGGCGGCGGTGTAGAGCCCGCCGGACCATGGGCAGTCATCACGATGGAGACCTTGCCAACCCCCTCCAAGGCCTCAAGCCGTGCTTTGGCCTCGGCCTCAACCCCGGACCAGGCGCGCGCCGCAGTCGCATCGGGGGCTTCAATAACGAAACGCACCACGTCCCCCTCAACATTCAGGGCGCGCACACGGTCGGACTCCACGAGATTCGTGCCATCAGGCAAAACAATGCCCCTCAAGACCGTCATGATACTGTCGTGTTCTACGGGCATAGATCTTATCCCTCTTTTGCTCTCCCTCCGAAATAGGCCCTTTGCTGACCCAATTCCACCACTCAATCTGCCGCTTTTCGCCCCACCCCACTGGCCGTGCAATCCTGACGTGTAAATAGGTCAGCATGGGTCATGCATTTTCTGCATGGCAGCATTGACGAGGCAAGGGATTGTGCATTCGCAGCAATTCCCCCAAATTGTACTCAAGCAACGAGCGACAGCGCCAAAGCCCAAACCGCTTTAAACCAGCCCCGCAGGGTGGTTCACAAAGCGGGACCGGCCAAAGTCAGATCGCACTCACTCCGGGCAAATTGCCCGAACGCATACTAAGGTTAAAGTCACATGACTTACGCAAACGACATTCGCAGCGCCGCACCGGCCTCCTCCGCTTCTTTCGGCGGTCTGTTCAAATCTTTGGCAGAACGGTTCGCACGCTACAAAGTCTACCGCGAAACAGTGCTCGAGCTGTCCGGTCTGACCGACCGTGATCTGGCCGATCTGGGCATGTCCCGCGCATCGATTAACGCTGTGGCCTACGAGGCCGCTTACGGCAAATAAGTTTACGACATCACGGCCCTTCCTCCTCCCTGGGCCCTGATAAAAGCGGCGGCGTCTCTCCTCCTCCCTGACGTCGCCGCACAGATACCGGAATTTGGGGTTCCTCCTCCTCCCTTGGACCCCAAAGACCAGAGCGGCGATGCTTCCTCCTCCCTGCATCGTCGCACCTATACCGGGCGAAAGCCCTCGATATGCGGTCTCTCTTCCTCCTCCCTGAGGGGCCGTTACTGAAGGCGGCGGTGTCTTCCTCCTCCCTGACACCGCCGCATTTCTTTCTGATACGGGTCCATCTCCTCCCTCGTGGCCCGCATACCGAGACACCCGCGCCCTCCTCCTCCCTGGCGCGGGTGTTTTCATGTCTGGCCTTTGGAATTTTGAAATGTCGGATGAGCGCCGTTTGCGCTTTTCCTGGCTCGGCAAAAAGGCTTTAGACGTGGAGCGCGTCCGACTCTGTCACACTCTCAAACGCGGGCAAACCTCCGCCCGCCCGTCCCGGCCCCTTCAACAGATCCAAATGATAAGGCCGGCTGTGCTTGCGCCCCGGCGACAAGAACAGTTTTGGTTTCTGTCTGATATGGCCCGAAATCTGCGCCAAAAGCGCGTGCCCCTCTCGCACAGACAAAAACCGTCGGGCCGGAGTTTGCGCGCCTGACAGGCCCAAAACCCCCATCAGAGTTTCAGCCGCACCACTTTCAGGCGCGCCTTTTGGCGTGACAGATGCTGTATCCATAACCTCGCAGGCCACTTGACCAAGATAAAGGCTTTCACACACCACGTCCTGACAGGAAATCAACTCATGACGCGTAAACAACAGATGTACATAGGTGATACTGTCCCGCGGTCGCAGCCGCACTTGGGTGCCGTCTACGAAGGAAACCGCTGGCAATAGCGCCTGAGAAACACCGTGTTTTTGCACCACCTCGTCACCCTGCACCAGCACCCGGTGATGTTGACTGACACAAAGCGGGCCAGAATTCCCAATCG
>ERZ1673962.449-NODE-449-length-28725-cov-6.427485_pt1 | contig 28725 bp, 27 predicted proteins | sample MGYA00580188_ERZ1673962 | MGnify/ENA primary metagenome ERZ1673962 (study PRJEB41334, sample SAMN05608104) | rock metagenome | biome: terrestrial subsurface; feature: shale formation; material: shale | place: USA: Pennsylvania ... | reverse complement strand
TAATTTTTTAGAAAAAAATACTGATATAACTATTGATGATGTTAATAATTCTTATTTAAAAGTTTTTTTAGATGAAGATTTTCAAAACAATAGATTAGATTATTCTGAGTTAGATTTTGTAGTTAAAAAGCTTATTGAAGAGTCTTGAGAGGCTGTTAATGCCATCTTATGATTTATTGATTTTAAATATCCTAAAAAGCAAGAATTAATAAAAGATACTTTTAGAAAGTATTTTATAATTCAAGATGATGCAATTGATTATATAGTTAGTACTATAATGAATGAAAAAATCTGATACTTGGGTTTTTGAAATGAACAAATATATTTTGATTTTCAAAACTTTGAATTTTTAGAAGCCTTAAGAAGGTTAAATTCTAGATTAGAGCAACAAATAAAAGGATAGCTATTTAGCTATCCTTTTATTTGTTTTGATTATTATTGCTTCTTATATTATCAATCATTATTTTACTTGCAAATCAAGTATCTCTTAATTTGTTTGTTTCTAAAAAGTTTTCAAATACTGTATAATCACTTATAGGAGTTCATCTATCATTTAATATAGCATCTGTATTTATAGGTCATTCTTCATTTCATGATAACATTATATTAAATACCTTTGAAAAATCAGCTTTTTCTTGTGATGTTATATTGTTTTCATCAAAATCACTATCAAATCATAGATTACCATTACTTAAATCAATTTCACTAGTCATTCCTAAGCTTGATCTCAATCCTGAATTAGAATTTAATTGTTGTATAACATTGTTTGTTATGCTTTGAGGTATTTTATCAAAACCTATAGACTTTAAGAATTTATAAGTTTCACGAGTTAATCTATCTTTTTGTTCTAAATTTCTTCTGTATTCATTAATTTTTTTTCTTAAAGCTTGCTTTAGATCTTGATTACTTTGATTTAGTTTATTTTCTAATTCATTTTTTAATCTTATTAAATTATCTTCTCTTAAATCTTCTTTAGTATTTATATTACTCATTTCAATATTAAGTGTGTTTTTTAGATTTGTTTTTATTTGATTAATATCCAAGTTTGATTCCAGCATATCATCAATATAGTCTCTGTTTTGTAATAATACATTAATACTATTTATTTGAGGTTTTATTAATTGATTACTTCTTTCATTTTCAAGTATATCTGGGTAAAAATCTCATATAGGTAAGTCTAGTTCTAAACTAAAGTTTTCATCTCATAATATTCTTTGAGGAGGTCTTTTTGATATATCTATACTTACATCTCAGTTTTTGAAAATATTTCACTCTACATCAGGATTTTCTGTTCATAATCAAGCATATATTCTAGCAGTAGTAGAGTCTGTTATACCTAAAAAACTATTATAATTTTCTTTTTGCTCAAAAGATTTTATTTTTGCTTCAAAACTAGGATTTAACTCTATAAGTTTAGATGTGAATTTTGAATAATTACTTTCAGGAGAATAACTATCTATACCTTCTTTTCTATCTATTTCTTGTAATATACTAAGTATATTATTTAGGTTTTCTTGATTTGATAATAAAGCCTCTAATTTTTTTTGGCTTTCAGTATTTTCAATATTATTTAACAAATCTATAAAGTTATTTCATTCTTCATCATTTATATCTATAAACTCTTCCTCATGTTTTATTAGTTGATTTTTTATTGAGTTTAGTATTTCTTTTTTTCTGTTATTTTGCTCTACCTTTTCTTCATTTTGCTCTACTTTTTCTTCATTTTCTTTTTTTATATAACTTATATCTAATCAAAAATTTTTATTAAAAGCATCTAGGGTTTCTTGATTTATAGGGAATCAGTTATTTTTTATATAATCATTTACATTGTCTATATCAAATTTTAATATTTGATATAATCAATCTAAATTTTCAGAGTTATTTAATAAATCTATAAATTCTTGATATCAGTTGTTAGACTCTTTTATAGATTCTATAGATTTTAGAGCATCTATAGAATCTAATAAATCATACTCATCATTTGATGATTTAGGTGAGTTTTTGTATTTTTCTATTTGTTTTATTGATAACTCTTGAAGTTCTTGTGGAATTGATTTTATGTCATTATTTATAGACTCTAAAAATTCTGAATTCTCATTTGATTCAGTTTGATTGCTTAAATTTTCATAATTATTAGGAGATTCAACCATAAAAAAAGATATTATAGTTATATTACTATAATATCTTATCATAATTATATTTAATAAGCAAAAAACTAGTTATTTCATGATAGTTTATTAATTATATTGCTTAATCTATTACCTTCTTCATCTAATCTATTACCTTCTTCATTATAACTTTGATTTAGTCCTATTTGATATAAATTAGGAAATCTATTTTGATCTAAATATGAAAGAGATGTTAATATTTCAGGATAAGCATTTTTAAATGTTTCATATTGAGGTTTAGTTAATCTATCTCTAACCATTATTCAAGCAATTCACTCTAGAGTTCTTTTTATTCTGGCATCATCATAACCTTCTATATCTCTCATATACTCAGCTAATCTAGCTTCAGCACTAAGCATGATATTTTTGATAATAGAGTTACCTCTAGTCATTCTATCATAGTTTATACCAAACTGAGATTGTCTTTCAGGAGCTTTTTCAGCAATAAGAACTTGTTCTAATGTATCATTTCAAGAAATAGAAAAAATATAATTTTCTCAAGCGACATTAGCTTCAAAGTAAATATCATCAGTTCAAGACTCTTGGTCCATTTTTGTTATTTGCATAGAAAAAGTTCAATTATCGTTTTTCCAAACAAAAATTTCAGAGTTTCTAAAATTAACTTTTCTTGCACCCAAAGGTATATCAGTAAGTTTAGCGTTATTAACTATTTCGACAGATATAGCTCATTCAGGAATATTAGTTTCAGCAGCTTGAGCAGGAGAGCTAAAGTTTAGAGTAGTAGCTAATGCTAGAGCTCAAAGAGCTGCAGAAGTTTTAGTTTTTGTAGCTTCTGCAATTCTAGTTAAAGTTCCTTTATCATTATTTTCAATGCTATTATTATTTTCAGGAGAATTGTTAGGAGTATTTACCATAATTGATTAATTACTTTTAAACACTTCTATTATAAAACAATAAAGAGTATTTGTCAAAATAAAAGATTAAAAAAAATTTTATGTTTTAAAAAAAATAGTTATATTTCAAATCTTTTTGTTTTTTATTATATTTAATAATAATTAAAAATAAAAAAAATAACACTATTAAAAATAGTGTTATTATCCTCAAAAATTATCTATTATTAATCTAATAATAAACCAAGCTAAACTTGCTATTATAAATCACATAATTGCCATAAAAATAGTGTTTTTTCATTTAGATTTGTCTTGCTCCAATGATCATAGAAGTACTTGGTATGCTCAGATTATAACAAAAATAACTGCAACCGTTCATGCTATTCATATTCAGAAATCTATAAGTCATTTTATTATTCATGGAATATGTTCTGTATGAATATTTCAATTTCTTATATCATCACTTGTTATAGATGCTCATCATAAAAGTCATGTATCTGAATTATTTGCATATGAATAATTCAAACTAGAAATAAATGCTATTGCATAAAAAAAATATTTTTTCATTATTATTTTGTTATATTATAATTTTCTATATCTCAAATACTTTCCAATGAATCAAGTTTTGGGTTATAGTAATCAGTCAAAAATCTTACTAATTCCTGTTTTGTTAAAGCTTCAGCTTTTATTCATATGTTTTCAAGACTTGTCTTAACTCAATTAGCTCTTCAGTTTAATCATTTTTTTAGTTTTGAAAAATTTCTTAATTGAGTTTTTATATTAGAAATATCTTGTCATTGGTTTATAGATTTCCAAAAGCTTTGAAATACTCATAAAAAAGTATCATCTTTTACACTTTTATTTGCTTCCATATCAAATGGTATAACAACATAAAATTCTTTTTTCATTATTTGAGCTACTTCAATTAGCTTTCTTAGGTATTCAATATATTCATAAGTTTGATTTTGTAACAATGGATTAGTTTGATTCAATGCTTTATCGTTTAATCTTGATAAATAGCTATCAATATCTAATTTTTTTGATCTAACTATTATTTGAATAGGGAAATCTAAAGAATTTAAAAATCTTTGAAAACTCATTATTATAGCATCTTGTTCATCAGTATTTTTTAATAAAAAATTTATTGTTGAACATTTCATTACTAATCTAGCACTATTATCCTTCATTATCATGATATTTTCTTTTATTCATGAAAAAGGTAAATATCTTTGAGTTGAGCTATCAGGATGATCTTTTTTATTTGTTTTTACAGCCACCTTTTTTTAATTTATATTTTAAATTTTATTTAAGTTTTCTTCTAAATCTTTTATTTTATCTATTTTAGATTTAGTATCTATTTTTTGTTCTGCTTTATTTTCATTATAACTAATAAATCAAATATCCATTGCAGAAAAGCTATCTACTCATTTTGTCCATTTTCTAGTATCTAAGTTTACTTTATATCTTATAAAAGCTAAAACTAGTCTTAAAAAAGTCATTTCATAAACTTTTATAACAGCTATTCAAACTGCTATACCTAAAATTATTCAAGCAGGGAATAGTGCTACAGTATTTCATAAAACCGGAGCTAATGATTGAAATATAGAATATCATATTCAACCTCATATCATTATTATTGCAAGTTGCCTACCACTAAGTCATAACAATATAGGATCTTCATTTTCTATTTGTACTGGTATTTTATATTGCATAAAATATGAAAGTATATAAATTAAATTAATTTTATTTATTATATCAAATCTATCTTATTTTTCAAATACTTCTTTGTATATCTTGTTTTCTAAATTATTCATAACTAAATATTCATCATCTTCTTCATGATCATATCATAATATATGTAATATAGAATGTATTATCAATTTATAAAATTCATGCTCTTCTCATAGTCAATACTCTTTTCATTGACTTATTATTTTTGATTCAGATAGTACTATTTCTCATGCCGTTTCATTTTCATCAATATCTGAAAAGTCCTCGAAATAATGAAAACTTAAAACATCAGTAGTTTTATCTATATTTCTATAGTTTTTGTTCAAATTTTTTATACTATCATCATCTAAAAACACTATATTTAATACTCATTTTTGATTTATATCTACTATATTAGAAATACTTTTAAATATAGAGTCAATATGAATTGTATTTATATTAAATTTTGGCTTGTTTATTAGTTTATAGCTAAACATTTTCTTATTAATTATTAAGATATATTATCTTTTTTTATTATATAAATTTTACAAATATTTACAAAGAATTATAATGATTATGTCTATTTTATAGGTGGCAGGTCAATCTAATTTTTCCTTACACATGTTAAAGCCTTTAGGGGTTCTTGGTAATCTATTTGCTGAGAATTGAATATCTTTTTTCAAAAATGATAGATGGGCCCTTAATAATTATTCCTGAATAAGGAACACAAACACTTTGACTGACCATAAATATGGATAATATATTTAAAAATACAAGCAGGAAAATTATAATCATTTATAATTTTAAGCTTGTATTTTTTTTAAAAACTTTATAATTTTTATATAATTTATAATTTAATGTAAAAATTAATATGTCGCAAGGTGATGTGAAAACTCCATACGTTGATGAAACTTGTATAGGTTGTAGCGCATGTGTAGCTATTTGTGGTGAAGTTTTTGATCTAGATGAAGAAGGTAAAGCTTTTGCTCGTGATTGAATGGATACTTCTAATGCAGATTGAATAGACGATGCTATCGCTGCTTGTCCTGTTAATGCTATACACTATAAAGACTAAAAGTAAAGATTTATTGTCTTTTAATTTTTTGACATTGTTTTTAAAAAAGTGTATAATCTTAATTGTTACTTTAAAATTAATTTTTTTATAAAATGAAATTACAAAAAAGAAAATGAGCGTTTACTCTTATAGAGTTACTAGTAGTAATTACTATAATGGGTATACTTGCTACAGGTGCAGTTAATGTATTTACAACTCAGTTACAAAAGGCAAGAGACTCTACTAGAATTTCTGACTTAAATGCATTAAGAAATGCTGTAGAACAATTTTACCAAGATAAAGCTAACTATCCTCTAAAGAATGTTGATTTTCCAACTAAAGCAGATGGTATAGGTAATTATATTCAAACAATGCCTTCTGACCCTAGATCATGAACAAGTAGTGATGCCTCTATTTTTGAATATTTATATAATATTTCTCCTGATAGAAATACTATCCCTAGACAAGAGTATGAATTATCTATTCATTTTGAGAATGATGGTAATATAGATAATAGAGCTGATGATTCTCAAGATAATTGAAATGATCCTAATAGATTAGAAGTATGAATTGATGTATCTGATACTGATAATAGTTCTGCTGGTCAAACTAAACAAACTTTAGCGCAAAAAGATGATTGATTAAGCTGAGTTAATGATTTCGACTGTATAACTCCTGACTGATCATGATGAGCTGCTTGTGATGAAGGTAATGACAACCCATTAGTTATTAAATAATAAAAAACTCCTTATAATTAAGGAGTTTTTTTAGTAATCTGTTTCAGTCTTTGTTTTTATTGTATATATATGATAATCATCAGGATTAAAATTTTTTTCATTTAGTTTTTGTTCTAGTATTGGAGCGTAATCTTCTCAAGTAAGTATTTTAGCATCTATATTTGGTAAAATACAAGCCATTTTTTCATAATCTTTTTTTAGAACTATTACTCAGCTAGAAGTAGGTTCTATTTTGTTTATATTAGATTTTTCAACTAATTCTCTTGATACTATTTTATCTACTCTTATTTTTAATTCTTTTGATTCTTGTAAAGATAATTTTGAGAATCTTTTATCTTCACTTATTGCATGAATAGTATTTTCTATTAACTCTTCAACAGTATTTTGAGATATTTCTTTTATATTTCATGATGATCATCTAATATTTCATTTATGATAAAGAGTTACAAAACAAGATGCTCTTTCTCATAATAAATCCTTGTTATTTATATTTAATTCATTGATTTCAGGTTTTCTTAGATTTTTCATATAAAAATCTATTGTTTGTTTTACTATATCTAACATTTTTTTAATTTTATTATTTATATAATATCTTTTTCTTCTTCTTCTCTTTGTTTTTCTTTTTCTTCAATTTCTATTTGGTAAAAAATATCACCTAATTGGTCTAGAGTAGTTGATTTTGAATAATAGTAATAAATTAATTCAAAGAGTTGTTTAAAGAAATTTATTAAAAAATTTACTATAGGCAATAGCATAACTAATACTATAAGTTTTGCTAATCATCATGAAAATGATAAAAATACATATAAAGAGAAAACACTACTAAAGAATAATCCAATAAAGCTTCAATAAAATCAAATTAGTATATATCTGTAATTATTTAGTATTTCTAATATTAAGCTAGTTCAAAACATTACCATTATTATATGGAATATATAAACAAACATTATATTATCATAACTTAGCATACCTGTATAGATATATATAGGAGCTAAGAATATATATACTAGTATTTGGAAGAAAGCTATTTGTCAGAATATAACTATATTTTTTTTATATCTTTCAGGATTTGTCATATTTGCTACTTTATAAGTTAGAAAAGAAGCAATAGTAGTTCAAAAAAGAGTTATAATTGATAGTACCAAAGGAAATATAGGACTTGTTTTTATTCACAATCTAGCAGTTTCAAATGTAGAAATAATATCTAGAGAGTTTGATAGGAAAAAAGTTATAATAACTATTATAATACTTCATACTATTCATGCTAAAAAGCTAGCTAATGAGTTAACTAGTATATCAGAAAAATTTTGTTTTTTTGGTCAAGACATAAATTATTTATTATCTTTTAAAATATATATTAGATAGATAAATGCTCATATACTTATAAAAACATCTGCCATATTAAATATTGCAAATCATTTTATTCATATAAAATCTATAACTTCAGAAAAAAATACTCTTTCAAATCAATTTCATATAGCTCAAGCTAGTATTAATCAAAAAGATAAATCTATATAATTATTTTTTTTATTTTTTTCTTCTTTAAAATAATAATAAAAAATTCATATTATCAAAATGATAGTTATTATTTTTAAAAAGGGCATATTTACTCAAAAAGCTATACCATCATTTTTTATAGTTTTTAAAAATAAATAATCATTAAATATTTCTATATTATTTTTTATATAATTAATAGCTATATTTTTTGTTATAAAGTCTATTATTATTCATAATATTAGTGATATGTAAAAAATCATTGACATTTTTTTATAATATTTAAAATATTTTTGCATAAAGAAAGGGGAGAATAATAATTATGCATTTTTTTGAGTTAGTTGGACTTACTAAAGAAGGGATGAAAATATTAGAGCAAGATTTACAAAAAGGTGAATTTCTTGCTTCAGTTCATAAACCAGAAGGAGTAAAATATTACACTAACAGTAAACGTATAACAGAGAGCTTTTTCAGACTTGAATCAGGTTCTACTGTTGTAACTGTCGAAATTCATGATATTTTTTAAAAATGAATTTTGATAATTAAAAGGTAGATTTTTCTACCTTTTTTATTTTAATTTTCATTTTACAATACTATTTCTTTTAATATCTCATGACATTATTTCAAATGTTTTTTCATCAGCTTCAATATAATTTTGAGTCCATCATTTCCATTTTGTTTCTCATGATTTTTCATCAGTTTTAACTACTTCTATAAGTACATCAAAAATTTTACCTATGTTTCTGTCTATAAAACTATCTCTTATATTATCTCATATAGCTTCTAACTTCCACATTCTTTCTTTTTTTATTTGGTCACTTATTTGATTTGGAAATTTACCTGCTGGTACACTTTCTCACAAGTTGTGTGCAGAAAAAGGGAATGCATGAATTTTTGTTATTAATCAATCAGCTACTAAATTGTAAGTATCCATAAAATCTTCTTCTGTTTCTCATGGAAATCAAACAATTAAATCAGCTCAGATACTAACTTCAACTCAATCTTCTCTTTGAATATTTTTAGTTTTTTCTAAAAGTTTTCTCATATACTCTCAATCATAATGTCTATGCATAGATTTTAAAATTTTGCTAGATCCTGATTGTACTGAATAATGGAAATGAGGATATATTCTTGTGTTTTTGAATACTTCTAAGCATTTATCATCTATGAATTCTGGTCCCATTGAACTAATTCTAAGTCTTTCTAATTTTGTATTTTCTAAGATATATTCAAGTAATTCAGCAAATCTAGAGTTTCAAATATCATTAGTATCTTTTAATCACCAAGCAGATAAATTTACTCAAGTAAGTACTACTTCTTTTCACCCTCAGTCTACATATTCATTTATTTCTTCTACAATATCATCTTTATCTCTAAAATAATGACCTCATCTTTTTTGTACAGTTAAACAAAAAGTACAAAAACTATCACATCATCATTGTACTAATAAAAATTTTTTAGTATAAATTTGAGGTATATTTGATATTTTATTTTTAAGTTGTTTTAATTTTTGAGTTCTTTCTTCTTTTGAGTCTTTTATTTCTTTTTTTAATTCACTAGGTTTTTCGTCTAGTATTTCTATTTTTCATTTTAAATTTTCTATTTCTGGGTATATCTCAAAAAAATCATCTTGAGCATCTCATCTTTTAAATGCTCCACATCAACTTATATAAATTTTTTCATTTTCATTTAGGTTTTTACTTATATCTTTTACAAATTTTATCCATTTTCTTTTTGCTTTATCTGTCACTACACAAGATGCAACAAAAATACCAGATTTATCTTTTAGATAATCTGATTTTAACCATTCATCTGTATAATATTTATTTACTTTACATCAAAAAATTTTATATTCCATTATAATTTTTATTGTTTATTTTTAAGTTGTCGTTATTATATTTGAAATTGTATATTTTAAAAATAAAAATATCTTTCAAAATGAAAAATAATATGCCACTTAAGTATAAAATATGAATAGATGAGGCTTGAAGATGACCATGGCTTTGAAGTGTTGTAGCTTGTAGTCTTTGTTTTAATCCAAATAACATGCCAGACAAAGACTTTTTATCTAGATTGAATGACTCAAAAAAACTTACTGAAATCAAAAGAGAAAAATTATTTAAAGAGTTAATAGAATATTCTAGATGAGATAATCCAAAATTATTTTTTTGAGTTTGAGTTGTTGATAATCATTTAATTGATGAAATAAATATCAAAAAAGCAAATAGGGAGGCTATGAGAAGAAGTCTTGTAGAACTTTTAAGAAAAATACCAAATGAAGATATAGCTTCTGTTCTTATTGATTGAAATGATAATTATAAATTTGATGAGCTTGAAAGAGATCCAATTTTTATAGTTTGATGAGATGGAAAAATTATGGAAATTTGAGCTGCATCTATAATAGCCAAAGTATTTAGAGATAAATTGATGTCTCAATATAGTCTTTTATATCCAGATTTATCTATAGAAAATCATAAATGATATGGTACTAAAAAGCATAAAGAATATTTAACTGACAAATCAAAAGTTACTAGTATTCATAGACTTAGCTATAAACCAGTAAAAGAAGTATTAAATAAAAAACCAAAGTTACTACTTCATATATGTTGTTGACCTGATGCAACAGTACCTATTATGGATTTAAAAAAAGAATATGAAGTTATATGTTTTTGGTATGATCCAAATATTCAACCAAAAAAAGAGCATGATAAAAGATTGGCAGAACTTATAAAAGTTTGTGAGATAGAATGAGTTGAATATATTGAGTGAGAATATGATGTTAATAACTTTTTTAATGAAATTAAATGACTTGAGGCGACTCCTGAAAAATGAGAGAAATGTACTAAATGTTATGATATGAGACTTAAGAGAAGTGCTTTAGAAGCTAGAAGATTAGGTATAAAATATTGGACATCTACTCTAAATACTTCTCCTCATAAGGATTTAGAAAAAATGTTTTCTCTTTGAGATAAATGGTCTATACAAGAAACTTTTGATGAAAAATCATGAGAATCCTTAAAAGAAAAACTAGATTTTTTTAAAATAGCTTTTAGAAAAAATAAAGGTTTTGAAAGAAGTGTTGAATATACAAAAAAACATAATATTTATAGACAAAATTATTGTGGTTGTATTTATAGTGATACATATCCAGGTTGAAAACAACAGTTTTTAGATAAATTAAAAGAAAAAAATAATGAAAAAAGTTTATAGAGATAAAATATTAAATATAGAAGGAACAGATAAGTTTGATAACAAATTTTTATTTGATTATTTAGATTGTGATTATATTTCAGAAGATATAGAAGTTTTTTATATTTCAGAACTTTTAAAAGAAAAAGAAAATACTGAACTATTAAACAATTTAAATTGAAAATTTGCTATGTATAGTGAAGTTTATTCACCAAAGGATGAACTTGAAGTTTTTGAATATTTATTTGATTATGCTATTTCTAATAATAAAAAAATTCATATTGTTTGAATTACTCTAAAACAAGAGTTAGATATATTAGAGAATTATTATAAAGAATTAGGTTATCTAAGAGAAGATGTTAATTGTTTTATTCCTGATTTTAAAGAAGCTTTGGTTACAGTTTCTGTTAATATAGAAAATCTTATATGGAGATGAAGTGATTATAAGGCTATGAAAAAAGAAATATTTTTTGTTCCTCCTGTTAGAGAGTCATGACAAAATAAAGCAATGTTTAAATGAATAAATAGATGATCTATAGCATGAATTTATATCAAAAATTTTAATGAAAAAAATATAGAATTTTTATCAAACTCTATAAAAGAAGAAAAAATACTCGCATTAACTATATCTAAAGTTTTAAAGTTCAATTTAGAAGATATTGGTTTTTCATGAAATATAAAAACATTAGAAATTAAATACTAAAAAACAGCAATTTTCATTGCTGTTTTTTTATTTAGTATATACTAATATCTATTTCTTCTTTTAATACATTTCTATTAACAAAATCTAATCTTAATTTTACTTTGTAATCTCAAGCTTTTTTATATGCATGTGTTGGGTTAGCTTTTGTTGAAGTTTCGCCATCACCAAAATCCCAAAAGTAAGATGATATTTGTCAATCAGATCATTCAGAACTAAAGTCAATTCATTGGTATACTGGTGCATTTTTCATACTTGCTTTTATACTTATTGTTTGAGCTTTAGGTTTTAATATAAGGTTTTTTGTTGTTGAATATCTTTTTCAATCACTTGTTAATATTGTAAGTTTTACTTCATATTCTCAAGCTTTTGTATATATGTGTCATGGTACAACTGCATCTCTTTCTTCTGTTTCACCATCACCATAATCCCATATAAATTTTGCGATGTTTGAGTCTTTTACTTGTACTCTAGATGCATCAAATCATACAACTACAGGAACATATTCACTATTTTTACTTATTAAAAAATCTAAAATTGCTTCTTTTTGAACAGCTTCAATATATATTTTTTGTTCAACTTCTATTATTTCATCATCAATTTTTCTATGTTCAAAAATAGCTTTAAGTGTTATTGTATGGTTTCATTCAGAGTTTAAATCATATTCTCATACTCTTCAACTAAAGTCATTATCTCCATCAGAATCATAATCCCAATTAACTGTCTTTAGTGTATATAAATCAGAATCAATTTCTATAAATCTAGCATCAAACTTCATAGTATTTGGTATACCTATGTTATTTAAAATATATTCATTTAAGTTTTGTTTATAATCAACAGCTTCTACTATTTTGTTATCTGCAAATATATCAACTCACTTAGTTATTTTTAATTTTTTTGGTATATTTATATCTTTTGTAAGAGTTTTTATATCTCAAAAAGTGTTTGTTAATTTTACTGATATTGTAGCATTTCAGTAATTTTCAAAAATATGTTTTATTTCACTAGATTTTTCTTGATTATTTACATCTCATTTTCTAGTATATTCTTTGTCTCATATTTTCCATTCAAATGTTTCAATAAAACCTCTTCATTCTCAGCTTTCAATATTTGAAACTTTAAAAGTATATTCCATATCATTAACTATTCATCTTTGAAATTCTATTTCTGCTTCTATCTCTCACTTTTCTATTGATTTTATTATGAATATTTTATCTAATAATTCAGACTCTTTGTCAGAGTTTCTTATATACATACCTATTAAAGTTTCTTCAAAAATTGGTCTTGTTATGTATGTTTCTGACTCAGATACAGGTTTTTCTAAGTTATCCATTAGATACCATTCTATATTTCATAATTCATTTAAGCTAGAAGCATTAAGTGTAACTTGTTTACTTCAGTTTCATAAGTCTCTTTCACTCATATCAACTAAGTAAGATATGTTTATACTAGGAATATCTTCAATTACTTTTTCAATTATATTACCTTGTATATCTTCTTGCATAACTGTTAGAGTTACTTCATTTATTCATTTTTTATCAAATCTTTTTATTATATTTGATAGTGGAGTTTCAACTATATCATCTCATCAAAAATCCCATATATATTTGTTTATTTTATATCATTTTGCTTCTTGAGAATCTTGAAAAAATCATAAATCAAACTTTAACTCTACTGGTCAAATCAAATTAGAAGTATCTTGTACTATTGATCATACTTTATCAAATTGATCACTTATTAGTTTTGCATTATCAAAAATTTGAATTTCTCATAATGCCATTTCTTGCCAATTTGGTAATGAATTTACTTTTCTATCTATTATCATCCAAGCAGATGCTGTAGAAAATGTCATTATTAAAACAACAGTTGAAAGTATTCAATATTTTATTTTCTTTTGTTTAAATTCTTTTTTTGTAAGAGCAAATTTAAAAAGTAGCATAATCAAAACAGCAGTTTCAAAAAATACTAATGTAGAAAAAATAATTGTTATCGAAGATGATATAAAATTATTAATTTCATTTAAATTTATTCATAATGAAGCAAAAAACTTAACATCTTCAACTGTTTTTGCATTCATGGCTATAAATCATATAAAAGAACCTCATACAATAAGTCATATAAATGCTAATGCTCATAAAAAAGTCATTATTTGCGATAAACTCATCTTTTTTGTTTCTTTTTTTGCAACTTTTTTCTTTTTTTCTTTTGCTTTTATAAACATTTTTTCTCAAAAGGCTCAAGGTACAACTTTTGTTAATACATCGTATCATTTATTTCTAATATTTGCTTCTCACATTCATTCTTGTTCTTTTTGTGTTTCTTCAACCTTTAGTTTTGCTATACTTTTTGTTTTTAATAGTATATTAGAATATGTAGGATATTTTATATATCTAGTATCAACTATTACTTTATCTTTTCTGAAGTTTATTTTTACGCTTGTATCATCTGGTTCAAAAGTAACAAAATCATATGACTTATCTATTAATAATGTTAAAACATCTTTAATTGAGTTTATATTTATATCATAAATTACTTTTTCTTCTTCTTGTTTTTTTTCTATTTTATTATTTTCTTCTTTATTTTCTTCTTTTTGCTCTTCTTTATTTTCTTCTTTTTCCATAGAATTATCTATATCTTCTTTTTTTTCTATAATTTGATTTTCATTGTTTTCATTTTTTTCAATATTTAAATCAGCTAAAACATCATCTTGAGTTTCAACTTCTTTTTTTATTTCAGTTTCTTCTTTTTTAATTTCTTCTTTTTTTTCATTTTTAACTTCCTGATTTAATCAGTTGTTTTCATTATCTTCTTCAACATTTAAGTTTAGTTTTGAAGGATCAAATATCATAATTTTTTATTAATAAATATTTAAATAATAATAGCATATTATTTTTTATTTTACTATAATAATCTATTGACAAAAAATAAGTCTATTCTCTAATAGGAATAGACTTATTTTTATACTCTAATTTTATTAACTTTTGCATTAGAGTTTTTATCAAATAGGGGATTGTCATTTGAATTTGTTTTCAAATCTTTTTTAGATAAATCAACTTGATTTACTTCAACTTCTTTTGGTGTTTGTCAAATACTAAATATAGCTTTTACTACTTTGTATTCAATTTCATTAATTAAATCTTGAAATTTAAAATAAGCTTTTTCTTTGTAAACAATTAATGGATTTTTTTGAGCATATCACTCAAATGCTACAGATTCTCTTAATTTACTCATAGCATCTATATGTCTCATCCATAATTCATCTATAGAACTAAGAACAATTCTTCTTTCTAATCTAGAATAATCATCTTGAGAATTAGCTCTTTCTTTAACTTTTTCAATTTCATCTATAGCTATTCTTGATATATACTCAGAAATTTCTTCTGGATTGTTCATAGATGAAATATCATCTAATTCTATTCTATCATCAATTGCTTCAATTCATAAAAAGCTGTTAACTCTTTTTATTAAATCCTTATTTCAGTTATTTGATTCTTCTTCATTTTCATTATGAGATTTAGTAAATTCCGCGTTTACTAATATTTTTATTTGAGATTCAACCATTTTTTTGATATCTTCATGAATATCTTGACTATCTAGTATTTTGTCTCTTCTATTATATATAATATTTCTATGTTTGTTTATAACATCATCATATTCTAGTATATGTTTTCTCATATCAAAGTTATGTCATTCAACTTGTTTTTGAACGCTTGTAACTTTTCTAGTTAGCATAGAGCTTTGAGATAAAGGTTCATTCTCAGGAAGAGATGCAAACATTGGAGAATTAAATACTCCAAATAATTTATCTCAACCAAAAATTCTCATTATATCATCATTTGGTGATATTAAAAATTGAGTTATTCAAGGGTCTCATTGTCTTCAGGCTCTTCATCTTAATTGATTATCTATTCTTCTAGTTTCATGTTTTTCTGTACCAAGAATTATTAAACCTCATAATTCTCTAACTCATTCTCATAATTTTATATCAGTACCTCTTCAAGCCATATTTGTAGCTATAGTTATTGCTCATTTTTGACCAGCTTTAGATACTATTTCAGCTTCTTGTTCATGATGTTTTGCATTTAAAACACTATGATCTATTCATTCTTTTTTTAATCTATCACTTAAATATTCAGACTTTTCTACAGAAACTGTTCATACAAGTATAGGTTGACCAGATTTATGTAGCTCTTTTATCATTGATACTACATAATCAAATTTTCATCTTTCATTTTTGAAAAGTAAATCAGATCTATCTTCTCTTGCTATAGGTTTATTTGTAGGGATAATAAGAGTATCTAAGTTATATACTTTATAAAATTCTTCTGCTTCTGTTGATGCTGTACCAGTCATTCATGATAATTTCCAATACATTCTAAAGAAATTTTGAAATGTTATACTTGCAAGAGTTTTTGATTCTTGTTTTATTTCAACTCATTCTTTTGCTTCAATAGCTTGATGAAGTCATTCTGAATATCTTCTACCAGCTAAAACTCTACCTGTATGTTCATCAATTATTTGAACTTCTCAATTTATAACTAAATAGTCTTTTTCTTTTTTGTATACTGCCATAGCTTTCAATGCATTTTCTATATGGTGTATATCATTGTAATGTTCAGAAACATATATATTATCAACTCTTAATATTTCTTCTACTTTTTTAATACCATCTTCAGTCAAAGTAGCTGTTTTTTGTTTTTCATCAATTTTATAATGAATTCAGTTTTGTAAGTTTTTAATTAATGCTGCAAATTTCATATATTTGCTAGTTGGTTCGTTATCAGGCATTGATATTATTAATGGAGTTCTTGCTTCATCAATCAAGATAGAATCAACTTCATCTATAATAGCAAAAAATAATCTTCATTGTACTTTGTCGTCTTTTGATATTACCATATTATCTCTAAGGTAATCAAAACCTAGTTCATTATTAGTAGCATAAACAATATCACATAAATATTGTTCTTTTTTAATGCTTTTTGATTGAGAATTTAAAATAACTCATGTTTTTAATCAAAGAGTTTCATATAATATAGACATTTCTTCTGAATCTCTTTCAGCTAAGTAATCATTTACTGTTACAATATGAACAGGGTTTCATGTTAGTGCGTTTAAATAAGCTGGAAGTGTAGCAACTAAAGTTTTTCATTCTCAAGTTTTCATTTCACTTATGTTTCAATCATTTATAGCTAATCAACCTATTAATTGAACATCATAAGGAACCATATTCCATGTTATTTTTTTACCACTTTTTAATTCAAACTCTTCTCAAGAAATATTTTTACATGCAGTTTTTACTAAAGCAAAAGCTTCTAATTTTATTTCATCAATGATTTTCTTTATAGTTTTTGAATCTTCAGGATTTTTAAAATCTAATCATTCAAATTTTGCTTTGAATTCTTGAGTTTTATTTTTGATATCTTCTTTTGAAAAATTTTCTTGATTTTTTTCATATTCTTTGATTTTTTCCACTAACTTAGTTATTTCTTTAACTTTTTTTTCGCTTGGATCTCAAAAAATTGATTTAATAATACTTTCTATCATTTTTTTATATGTTTCTAATTTAAATTAAGCTAAAAGATTATATTTAAAATGATTAATAAATCAAAAAATATATTTAGAACTTTTTGATTTTTTTTTGTTCTAGTATATACTAGATATATACTTATTTTTTATTTAGCGAAAATGATATCATATATAACAGGTAAAATAATTGATCTTGAATTTAATAGTGTTTCTATTTTAACTAGTTGAGGAGTAGCTTATGAAGTTTGAATTAATGAATTAATATACTCTAATATATGATTACATGAAGAGATTTGAATGCATATTTACCATAATATAACAGAAAATAATCAAACATTATTTGGGTTTTTAGAAAAAAATGAAAAAAAAGTTTTTTCTGAAATAATAAAAATATCAGGTATCTGATGAAAGCATGCAATGCAAATATTATCTCTTTGATTGGAAAGATTAACTATTGCTATTTCTAATCAAGATAATAAAACACTAGAATGAATAAAATGAGTTTGAAAAAAAATGGCTGAAAAACTTATTTTAGAGTTAAAAGATAAAGATTTAGGTGTATCAATTGATAAAGAAACAGTTATTAAGGCCAATAATATTAACCCAGAGTTACAATCATCTATAAAATCTACTCTAACTAATATGTGATATAATCCACGTGATATAGATAATATTTTATCTAAATTACCAGAGGATTTAAAAGATGCTTGAGAAATTATACCTTATGTTATTAAATCATTAAGTTAATATTATGACTTTAGAATTAATCCTTATATTTTTAGTTTTTTTGTTATTAGCAATAATTTTTTATTTGCTAACTAAATCATGAAATACGAATGTTGATACAACTAGTTTTAAGATGCTACAAGATCAAATATTTGAACTAAATAGAAATCTTGATTTTAAGTTAAGTAAAAACTCTGAAAATACATTAAAACAAAGTGAAATAAATACATCTATAACAAGAGATGCTTCTAAAAAAATAGAAGAAATAACAAAAAAACTATCTTCATTGGAAGAGACAAATAAAAAAATACATGATATATGAAAATGATTAGAAGGACTAGAAAGTATATTAAAAAATACTAAAAATAGGGGTGTATTATGAGAGTATTTTTTAGAGAATGTTTTGAAAAATATTCTACCTCCTAGTAATTTCAAGTTACAATATAAATTTTCAAACTGAGAAATCGTTGATGCTGCTATTTTTGTAAAAGATAAAATTATTCCAATAGATTCTAAATTTTCATTGGAAAATTATAATAAAATACTATGAGAAGAAGATATTGTATTAAAAGAATCATATATAAAAGATTTTAAGAATGATTTGAAAAAAAGAATTGATGAAACAAGTAAGTATATTAGATCTGAAGAGGGAACTATGGATTTTGCTTTTATGTTTATACCAAGTGAATGAATATATTATGATTTACTTGTTAATAAGGTATGAAGTATGAAATCAACAACTCAAGATTTGATAGAATATGCTTTTAAGCAAAAAAAAGTTATAATAGTTAGTCCTACTAGTTTTTATGCTTATTTACAAACTGTTATGCAATGATTGAGGGCTTTACAGGTTGAAGAAAAGACAAAAGATATAAGAAATCAAGTTATAAAGTTATGAAATCATTTATCTGCTTATGAAGAGTATCTAGAAAAACTTTGAAATAGTTTATGAGTTAGCGTTAATCATTATAATAATGCTTATAAAAAATTTAATCAAGTAGAAAAAGATATAATTAAAATCACGTGAGAAACAAATAATAAAGAAATCAAAACTTTACAGATAGATAAGCCAGAGAACAAGTAATAAATTACTTGTTTTTTTTGTTAATTTTTGGTTAAAAAACTAATAAGTTAATAAAATATTATGTTAAGTATTTTATTTTATTGGACAATTGTTTATTTTAATTTTTAATTAAATGTTAAAATATTTTTTTCCTCTATAAATAAAAGATATTTTATGTTTTTTAACATTTTAAAAAAAATTGTTAACAGAGTTGTTCTAAAATTGTTAGCAAAATAATCAAAAATGATTAAATTTTTATCTAGACCATTTTATTACCTAAGATGATTATATGGAAGTGAAATTTATAAAAACAAGAGAGGGGGATTTAGTTAATTTTGATAGAACAAGAATAGAAAGGGTTATAGAAAAAGCTGCTGAAGCAGTATGAAGTAATGATTTTGACTTTGTAGATGATGTTACTGATAAAGTTATAGAAAGTTTATCTACTTATTTAGAAGATTGTGAATGAGAAGCTGTTATTACTATTGAAATGGCTCAAGATCAAATAGAAAGAGTTTTGATGAAAGAAGGTCATTTTGAAGTTATGAAACACTTTATTATTTATAGAAACGAAAGATCTAAAATAAGAGAAAAACAAAAAGAGAAAGTAGAAAAAAAACTTGAAAAAAATACATTTAAAATAACTAAAACTACTTGAAAAAAAGAAAACTTTGATATAGAAAAAGTAAGAAAAACATATAAAATTGTTTCTTATTGATTAGCTAGAAAATGTAGATTTGAGGAAATTTCAGATAGTTTGAAAAAATATCTTGTAGAAGGTATGAAAACTTCTGATATAACAAAAATGCTTATTAAATCAGCTGTTGATTTAGTTAGTGTTGAAAATACTTCTTGGCAATTTATCGCTGGTAGACTTGCTTTAATAGATTTATATAAAGAAGCTTCATATAATAGAAATATGGATATCAAAAAAATTTATGAATCTAAACATTACAAAAGTTTATTTGATGAATATATAAAATCATGAAAATATTATAAAAACTTTTATGATTATTACACAGAAGAAGATATATTAGAAGCATGAAGTTACTTAAAAAAAGAATATGACTTTGATTATAATTATACAACAGTTTTGATGTATAAAAAGAGATATCTTTTAAATCCAAATAAAGTAACAAAAGAATTACCTCAAGAAATGTATATGAGTGCTGCATTATTTTTAGCTATACCAGAACCAAAAGAAAAAAGGTTAGAAGTTGCTAAAAAAATATATGACTACTGTGCTACTTGAAAAATATCTTTACCAACACCTACTTTATTAAATGCTAGAACTAATTTTCATCAATTATCTAGTTGTTTCAAATTCAATGTTGATGATGATTTAAGAGCTATTTATCATTCTATAGAAAATATGGCTCAAGTATCAAAATTTTGAGGTGGTATTGGAGTATATTTATGAAATATAAGATCAAAAGGATCTAGTATTAGATGAGTTAAGTGAGCTGCTTGAGGTGTTAATCCATGGATTAAGGTTATAAATGATACTGCTGTTGCTGTAAATCAATTATGAGCTAGAGCATGAGCTATTTCAGTAACATTAGATGCTTTCCATAGAGATATATATAGTTTCTTAGATTTACAAACAGAAACTTGAGATATAAGATCAAAAAGTTTTGATGTTTTTCCAGCAGTAACATTCCCAGATTTATTTATGGAGAGAGTTGCTAATGATGAAGATTGGACTTTATTTGATCCAAAAGAAATTTCTGAAGTTACAGGTAAAAAACTTCAAGACCATTTTTGAGAAGATTTTGAAAAATTTTATGTTGAATGTGAAAATAATCCAGAATTAGAATTAAAAGAAACAATAAAAGCAAAAGATTTATTTAAAAAATATTTAAAGACTACTGTAGAAACATGAATGCCTTATGCTTTCTTTAGAGATACAGTTAATGCTTTAAATCCAAATAAACATGCTTGAAATGTATATTCAACACAATTATGTGTAGAAATATGTCAAAATACAAGTACTTCTAGGTTTGTAGAAGAAGAATTAGAAGATGGAAATATAGTAATAAAATATGAACCAGGTGATAGTGTTGTATGTAATTTAGCTTCTATAAATGTAGCAAAAGTAAACACTGATGAAGATATTAAAAAGGTTATACCTGTTGCTATGAGACTTTTAGATAATGTTATTGATTTAAATTTTTATCCAATAAAAGAAGCTAAAAGAACAGCACAAAGATATAGATCAGTTTGATTAGGTTTCTTATGACTAGCTGAATATTTAGCTGTAAATAAATTATCTTATGATTCTCTAGAAGCTAGAGAAGTAGTTGATAAATTATTTGAAAAATATGCATACAGAACTTTAAAATCATCTAATAAGCTTGCTTCAGAAAGATGAACATATGAGCTATATGAATGATCAGAATGGTCTAAATGAGTATTATTATGAAAAGATGCTGATTGGTATAAAAATAATTCAGAAATGTCTGATAAATGGTTAAAACTAATTGATGATATTAAAAAAGACTGAGTTAGATTTGCTTATCATTTGGCTCCTGCTCCTAATACTTCTACGGCTTTAGTTGTATGAACAACTGCATCAATTCTTCCTATTTATAAAAAATACTTTGTTGAAACTAATGCAATTGCACCTAGTGTTAATGTAGCACCAAACTTAGACCAAGAAAATTTCTGGTACTACAAAGAGTATGTAAATATGAATATGAATGATGTTATAGATATGGTTTCAGTTATCTATAAATGGATAGATCAATCTATTTCTTTTGAATGGATGATAGATCCTGCTAAAGTATCACCAAGAGAACTTTATCAATACTATATGAAAGCTCATAAACAATGAATAAAAACAGTTTATTATGTTAGATCTATGAGTTTAGATGTTAAAAGTTGTGATAGTTGTAGTGGTTAACACTATATATAGTGTTAGTAATTTATATTTACAGTCTATATATTGTGTTCCAATTAAAATAAAATAAATAATAGTCAAATAAAAATATATAAAATTTATTGCAAAAACTATATATTGTGTATGATGTATTCATGTGTACACAATATATAGTTTTTATTTGTTTTAAAATTTCCTGTTATGGCTATTTATAAAGTTAGGAAAAGAAATGGTTCTATTGTTACATTTGATATTAAAAAAATAGAAAATGCTATTAAGAAATCAATTGTAGCATCTTGATGAAATGATTTTTCTTTGATTTCAGATATGACTGAAAAAACAATTTCATATTTAGAGGAGGAGATATGAACAGATATACCAAGTGTAGAAGATATTCAAAATTCTATTGAGGAATCTCTTATAAAAGATGGTCATGATAGTGTTGCTAAATCATTTATAATTTATAGAGAAAAAAGAAATCAATTAAGAAATGATAAAAATGTTGTAATTGAAGTTTGAGATTCAATGGAAGAATATTTAAATAAATCAGACTGGAGAGTAAATGCAAATGCTAATTCTGGTTATTCTCTTTGAGGTATGATATTAAATATTTCTTGAAAAGTTACGGCTAACTATTGGCTTAGTCATATATATCCTTCAGAAATTTGAAATCTTCACAGAAATGCTGATATTCATATACATGATTTAGATATGTTTTCTGGTTATTGTGCAGGTTGGAGTCTTAGGCAATTATTAGAAGAATGATTTAATTGATCTGATAAAAGAGTAGATTCTGCTCCAGCAAAAAACCTACAAGCTGCTGTTAATCAAATGATAAACTTCTTATGAACTTTACAAAATGAATGGGCCTGAGCTCAAGCTTTTTCAAGTTTTGATACTTATTTAGCTCCATTTGTTCATAAGTATAAAGAGGAAATAAAAAAAGAATTACAAGAAGTGAATGCCAGTTTTCAATCAGAAGAAGAAAGAGAAAAATATATTTATAATAAAACTTATAAATATGTTTATCAACAAATGCAAAATTTTATTTTTTGATTAAATGTTCCTAGTAGATGGTGAACTCAATCACCATTTACTAATATAACTTTGGATTGGACTGTTCCAGATGATTTAAAAGATAAGGCTTTGTTTTTAGGTTGAATTGATAATTGATATTATGAAAAAAAATATTGAGAGCTAGAAAGTGAAATGAGAATTATTAATAGAGCTTTGATAGATGTTTATGTGGCTTGAGATAGAAACTGAAGAGTTTTTACTTTTCCAATACCAACTTATAATATTACAGAAGATTTTCCTTGGGATGATCCAGATATAGATGCTTTATTTGAAATGACTGCTAAATATGGTCTTCCATATTTTCAAAATTTTGTTTGAAGTCAGTACAAAAGATTAAAAAAATCTGACTGAACATATGAAACTGTAAAAAATCCAGATGCTTATACTCCATGAGCAGTTAGGTCAATGTGTTGTAGGTTGCAGCTTGATTTAACTCAATTAGAAAAAAGGTGAGGTTGATTATTTGGTAGTTCAGAAATGACTTGAAGTATATGAGTAGTTACTCTTAATACTGCTCGTATTTGATATAATACAGCAGGAGATAAGGAAGCTTTTAAAAAAAGAGTAGAATATCTAATGGAACAAGCTAAAGTATCTTTGGAACTTAAAAGAAAAGAAATTACAAAATGGCTTGAAAGATGACTATATCCTTATACTTATAGATATTTAAGAAGTTTTAGAAACCACTTTTCTACTATTTGATTGAACTGAATGAATGAGGCTATATTAAATTTTACTGCCTGAAAAGAGGATATTTCAAGCACTTGGTGAAAAGAATTTGCTATGGAAATTATAGAATTCATGAGAGATAAACTAAAAGATTATCAAGAAGAAACAGGGAATTTATATAATTTAGAAGCTACACCTGCAGAGTGAACTACATATAGATTTGCAAAAGAAGACAAAAAACAAATTCCAAATATTATACAAGCTTGAACTAATGATGCTCCTTATTATACAAACTCATCTCAATTACCAGTTTGATTTACAGATGACCCGTATGAAGCGCTTGATGAACAAAATGAATTACAATGTAAATATACATGATGAACGGTTTTACATTTATACATGTGAGAAAGACTAACAGATAGTAAATCCTGTAAAAATTTTGTCAAAAATGTAATTTCAAATTATCAGCTACCATATATTACTATTTCACCAACATTTTCGATATGTCCTAAGCATTGATATATAGTTTGAGAACATGATTATTGTCCAAAATGTGATGAAGAGATATGATACAGTTGAGATAAATTTGATTTAGAGACAAGAAGGACTTATACTGATGATTTTGAAAAAATTAAAAATATAGAAAAAACAAAAATATAATTTATTTATTAATTTTAATAATTATGTCATTATCAATTAATACAGAATGAAAATTATTTTCAAGAACTAAATGTGAAATATATACTAGAGTTATGTGATATCATAGACCTGTATCTAGTTTCAATATATGAAAAAAGTCGGAATTTTATTCTAGGAATTATTTTAAAGAACAAGACTCTAATTTAAGATTTATAAATAAATATTCTTAATTATGCAAATATCATGAATAACTCCTTTTAGTCTTATTGATTATCCTTGAAAGGTTTCTTGTATAGTTTTTAGTCCAGGATGTAATTTTAGATGTTCTTATTGTCATAACAGTGAATTTGTAATTCCAGAAAAGTTAAAAAATGTTTATAAAAACCTTATAAGTGAAGATTCTTTTTTTAATTTTTTAGAAAAAAGAAAGTGATTATTAGATTGAGTTTCTATTTGTTGAGGTGAACCAACTTTGCAAAATGATTTATATGATTTTTGTAAGAAGATAAAAAAAATGTGATATAAACTAAAACTAGATACTAATTGAAGAGATCCTAAAGTTTTAAAATTACTTATAGATAATGGATTGATTGATTATATAGCTATGGATATAAAGAATGAGATATGAAACTTTAGTAAATCAGCTTGAGTTGAATTAGATGAAAAACCATATTTAGAATCTATAAATATAATTTTAAATTCAAATATAGATTATGAGTTTAGAACTACAGTTATTTCAGGAGTTCATACTGATGAAAATATTGAAAATATTGCTAAGTATATTTCTTGAGCAAAAAATTATTATTTACAAAACTTTAAATCATGAAATACTTTAAAAAAATGATTTAAATGAAAGAGTTTTTCTATAAAAGAATTAAATTATTTTAGAAATTTATCATTAAAATTTGTTAATAATGTTTGAATAAGAAATTAATAATTTTTTTTAAATTTTTTTATTGAAAAATACTATATTTAGTTATAATAATTAACGCTATACCAAATATATTGAATAATTATATAAATATGTATTGTATAAATTGTTGAAATGATAGTACAAGAGTAATTGATTCTAGAGTTTCAGATGATGGTAAGACAATAAGAAGAAGAAGAGAGTGTGAAAATTGTCATAATAGATTTACTACTTTTGAAAAAATAGAAATAATTAACTTGATTGTAGAAAAAACATGAAATAGAAAAGAAAGGTATAATAGAGATAAATTAGAAGATAGTATAATAAAAGCTTTAAATAAAAGAAATTTAAGCGTTCATGTTATAACTGATTTAATAAAAACTTTGGAGTTTAAATGGAGTTGAAAACAAGAAATAAGCTCAAAAGATATATGAAAGGATGTTTTAGAAGCCTTATTGAAAATAGATGAGGTAGCATATATTAGATATGCATCTGTTCACTTAAACTTTGAATCAGCAAAAGATTTTATAGAGTTTATAAATAACAGAAAATAATTATTAGTTTTTAAAATAAATAGATATGTCACAAGAAATGCAAGCAAGTCTTATATTTAACCCAAAATGAGATGATTCTGTATCAGAAAGAACTATAATAAAATGAAATACAACATGATTATTTCAATTAAATGCAGTTAAATATAATTGGGCAAAAAGCTTATATCAAGTAATGGTTTGAAATTTTTGGCTTCCTGAAAAGGTAAAATGATTATGAGAAGATGCAACTCAATATAAAAAAGAATTGAGTGATGATGAAAGAAGAGCATATAAATGAATATTGTCTTTTTTAATATTTCTTGATAGTATACAAACGGTTAATCTTCCTAATTTTTCTGAATATGTAACAGCCCCAGAAGTAAATTTGATTCTTAGTATTCAAGCTTACCAAGAAGCTATACATTCACAATCTTATGCTACTATATTAGAAACTATTGTTGATTCTAAAGAAAGAGAAGAAATATATTATTTTTGGAGAACAGATAAACACTTATTAGAAAGAAACGAATTTATAGGTTGAATATATCAAGATTTTATTGATGAACCAAATGATAGAAACTTTTTTAGATGAGTTATTTGAAACTTCTTACTAGAAAGTATTTACTTTTATAATGGTTTTGCATTTTTTGATACTTTAGCTGATCAATGAAGAATGGTTGCTACTGATAGAATGATTAATTATATTAGAAGAGATGAATTAACTCATGTTACAATATTTGCAAACATGATAAAAGAAATTAAAAAAGAATTTCCTGAAATGTATGATGAAAAACTTATAGTGGAAATGATGGATACAGCAGTAAATCAAGAAATAAAATGGTCAAAACATATATTATGAGAAAATATAATATGAATGTGACACCAAAATATAGAAAATTATACAAAATGGTTAGCTAATGAAAGATTATCTCTTTTATGAATAAAACCATTGTATGAAAATGTAGTTAAAAACCCTTATAAACATCTTGATAGATTACAAGATAATAACTCAGAAAAAGGTAACTTCTTTGAATCAACAGTTACTAATTATGCACAATCTAGTGCTATGAAATGATCTTGGGATTTTTAGTTATAAAAAAATAAGCAATTTAAATTGCTTATTTTTTTTATACTACTTTTCAAGAGGATTTAATTTTTTTATATCATCAAATATGGTATATAAAATCTCATTCTTTTTCTTCATCTTTTTCTATTTTTTCTATATATCATTTAAATATTGTTCCATCTCTAAACATAAATAATGTATATATATAAGTTTCAGTATTAGCTTGATATACTCAATCATTTCATTCATGAATACTAACTAAATTACTTTTCAAAGATGAAAATGTTTCTAAATCTACTTTTATTTTGTTTTCATACATAGCCAAAACTATTTCCATTCTAATATTAGAATCTACATTTTTATCTTTTATTAATCATTTTATTTCATCTAATGTAACATTTTCATTTTTTACTATTTCTTGAGCTAATATATAATGTTTTTTTATATTTAATCATCATATTTTATCAAAGATATCTCTATGAGTTAATCTAAAAGAATTTAATCATAAGTCAGTTGTTTTATATACTGCTTCTTTTGTATCATTTTTTACACTATCAATTATAGTTTTTCTATTTATAGAATTACTTCAATTATTATGATTATTTATAGAATTTACCATTTTTATTTATTTATGTATTTAATTAGTTATTAATATATTAACATTTTTTGAACAAATTAACAAAAAAATGAAATAGTTTTTACTATTTCATTTTATCTTCATGTATACTATTAGCAGCTAAACATCATTCAGCAGCACTCATTATAGTTTGTTTGAACTTATTACTATTTGTTGTTACATCTCAAGCTGCATATAATCACTTCAAGCTAGTTTCTTGTCTTGCATCAACAACTAAACATCATTCTTCATCTTTTTCTAAATTCATTTCATTTACTAAATCTGTATTTGGAAGAGTACCTACTGCAACAAATATACCATCTGATTTTAACTCTTTTCATGATTTTAATTTAACTCATGTCATTCCAAGAACATCTCAAACTATTTCTTCTACTTCTTCGTTTAAAACCATTTCTATATTTTCTCTTTTTTTAGCTATATCTACCCATGAATCTTCAGCTCTAAATGTATCTCTTCTATGAACAAGATAAACTTTATTACATATATCAGATAAGTAAATTGCTTCAGTTAATGCTGTATTTCAACCTCATACTATTATAACATCTCTTCATTTAAAAAACATTCAGTCACATGTAGCACAGTAACTTACTCATTTTCACATAAATTCCTTTTCTCATTTTGCTCATAAATGTCTATGAGAATTACCTGTTGCTAATATAACATATTTTGATTTAAATTCTTTTCATGAACTAGTTTTTACATGAAAATGATCTTCATGTTTTTTTAATTCGCTAACCATTTCATTCAAAATTTCTGTTCAAGAACTTGTAGCATGTTCTCTAAAAGAATCCATAATTTCTTTACCAGGAGCTGAAATTGTTCCAGGCCAGTTTTCAACTCTATGAGAAGTAGCCAGTGCTCAACCTGGTTGTCATCAAATAATTAAGTTTTTTATTTTATATCTACTAGCATACATTCAAGCAGGGTATCATGCAGAACCAGCTCAAATTATTATTAAATCATAATCTAAATTCATATTCTCTATCTTATATTATATAATATAGTTATATTAATGTTTTTATTAATAATGTAAACATTAAACTTTTAATAAGAATTATTCTCATTTACTTTAAGATGTGCCACAACGCAAGCGGGGCG